>Ga0081455_10008906_pt1 | contig 10379 bp, 6 predicted proteins | sample TabmetS3T2R1_FD_70207 | JGI IMG/M metagenome (GOLD analysis project Ga0081455, IMG submission 70207) | Tabebuia heterophylla rhizosphere microbial communities from the University of Puerto Rico - S3T2R1 | ecosystem: Host-associated > Plants > Roots > Rhizosphere ... | reverse complement strand
GAGCCAATCGGAGAAGCGCGGGGCGCCCTGGTTGAGCGCGGCCTGCACCCAGGGCTGCGCGGTCAGCGCGGCCTGCGTGTTGTAGGCCGAGTGCCAGAAGGCCCAGGCCAGGAAGCGGAGCTCGAGCGCGCCGCCGTGGCGCACGCTGGATTCGTGGGCGTCGGCGCCGCTCATGTTGGGGATCATCGTCGCCAGGCCCTCGGGGCCCAGCGCGGCCAGTGCGGTCTGCGTCCAGCCCGCCCACGAGGTGCCGAAGGTGCCCACCGTGCCGTCGCACCAGGGCTGCTTGCGGACCCAGGCCACGGTGTCGGCGCCGTCCTCGGCCTCGGGGATGAGGAAGTTCACCTCGCCCTCGGAGTGAAAACACCCGCGGCAGTCCTGGTTCACCACCACGTAGCCGCGCGCGGCGAAGTAGCGGCACTCGCCCCCGGTGGCCTCGGTCTCGGTCTTGTTGTAGGGCGTGCGGTGCAGCAGCACCGGGCGGCGGTCGTTCAGGGGGCGGCCGTCGTGGGCCGGGCGGTAGATGTCGGTGGCCAGGCGCACGCCGTCGCGCATGGCCAGCATCACGTTCTCGGTCAGGTGCACGTCGAACTCGGGGCGGGAGGCGCGGACGGAGGGGTCGAGGGGTTTCATCGGGCCGCGGGGAGTGTGCCACAGGGTCTGGCGGGGCGTCCATGAGGATGCGCAGAACGCGCCCCGCACCGACTTGGGACGGACGCTCGACCGCGCACTGATTCCGCGAGGCGGGCGCTACCTGGCGGTGGCGGAGCCCTCCGCCTCGTCGCCGCCCGAGAGGCGGGCTTCCTGGAGATCGCCGGACCGGTCCCTTGCGCGGGCGGCGCGGCGCGACGGTAAGAGAACTCGGATCCGGCCGCGGGCATCACCGACCGGCACCAGCCGGTCAAGCAGGCGACTCGCTGACGAGGAATTGGACACGGGCCCTGATCCCGCGTATATTGCAGCCATATACAATATGCGATGGGCTTGCTCGACGACCTGGCCAGGTGCACGGGGCTCGATTGGGATGAGGGCAATCTCACCAAAAACTGGGCGCGGCACCGGGTAGCCGGCGTCGAGTGCGAGCAGGTGTTTTTCAACCGGCCGCTCGTGGCAGCGGCAGACGAGCAGCACTCGGAGGGGGAGCCTCGGTTCTACGTGCTCGGGCAGACCGACAGCGGGAGACGGCTGTTCGTTGTGTTGACCATACGACGCGGCCTGATCCGGGTGATCTCGGCACGAGACATGGACCGTCGTGAGCGAATGGAATACAGCAAGACATGAAGAAGATCCCGAAGTTCAAGTCCGAGACCCAGGAGCGAAACTTCTGGGCGAAGGCCGACTCCACCAGGTACGTCGATTGGAAGCGCGGCCGGCGGGTGGCCATTCCGAATCTCAAGCCGTCCCTGCGGACGATCTCGGTGCGCCTTCCGGATCTCCTGCTCGAGGAGCTCAAGCTCCTGGCCAACAAGCGCGATGTTCCGTACCAGTCGCTCTTGAAAGTCTTCCTGGCCGAGCGCGTCGAGCAAGAGCTGCGAGGCCGCCGGCGCAAACTCGCGCGCGCCTGATCCCTCAAACCGGCACGACGGGATGGGCTGAACGTCGCCGACGAGGTATGGATCGTGACCGCCCTGCTCCACCGAGAGGCTGGGCGATTCGCGGTCAGGGCTGCGGCCGGCGCTGCATCCGCTCGATGAACGCGTCCATCTGGGCGTCGTCGGCGAAGATGTCGATGGACGGCACGGCCTTCAGGATGTCGATCACCCTTCGGACCGGCGGCTGCAGATGGGCGACCGCCACCCCGCCGCCTCTGGCCTCCAGCGCTTTCCGCGCCTTGACGAGGACGCGGATGCCCGCGCTGCTGATGTACTCGAGGCCGGCCATGTCGAAGAGCAGCGCGGTCGCGGAGGGCAGGACCACCTCGAGCCGTTCGTCGAGCACCGGCGCGGTCTGCGAATCGAGGCGCCCGCGGAGGGCGACGCAGCGGCCCCCGTTGCCCACCTCGGTGATCTCGATCTCGAGTGCCATGTCCCGGCGCGGGTACGCTAGCACGAGGACCGCGGGCTGCGTGCTAGGATCGCCTCGGCCGTGGATACCCGGGGCGTGATCCGAGCGGTGACCGGAGCGCAGCGGCCGAGGCACCGAGGGCTCCCGCTCCGCGTGCTCATCGCGGGGCTGTTCGTCGCGCTTCTGGCCGCCGCGGGGGTCGCCGGCGTCGGCTACGGGTACGTGGTCACCTCGAGGCTCCTGCTCTCGGCCGGCGACGAGGAGTTCCTCCACGTCGCGGAGCGCACCGCGGGTCAGGTCCGGGATCTGCTCGCCCCCGCCCAGGTCCTCGTCCAGCTCCTCTCGCACCATCGGCTCGCGGATGCCACCCCCGCCTCACGCCTGGACTCCCTGCCCCTGCTCACGACCGCCCTGAACGAGCACCCCGAGATCTCCGCCGTCTACGTCGGCTTCGCCAGCGGGGAGTTCCTCCTGGCCCGCACGCTGCGAAGTGCCCCGCCCCAGATCGGCCGCGTGCCGCCGGAGGCCGTCTTCCTCGTGCAGAGCCGCCCCGCCGGCGAGGGCGCGATCCCGGGTCGGTTCCGCTTCCTCGACCGGCAGCTGGCCGTGCTGAGCGACGAGCCCCGCCCCGACTACCTCTACGATCCCCGGGCGCGGGGCTGGTATGCCCAGGCCCTGACGGCGAACGGGGCCGTGCGGACGAAGCCCTATGTCTTCTTCACCACCCGCGAGGTGGGAACGACGATCGCCCAGCGGAGCGTGGACGGCCGGAGCGTGGTGGGCGTGGACATCACGCTGCAGGAGCTCTCCCGTCACCTCGCCCGATCCCGGGTCACCCCGTCCGCGCGGATCGCCCTCATCGACCCGCAAGGGCTCGTGGTCGCCCTGCCCGACGCCGGCCGGCTGGTTCGCACCGAGCCGTCCGGTGATCCGGCCCTCGTCCGGCTCGGCGATCTCGGCGATCCCACCCTCGGCTCGCTCTTCACGGCGACCACTCCGGCGTCGGGAGGCATCCCGCTCGCGATCGAGGATCGGGCCTGGATCGGCCTGCGCCGCCCCATCGAGGCGGGCACCGGGGAGCCGCTGATTTTGCTACTGGCCGCCCCGCGCGACGAGCTGGTCGCCGGCGCCCGGGGTCTGCTTCAGCGCCAGCTCCTCATCGGCCTCGGCGTGCTCGGAGTCTCCCTCGCCCTCGTGTGGCTCGTCGCCGGCCGGCTCTCGCGGCCGCTCGAGTCGCTGGCCGGGTCGGTGGCGCGCATCGGCCAGGGGGACCTCGACACCGCGCTGCCGCCCATCGAGACCCCCCGGGAGGTCGCGGCCCTGGGCGATGCGACCGACCGGATGCGCGTCCAGCTCCAGGGCCACATCGCGGAGCGCGCGGAGCGCATCGCCTCGGAACAGCGGCAGGCGCGGGAGCTGGAGATCGCGCGCCAGATCCAGCAGTCGATGCTGCCCGTGGCCGCCGACAGCGCCCTGGACGGGCGGTTCGCGATCGCGGCCACGCTCCGGCCCGCTCGCGAGGTCGGGGGCGATCTCTACGATTTCTTCGTGCCGGACGGGCGCCGGCTGGTCTTCGCCATCGGCGACGTGGCCGACAAGGGCGTGCCAGCCGCGCTGCTGATGGCCCGCGTGACCGCGCTCTTCCGCGCGATCGGCCCGGGCGAGACCGGGCCCGACGGGATCCTCCACGAGCTGGACCTCCGTCTATCGCAGGGCAACGACGCCTGCATGTTCGTCACGGCGGCGTGCGGCCAGCTCAACGGCGAGACCGGCGAGCTCCGGTACGCCAGCGCCGGCCACGAGCGGCCGATTCTTCGACGAGCCGACGGCACGACCGTGGTGCTGACCCCGGAGGGCGGACCGGCTCTCGGCCTGGACGCCGACGGCGCCTATCCCGTGTGGACCGCGCGCTTCGCTCCCGGCGACGCCCTCGTCCTCTGCACGGACGGGGTCACGGAGGCGTTCGACGCGGCCAACGACGCCTTCGGCCTGGAGGGGCTCCGGCGCGTCGTGGCGGACACGCCGGCGGACGATCTCCACTCCCTGCCGGATCGGCTGGTGGACGCCATCGAGCGGTTCGCCGCCGGCGGCGGCCCCCGCGACGACCTGGCGCTCCTCGCGGTGCAGTACCGCCCGAGCGACGTCGTGGCGAGCGGCACTGGTCCCGAGTGGTGGCGGCTGTCCGTTCCGGGCACGCCCGAAGACCTTACTCGCGCGCAGCGGCGCATCGAGGGCATCCTGCTCGCCCGCGACGTGCCGGCGGCGATCGTGCACGACTGCGTGGTGACGGCCGAGGAGGTGCTGGTGAACATCGCGAAGCACGCGTACGGCGGCCGGCCGGGCGGCGAGGCCGGCGTCGAGATCCGGCTGCTCCCCGAGGAGATCCAGCTCCGCTTCGAGGACACCGGCCCGCCGTTCAATCCCCTCGAGGAGCCGCCGCCGGACGTGGAGGCCCCCATCGCCATGCGTCAGGTCGGCGGGCTCGGCATCTTCCTGGTCCGTCAGCTCGCGGGCCGGTGCGAGTACGTCCGCGAGGGATCGACCAACGTCCTCACCGTGCACCACCGCCGGCCGGCGGTGGCCGCGCGTGAGGCGTTCACCCAGGAACCGGAACCGCTCGCTTCTCCGCTCGCTCCCACAGGAGGCGCTATGGCGCTGGACATCGAGATCACCGACCAGGAACCCGCCGGGCGTCGGGTGAAGCTTCAAGGACGCCTCGACACCCTCACCGCGCCGCAGCTCGAGACTGCCCTGGGTCCACTCCTCGACTCCTCGGCGGTCACGTCCATCACGTTCGGGCTGGACGGGCTGGAGTACATGAGCAGCGCCGGGATCCGGTGCCTCATGCGGGCGCACAAGGCGCTCGGCGCGCGCGGCGGGAAGGTCGCGATCGTCAACCCCCAGCCCGCGGTGCGCAAGGTGCTGGAGATCGTCAAGGCGCTGCCGGCCGAGCAGGTGTTCGGCAGCGACGCGGAGCTCGACGCCTACCTCGATGCCATGCAGCGCAAGGCCCGCGGCGACACGTAGCGGCGCGGCCGGCGCGCGTTCTTCTGTGCGCTCGCCTGCACGTGAGCTTGCCGAACTGCGCACGACCTCGTTCAGCGCATCGGCCACCGTGCTATAGTGGCGCCTGACGAATCGCAACGAATGCCTCGCATGGACACGACCAAGATCAAGGCCCTCGCGCAGGATATCCTCGCTCTCTCCGAGGGGGAGAGGCAGCAGCTTGCCCAGGAGGTACTGCCCTTCTCACCACGCGGGCGGGCTTGGAGAGCATCGACGAGGCTCTCCGGGCGCTCCCCGACGAGGACCTGGACGCCATCGTGGAGCGAGCCCGTAGTCGTCGGCGCGATCTACCAGAAGCCGCGATTGCTGAAGTGATCGACGAGGCCCTGTGCGCTGCCAGGGCTTCGCGTCGTTCTTGACACCCAGGTTCTTCTGAGAGGCGCTGTCGCCAGAACCGATAGCCTCACCGCCAAGATTTACCACATCTGGCGGGCCGGCCGTTTCAGCCTCCTCTTGTCCCGACCTGTGCTCCAGGAGATCGAGGATGTGCCGAGCCGAGCCGACGTCCTCCAGAAGCTTCGCCTGAGTTCCATCGAGGCGAGGGCCCTGGTGATCCTCCTCCAGCGCCACGGCCTCTTCGTCCAGCCAGCGACGAGCATCCGTCGCAGCCGTCACCCAGACGATGACAAGATCCTGGAGTGTGCAGTCGGTGGGCACGCGGACTACGTCGTGACGGCCGACAACGACCGGCCCCCAGACACTCAGTGCCACCAGCCTGTCGCTCGTGATGAAGCAGCTGGAGCAGGCGGGGTACAACCGCGAGCAGCTCAGACGCGAGTGGGCCTAGGTCTTCCTGCGCGGCCAGCTCGGTTCGCCGGGTGCATTGGTAGGAACGGGTTCCGGTAGCTTGACGCTGCCGTGCCGTCTGGCTACGATGCCGCGCCGAGGAGGGCTCAACCGATGCGGACGAGCGAGCGCCGGATCCTGACCACGCACGCGGGCAGCCTGCCGCGCCCCGACCGACTCACGCGCCTCTTGATCGAGCGGGACCACGACCGCCCGGTCGACGCGGAGGAGCTGCGCCGCGAGACGGAAGCGGCGACGGACTGGGTGGTGGGCCGCCAGCTCGACAGCGGCGTCGACGTGGGCAACGACGGCGAGGCGGCGCGCGTCGGCTTTCAGACGTACGCCAGCGTGCGCCTCTCCGGCTGGGGCGGCGTGTCCGACAGGAAGGGCATGACGGACATCGCGAAGTTCCCGAAGTACGGCGAGATGCTGAGCCGGCGCCTGGCCCGCCCCGGCGAGCTGACCGCCAAGCTGTTCAACTGCTTCCAGTGTCAGCGGGCGGTGCAGTACCAGGCCGACCTTGCCGACGCCGCGCTCGAGCTGCGCGCCTTCAAGGACGCCCTGCCTCGCGCGTCGAAGCGATTCACCGAGACGTTCGTGACCGCGGCCTCGCCGGGCATCATCAGCACGACCTTCCTGCGCGATCCGAACAATCCCGACTACCGGACCGACAAGGACTACGTGTACGGCCTCGCCCGCGCGATGAAGACGGAGTACGACTACATCGTCGCCCAGGGTCACGTGCTCCAGCTCGACGCCCCCGACCTCGCCATGGAACGCTCGTTCATGTTCCAGGGCCGCCGGCTGGGCGAGTTCCTGGACCGCATCAAGATCCACATCGACGCCATGAACCTGGCCCTGGCGGACATCCCGCCGGAGAAGGTCCGGCTTCACGTGTGCTTCGGAAACTGGGACGGCCCTCACGTCGACGACGTGGACTTGGCACCGCTCCTGCCGATCCTCTACCGGGCCAAGGTCGGCGCCCTGAGCCTGCCCGCCGCCAACCCGCGCCATCAGCACGACTGGAAGGCCCTCGCGAAGAACCCGCCGCCGCGCGGCATGGTCCTGATCCCCGGCGTGATCGACGTGACCACCAACTACGTGGAGCACCCCGAGGTGGTCGCCGACCGGATCGAGCGCTTCATCGACGTCATGGGCGGCGACGCGTCGCGGGTCATCGCCGGCACCGACTGCGGCTTCGCCACCGTCGCCGGCTACACCATGGTGGCGGAGGACGTGGTGTGGGCGAAGCTCGGAGCGCTGGCCGAGGGCGCGCGCCTGGCCAGCCGGCGCCTCCGCGCCCGGTCGACACCGGCGGGCAGCCGCACCCGGAAGCGGACGCGCAAACCCAACCGCCGAACGGCCTCGAGCCGGCGCAACCGACGCGCGAGATGACCGGGGTCAATCCTCCTGCATCAGATGATCGCGCTGCGTCGACCCGGCGTAGGCCCGGCGATACCGGCCGCGCCGCTGCAGCTCGGGCACCACGAGGTCCACGAACTCCTCGATCGCCCCCGGTGAATAGATCGGCGAGAGCATGAACCCGTCCCCGCCCACCTGGTCGAAGTAGTCTTCCATCTGGTCGGCCACCTGCGACGGGGTGCCCACCATCTGGACCAGCCCCACGCTCTGCCCGTGGCGCTGCGCGACGTCGCGCAGGGTCAGCAGCTCGCCGGTCAAGGTCCGGTACCGGGTCTGCATGCGCTGCAGCTGCGGCTCCGTGCGTCGGGCCATCACCTCGTCGAGCGGCAGCGCCGAGAGATCGAAGTCGAGGTGGCCCGAGAGAATCGCCAGGCCGCCCTCGAGCGGCACGAGGCGGTTGTGTAGCGCCTGCTTCTCGCGCGCCTCTTCTTCCGTCGCGCCCAGGATCGGCTGGATGCCGAACAGGATCTTGCACGCTTCGGGCGCGCGGCCTTCGTTCACGGTGCCGCTCTTGATGTCGTCGTAGTACGCCCTGGCTCCCGCGATGTTCGGCTGGATCGCGAAGATCGCATCCGCGTACCGGGCCGCGAACGTCCGCCCCTTGGGCGACGTGCCGGCCTGCAGGATGGCCGGACCGCCCTGCGGGGAGCGCACGACATTCAGCGGCCCCCGCGACCGGAAGAACCGGCCCTCGTGCTCGACCCGGTGCACCTTGGCCGGATCGGCGAAGACGCCCGCCGCCCGGTCCATCACCACCGCGTCCGGCTCCCAGCTCGCCCAGAGCTTGCGGCAGACCTCGATGAACTCATGGGCGCGGTCGTAGCGCTCGTCGGTCGGCCGGAGGTCCTCTCCGTAGTTCGCGGACTGGTTGTGGTTCAGCGACGTCACCACGTTCCAGGCGGCGCGGCCACGCGTCAGGTGGTCCAGCGTCGCCCACAAGCGGGCGGCGTAGAACGGGTGCGCGTGGCTGATCGAGAACGTCGCCCCGAGACCGATGTGCGTGGTGACCGCCGCCATGAACGACAGCAACGGGATCGGGTCGTGCTCGGGGGCCTGGGTCGCGTACCGGATCGCCGGGTCCATCGTCCCGCGATACGTGTCGGAGATGTAGTTGAGGTCGGCGAAGAAGACCATGTCGAACTTGCCGCGCTCGCAGACCCGCGCGATGTGCTGATAGAGCTCCGGTCTCGCCCAGTCGAAGCCGGCCTCCGCGGTGCGGGGATGCCGCCACATGGCGAGGCTGTGATAGGTCGGGCTGTGGCAGAGGAACTGCGCGAGGTGCATCGTTCGCTTATGCACGGTGCCTCTTTCTAGCCGCGAGATTTTCCAGGCCGGGACGGGAATACCGGCTTTGGCGGCAAGCGATAGCGCCACGGCCTCCCACCGGACGGCGTTGATCTCGTCGCCCTTGTGCGGAAATTTCGCGACCGCCAGCTGGCCGTCGCGATCACGGACAGAGGCTTTCGGCCGGGCCCCGCCGAGCGAGGAGCCTGGCGCCAGCAAGAGCCGAAGATCTTCATCGCTATCAGAATCATCCGCAACGTGGTCGGCCGCTGAGAGCAGCCGCGGCAACTCGATCAGCGGCGGTATCGTTGCTGTGGCGGCAGCGAGAAACTGGCCCCCTTCCCGGTCGGCGAAGCGCAAGGCACCCGGCCGGGCTTCGTCGTCGACCATCAGCAGATAGTCGAACTCCCAAAGCGTTCGCGGCGTCTCGCGTGCGCGCTCGGCTCGCCGGCGCTCGGCGCGACGCATGAGCACGCGGCCCCAGCGATCGGGCGCCGAATCGCCGATCGCGCCGAACAGTGGCTTGTCGGACGCGGTGTGAAATGGCCCGGGACCGAGTTTTGGCAAGGGCCGACGCTCACGCCGCACTCAGGCGCGGCCGACGAGCGGGCCGAAGCGGCGGATGAAGTCGCCGGGGTCGAGCTTGCCGGCCGTGGCGAGTGCCGCGACGGTCTCCGGCTTGTCGAAGTCGTCCGGCTTGAGACGAATCATGTATGCCGAGAACGTCTGGTACATCTCCGACTCGACGTCGGCGTAGCGCACACGGATCTTGCCCGTCTTGGCGTCCACTACACAGAATCCATTTTTCTCCTGCGCTGTCTCAAAGCCGTAGGCGATCTCCAACCCGGGCCGCGATGGAATTACATCCGTCACGTAGCAAACATCCGGATGCCCCATCTTCAGATTCCAAAGCGTCTTGCCGTTGTCATCAATCACCGCCGCGCCGAGAATAATCTCTTCACGCCCATCACCGTCCACATCCGCGGCGTGCATTCCGTGCATCCCCTGCCCTCTGACTTGCGGTGACTCCCTGTCGCCATTCCAACTCCAGACCTTCTCCAGCTTGCCGTTCACGAAATTGTAAGCATCCACCAACATCGTCGTGTAGGTACCTCGTAACGCCAGCAGACTCGTTCGTTTGCCATCCAGCTTGGCTAGTCCAATGAGATGCCGTGATGCCCGATTCCCAACCTTGTCGCCCCAATCCTCGACGTTGCCGCGCGCCGGCCAATCGACATGTGCAATCTCTTTACCTGTCTCGCCATTCCACAGCGAGAGATACTCAGGTCCGTCCAGAATACGGCCGGCTGCATTGCGATACACCTTGTCCGTCGGCGCGGTCTTGAGCGCGACCTCAGCCTTTCCATCCCTGTCAAAATCCGCTACGACCATCGGCGACCACCACACGCCTTGCTCAATGTTCCAACCCAGATCATTTCGCCACAGGAATTTTCCATCGTTCCGATACGCCTCCACTTTGAACGTGTTCGTACTTAACTGCCAAACGCCTGGGTCGCTGGTTTGTTGTGGTTGTTTGATGACGAAATCCAGTTTTCCATCTCCGTCGAGGTCGGCGATGCCGACTTTGCTGAAGGGGTAATTACCTTTCAGTGGAATTGAAACATACTGTTGCGAAGCAGATTTTGCGTTGAGCGTCGTAGCATTAGCAACACCGGTTTCCTTTCCATTGACCACTGGTCTCAACACCCAGTAATTGCTCTTTGCCAGCGCAACGGTCCCGTCCACAAAGTCCGTGGACTGCCTGATTGGCTGGCCATTCAACTTCACTGCTGCGGCGCCGTCGGTCGAGCGATAGA
>Ga0081455_10008905_pt1 | contig 10379 bp, 6 predicted proteins | sample TabmetS3T2R1_FD_70207 | JGI IMG/M metagenome (GOLD analysis project Ga0081455, IMG submission 70207) | Tabebuia heterophylla rhizosphere microbial communities from the University of Puerto Rico - S3T2R1 | ecosystem: Host-associated > Plants > Roots > Rhizosphere ... | reverse complement strand
TGTGCAGACCGCCAGCGACATGGCCACGAAGCTGATCGTGATGTCCACCGATGGCCGCAACGGTTTCCTGGATGCCCTGCGCGGGAGCCACAGCGAGCGGGTACTGCGTCGGACCCCGTGTCCGCTGCTGGCAATCCCGGCGGAGGCTTCGGTTACGCCAGAGCTGAGCGCTAGCCAGGAGTAGCCCTGCTGGACTCCTGTGAGGCGACACTGGAGAAGGTGTTGTACGCGTGTGAGGCTCCCTGGTCGCTGGTGATGGTGCTGGTGGCCTTGAGCGCCGGCCTGTGGAGGCTCGCCTACATATCGGTTTTACCCCCGAGGCCATAGTCGCGGCCGCCAAAGTGCAAGTCGCTCGAGGGAGGTGAACGATGCGTATCGTGATCGGTTCTGACCATGCAGGATTTCCTTTAAAGGAAGATTTAACGGCCTATATTCGCCACCTCGGCCACCAGGTCGTGGATGTCGGCACGCATGGCACCGAGCCGGTAGACTATCCGGACTATGCCGAAACCCTCGGCAAAGCCCTCCTCGACGGCCAAGCCACGCGGGGGGTGTTGATCTGCGGGAGCGGTGTCGGCGCGTCGGTGGCGGTTAACAAGCTGCCGGGCATTCGCGCCGGGCTCTGCCACGACACGTATTCAGCCCACCAGGGGGTCGAACACGACGATATGAACGTGTTGGTTTTAGGCGGGCGCGTGATCGGTCCCGAGTTGGCGCAAGAGCTGGTCAAGGCCTACCTGGGGGCCACGTTCACGGGCGAAGAACGCCACCGTCGGCGGCTGGAAAAGGTCACCGTCCTGGAAGGACGTCTGCGAGCGTTGCAGGGGTGTGGGCAGTCGGTCTGGTTGGATTACATCCGGCGCAGCCTCCTGACCAGTGGCGAGCTGACCCGCCTGATCGAAGCCGACGGTCTGCGCGGGGTCACTTCGAACCCGGCGATCTTCGAGAAGGCCATTACCGGCAGCACCGACTACGCCGAGATCCTCCAGTCGCTAGCACCGCAGTACCGGGAGGCCAAGTCGCTGTACGAGGAGATCGCGATACGCGACATCCAAGACGCTGCCGATGTGCTGCGGCCCGTCTACGAAGAGACGCAGGCGCGCGATGGGTACGTCAGCCTGGAGGTCTCGCCTCATCTCGCGCGGGACACCGCCGGGACGCTCGCCGAGGCCCGCCGGCTGTGGGGGCAGGTCGGCCGGCCGAACGTCATGATCAAAGTCCCGGCGACGCCCGAAGGCATTCCGGCGATCGAGGAACTGATCAGTGAAGGGATGAACGTCAACGTGACGCTGCTCTTCGGGCAGGAGGCTTATGAGCAGGTCGCGCGTGCCTACATCGCCGGTCTAGAGAGGTGCGCTGACCAAGGCGGCGATCTGCATCATGTGGCCAGCGTGGCCAGCTTCTTCATCAGCCGCATCGATACGGCGGTCGATGCCATGATCAACGAGCGCCTCAAGACCGCCACCGGTGCCGGTGAACAAGCCCTGCTGCGCAGCCTGCTGGGCAAGGTGGCCATCGCCAATGCCAAGCAGACATATCAGCTCTATCAGGAGCTGTTCCGTGGCGAGCGCTGGCAGGCCCTGGCCCAGAAGGGGGCGCAGACGCAGCGGGTCTTGTGGGCCAGTACGAGCACCAAGAACCCCGCCTACCGCGATGTGGTGTACGTCGAGGAGCTCATCGGTCCCGATACCGTCAACACCATGCCGCCGGCGACGTTCGACGCCTTCCGGGATCACGGTCGCGTGCGAGCACGACTCACGGAGGACATTGAAGAAGCCTACGATACCATGGACACACTGGCGCAGGTGGGGATCTCGATGGCCGAGGTCACCAACACACTGCTGGATGAAGGGGTGCAGTTGTTCGCCGAGGCCTTTGACAAGCTGCTGACTGCCGTGGAGCAGACGCGCCAGGCGTCTACAGCCCCCAAAATTACCCAGCAGACCTCCATCCTGCCAGCTCCCCTCGCGGCGGCCGTGCGGGCGTCGCTCGACGACTGGCGCGCCGGGAACAAAGTGCGTCGCTTATGGGCACGCGATACCACCCTGTGGACGGGGACGGATGAAGGCGAGTGGCTCGGCTGGCTGGGGCTCACCGAGGAGCATGCGGCGCACAGCGACTATTTAAAACACCTCGCCGCCGAGGCGGAAAGCCGGTTGAAAGACGCGGGCGTGACCCATGCGCTGCTCTTGGGCATGGGAGGCTCCAGCCTCGGCCCTGAGGTGCTGCAGATGACCTTCGGCTCGCGTCAGGGCTTCCCACAATTCCACGTCCTCGACTCGACCGATCCTGCTCAGATCAAAGCGTTCGAGAACAAAATCGACCTGGCGCATGCGCTGTTCATCGTCTCAAGCAAGTCGGGCAGCACCCTGGAGCCCAACATCTACAAGCAGTACTTCTTCCAGCGGGTTCAGGAGCGCGTGGGCCTCGAAGAGGCGGGCAACCGCTTCATCGCCATCACCGACCCCGGCTCCAAGCTGCAGCACGTCGCCGAGAGCGACGGCTTTCGGCGCATTTTTTTCGGCGTCCCCAGTATCGGCGGGCGGTATTCAGCCCTGTCAAATTTTGGCATGGTCCCGGCCGCGATCATGGGCCTCGACATCTCGCGGTTCCTGGATTACATCGAGGAGATGGTGCACGCCTGCTCTGCAACCGTCCCGGTGGAGGAGAATCCCGGGGTGGTGCTGGGCATCATCATGGGCGTGCTGGCCAACCACGGTCACGATAAAGTCATGATCATCACCTCGCCCGGCATCTGGGACTTCGGTGCCTGGTTGGAGCAGCTCGTGGCGGAGTCCACGGGCAAGGATGGCAAGGGCTTGATTCCGGTAGACCGCGAGCCCCTGGGCACCCCCAACATCTATGGCAACGACCGGATGTTCGCCTACATTCGGCTGGATTCAGCGCCGGATGCGGCGCAGGATGCAGCCGTGGAGGCCCTGGCCACGGCGGGGCAGCCGGTCGTGCGCATCAGCCTAGCGGACCCGTATCAACTCGGGGCGGAGATGTTCCGCTGGGAGATCGCCACCGCGGTCGCCGGCTCCATCATCGGCATCAATCCCTTCAATCAGCCGGACGTGGAAGCCAGCAAGGTGGCCACCCGCAAATTGACCGCCGCCTATGAGAAGACGGGAGCGCTGCCCACGGAGACCCCCATCTTCACGGCTGGCGGCATCAAGCTGTTCACCGATGAGAAGAATCGCGCGGCGTTGGCGCCGACGGTGCGGGGGGAGCAGACGCTAGCAGGGTATCTCCAGGCGCATCTGAGCCGATTGGGTGTCGGTGATTATTTTGCGCTGCTGGCCTACATCGAGATGAACGAGGCGCACGAGCGGCTCTTGCAGGCGATACGGCTGGCGGTGCGCGACGACAAGCATGTGGCCACCTGCGTGGGCTTCGGCCCGCGCTTCTTGCACTCGACGGGCCAGGCCTATAAGGGTGGGCCGAACACCGGTGTTTTCCTGCAGATCACCTGCGACGACGCCGTCGAGCTGCCCGTCCCTGGCCAGAAATACACCTTCGGGGTGGTCAAGGCGGCGCAAGCCCGTGGCGACTTTCAAGTGCTGGCGGAGCGTGACCGTCGCGTCCTGCGCACCCATCTCGGCCCGGATGTCGCCGCCGGCCTGGCGACGTTACAAGCGGCCATCTCTGAGGCGCTGGCATCGTAGCTCGACAGCGGCGAGCATCTGCCTCGGTCGTCAAGAATCGGGAGCTCAGGCGCAGTGTAGGCGGGCCCTGTGGCCATGCAGTCACAGGGAGTGGACGGTCGATACTCCGAAGGAGACGTAGACATGGCACACCCCCGCAGTTTCAACCTGCCAACAGAACCCAAGGGTATTGAGTACCTGTTCGAATTGGCCTTGGACCTGCGTGGCACCTGGGAGCATTCTGCCGACGAGCTGTGGGGACAGCTTGATCCTGAGCTCTGGCACCTGACTCTCAATCCCTGGGCCGTGCTGCAAGCCGCGTCGCATGCCAAGCTCAAGGCCCTGGCAGCCGATCCCAAGTTCCGTCGGAAGGCCGCGGCGCTGGTACGCGCCCGGCAGCAATATTTGCAGGCACCGACGTGGTTTCGGCGCCAGCATGCCGATGCCTCGCTAACCAGCATGGCCTATTTCAGCATGGAGTTTATGCTCAGCGAGGCCCTACCCATCTACTCGGGGGGACTTGGGAACGTCGCTGGCGATCAGCTTAAGTCGGCCAGCGACCTGGGTGTCCCGGTGGTCGGCGTGGGGCTCCTGTACCAGCAGGGATACTTCCGCCAGGTGCTCGATGCACAGGGAGCCCAGATGGCGCTCTACCCGTATAACGATCCGGGCCAATTGCCCATCACGCCGGTGCGCGATCAAGATGGCGAGTGGGTGCGACTCGAGATCGTGCTGCCTGGCTACAAGGCGTGGATCCGTACCTGGCAGGTACAAGTTGGCCGCGCCAACCTATACCTGCTCGATACCAACGACCCCGCGAACCCTCCGGCCTTGCGGGGCATCTCCAGCGAGCTCTACGGCGGTGGTCCTGAGCTGCGCCTGCTCCAGGAGATCGTGCTCGGCATCGGCGGCTGGCGCCTGCTGCGTGCCCTCGGGATGCAACCCGAGGTCTGCCAGCTCAACGAAGGGCACGCCGCCTTCGCCGTGTTGGAACGGGCGCGGAGCTTCATGGAGGACAACGGCGTGCCGTTCGACGTCGCCCTCGCGGTCACGCGTACGGGCAACCTCTTTACCACCCATACTCCCGTCGCAGCCGGTTTCGATCGGTTTACGTCGGCCCTCATCGAACAGTTCCTAGGGCGATATGCCCAGAATGCCCTGGGCATCGGGGTGCATGAGTTGCTGGCGCTGGGCCGTGCCAATCCACACGATGCCCAGGAGCCGTTCAACATGGCCTACCTGGCCATGCGCGGCAGCGGTGCCGTCAACGGTGTCAGCCGCCTGCATGGCCAGGTGAGCCGGTATCTGTTCCAGCATCTCTTCCCCCGCTGGCCCCAGGTTGAAGTGCCGGTGGGTTACGTCACGAACGGGGTCCATGCCCAGTCGTGGGCTTCAGAGGCGGCAGAACAGGTGTGGTCGGAGGTGTGTGGGCGAGAGCGCTTGCAAGGCACCATGGAGCAGGGGACGATCGACACCGCCGCGGCGCACATCCGTGACGTCTCCGATGCGACGCTCTGGCAGCTACGGGACACGGCACGCCAGGACCTCGTCCGCTATGCACGGGAGCAGTTCGCCAGGCAACTCGCCATCGCCGCCGCGCCGATGGCAGAGGTTGAGCAGGCGCAGCAGGTGTTCGACCCCAGGGCGCTGACCCTGGGTTTCGCGCGCCGCTTCGCCACCTATAAACGCCCTGGTCTGCTGCTGCACGATCCCGAGCGGCTGCTCCGCATCCTGACGAATCCCGAGCGCCCGGTGCAGCTCATCGTCGCCGGCAAGGCGCATCCCCAGGACCACGCCGGGCAAGCTATGGTGCAGGACTGGGTACGCTTCAGCCAGCGCCCCGAGGCCCGCCGACATGTGATGTTCCTTAGCGACTACGATATGCTGCTCGCCTCGCATCTGGTCCAGGGGGTCGACGTCTGGATCAACAACCCACGACGGCCTTGGGAGGCCAGTGGCACGAGTGGCATGAAGGTCTTAGTGAATGGCGGCCTCAATCTGTCTGAGCTGGATGGCTGGTGGGCGGAGGCGTACGCGCCAGAGGTGGGCTGGGCCTTGGGCGATGGCCAGGAACACGGCGATGACCCGGCGTGGGATGCCGCCGAAGCCGAAGCGTTGTTCACGCTCCTCGAGCAGGAGGTCATCCCGGCGTTTTACAGCCGCGATGCCAATGGCATTCCCACAGCCTGGGTGGCGCGCATGCGGGAGAGTATGGCGCAGTTGACGGCGCGCTTCTCCGCCAACCGTACCGTGCGCGAGTATACCGAGCAGTTCTACTTGCACGCCGCTACGGCCTATCGTAAACGGGCTGCCGACAAGGGGAGGCTCGGAGCGCAAATCCTCGACTGGCAGCACGGCCTGGCCCAACACTGGGGGGAGGTCCGCTTCGGCGACCTGCAGGTGGAGACCGCCGCGGATCAGCACGTGTTCCAGGTCCCGGTGTATCTCGGCGCGCTCGACCCGAACGCCGTCCAGGTCGAGCTGTACGCTGCATCCCCGAATGGAGCGGCGCCGCTACGGCAGGTGATGACACGTGGCGAGCGGCTCATTGACGCCGATGGCCACGTCTACAGCGCTCGGGTGCCGGCGACGTGCCCGGCAACCGATTACACACCGCGGATCATCCCGAATCACCCCGAGGCGGCAGTCCCCTTAGAAGCCGCCCAGATTCTTTGGCAGCGATAAGAAGATCCAGATCAGAGCGCAGAAGATTGGCACGCCCCCCGTGTCCGGCTGAGTGCAGGGAAGAGTCTCTACGGCTAGATGCTCCACGGCACCGAGACGCGAAGAGAGCGCACTCAAACCGAATGGCCGGCAGGTGGTTTTAAGATCGGCGAAAGCCCCAAGATGCGCTTCTGTCGTTTCGCGGGTATAACAAGCGGAAAGCTCGCGATGCCAGCCCCGAAGCAGGCTTCGCCGAAGGACAGACCAATGCAATTCCACCTTCTTGCCTTCGAGGGACCGGATGACTACGCGCGGGCGGGCGGCATCGCCATGCGCGTGAGCGGACTGGGTCAGGCTTTGGCCGATGCTGGATTTGAGACACACGTGTGGTTCATCGGTGACCCCGACCTCCCCAGCCATGAAATGCGCGACCGTTTTCACCTGCACCGCTGGTGTCAGTGGATCAGCCGCTATCATCCGGCCGGCGTCTACGATGGCGAGGAGGGTAAGCGGGGGGATTATGTGAGGTCGCTACCGCCGTTCGTGCTCCGGGAGATGCTGCCCTGTTTACGGGGTGGAGGACTGGCTGTAGTGCTGGCCGAGGAATGGCACACCGCCGACGCGGTCCTGCACCTGGACTGGCTGTTGCGGCAGGCGCAGGTCCGTGAGCAAGTCACGCTGTTCTGGAATGCCAACAATACCTTTGGTTTCGACCGCATCGATTGGGGCCACCTGGCGGAAGCCGCCACCATCACCACCGTCAGCCGGTACATGAAGCAGCTGATGCAAGGGTTGGGGGTCAATCCGTTGGTTATCCCCAACGGGCTGGCGGCGGAAGCGCTGCGACCTCCGGAACGGCAGGCTGTCGCCGCCTTTCGCGCCCGCCTGCGAGACCGTACGGTGGTGAGCAAAGTGGCGCGCTGGGACCCTGATAAGCGCTGGCTCTTAGCCATTGATACGGTGGGGGCGATGAAGCAGCAGGGCTGGCGGCCGCTGCTCATCGCCCGCGGCGGCGTCGAAGCCCACGGACGCGAGGTGCTGGCGGCGGCTGCGACGGATGGGTTGCGGGTCGTCGAACGGGTGCTCCCGGAGCCCAATGTATATGGCCTGATCCAGGCGGTGGATGGGCTCGAAGAGGTGGACATCGTCAGTATACGCTCTCCCTTGCGCACGGAGAGTTGCCGCGTCCTGTTCCAAGGCTCGCATGCGGTGCTGGCGAACAGTGGGCATGAGCCCTTTGGTCTGGTGGGCTTGGAAACCATGGCCGCGGGGGGCGTGGCGTGTACGGGAGGCACCGGCGAGGACTATGCTGTGCCGGGCTATAACGCCGTGGTGTTGGAAACCATGGATCCACGGGAGTTCATTGGCCTCTTTGCAGAATTGCGCCGCAACCCGGTGCAGGAGCGGGCCATTCGGCGAGCTGGGCGCCTGACGGCGCAGCACTATGTCTGGCCGCAGCTCCTCCAGCGTAACCTGTTGCCGCGGGTTCGACTTCACGCAGCTGCCGCCCAGTCTAAGCATGACAGAGTAGATGGGCCTGGACAATGAAGTGTCGGGTCGAGTCCCCAATAGGTGGGTGAACTAAACGAAGGAGATTCACGCCATGGCGGCAACCAAGCCAACGTCCAGCGGTGCAGAGCATAGGACAGCAGCCACCGCAGCACCTAGCGATGTTAATAAACCTCTTCCCCATACACGCACACGACCCAGGCAGGGAAGAGCCGGCGAAGGCGCTGTAGGAGTCCTCGTCATCGATGTCGGTGGCACGAACGTGAAAGTCCTAGCCACTGGACAACGCCAGCCGCGCAAGATTCCATCCGGGCCGACCATGACGGCGGAAGAGATGGTGGCCGGGGTTAAGACGCTCGTGGCGGACTGGAGGTACGATGTCGTGTCGATCGGCTATCCGGGGGCGGTGATCGCGGGGAGGCCCCTGCACGACCCCAGGAACCTGGGCGGCGGGTGGGTGGGGTTTGACTTCCCTCAGGCCTTCGGCTGCCCGGTGAAGATCGTCAATGACGCCGCCATGCAGGCGCTCGGCAGCTATGAGGGCGGTCGCATGTTGTTCCTCGGCCTGGGCACGGGACTGGGCTCTGGGATGATCGTCGACGGCTTCCTCGAGCCCATGGAGCTGGCGCACCTGCCCTACAAGAAGGGCCGGACGTATGAGCAATACCTGGGGCGGCAGGCCCTCAAGCGCCTGGGCAAGAAGCGCTGGCGCCGCCACGTGGCGGAGGTCGTGGAGCAGATCAAGGCGGCCGTGGAGTTCGACTACATCGTCCTCGGCGGGGGCAACGCCAAGAAAGTCGGGGAACTACCACCAGGCTCCCGTCTGGGCGCTAACGCCAACGCCTTCGTCGGCGGGTTTCGGCTCTGGGAGGAGACCTAGCCCGTCAAGCGGGCCTTTGAGGGAGAACAACCATGATGTGCACCACACCCCTTTGAACGTCGGTTTGGAAGGATCTAATGCAGTACGCTATGATGTTAGTCTCGACCCTGTTTACGATTCTCTCGTTGGGGAGTGTGCACGTTACAATGGCTGCCGATGACAGTTCTCACCGTCTCAGAGATGCCCCACCCACGGTTCCGGTCGACGTTAATGCGCTGCTTCGCACTCAAAGGGGCCTGTCGAGTTGGCACGCACCGGCAGGACCGGCCCCACTCGCGCTCTTCAACGATTCTTTCTCAAGTGAGAGCAGCGGAGGGGCGGAAGACCGTTGGCGACTTCCGGGCGAGGACAACATCGCGGAGGATGGCGAGGTAACGCCCGGTGCGTTAGAGCGAGACTGGGGAGGGCTGGGGAGAGATACGGCGTTCTTCCTGGGATATGAGGCGGTTGCAGCTGGGATCTTGTATCTGCTGCCGGAGAACGTGACCAAATGGACTGCGGAGCAACGGAAAACCAGTATGCAGCAATGGTGGGAGAACGTGCAACATCCTCAATGGGACGACGATCACTGGTATGTCAACTATCTGGGCCACCCCTATTTCGGCGCCATCGCCTATATTCGCGCCCGAGAGCGGCAGTTTGGGGCCTTCGGCGGCTTTTGGTACGCGGCTTTGCTCTCCACGCTCTATGAATTTGGCATTGAAGCTCTGTTCGAGCGCCCGTCATACCAGGATCTGATCGTCACCCCTGTGGGTGGTCTCCTCATCGGAGCCCTGCTCTTCGAACCCATCCGGGACTACATCAAAGGCAAACCGGAGTTGCACTGGTATGACCATGTCACCTTGGCAGTGACCGATCCATTGGGGACCGGGAACCGCATATTTGAACGGTTATTTGGCATCGAGACAGATATTCAGGCACAGGTTTATCTCCCCAACCCAGCCCGATATGCGCCCTTCGACGAGCCAACTGCCAGGTCCCTCAACCGGCCGCTGGAACAACACCGCCAATCCCCTGGGATCGGCATTGAATTCGTCTTCCAAGGGAAGAAGCGATCGGCTCCATACGTTCAGTATTAATGACCTGAGCATACGCCGTGAAGCAGGCAAGTATGAGAGGGAGGCGGGGACGGCACTACACCTGTCACAGAGCCGGATGCACGTGTCAGGTCCTCAGCTGCAGTGAACGGTGGAGTACTCATTGCCTGGAGCATGATCATTGCCAAAGAGACGGGAAAAATCTCGGCGATCGAGGCGGCACGGCTGAAGCCGTGCCGGGCCTTTCTGCCGTGGTTCCGTAAGGTCTTGCGGGAGAAGCAAGAGGAACCCCTTGAGGAACCTCATCATGAGGAAGCACATAGCCTTGATTGTTACCGAATTGTTGCTTGGGAGCATGCTGTGTGCGTGTGCAACAACGGAGCCGACAGCGCAGCGAACATCCGTCACCCCCGAACCTGCCGTCATGACGACCGCGGCGTCTCCCCGGGTCGCCGCGCAGGGCAGCCCGCAGGCCGCGTTATTCAGGAGAGAGGAATATGTGGCCGGCACCTGGGGACCGAAGGAAGCGGATGAACTGATCGGACGGGATGGGCGACGGTAGAGGAGAATCAATTCATGATCCTGGCCGGCGATATCGGCGGCACCAACAGCAGGCTAGCCTTCTTCTCCGAACGTGGCGGG
>Ga0081455_10008904_pt1 | contig 10379 bp, 6 predicted proteins | sample TabmetS3T2R1_FD_70207 | JGI IMG/M metagenome (GOLD analysis project Ga0081455, IMG submission 70207) | Tabebuia heterophylla rhizosphere microbial communities from the University of Puerto Rico - S3T2R1 | ecosystem: Host-associated > Plants > Roots > Rhizosphere ... | reverse complement strand
GGACAAACCGAGCAAGAACGGCTCGACCAGCTCGTTGCGAAACATCGCTTGCGCCCACACGCCGCCCAGCGACAGACCCATGCCGGTGACGAGCGCGGTGAGGGCGCGCAGCGCGCGCGTTTGCTGGAGCCAGGGGTCGTCGGGCAGGCCGAAACCGCCACTGCCTACGCTGATCGCGATCGCCAGCATGATCGCGCACACCGCAAACGACAGCGCGATGGCTTTCATCCCAGGCTCCGTGCGATCGCCGAGGCCAGGTGTTGGATTACGTCGGCGCTGCGGATCGTCCCGAGCACGTCGCGTAGCGGGAGCACGACGACGGGTAGGCCGGCGAGCGCGGGGATGCGCGAGAGCGCTGCGCGTTTCTTTGCGAGGCTGTCGGCTCCGCCGTACGCGTCGATCACGATCAAGTCCGGCTTACGCTGCACGGCGGCTTCCCAGCTGACGTTGAACCAATCGTCGTCCACGTCGGAAAAGACGTTGTCCGCGCCGGCGTGCGCGAGCAGATCGGTGAGCACGGCGCGCTTGCCGGCAGTGAACGGTGGCGCGCAGCAGTCGAATACGAAGACGCGCGGTCGGGTGGCGGGAGGCGCCGGGCGCGGGAGCGCAGCGAAACGCTCGGTGTACGTCTGGCTCACGGCGCTGCGGTCGATGCGCCGGCCGACATCCGCGGCGAGCGTGGCGACGTCCGATACACGTTCCAGGCGCGGCGCCGTCCAGCCGATGCCGCGGCGGTCAAGCTCGCGAAACAGCTCGGGTTGATGCTCGGTCACGACAGCGAGCGCGAGGACCTGTGTGGGTCGCGCGGCGAGCACACTCTCCGTGCTCTCGACGTGAGGGACGCCTTTCAGTTGCGCCACGAGCTCTTCGGCCAAGTCCGTGGGTGTTGCGACGCCGGCCAAACACGCGCCGGCCTCGTAGCGCAACACGACCTCGGTCATGACATCGTGCAGGCTGACGATGCGGTCGCGGCATGGCGGCTGCGTGCTCGTCGCGGCTGGTGCACTACAAGCGGAGAGCAGGGACAAAGTGACTGCGATCCGGCGCATGCACGTGGGTCGGTGGGAGGGTCGAGGACTTACGTGACCCGCCCTGGGGTGTCAAGCGGGCTCCTGTGCAGGGCCCGTACGCGTGCCCGTAACGTCGGCGTTGACGTCGACGGCGACGAAGCGCGGGATTCGAAGGATCGTCGCCGTCGCCGTCGCCGTCGCCGTCGCCGTCAACGCCCACGCCCACGTCAACGCGCTGAGTCTGCGTGCCGCGTCGCGCAGCTAACAGCTGCAAGGTGCGTGCGTAACTGCGCGCGATCGATCGCTGCATCAGTTAGAAGAATGTTCGGCACACCGACGTCACGCGGGTGTACGCTTTGCTTGCATCGCTGCGCGCCGGTGTTGCAAAACGTCGCAGCCAAGGGCTGCGTTGCGATTTTCAACATCGAGAAACGTGGCGGTCACTCGTTGGTGCAAGGAAGAAATCGAGGTTCGGCTTCGTTCTGTCTCCGCCGCGGCCTGCGCTTGTGATAGCAGCCGTCGGTTTAGCTCGGGTCTCTATGCAGTCACGTGGACTACTTCTCAACGTTGGAATCCTGCTTGCGTCAGCATCGATCATGGTTGCGAATGTGCATGCGGCGGACGTACCCAAACCTGCGTCCGGTGCCGACGCGCGCGAAACGGTGCGGGTGACTGCGCTCCTGCGCGACGATCGTGCACTCGCCGACTGGGTCTCGAGGCGCTCGTTCGACGTCGCCGCCGCGAAGCAGGAGTTCAACGCGGCCCGCGCAGAGTATCGAGACTCACAGTTGCTGCCCAATCCGAGCGTCGATCTGAGCGTATCGAACCTCGCGCTCGGGCCTAGCAACCCCGCCGACCTGTCGCTCAGTGAGATGCTGATCTACGGGGTGGGCCTGAGTGAGACCGTCGAGCTGGGAAAGCGCGGTCCGCGCGGCAGTGCGGCGTCGCTCCGCGCGCGGGCAGCCGATCGCGGCGTCGCGACCACGTTGGGTGAACGGGTGGCGGATGCACGGCTCGCCCTCGGCCGGCTGCTGTACGCGAGGGCGCGCGCGACCGAGCTGGATCAATCGTTGGCGCAAGCGCGGGCAGCGGCTGCAGTCGCGAAGGGCCGGCTGGACCACGAAGCGTTGAGCGGCGTCGACTACGACAGGTTGCTGATCGATCTCGGCGGTGTGGAGAGCGATGCCGTGCGCGCACACGCCGACGCCGACGCCTCTCAGGTCACGTGCGATGCGGTGCTGCGCGCGCGCTGCGTGATCGACGACGACGAAGACGTGACGGTGCTCGGAGCTGCCGAAGGCACGCCGGCAGCACCCGCGCCTGCACTCGATCAGCGCCCGGACATCGAGCAACTCACGCTGCAGGCCGATGCCGCGCGCAAAGACGCGACGCTCGCCGCTCACAAAGCCATCCCCGATCTCACGTTCCGGCTCGGCTACACGCGTAGCACGTTCACGGTGTCGGGCGACCAACCGCACACGCTCGGCTTGTCGGTGTCGGCCCCAATACCGGTGTTCAACCAGGGGCAGCACGAAGAGAGCGCCGCGCTCGCGCGTGCAGCCAGCTTGGCGCACCAACGCGAGAGCGCGCTCGCCGAGGCACAGGCCGCAGTGGCCTCACTTCGCACGCGCCAGCGCGCGATCTCCGAAGCCCTCGCCAAGCTGGAACGCGAATCGCTGCCACGCGTGGATGCCGTGTTGCGCGCTCAAGAACATGGGTTGTCCGAAGGCCAACTCGATATCACCGATTTGTTGCTGGCGCGACGCGCTGCCATCGCACTGCGCCTGCAAACGCTCGATCTGCGCTTCGAGCTGTTCACGATTCGCAACGACTTACGCCGCGCTCTCGGTTTGGACGAAGCGCTGGCCCAGAGGTAAAGCATGTCCACTCCCCACTCCGCCACCTCCCCCGTGCTACGCGCGTCGTCCCCCAAGGGCGGGCGCGCGCTCAGCGCCATTCTTGCAGCCGTCGGCGGCGGGATTGCGATCGCAGCTGCCGCGATGTTTTCGACCAAACCACCCGCACCCCTGCCACCGCCGCGCGGCATGACGGTGGGCGACGATGCCATCCACCTGAACTCGAATGCGCCGCAGTGGAACGTGCTGAAACTGGGCAAAGCTACCGCTACCCGCGAAGCCTACGGCGATCCCGTGCCGGCGCGCGTGCGCATCGACGAAACGAGCGCGGCGCGCGTGGGTTCACCGCTGGCGGGGCGCGTGAACAGCGTGTTCGTCGAGCTCGGACAATCGGTCAAGAAGGGCACGCCGCTGTTCACGGTCGCGAGCGGTGACCTGCCGAAGGGAGAGGCGGAAGCCTTTCCCGTGGCTGGTCGCGTGCAGGCCGGCGCTCCGGCGAACGATGCCATCAAGGTGCGTCACGCCGTGCGCATTTTCACAGGCGCGCCGATGCCTGCCGGCGCCGACACGGTCTTCATGCAGGAAGACGTGCAGGTCGAGGGCGGGAAAGTGGTACTTCCCGCGGGGCTGAAGCCTGGCGCCAATGTCCGCCCCGCGGGCGAAGACATTCCGCTCGGCCATGCCGCGCTCAAAGCCGGCCAGCGGCTGCGGCCGCAGGATGTCGCGCTGGTTGCAGCCTTCGGCCTGACGCAGGTCGACGTGCGCCGCAGAATTCGCGTCGCGGTGTTTTCGACCGGCAACGAGCTGGTGTCGCCGGGAGAAGCGCGCGCCGCGCCGCAGCTGTTCGACTCCAACCGCTTCATGCTGATGGCGATGCTGCGCCGGCTCGGCTGCGAGGTCAGCGACCTCGGCATATTCAGCGATGAGCCGAACTCGCTCGCGACCGCCTTGAAGCGGGTTGCCGGCCGGCACGATCTGCTGCTTACCACCGGCGGCGTCTCGACCGGCGAAGAGGATCACGTCAAGGCGGCGGTCGAGAGCGCCGGGAAACTCGTGCTGTGGCGGATGGCGATCAAGCCCGGCCGCCCCGTCGCGATGGGCATCATTGGCGGCACGCCGTTCATCGGCTTGCCCGGCAATCCCGTGGCGAGCTTTGTCACTTTCGTGCATGTGGTGCGGCCGACGATTCTGGCGCTGTCGGGCGCGCGGCCGGACAAGCTCGCTCCGATGCCGGTTCGCGCGGCTTTTTCCTACAGGAAGAAGATTGCGCGGCGCGAATATGTCCGCGTTTCCTTGCGCAGGGGCGCTGACGGCGCGCTCGAGGCGACCAAGTTTCCGCGCGAGGGTGCGGGGCTGTTGTCCTCGCTTGCCGATACCGATGGGCTTGCCGAACTTGGCGAGGACGTCACGCAGGTCTCGCCCGGCGACAGCATCGGCTTTCTTTCCTACGCCAGCCTGATCAACTGATCGAAAGTTGACGATGCCAACTGCCTTCGCCATCTTCACTGCATGACCACAACGAAGCTCGATCTCGCCGGCCTGAAATGCCCGCTGCCGGCATTGAAGACGCGCAAGGCGCTGAAATCGCTCGCCGCCGGCGACCGGCTCGAAGTGCTGTGCACCGACCCGCTGTCGGTGATCGACATTCCCAACCTCATCCGCGAGACCGGCGACAAGGTCGAGATCACCGAACGCAGCGCAAGCCGCATCGTGTTCCTGATCGAGAAGGCCAATGGCCCGATAGGCAAAACCGATGGTGCGTCATCGGCGCATAATTGAGTTTTGGATTGCCGCAGTGTGCCGGTAGACTCCGCTGATCGACTGACAGCAAAAAGTTCTGCGATATGAATGCGAAGCGGCCGGGCTGCCATTCTACCCGTCTCAGGAGGCGTGGATCGACTGTCCGAAATGGCCCCCTGCTTAGGCACCCAGCGCAAAATGCCAGTTTCCTTAAATCCTTATTGGAACGCGATAATTCTCTTGGCATCTGGCATGCCAGAGACTAGAGTCGACCGAAATCGAGGCTAGGGAACGAGACGTTTTTCGATGGCTCACGACGTTCAACAGGTTCGCGCATTCGATCACCCCGGCGAGGGGCGCAAACGCGCCAAGCCGACGCCGAAAGGCCGCCAGATCGATCCGAGCGCTGCGCAGGAAATCGGAGAGCTGCTCGGCGACCGGCCGCGGCAGCGCGACCTTCTGATCGAATATCTGCATCTGATCCAGGACAAGTATCACCAGATCTCGGCCGCGCATCTTGCTGCGCTTGCCGATGAGATGAAGCTCTCCTTTGCCGAGGTGTTCGAGACCGCGACCTTCTACGCCCATTTCGACGTGGTGAAAGAAGGCGAGAAGGATATTCCGCCGCTCACCATTCGCGTCTGCGACTCACTGACCTGCGCCATGATGGGCGCGGAGCAGTTGCTGGACGAATTGCAGCGCGGTGCCGGTCCCGGCGTTCGTGTCGTGCGCGCGCCTTGCGTCGGATTCTGCGACAGCGCGCCGGTTGCCGAAGTCGGGCACCGCTACGTCCTCAATGCGAAGGCATCCGAGGTTCTGGATACTGCAGCTCGCGGCGAAACTCATCCGATCATTCCGTCCTTTGTCGACTACGAAGCCTATGTGAGGGATGGCGGCTACAAGCTGCTCGGCGATCTCAGGGCCGGGCGCATCGGCAAGGAAGACATCCTTAAGGTCCTCGATGATTCCAGCCTGCGCGGACTTGGCGGTGCGGGCTTCCCGACGGGGCGCAAGTGGCGTGCCGTGCTGGGCGAACCAGGCCCGCGGGTGATGGCTGTCAACGCCGACGAGGGTGAACCCGGCACTTTCAAGGATCGTTTCTATCTGCTGCGTGACGTTCACCGTTTCCTCGAAGGCACGCTGATTGCCGCCCACATCATCGACGCAGAGGACGTCTATATCTACCTGCGCGACGAATACCCGGCCGCGCACAAGCTGTTGCCGATCGAGATTGCAAAATTACCGCCGGGCGGTCCGCGAATTCACATGCGTCGCGGCGCAGGCGCTTATATCTGCGGCGAGGAATCCTCGCTGCTCGAAAGCCTTGAAGGCAAACGCGGCCTGCCGCGGCACAAGCCGCCCTATCCGTTCCAGGTCGGGCTATTCGGCATGCCCACGCTGATCAACAATCTCGAAACACTGTTCTGGGTGCGCGACCTCGTCGAGAAGGGCGCCGCCTGGTGGACCAGCCATGGCCGTAATGGGCGCACCGGATTGCGCAGCTATTCCGTCTCAGGGCGCGTCAAGGATCCCGGCGTCAAGCTCGCGCCCGCCGGCATCACCGTGCGGGAGCTGATCGACGAATATTGCGGCGGCATGGCCGACGGCCACAAATTCCGTGCCTATCTTCCGGGCGGCGCGTCGGGCGGAATTTTGCCGGCGTCGATGAGCGACATCCCGCTCGATTTCGGCACGCTGGAAAAATACGGCTGCTTCATCGGCTCGGCCGCTGTCGTCATCCTCTCCGACAAGGACAGCGTGCGCGGCGCTGCGCTGAACCTGATGCGCTTCTTCGAGGACGAGAGCTGCGGCCAGTGCACGCCGTGCCGGGTCGGCACGCAGAAGGCGGCGCTGTTGATGGAGCGCCCGGTGTGGAACCGCGCGCTGCTCGATGAATTGAGCCAGGCGATGCGCGATGCCTCGATCTGCGGGCTCGGCCAGGCGGCGGCGAACCCGCTGACCTCAGTGATCAAATACTTTCCCGACGAGTTCAAGGAAGCGGCCGAATGACGAAGATTCTGTTCGAGCTCGACGGCAAGCAGGTCGAAGCCAAACCAGGCGAGACCATCTGGCAGGTGGCCAAGCGCCAGGGCCGCGACATCCCGCATCTCTGCTATTCGCCCGCGCCCGACTATCGGCCCGACGGCAACTGCCGCGCCTGCATGGTGGAGATCGAGGGCGAGCGGGTGCTGGCGGCCTCCTGCAAGCGCACGCCGACCGTCGGCATGAAGGTGAAGACGGAAAGCGCGCGCGCCGTTGCCGCGCAGAAGATGGTGATGGAGCTTCTGGTCTCCGACCAGCCGGCGCGCGAGACTTCGCATGATCCGGATTCCAAGTTCTGGAACTGGGCTGAGACGGTCGGCGTAACGGAGAGCCGCTTCCCGGCCGCGCAGCGCTGGGAGGGCGACGCCAGCCATCCGGCGATGCGCGTCAATCTCGATGCCTGCATCCAGTGCGGGCTGTGCGTGCGTGCCTGCCGCGAGGTGCAGGTCAACGATGTCATCGGCATGGCCTATCGCAATGCCGACGCCAAGATCGTGTTCGACTTCGATGATCCGATGGGAGAGTCGACTTGCGTTGCCTGCGGCGAATGCGTGCAGGCCTGCCCGACCGGCGCGTTGATGCCGGCGGTCATGCTCGACGACAAGCAGACCCGCGTCACCTATGCCGACAGGAAGGTGGATTCGCTTTGCCCGTTCTGCGGCGTCGGCTGCCAGGTCACCTATCAGGTCAAGGACGAGAAGGTGATCTATGCCGAGGGCCGCGACGGTCCGGCCAATCGCAACCGCCTCTGCGTCAAGGGCCGCTTCGGCTTCGACTACATCCATCACCCGCATCGCCTGACCAAACCGCTGGTGCGGTTGCCGAACGCGAAGAAGGACGCCAACGACCAGGTCGATCCCGCCAATCCCTTCACGCATTTCCGTGAGGCATCGTGGGAGGAGGCGCTCGATATCGCGGCCAAGGGGCTGGTGAAGATCCGCGACGAGAAGGGCGTGAAAGCGCTCGCCGGCTTCGGCTCGGCCAAAGGCTCGAACGAAGAGGCCTATCTGTTCCAGAAGCTGGTGCGCACCGGCTTCGGCTCCAACAATGTCGATCACTGCACCCGGCTGTGCCACGCCTCATCGGTCGCTGCGCTGTTCGAAGGCCTGAGCTCTGGCGCGGTGTCGGCGCCGTTCGCAGCGGCCATGGATGCCGAGGTGATCTGGGTGATCGGTGCCAACCCGACGGTGAATCACCCGGTTGCGGCGACCTTCATCAAGAACGCGGCGAAGAATGGCGCAAAGCTCTTCGTCATGGATCCGCGCCAGCAGGCGCTGTCGCGTCACGCGACCAGGCATTTGCAGTTCAAGCCGGGCGCCGACGTCGCCATGCTGAACGCGATGATCAACACGATCATCACTGAAGGCCTGACCGACGATCAGTACATCGCGGGCTATACCGAGGGCTTTGAAGATCTAAAGGAGAAGATCAAGGAGTTCACGCCGGAGAAGATGGAGCCGATTTGCGGTATCGATGCCGATACCCTGCGCGAGGTCGCGCGAACTTATGCGCGCGCAAAATCCTCGATCATCTTCTGGGGCATGGGCATCAGCCAGCACGTCCACGGCACCGACAACGCGCGCTGCCTGATTGCGCTCGCGCTGATCACCGGCCAGGTCGGTCGGCCCGGCACCGGCCTGCATCCGCTGCGCGGCCAGAACAACGTGCAGGGGGCTTCCGATGCCGGCCTGATCCCGATGTTCTTCCCCGACTATCAGCCGGTTGGCCGCGACGACATGCGCGGCAATTTCGAGAAGCTGTGGGGCCAGGAGCTTGACCCGGTACGGGGGCTCACCGTCGTCGAGATCATGAACGCGATCCATGCTGGCCAAATCAACGGCATGTACATCGAGGGCGAGAACCCCGCGATGTCCGATCCCGATCTCCAGCACGCGCGCGAGGCGCTTGCCAGGCTCGACCATCTCGTGGTGCAGGATCTCTTCGTCACCGAGACTGCGTTCCATGCCGATGTCATCCTGCCGGCCTCGGCGTTTGCGGAAAAGGAAGGTTCCTTCACCAACACAGACCGCCGCGTGCAACTGGCACGCGAGGTGATCAAGCCGCCGGGCGATGCGCGGCAGGATCTCTGGATCATCCAGGAGATCGGCAAGCGCATGGGCTTGCCGTGGAACTATTCGGGCCCCGGCGACGTCTACACCGAGATGGCGCAACTGATGCCGTCGCTCAAGAACATCAGCTGGGAGCGGCTCGTGCGCGAAGGCGCCGTCACCTATCCGGCTGATGATCCGAACAAGCCCGGCAACGAGATCATCTTCACCACGGGTTTCCCGACCGAAAGCGGCCGCGGCAAGATCGTGCCTGCCAAGGTCATCCCGCCGGACGAGCTGCCGGACGACGAATATCCGATGGTGCTCTCCACCGGCCGCGTGCTGGAGCACTGGCACACGGGCTCGATGACCCGCCGCGCATCCGTGCTCGACCAGATCGAGCCGGAGGCGGTCGCCTTCATGTCGCCGAAGGACATGCGGCGGCTGAAGGTCTGGCCCGGCGATTTCATCCGCCTGCAGACCCGCCGCGGCGCCGTCGAGGTGAAGGTGCGCTCCGACCGCGACGTGCCCGAGAACATGGTGTTCATGCCATTCTGCTACGCGGAGGCGGCGGCCAATCTGCTGACCAATCCCGCGCTCGATCCGTTCGGCAAGATCCCGGAATTCAAATTCTGCGCGGTGAAGGCGGAGAAGGTCGGGCAGCAGGTCGCGGCGGAGTAGCGCGGTTCTTGCGGGCGAAATCCTGACGGCCAAGTCGCGTCGTTGCGATGAACCGAAGCGATATCCGATCGGCGCTTCACCGCGCGGGAAGCACAAAGACCTGTCCGGGATAGATCAGGTTGGGATTGCGGATCTGTGCCCGGTTCGCTTTGTAAATCACGGCGTAGCGCATGCCGGCGCCATACGAGAGTTGGCTGAGACGCCAAAGGCTATCTCCGCGGGATACCGTCGTGGTCGTGATCTTCGGCACCACCACTGTGGATGGCCGCGCAGCACTATCGGGCAAGACGGTCGCCTCTGAGGCCGCCAGCTGCGGCCCTTGTGCGGTTGCCGATTCCTGACGCTTCGACGCCGTGGCCTGCGCCGGCACGGACGCCGTTGTGTCGGGAGCGTTGAACGGCACTTCGGCGCGTGCACGCACCGAGCCGGAACTTGATGTCTCGTCCAGCCTGACGCGGTAGTTTCCCGGCGCCACCCCTTCATTGATGGTGACCGCAAAACGCCCGTCCGAGCCGGCTGTTACCGACGTGACGAAGCTGTCGTTGAGATAAAGCCTCAAGGCCGCGCCGGGGCGTGCCTGGCCGCTGACATGGAACTTGCCGCCTGGCTCGATCTCGACGGTCTCCACGACTACGGCGCCGTCCGGCGGTTTCGGTGCAGCCGGTTGCGACAGCATCACGGTAGGTTTGTCCGGCGTGATCAGCGCTACGATCGGCCGGTCGGTCGATCTCGGCTCAAGCGCTGCGGTCACGCGCTGTCTGGACGTGGCCTGCTTGCCGTCGGCCTGCTTCGACCGCAGCGTCAGGTCGTAGGTGCCGGGAGGAAGCTTGGGCGGGACCATGACGAATTGTCCCGATTTATCGGCGACCACGCGATCATGCACTTCGCCATCGCGCAGCAGCTCCACCGTTGCGCCCGGCGCTGCCCGACCCGCGATGACAGCTTCGCCCGTCGGCTGGATGGTGGCAACGTCGAACGTCGGCACGCCGCCGCCGTTCTCG
>Ga0081455_10008903_pt1 | contig 10379 bp, 6 predicted proteins | sample TabmetS3T2R1_FD_70207 | JGI IMG/M metagenome (GOLD analysis project Ga0081455, IMG submission 70207) | Tabebuia heterophylla rhizosphere microbial communities from the University of Puerto Rico - S3T2R1 | ecosystem: Host-associated > Plants > Roots > Rhizosphere ... | reverse complement strand
CGCCACAAACGCGATGATCGCCGCGCAGCGCGAGCCAGACGAGCACGGCAGGTCCGTCTATTTCTTCGAATCCGTCACGTCAGGAAAATTGAAAGGCTCGCATCTTTTCGCCAGCGTGACCCACGCATCCCGCAACCGTTCATAATGTTCGCGCTCTTGAGGATCGTCTGTTTCTTGCGCCAGCGTTGCGCACCTTGCGGCCGTTTCCTACGCTTGGATCGCATTGGTCTTTTCCATTTTCGACTACCTCAGCCCCGCAATACACTATATCGCGACCACCGCGAATTTCCTGCGACCAGGTGTCCCTCACTTTGTCCTTGCGCAAGAAAACATGGCGGAGCGGCCGCTGGCATTGCCTTGCGGCGAGATCATCAAGAATAGTCGGACCGACGCGGCTCCCTGAACCGGAGGCTGCTCGTTGCTGCTTTCCTCGTCGGGGGCATGCCAACGAGAAACCCGCCCAGGCATGCGTTCCCGGGCGTCTGAGCGGTTCCGAAATCGCGGCGCAAGAGGCTAAAACGAACCTACGGCCGCGCCCAGTGCGATCACTGCGACAAGCGCGATGATCGCGCCGACGATGGCGACCATGACCATGTCGAAATAGCTCTCGCGATGGGTCAAGCCGCACAAGGCCAGCAGCGTCACCACGGCGCCATTGTGGGGGAGGCTGTCGAGAGTTCCCGAGCCGATCACGGCAACCCGATGCATCAGCGCAGGATCGATGTCTTTCCCCGCTGCAAGCTCCATGTATGCGTTGCCGAGCGCGTCGAGCGCGATGGTGAGACCGCCCGACGCCGAACCGGTGAGCGCCGCCAGCACATTAGTGGCGACGGCAAGCGACACGAGGGGGCCTCCCTCGATTGAGAGCACCCAGTCGCGAACAGCTGCGAAAGCGGGCAGCGCTGCGACAACCGCGCCGAAACCTACGAGACTTGCAACGCTGAGCGCGGGTAATACGGAGGCATTGGCGCCTGCATCCATGCTCGCGCGCAACGACGGAAAGTAATGGTAATTGACCGCGATGAGCGTGGCGATGGCTGCAGCAAGTGCAACGACAACCGCCCACACCCCTGCAACCGCCGACAGCGACGTCGAGCCCCAACGTTCCTCCGCGAGGAATGAGAAGTCGAGACGCGGCAGAACGATTAGCGACATCAGCAGGTTGACGCTCACCACGACGACCAGCGGCAACAATGCCCGAGCAACCGGCGGAGTGGTGGCGCTGTGCTGGCCGCGGTGGATTTCCGCGGGATCGAACTCGCGGGCGGTGGTGGCGAGCTCGCGCACGACCGGATCGTTCGCGGCGGCATCGATTGCGCCATCTGGAGCGCCGTAGCGCTCGCCGGCGCGGCGTGCGACTGCCTCCGCCCGCCCCAGCCACCACAGTCCGAACCCCAGCATGATGGCGGATGCAATGATGCCCAGACCAGGCGCGGCGAAGGGGGTCGTGCCGAAAAAGGGCATCGGGATTGCATTCTGAATCGCCGGAGTTCCCGGCAGGGCTGACATGGTGAAGGTTGACGTGCCCAACGCAATCGCCGCCGGCATCAACCGGCGTGGAATGGACGCCGCTCGAAACAACGCCTGTGCCATCGGGACGAGCACAAAGAACGCAACGAATAGGCTCACGCCGCCATAAGTCACGAGCGCGCCGGCGAGTACAACCGCCAGGACTGCGCGGCGCTCGCCCAGCCGTTCAGTCATGAAACCCGCAATGGCGGAGACGCTGCCGCTATCGTCCATGAGCTTGCCGAACAAGGCACCGAGCAAAAACAACGGAAAGAACTGCGCCAGGAAGAGCGCCGCGCTCCCCATGAAAGTCTGCGTCCAGCTCGCAAGCAGCGGCTCCATCGCGAACGCGGCAGCGAGCAGAGCAGCGGCCGGAGCGAGCAGCAGCACGCTCCAACCACGCAGCGCGAGCCATACGAGCAGCGCCAGTCCGAGCAGGACCCCGATGAGACCCATCGTGTCAGACGCCCTTGAGTAACTGATCGAGGTCGAACGTGGAGCGTCGGCCGAGATCATCGCCCTGGGCGCTCAGAAAAGCCTGACCGGCGCGGCGTCCCTCGTCGCGCAACATGCATAGGAATTCCCATTCGGCGTTGAGCTTCGAAGAGTAGCCGAGTTCGACCATCACCTCGCTAGAGATGCGGTGGATGCGCATGTCCGCCCATTTGGCGCTCTCTGAATTATCCGGCTGCGCGACTTGGCGCAGCAAGGCGATCATGCGCAACTCTTTCAGCAGCACAGCATTGAACGACACCTCGTTGAGTCGGTTGAGAATGTCGCGAGCAGCGCGCGGCAATCCCGGCCGCTCGACCGGATTGATCTGAACGAGAATCGTATCCTTTGAGTTACATTCCCGCACCAGCGGCGTGATGGTGGGATTGCCGGAGTAACCGCCGTCCCAATAGCTTTCGCCATCGATCTCGATCGCCTGGAAGAGCGTGGGGAGGCAGGCCGATGCGAGCAGCACGTCGGGCGTGATCTCACCATTTCGGAAGACCCGCCCGCGTCCTGTGCGCACGTTCGTTGCGGTGACGAAGAGCTTGATCGGCGCTTGCACCAGCCGATCGAAGTTGACGGTGTCGGCGAGGATGTTACGCAGCGGATTCGCGCCGCCTAGGCCGAAATCGTAGGGAGAGAACAAGCGTGCCATGAGGTCCATTGCGACGAAGACCGGCGAATGGTCGAGCGTCCAACGGCCGAGCAATACGTCGAGCGGCGTGCGCCGCAGCGGGCTCAACACCGCTGCCTGCGATACCCGCTGCCAAAAATTCTCCAGCGCCGCGCGCGCCCCATTGGCGCCGTTTTTGACATAGCCGTCGACCAGCACCGCAGCGTTCATCGCGCCCGCCGAGGTGCCCGAGATACCGTCGATGCGCAGCCACTGTTCCTCGAGCAGGCGGTCCAGCACGCCCCAAGTGAACGCGCCGTGCGCGCCGCCGCCTTGCAGCGCGAAATCCACCAAAACCGGCGCGCGGTTCGATTCCACGATGTTGGCCGTCCTAGTCCGTGGATATGATGGTCTTGTGCGGAGATGATGGTCTTATTACGTGCTGCCTAGATCAAGTTGGTTCGGCAGCATTGTCGGCAGCGGGTGCAAGCGTGCTAATGTCCTTCGACCGACAGTCGACCAACGAGTTCCGGGAGAAACGCCATGGCCAACAGCTTGAAACCGGTGACCGTCGCCCCCAAAGGCATGGGCCTTTACGATTTCGTTGCCCACCGGGAAGGCTTCTTCGCCGCTGAGGGGCTCGATGTCGAATTCGACTGGAAGACGTTCCGCGGCACGCAATCGAGTTGGAAGCATCTTGACTATTTCCAACGTCCGCAGGACCAGCCCTATACGCAGGACAAACGCGAGGTCATCCAGGGCGCCTGCGTCTGGGGCACGATCTGCAATGCCAGCGCCGGCATGGGCAAGATGGTGCCCGACGCCTACGGCGTCTCGCCATGGGCGATTTTCGTGCGGCCGGACTCGCGCATTCGCCGGCCGGAAGACCTCAAGGATGTGCCGGTATCGGTCGGCATGCGCGCCGGGAGCCACTTCAACGTGCCATATCGGCTGGAGAAATATCTGCCGCTCGAAAACATCAAGGTGGTGAACACGGGCGGGTTCGGCGCCCGCCTCAAGGCGCTGCTCGAGGGCGAGGTCGAGGCGGCAAGCCTGTTGCCGCCGCAGATCGCGATGGCGGAACAGCTCGGATTGCGCCAGATCATCGCCGACACCTTCAAGACGCTGTGGTGGGTTCCGGAGAATTTCGAGCCGGAAGTCGTGCGCGCCTATCTGCGCGCGCTCGAGCGCGCCGAAAAGGCGATGGACGCCGATATGGAAAAGTATCTGCCCTTATGGAAGCTCGCAGTCCCGCCCGAATTCGAGAACTTCCATCCATGGGACTACGCGAAGTTCGGGCGTGGTGAGCGCTTCTATTACCGCGCGCTGCCGCGCGAGGACTTCGACGACACGCTGGCGCAAGTGCAGCGCTGGGGCCTGGACCAGTTTCTCAAGGATCGCAACTACGAGAAACTGAGCTACTCGGCGACGCGCTGAGGTCTAAAGCCGAAGTAAAAAGCTGCCTCCTGCGTCCCGCGCAGGTGACACTCGTTACGTGCCCACCGCGTCGGTCACGCACTTCTTCATGTGGCTGGCTTTGGCGGCGCCGGCGAGCTTCTTTTCCTTGGAATCCGCCTCACACGTCGTCTTTGCATCTCTCTCGCACTTGGTCATGAAGCTCTTGAGCGCCGCCCCCGCAAGTTTCTTGTCCGCCGCATCCGACTTGCAGGTCGCAAACGCGGGTGCCGAGGAGGCAAGGCAGACGGCCAATGCCAACGCGATTTTCTTCATGGCTTCCTCCGAATCATGAGTCCGTGACAACAACGAAGGATAACCTTAGTCGAAGCACCCGTCGCCGAAAAGCGGTCTCATCGGGTTGGTTGCGTCCGCCAGCTGTGATTAATTGCGCGTTCCGATCTTGCGCAGGTTATCGATGAAAAACATCAATCCCAACCCGTTCACCACGCGGCCTGAGATCGACGGCACGTTCGGCGTGGTCGCCTCGACCCACTGGATCGCCACCGCCGTCGGTATGGCGATGTTGGAGAAAGGCGGCAACGCCTTCGATGCCGCGGTGGCCACCGCTTTCACGCTGCAGGTGGTCGAGCCGCATCTCAACGGCCCGGGGGGCGACGTCCCGGTCATCCTCAACGATGTGCGCACCGGCAAGACCGAGGTGGTCTGCGGCCAAGGTCCGGCGCCGGCGAAGGCCACCATCGCACATTACAAGAGCCTCGGGCTCGACATGGTCCCGGGCACCGGACTGCTCGCCGCCTGCGTTCCCGGCACGTTCGACACCTGGATGCTGCTGCTGCGCGACTACGGGACCATGCGGCTCGCCGAAGTGCTCACCCCCGCCATCGGCTACGCCGACCAAGGCCACCCGCTGGTAGAGCGCGCCAACGCGACCATCGTGGCGGTCGAGGCTCTCTTCCGCCAACATTGGCCCACGTCCGCCGCCGTTTATCTTCCCGCGGGCAAGGTGCCTGAAACCGGCGCGCTGTTTGCGAACAAGACCTTGGCCGAGACCTATCACCGCATCTTGCGTGAAGCCGAGAGCGCAGGCGGCGATCGCGTCAGAGAGATCGAGGCGGCGCGCAAAATCTGGTCGCAAGGCTTCGTCGCCGAGGCGATCGACCGCTTCTGCCGCACCCAGGCCGTGATGGACACCAGCGGCGAGCCCCATCGCGGCGTGCTCGCCGGCGAGGACATGGCGCGCTGGCAGGCCCATATCGAGCCGCCGCTCACCTACGACTACGGCCGCTACACCGTCTGCAAACCGGGCCCGTGGGCGCAAGGTCCGGTGATGCTGCAGCAGCTGGCGCTGCTCAAGCGTTTCAATTTCGACGGCGCCGATCCCACGAGCGCCGATTTCGTCCACCTCCTGGTCGAGTGCTCGAAGCTCGCCTACGCCGATCGCGAAAAGTTCTATGGCGATCCCGACTTTGTCGAGGTGCCGATGGCGACGCTGCTTTCCGACGCTTACAACGAGGAGCGGCGCAAGCTCGTCAACGAGGAGGCCTCGCTCGAATTGCGGCCCGGATCGGTCGCGGGTTTCGGCGCGGTGGTGAAGCTGCGTCGGGAGGAGGGGCAGCGCCGCGCCGTCGGCGGCATGGGCGCGGGCGAGCCGACCGTCGGACGTATCGGCGAGATGCGCGGCGATACCGTGCATTTCGACATCGTCGATGCGGCCGGCAGCATGGTCTCGGCGACGCCGTCCGGCGGCTGGCTGCAATCTTCCCCGGTCATTCCAGAGCTCGGCTTCTGCCTCGGTACGCGCGCGCAAATGTTCTGGCTGGAGGAGGGGCATCCCGCTTCGCTCGCTCCCGGCAAGCGGCCGCGCACCACGCTCTCCCCCACGCTCGCGCTGCGCGACGGCGAGCCTTATCTCGCCTGGGGCTCACCCGGCGGCGACCAGCAGGATCAATGGACGACCCAGCTGTTCATGCGCCACGTCCATGCCGGCATGAATCTGCAGGAGGCGATCGACGCTCCCGCGTGGCACTCCGAGCATTTCCCGATCTCGTTCTGGCCGCGCACCGCGCGACCGGGCGTTTTGGTGGTGGAGGGCCGGCTGCCGCAGGTGACGGTGAAGGAATTGCAGCGCCGCGGTCATATCGTCGAGGTCGACGCCGATTGGTGCGAGGGGCGCCTCACCGCCGCCGCACGCGAAGGCCGGCGCCGCCGGGCCGCCGCCAATCCGCGCGGGATGCAGGGTTACGCCGCCGGGCGGTGAGCGCTCCACCGAGAGTTTCGTGATGGCAGAGTCTAAGCCCGGCGATCTCTTGCTCGTGACCGGGGCAAGCGGCTTTATCGGCTCGGCCATTGCGCATGCGGCGCGCGCGGCCGGCTACCGCGTGCGCGTGTTGGTGCGAGCATCGAGCCCGCGGATCAACATCGCACCCGGCGACGAGGTGGTCGTCGGCGACATCTGCGATCGTGCCTCGCTCGCCGCAGCGATGAGCGGCGTGCGTTATCTGGTCCATGCCGCGGCCGATTATCGGCTGTGGTCGCCTGACCCGGGCGAGATCATCCGGACCAACGTGGAAGGTACCAGGGCGGTGATGGAGGAGGCGCTGCGGGCCCGCGTCGAGCGCATCGTCTACACCAGCAGCGTGGCGACGCTTGAGCTGCGTGACGATCAGCCCGCCGACGAAACCTGCCCTTTGCCTGCGAGTCGCGCGATCGGCGCCTACAAGAAGAGCAAGGTCATCGCCGAACGTCTGGTCGAGGAGATGGTGGAGCGGCGGCAGCTCCCCGCCGTCATCGTCAATCCGTCGACGCCGATCGGCCCGCGCGACGTCAAGCCTACGCCCACCGGCCGCATCATCGTCGAGGCGGCCTGCGGCCGCATGCCGGGGTTCGTGGATACCGGCCTCAATCTCGTGCACGTCGACGACGTCGCGGCGGGGCACCTGGCGGCCCTGCAGCGCGGCAGCATCGGCGAGCGCTACATCCTGGGCGGCGAGAACGTGCGGCTTGGCGCCATGCTCGCCGATATCGCCGAGATCGTGGGGCGCCGCCCGCCGACGCTGCGATTTGCCATCGCCCCGCTCTATCCGATTGCGCTCGGCGCCGAATGGTTGGCGCGTCTGACCGGAAAGCCGCCGTTTGCGACGCGCGACGGATTGCGCATGGCGCGTCACCATATGTTCTTCAACGACGCGAAAGCGCGCCGTGAGCTCGGCTATACCTCGCGCCCCTATCGGGAGGCGATCGCCGACGCCATCGCCTGGTTCAAGCAGGCAGGATATTTGCGCTAAAGCGCGCTGCCTCGCGCACAGGGAGCCGCCCGGCCTGCTGGCTCATGGCATCAATTTCCACCCTATCGGGAGGCGATCGCCGACGCCATCGCCTGGTTCAAGCAGGCAGGATATTTGCGCTAAAGCGCGCTGCCTCGCGCACAGGGAGCCGCCCGGCCTGCTGGCTCATGGCATCAATTTCCACTTGACCAGGCAGGCTTCGGCTTTGGCCACACTTTTGGCGCAAGCGCGTGATCCCTCGATCCCTCGCAGGATGAGAGCTTGACAGCTTTTTTCGGCCCCGATTGCGGCCGCGTCAAGGCGAGTGGGCACAAGCGCTGGCGTTCCCTTGCAGATCATGCTTAAACGCGAGGCCTCTCCGCTGCGCTCATCGCCAGATGAACATCCTGGCGCATCTCATGCTCGGGCTGATCTGGACCGCATTCGACAATGCACTTGTGCGAATTCGAACGACGCTTTCCACGCGGTGAAGGTTTGCACGTGCGCCGGTGTCTTGCCTACGGCCGCTAGAATGCACGACCGGATTGACGTTCAAGCGCAATATCGTCGTCCGCCGCCTTCCACGAGTGGCGACTTTGTCGCAACAACCGCGATTACACGGCTGGTCCAGCTGTCAAGTCGCTATGCTTGGCTGGTGATCCTCGGCTTTCTGCTGGCAGCAATCCTCTCCGCCAGCTATTTCACGCGGCACGTCGTCATCACCACCGACACGAACCAGCTGATGTCGAGCTCGCTGCCGTGGCGCCAACAGGAGCGCGCGATCGACCTTGCCTTTCCGCAACGCGTCAGTCGCATCCTCGTTGTCATCGACGCAGCGACCCCCGAGGCCGCCGTCAATGCGGCCGATGCGCTGGTGAACGAGCTTTCGCCTCGGTCGGACGCGATCCGGACGATCAGCCGCTTCGAGGGCGGCGAATTCTTCGAGCGGAATGGAATCCTCTTCCGCAGTCTGGATGAGGTCCGCAGTGACACTTCCGACCTGATCTCGGCACAGCCTTTCCTCGGAACGCTGGCGGCGGATCCGACGTTGCGTGGTGTCTTTCGCGCGCTGTCGCAGTCGCTCGAAGGTGTGCGCCTGGGGAAAACTAAGCCGGACGATCTGAACCCGGCGCTCGCTGCGATCGCTGATGCGCTGGAAGCCCTGGCGAACGGGAAGACCGCCGCTTTCTCTTGGCGCACGCTGATCACCGGACGGGCGGCGGAGCCCTCGGAGCTGCGTCAATTTGTGAACATCCAGCCGGTTCTGCACTTCGGCGATCTGCAGCCCGCAGGCAAAGCAACGGCAGTCATACGCGAAGCTGCGTCCAGGCTTGGGCTCACCCCCGACAAAGGCGTGAAGGTGCGTCTCACCGGTTCCGTCGTCCTGTCGGACGAGGAATTTGCCTCCATCGCCGACGGCGCGGCCTTGAACAGCGCGGTGACGTTGCTTCTTGTCGGGTTCGTGCTGTGGCTCGCGCTGAAGAAGGCACGTATCATCTCGGCTGTTTTTGTGAATCTCATGGTTGGGCTGGTTCTCACGGCCGCAGTTGGGCTGTGGATGGTCGGATCGCTCAACCCGATCTCGATCGCCTTCGGCGTGCTCTTCGTTGGTCTCGGCGTCGATTTCGGCATTCAGTTCAGCGTCCGCTATCGATCGGAGCGGCATGCGTGCAATGATCTCGGCCAGGCGCTCCTGGCGACCAGCCGCGGCATCGCGGGACCGCTTTTGCTCGCCACGGCCTCGATCGCGGCCGCGTTCTACTCGTTTCTGCCGACCGCATACGTAGGAGTTTCCGAGCTCGGGTTGATCGCCGGCACCGGCATCATCATCGCGTTTGCGACCACGGTCACTTTGCTTCCCGCCTTGCTCACGGTGCTCAAGCCATCCGGGGAGCACAAGCCGGTCGGTTATGCCGCGCTCGCGCCGTTAGACCGATTTCTGGAAAAGCAGCGCAACTGGATCGTCGGCCTCACGCTAGCCGCCACGATTCTTGGCTTGCCGCTGCTCGCAGATTTGCGCTTCGACTTCAATCCGCTCAATCTGCGGCCTCAGGACTCCGAATCAGTTTCGACATTGCTCGAGTTGATGAATGACCCTGACACCACCCCGAACACGATTGAAGTACTCAAAAGCAACCTCGCCGAGGCCTTGCCCGTCGCGGAAAGGTTGCGCCAGTTGCCGGAAGTCGGCCGGGTGCTGACGCTGCAAAGCTTCGTTCCCGAGGATCAGGACGCCAAGCTAGCGCTCATCGATGACGCAAGCTTTTTCTTCCAGAATACCCTCAAACCTGACCAGATTGATCGCGAAGCGACGCCGGCCGAGACCAGGGCCGCGATCGAAAAGTTGGTCCCTGAGCTGTCCGACGCCGCGCGTGAGCTCGACAGCCCGTTCGCCGTGCAGGCACGCCGTCTCGCAGGCCTGCTCGCCGCATTGGCGCAGGCGCCGCCGGCCGCCCTAGACCAAGCGCAGCGCGTTCTGATCGCTCCGTTGGAAACGACGCTGCGCCAGGTCAAACATCTTTTGGCCGCCGAGCGGGTCAGCATCGACACGCTTCCGCCCGCGCTGAAGCAGCTCTGGCTATCCCCGGACGGCCGCGCCCTGATGGAGGTGTCGCCGAAGGGAGACGCCAACGACAATGCAATCTTGAGCAGCTTCGTGACGGCGGTTCGCAATGTGGAACCGGACGCTGCCGGAACGCCTGTTTTCATGATTGAGGCCGCTAACACGATGGTCAAAGCATTTGTCGAAGCCGGCACCTTGTCGGTGGTGGCGATCGCGCTGATCCTGTTCATCGCGCTGCGTCGCCCGATCGATGTTGCGTTGACGCTGGTGCCGCTGCTCGTTGCTATCGTCGTCACGTTGGAGGTCTGCGTCCTGATCGGCCTGAAGTTGAACTTCGCCAACATCATCGCACTACCGCTTCTTCTCGGCGTCGGCGTTGCCTTCAAGATCTACTACATCATTGCGTGGCGCTCGGGCGGTACGAACTTCCTGCAATCGAGCCTGACGCGGGCCATCTTCTTCAGCGCCTGTACGACGGGCATTGCATTTGGCAGCCTGTGGCTCTCCCATCACCCCG
>Ga0081455_10008902_pt1 | contig 10380 bp, 7 predicted proteins | sample TabmetS3T2R1_FD_70207 | JGI IMG/M metagenome (GOLD analysis project Ga0081455, IMG submission 70207) | Tabebuia heterophylla rhizosphere microbial communities from the University of Puerto Rico - S3T2R1 | ecosystem: Host-associated > Plants > Roots > Rhizosphere ... | reverse complement strand
GCTGCTCAAGTGGGTCAAGGGACCGGACTTCCCGACCGGCGCTGTCATTGTCGATACGCCGGAAACAATCGCCGAAGCTTACAATACCGGCCGCGGCTCGTTTCGCGTGCGCGCGCGCTGGAAACAGGAAGAAACCGGGCGCGGCACTTATGTGATTGTTGTCAGCGAGATTCCGTATCTCGTGCAGAAATCGCGTCTGGTTGAGAAGCTCGCCGAGCTGATCAACGAGAAAAAGCTGCCGCTGGTCGCTGACGTGCGCGATGAATCGGCCGAGGACATTCGCCTGGTGATCGAGCCGCGCTCGCGTTCGGTCGACGCCGAGCTAATGATGGAATCGCTTTTCAAGCTCACCGAGCTCGAGAGCCGCATTCCGCTCAATATGAATGTGCTGGTGAAGGGCCGCATCCCGCAGGTCCTCGGCCTTGCCGAAGCCTTGCGCGAATGGCTCGATCATCGGCGCGAGGTGTTGCTGCGCCGCTCAAGATATCGCCTGGCGCAGATCGAGCATCGGCTGGAAGTGCTTGGCGGCTATCTTGTCGCCTATCTCAATCTCGACAAGGTGATCAAAATCATCCGCAAGGAGGACGAGCCAAAGCCCGTCCTGATGAGGACCTTCAAGCTCAGCGACGTGCAGGCCGATGCCATTCTCAACATGCGGCTGCGCAACCTGCGCCGGCTCGAGGAGATGGAAATCCGTGCCGAGGACAAGGCACTGCGCGAGGAACGGACAAAACTCAAGGCGTTGCTTGGTTCGCCTGCACAGCAATGGAAAACGATCTCGGGCCAGATCAAGGAGCTCAAGGAAAAGTTCGGCCCCAAGACCGATATCGGCAAGCGCCGGACGACCTTCGGTATTGCGCCTGCCCATGATGAAGCCGCGATCGAAGAAGCGATGGTCGTGCGCGAGCCGATCACCGTCGTCGTTTCAGAAAAAGGCTGGATCCGCGCGCTGCGCGGTCACGTGACCGATTTGTCCGGTGTTACGTTCAAGACCGATGACGCGCTGAAATTCGCCTTCCTGACCGAGACGACGGCCAAAATCATGATTTTTGGCAGCAACGGCCGCTTCTATACCATTGAGGCATCGAAACTTCCGGGTGGGCGAGGGCACGGTGAGCCGGTGCGCCTGTTCATCGACCTCGAAGATGCCGACGTGGTCGCAGCGCTGGCCTACCAGGGCGGCCGCAAATTCCTGGTCGCGAGCTACGCAGGCAATGGCTTTGTCGTGGCGGAAGATGAATGTCTCGGCACGACGCGCAAGGGCAAGCAGGTGCTCAACCTCAAGGTGCCCGACAAGGCCGCGGCGCTGACGACGGTAGATGGCGAGCTGGCCGCCGCGATCGGCGCGAACCGGAAGATGGTGATTTTCCCGCTCAATCAGGTGCCGGAAATGAGCCGCGGCCGCGGCGTGCGGCTGCAGCGCTACAAAGAAAAGGGCCTTTCGGACGTCACGACCTTCAAGGATGCTGATGGTCTTTCATGGATCGATACCGCCGGCCGAAGCTTTACGTTGCCGATGAAGGAACTGAAGGATTGGCGCGGCAATCGCGCGGATGCCGGCCGCATCGCGCCGAAGGGATTTCCCAAGAACAATAAATTCCGCAGCCTCCCGAGCAACGGCAATGGCAAGAACGGCGGGAAGGGTGAGGAGACGGACGAGGAATAGCCGGGACATAATGCCGGCGCGCACGCGTTGACGTGAGAAGACTATTTCTCAGCTCGCCACGAACAACAGCGACCTATCCGATTTCTCGAGCAACGCCGCTGCGGTGTCGCCGAAGAAAAGTCTTTCGCCCGGTCGGCGGCCGACGCCCAGCACCACCAGATTGTGATTGCGGCGCTTGAGCTCGACGAGGATCGCCTCGTCGGCGGCCCGCTCCGTTACGACCGCCGTGCGGATACTGATGTTGTAACCATCCGCGATCGCAACAATGTCCTTGAGGATGGCCTCTTCATGACGGCGGCTGCGCGGAATGGGTCGCCGGTTGGCTGGCCGCACCGCGACGTAGAGGACAGTGACTTGCGCCTTTGTCGCGCGCGCCAGGGTGATGGCAACTTCGGCGCCGCGCCGCGCCGGCTCGGTGCCGTTGACCGGGACGAGAATGCCGAGCTTGCCGTCCGGATTTTCCTGCAGATCGCCTCGCACCGCTGAAACGATTAATGGCCCGTCAAAGCCTTTGGCCAGATTGGTCACCCCTGGGTCGAATTCGTGACTCTGTTTCGAGGTCTGCCCGAGACCAATGATAAAGGCGTCGTAGCCTTTCTCGGCCTCCTCCGCGATCACTGCGGGGCTCGCCTGCTCGTGGACGACCGTTGTTACATCCACCCGATCGGAGGCCTTCTCCTCCTTTTTCTGCCTATTCTTGATCCGGGCAGCCGCCTGCTGGACAGCATCGCGTACTTCTTCCGCCTTTTTTTCTTCCCTCTCTGCTTTCTCACCGGTTTCATCTGCTTTTTTGCTGTCCTCGTTGGACCTTTTTTGATCCGGTGTTTTTTCCAGCGGCTTCGCGGCACCCGCCGCCATCTTTTCCGGAGATTCCGGCATTGTGCTCTCGATCTTGCTCGGGTCAGGCACGTGCACAACCGTCGCCGGCATCCCATGCGTGCCCGCGAGTACACCGGCAATGCCCAAGGCGAATTTGCCATTCGGGCTGTCGTCCACCGCGACCAGGAGGCGTTCGAGGTTCGGCACGAAGCCCCTTTGCTCGAGCTCCTCCCGCTCAAGCCGCTGCTTTTCCTCCTTGCGCATCGGGATGCGGCTGAGCGCCCATCGCAGCGTCGGCGGCATGGCCATGGTGGTCACCACCGCCATGGCGACAATCATGGTGAAAAGGTTCTGGTTGAGTGCACCCATCGAAAGCCCGACGGTGGCAATAATGACCTCGGTCGAGCCGCGCGCGTTCATTCCGCAGGCCAGCGCAAGGCCTTCGCGCCGGGTAAGCCCGCCGAGCTCGGCACCAAGGAAAGCGCCGCCGAATTTGCCCAGGCTGGCGACCAGTACAAGTCCGGCGGTGAACAGAGCAATCTCCGGATCGGCCAGGATAGTCAGGTCGGCGCTCAAGCCTGCGATGCCGAAGAAAACGGGCGCAAAAAATGCGGTGATCAAGCCGCGCAATTGTTCGTCGATGTGGCGCGTCAGGATCGGAGATTCGCCGACGAGGATGCCGGCGACAAACGCGCCGAGCACCGTGTGCACGCCGATCATGTGAGTGATCAGCGCCATGATGCCCATGATGACGAGAATTGCGGTGATTACCGCGTATTCGCTGACGAAATTATCATTCACCCAGCGAATGACGAAAAACACTGCGCGTCGCCCGATTGTCAGGCTCGCCACCATGAACAGGACTGTGCCAAGAATGCTCTGCGCCAGCGGGATCGGTTCGATCGAGCCGTGCAGCGCAAGGCTGAAGATGATCGATACAATGATCCAGCCGATGCTGTCATCGATGATGGCCGACGCAATGATTACCTGGCCAACGACACGGCGCATGAAATTCATTTCGCGCACGACCATCGCCACGATCTTGACTGATGCGATCGAGAGCGCCGTTCCGAGAAATAGCGATGTGATCAGCCGCTTTTGCGGATCGGGCAACATGCTGTCAGGCAGCATCTCGCCAAGCACGACACCGCAAGCAAACGGAATGACGATTCCCATCAGCGAAGCGAACAACGAGGCGCGACCGGTCTGCCGCACGAGCTTGAGGTCGGTCTCCATTCCGGTGAGCAAGAGCAACAGCAGGATTCCGAACTGCGAGATCGCATCGATCATCGCTTTTTGCTCGGGAGTTTTCGGAAAGAGCGCATGCTGAAGATCGGGGAGGAGCAGGCCCAAAAGGGATGGCCCGAGGATCAGGCCCGCGATCAGTTGGCCCATTACGGCCGGCTGGCGAAGTCGCAGCATCGCTTCGCCGAGCAGACGACCGACCACCATCAGCACGACGATCTGGCAAATAAAAATTGCTTCGGATGCGCCCTTGCCGCCCTCAGCGGCCCAGGCCGGCCCACCCGTCAGAATGAACAAGGCGCAAAGCCAAACCCAGTGGCTGACAATCTTCATGATCGCAGCGACGCTCCTGACAAGGCCGGCCGCATGCTACAGGCCAGCTCAGGGCGGTGCCTGCGCCGCACCTGGGACGGCTAGACCACCGCGATGCCGGACCGCCTTGAATTGCGTGTCGCAAGTCCCTGACAACTCGAAGGGATTCCAAATGTTCCGGCCCGCAAATGCAATTGCAAACGATTTGCAACTGGTTATATTAGGTCTGAATCAACAATGCTTTTTTAGAACGTTCGAATGGATGCGCGCATAGAGCCGACTGCGATCGTGGAGCCAGCCGGCTGGCGGCGTGAGCGTACCCGGCCGCCACTTGCCGAGGTGTTCGGCTCCATCGCGACGCGGCCGACCGGATCGCTCGGCAAGAAGCTCGTGGCCTTTCTCGGCCCCGGCTATCTGGTCGCGGTCGGATACATGGATCCCGGCAATTGGGCGACCTCGCTCGCCGGCGGCTCAAAGTTTGGGTACGCGCTTCTCACCATCGCGCTGCTCTCCAACCTGATGGCCATTCTGCTGCAGGCGCTCTGCGCGCGGCTGGGCATCGCCACGGGACGCGATCTTGCGCAAGCCTGCCGCGACGCTTTCCCGCGCGCCGTGTCATGGCCGCTCTGGGTGCTGGCGGAAGTGGCGATCTGCGCCACCGACCTCGCCGAGGTCATCGGGACAGCGATCGGCCTCAATCTGCTTTTCGGCATTCCTCTCGAGATTGGCGTCGTGCTCACTGCGCTCGACGTCTTCGTCGTGCTGTGGATGCAAAATCTCGGTTTCCGCTACGTGGAAATTTTCGTGGTCACGCTGCTCGGCATCATTACGGCCTGTTTCGCAATACAGATCGCGATGGCGGACCCGGATTGGGGAGCCGTGATCCGCGGCTTTGCGCCCACGACCGAAATCGTCACCAATCCCGAGATGCTCTATCTCGCGCTCGGCATTCTTGGGGCGACGGTGATGCCGCACAATCTTTATCTGCATTCCGGCGTCGTGCAGACTCGCCGCTTTGGAACCAGCGTCGAGGACCGGCGCGAGGCAATCAAGTTGGCGACAATTGATTCAACGATCGCGCTGATGTTCGCGCTTCTGATCAATGCCTCGATCCTCATTCTTGCGGCAGCCACGTTTCACAAGACCGGCAGGCACGACGTCGCCGAACTCGAACAGGCGCATGCATTCATTGCGCCACTGCTCGGCTCCGCGATCGCCCCGACCTTGTTCGGCATCGCACTGCTATGCTGCGGGTTGAATTCCACCGTGACTGCCACGCTCGCCGGCCAGATTGTGATGGAGGGATTTATCGATATCCGTCTGCCTGGTTGGGCGCGACGGCTGCTGACGCGCGCAATCGCGATCGTGCCGGCCGCGATCGTAACCATCTGGTTCGGGTCACAGGGCACCGCGCAGCTGCTGATCCTGTCGCAGGTCGTATTGAGCCTGCAGTTGCCGTTCGCGATTGTGCCGCTGGTGATGTTTACCGCCGACAGGAAAAAGATGGGGCAGTTGGTTGCCCCGCGCTGGGTGACGCTGCTGGCAGTCATCACCGCTGCAGTCATCATTTGTTTGAATATAAAGCTGCTCGTCGACTTCGCGCTGGGAAGCTAGGCCAGCTAGCGTTCCACGCGGCTCCAGCCCGATGGCATCAACCGCTCCTGCGGCAGAAAACGGCCCTTGTAGTCCATCTTGCGCGAGCCTGGCACCCAATAGCCCAGATAGACGTAAGGCAACCCCATTCGCCTGGCTCGCTCGATATGGTCCAGGATCATGAAAGTGCCGAGCGAGCGATCGGCTTGATCGGGGTCGAAGAATGAATAGACCATCGACAGGCCATCGCTGAGCACGTCGGTGAGGGCGACAGCCAGCATCTGGCCGGCGCCGCGGCCGTTGATGCCCGTGTCGGGTCCGCGCCGTCGATACTCGACGAGGCGCGTATCGACGTGGCTGTCTTCGATCATCATCGCGTAGTCGAGCACTGTCATGTCGGCCATTCCGCCGTCGCGATGCCGCGCATCGAGATAGGCGCGGAATACCGAATACTGCTCGGACGTCGGAGCGGGCGAGCGCATCTCTCCTACAATGTCGGCGTTGCGCTCGGCGATACGGCGCATATTGCGGGAAGGCTCGAAGTCGGGAGCAACGACGCGCACGGAGACGCAGGCACGGCATCCCTCGCAGGCCGGCCGGTAGGCGATCGACTGGCTACGCCGAAAGCCGCCATGGGTCAGCAGGTCGTTGAGCTCCCCTGCGCGGTCGCCGACCAGATGGGTGAAAACCTTGCGCTCTTCGTGTCCCTCCAGATAAGGGCATGGCGACGGCGCCGTGAGGTAGAACTGTGGTGTGTCGCGCGAGTGCTGGGTCACGGATCAGGCCGTCATCTTTGTCTCAGGACCGTAGCATCGCGCGCCAAATGCTCTCCGTCAAAGCCCATTATCCGGTCCTGACGGGCTGCATGGCCCCGCGCAAGTACGAGGCTCGCGCACTGTTATTGACGATCACAGTGCCGAGAAGAATGTCGTGCAGCAGCCGCCTCCGTTCGTTGAAGAAGGGCACCAGCAGGATCAATGGCGTGAAGAAAGAGATCGTGAACCAGAAGGCAATTGCGTGCACCGCACCGAGGACGAAATAGGCGGGCGCGCCGTACCAGGTCCGCATCTCCAGATCCATGACACGCATGCCGATGGTGGCAGAGGCCGGACTGCCAAGGGTGAAGCCGAAATAGAGAATCGCCCAAATCACTGTCGCCGAGGGCAGCAGCCAGTACAGGGCAAAGCCAAGCCCGAGGGTAACGATACCGAAGGCGAAAATGAACATCGCCGCCAGCACCACAGGTATTGAAATGACGATGAAATCGATGATGAAAGCAATGACCCGGCGCGCCAGCACGCCTTCGAACAACTCCGGCTGGGCCACCGGATCATAAGCGTGGGGTTTGATGTCCATGGACATGGGCCGATTTCCGCCAGTACCCCATTATAGACCATCCAATCTTAATCGAGATGGATAAAGAATCGGTTCTGTTCAAGGGGTGCCGTCGACACGCTGGAACCTGCGTGGTGCTTGCGGCATGGTGCGACATCGCGTCTGGAGGGAGCGTTGGGCGTAAGCATTGCCGATATCGAAGCAGCCCGCCGCGTGATCGAGAACGTGGTGTTGCGGACGCCGATGCTACCGGCGCCGAAACTGTCCGCGCTGACCGGGGCGGAGGTCTACGTCAAATACGAAAATCTCCAGGTGACCAATTCGTTCAAGGATCGCGGCGCGCTGGTGAAGCTTGCCTCCCTGGGCGAAGCCGAGCGCAAGCGCGGGGTCATCACCATGTCGGCAGGCAATCATGCCCAGGCGGTAGCCTATCACGCGTCGCGGCTCGGCATCCCGTCAACGATCGTGATGCCAGTGACGACGCCGTTCGTTAAGATCGCAGCGACCCGGTCGCACGGCGCGGAAGTGGTGCTCTACGGCGAATCGGTTGCGGAAGCGCAGTCGCGCTGCGAGCAGATTATGGCGCAGCGCGGCCTCGTGCTCGTTCATCCCTATGACGATTATCGCATCATAGCCGGGCAGGGCACGATTGCCCTTGAAATGCTGGAAGAGGTGCCCGAGCTCGACGTGCTGGTATTCCCCATCGGCGGCGGTGGACTGATCGCTGGCAATGCCATCGCCGGTCGCGCAAAAAATCCGGCGATCGAAATCGTTGGGGCCGAAGCCGCGCTCTACCCCTCAGTGTGGAACGCGCTTCGCGGAGACAATCGGCCGCTCGGTGGGTCGACCCTGGCCGAGGGCATCGCCGTTAAGAACGTCGGCAAGTTGACCCTGCCCCTCATTCGTGAACTGGTCGCCGACATTATCCTGGTCGATGAGGCAGATCTCGAACGCGCGGTGAATGCCTATCTGACGCTTCAAAAAACCATGGCAGAAGGCGCTGGCGCGGCTGGTCTGGCTGCCATGTTCGCCAAACCGGAACGTTTCGAGGGCAAGAAAATCGGTCTTGTTTTATGCGGCGGCAATATCGACCCGCGCGTTCTCGCTTCAATCATGGTGCGCGAGCTTGAGCGTGAGAACCGGATCGTGTCGTTCCGCCTGACCATCCCGGACCAGCCTGGCGTTCTCGGCATCATAGCGACGCGCATCGGCGGCCTCGGCGCAAATATTCTCGAAGTCGATCACCGCCGTCTTTTCCTCGATGTTCCCGCGAAGGGTGCAAAGCTCGATGTGACCATCGAAACCCGCGATGCGGGTCACGCCGAGGAGATCATGGCGGCATTGGCCGCCGACGGCTATGCTCCGGTTCTGATCGAGGCGCGTTCGGCAACAAAGTAAGAACCGTCAGGCGGCGGACGACTGCGCGGGCAGTTCCGGTAACTGCAGTTCGCCGACGACGGGATCGGCTTTATGGATCGCCAGAAGGTTGGGGCCAGCGTCGACGACCGTGTAGCCGCGTTCATCGAGAAAAGCACGTGGGCGCTCCCGCCCCGCCTTGATCGATTCCACCAGGATGATCGGGTGGCTGCGCTCGATTGTATTCCGCGCCCCCTCAAGCGCCTCCAGCTCCATGCCCTGAATATCGAGCTTGATCATATCAACGCGCGGCAAAGCGAGCGCGTCGAGCGAGATCTTCTGGATTGCGACGGTCTTTGAGGGTGAGTAGTCGATGGGTTGGCCGATGAATTCAGTGTCCACGCGGGGTTTCAGCTCGAGGTTGCCGAAGCTTGAAGGCACGAAGTAGTCGGGCGTCGGAATCTGCATGATGCCTGGTTCCGATGACACCGCGGCATGCATGGCGATGGCGTTGAAGCAGTTGTTGATAGCGATGTTGCCTGCCAGCGCATAGTAAATTCGCTCCTGTGCCTCGATCGCGATGACGGATCCCCACCCGGTCATTGCGGTTGCCCATTCGATCGTGTGGATGCCGATATTGGCGCCGCAGTCGATCGCCACCACGCCAGCACCGTGAATTCGGCGACGGGATTCGATCAGTTGGAGCGCGAGTTCAACCTCGATGGGATCGAAGGCACCCGCTTCGAGCAACTGGAAGCCTACCCCGATGCCCGCATGGTGACCGCTCATGCGGTAGTCGAACCGGTTGGTGATCATTGTGCCGTGATTGGATGCGGCCAGCACGAAGGCAAGCTTGCGTCCGACATTGCGCATGAAAATCTCCTCGGCGGGAACGCAATACGGCGCTGGATAATTCGAATCACCGACAAGATTAATGCGTGGAGGTATTTTCGTCATGGTCGGTCTTGCCGGCTTCGGCAGGAACCGCTCGCCGTACAGCGCGTTTTCATGCGAATTCACCCAGGAGCGACCCTATGACCACGACCACTATGAGTGGCAGTCCAGTGCGGGCGAACGTCCGTGCCGCGGCTGGCGTCAACGATTCGATTCTGGCGATCGGCCGTATCCTCATCGCGCTTATTTTCGTCAGCTCGGGCATCGAAAAATTCATGGATCTTGGTGCGACGGCCTCCGCGATCGTTTCTAAGGGCCTGCCGTATCCGAACATTCTCGCCGTTCTGACCGCAATCCTGGAAGCGGGCGGTGGTCTGCTGATTATTGTCGGGTGGCAGACCCGGGTTGCGGCCCTGGCACTCGTGATCTTCAGCGCCATCGCGGCCTATTACTTCCATGACTTCTGGAATCAGACCGGCCCGCAGAACACCAACAACATGATTCATTTCATGAAGAATGTGAGCATGATCGGTGGCTTGCTGATGCTGTGTGCCGCCGGAGCCGGTCGCTATTCCCTGGACGGACCCTGCATCCGCGAGGTTCCGGGTCTGTCCCAACCGCAGAAGCAATAAGATCAAGGAGCTGTAACAATTCGCGCACCCTTTCGGTGTTGCGCATGTTGCAATCAATTCCCCTTGTGTTCCAAAGATTCCCAAAGTCTCCCGGCAACTCCATGCAACATGAACGCGACATGGAACACGCTTCACTTTTGCGGGGCTCTCTCTTGTTGCTGCGGGGCCGCCGCCCTCCCTCCCGTGAGGTACGACGACCCCGGGGCGATGACATGAGTGGCGTGTTTCTCATCGCCCACAAGAATTCTAAGGACGAGGGTGAGCCGCCGATATTAATTGGACAGTTAACGTTAAGCGCACCGCGGCAGCTGAGAAAAATTACGAAGCTCCCTTTCGTTCATTGGAAGAAGCTTCCTTTCGCTCACTGGAAGATGAATCCAGATTGGGTGGATTTTCGTTGCGAAGCTCGTAGCTCCTGACGAGGAATTCCATCTCCTCAATTCTGCTTCGGGTTTCCCTAATCAACTTCGGGGGGCATGTCGCGCCATTCGGAGCCATCAAATTCCATGACTCTTCTCGAGCCCGCAT
>Ga0081455_10008901_pt1 | contig 10380 bp, 10 predicted proteins | sample TabmetS3T2R1_FD_70207 | JGI IMG/M metagenome (GOLD analysis project Ga0081455, IMG submission 70207) | Tabebuia heterophylla rhizosphere microbial communities from the University of Puerto Rico - S3T2R1 | ecosystem: Host-associated > Plants > Roots > Rhizosphere ... | reverse complement strand
CGGGGGGCCTCGTTGGGCACCTGCGTATTATCGGCGGAGCAAATCAATTTAGCGGTCTTCCCATGGACACCCACCTTGCTTCGGGCCATCTACTTTGAGCTGATCCCAACCTGCCGACCGGCAAGTTTTATTAGCCCAGCGGTCAGTCCCTTGCTCCGGGGGTCATCCAGGGATAGCCACACTACTTGCAGCCATAGTTTTTTCGCGTCACGGCTCAAATCACGGCCATAAAGCTTTAACTTTCAATTAGTTAAACCCTTGACGGATCAGCATTCTCACGGCATAATATATGGTACTGAGGAACGTTTGCTCCCTCGCAAGCTAGGACTAGGAGTCGCTGGCCGCCATATCTTGCAGGCTCACCATCCAAGACTAGGTTCCAGATATTTCGAGGGGTTATACCGCAAGCTGTCACATCGCCGACGGATCCTCACGATAAAAAATCGACTAGCAAGATGAAAAATAACGGATAGAGGTGCCGTGTGATGCGGTGGGAAAATATCCCCTGGGAGGTCACCTCTGCCGATAGGCGGGAAGTATTGATCGTGCCGTATGAGAGCATGAGACAGGCCGACTGTATAAAGGGTGGGGTCTCGCGTTACGTCTCTCATCTCCCGCCAATCACGACATCACCATAAGTCGACAAAACATGAGCAGATTTTAGCGCATGGAAGGATCAATCATGGAAGAGAGCACAGCATTAGCCGCGCTGGTCCAGCCTCTAGCGCCAGAGGTTGTGGAAAAAGTTGTTATTGGCGGCGATCTTTCGGAGCTCGATGCGGCCCAACGCGCCGAATATTATGGGGCAGTTTGTCGCAGCCTTGGCTTGAATCCGCTCACCAAGCCATTCGAATACTTGACCCTGAATGGCAAGCTCAGGCTGTATGCCTTGCGGGATTGCGCGGACCAATTGCGCCGGCTGCACGGCATTAGCATCTACATCGCCAACAGAGAACGCCTGAGCGATGTCTATGTCGTGACGGCCCGAGCCAAAGATCGTCAAGGACGTGAAGATGAAAGCACCGGTGCAGTGCCGCTAGGCAACCTCAAAGGAGATGCGTTAGCCAATGCGCTGATGAAGGCGGAAACCAAGGCCAAAAGACGTGTGACGCTCTCCATTGCGGGGCTGGGGTGGTTAGATGAGACAGAATTAGACACCGTTTCCCAAGGTCCACGAGGCGTTCCCCAGCCTGAAGAGCCACTGGCGGAGGTACACCTGACGGCCGATCAAATCAGCTCGCTGGTCGAGATGGCGAGAGCGTGTGGCGTCGATCTTCTGAGTTTTGGACGTCACATGCGACAGCTGATGGACCTTCCTGCAGAGACCAAGATCACAAGAAAGTTTCTGCGTGAGACGATGACCATAGCTCAGTATGAGAGCGCCTGGCATTACTATAGCGAGGTGCTGAAGAAACATGTCGAGGAGGATGTCTTGGACTTTCCTCCCCCTGACGAGCCTGCTCCTCCGGGGGACTCCGGGCCGATCACCAGCCAGAGCGAGGCAGAGCAGCAGCGGGATGCGTCTGAGCCAGTTGGCACCTCTACGGCTCCTCCCCACGACATGTATGCTACACCGCAACAGATCGCCAGGCTCAAACTCCTGGCGCAGCGAGTTGGGGATGATGCGTATGCGGATGTGCAGGATATGCTGGATCATCACCGCGAAGGCTTGGCTCTGGATGTGTATGAGGTCGTCAAGCAGCGACTGAGAGGGCGCAAAGTGGCGCATAAGGAAGACGCATCGGGTGAGCGGCGCGGCTGATCGGCAATCGTTCGCGGTGCCGACGTCGGTGTGGCCACCGACGTCGGCACCCTGGCCTGAAAGTGCGGACTGGGGGGCTCTGGAAGGAGGAATCCAGGACTATGCCAACCAGACCGCGGGCCAGGGCTTGCGAAATGCATCATGTTCGGTGTAGCATCGGCACGACCGCTGATGCGATCAAGGGTCAATTGACAGCCGACGATGCAGTGTCGTGCGTAGCGTATTAAGCCCGGCTCCGGAGGTATTGTGATGGGCGTCAATCCCGTTGTGCTAGAAATTATTCGCGGCAGCCTACGCTCGACAATCCAGGAGATGGAACTGCTGATGGAACGCTGCGCCATGTCTCCCTTCATCAAGGAGAAGAAGGACTACTTTGTCGGCATCTACGATACGCGCAGCCGCATCGTCTGCTGTCATATCTCCTCCAGCGGGCCAGGGATGGTGGCTCCCATTCTCGAGGCCTACCCGCTTGAGGACATGCGCCAACATGATGTCTATTGGTTCAACGATCCTTATATTAGCAAAGGGGCCGTCCAGCACCACCAAGACATGGTCTTCGCGATGCCCGTCTTCGACGCCGGGAAGGTTGTGGCCTTTACCGTGACCTACGGCCACTATCAGGATATCGGTGGGATGAAGGCAGGCAGCATCTCGCCGCACGCCAGCGAGATCTTCCATGAGGGGACGCTAGTGCCCCCCATCCGCATCTATCGTGCAGGACAACTCAATGACGAAGCATATCGGATGTTCCTGCGCAACTCCCGGCTGCCGGATATGGTCGAAGGGGACACGAAGGCGATGATCGCCTCGTGCCACCTGGCTGAGACTCGTGTGCTGGAGTTGTTGGAGCGTTATGGTCATGACATCGTGGTCGAGGCCTTCGAGACGATTATCGACCACACGGCTGCGCGTACACGGGTGCTGTTTCGTGAGCTTATTCCGCAGGGCACCTATACGTTCCATGATTACCTTGATGACGATGGCGTCGAAGGCCGGCCCTACCGGGTGGAGCTGACCCTGAACCGTGAGGGGGACCGGGTGCGCCTGGATGCCACGCACTCGGACGATCAAGCGCGCGGCCCCATCAACTACATCACGAACCCTGGCTTGCTTCAGATCGCCTATGGGCGCTACCTCCTTGCCCTTGATCCCTCACTGGATGTGAACGAAGGGATCTTACAGAATCTCGATGAGTGGATCACTCGCGAAGGCAGCATCGTGCAGCCGCGCTTTCCGGCGCCGCTGGGCATGCGCGCCCATACTCGCTTCCGCGTCGTGGCCTGCATGTTTGGCGCCCTGGCCCAGGCTAACGGCGGGCAGGTCCCCGCCAATTCGCCGGTGTATGTGTTGTACTACTTCCGAGCCCAGCATCCGCTCACCCACCAACCCATTCTTTGTATCGAAGGGCTCGGGGTGGGCTTGGGCGCGCGTCCCTTCGCAGATGGGATCGATGCAATTTACTACATCGCGCAAGAGAACTATCCGGTGGAATATGTCGAGAAGGACTTCCCACTGCGCATCGAGCAATATGCCATACGACCGGACTCGGGCGGGCCAGGGTTGTATCGCGGCGGCTGCGGCATCGTCCGCGATGTGCGGGTGCTATGCGACAAGGCTGAGCTGGGGACACGCATGGAGAACACCAAATTCCCGCCGTATGGGGTGACCGGGGGACGTGCCGGTCGTCCCGGGAAAATCCTGCTGAACCCGGGAACGCCTGAGGAACGTGAGATCCCCCAGATTGGCGATGGCGTCCAATTAAGTCACGGCGACTTGCTGCGCCTGATGACCTGTGGAGGCGGCGGCTGGGGCGATCCGTTCAGCCGTGATCCAATGCTGGTGCAACAGGACGTGGCGCGCGGCTTCGTCAGCGCACCGGGGGCGCTGGAGGATTACGGCGTGGTCCTCGATCCCCTCAGCTTTGAGATCGACAAAACTGCCACCGAGGAGCGCCGCCAGCAAGGCCCTCACGCGCTCCCCCTGTTCGATCGCGGCTCGGCCTTCGCTCAGGGAGAGGCGGAGTGGTACGCCAAGCGCTCGCGATCGTAAGACCGCCTGTTTGCAAGGCTGATCTGCCCAAGCTTGGTGTGCACGCTGTGCAGCCCTGGCGGTGTTAACAGTCGACTGCCCCGCCGTACCTACCCAGTTTCGCCAGAAGTGCTTCTCAGCGCTTTGCCATCTATAGCTGAAAAACTCCACCGATTTCCCCGCCTTACATTTTATTTCGTTAAGTACGTTTCGTAGAGTTTTTAAAAAATTCTTGACATAATTTCTCGGGTATTTTATTTTCATTGCTAGACAGTCACAAAGCTATTAATTATTCCAAGACCCAGAGGAGAGCAGGGTAGCCGATGCAAAATCCACCTGCACAGGAACCACAGCCTGAGGAGGCCCAGGTGATTCGGCTGATCCTCCACGCCATTCGCGAGATTCGCTATGGGTCGGTGCAAATCGTCATACAAGATTCGAAGGTAGTGCAAATCGATAAAGTCGAGAGAATTCGCCTCGTGTGAACGAAGAGACTTGACTGGAAAACAGCTGACCAGATAACTGGAGGCTAAGGGGTGGTCGACCTTAGCCTTTTTTTGTTCATGACAGGGGGCACACCCATGGCATCGGTGGAAGTCCTGAAGCGGCAGGGATTAGCAGGTGGGATCGCTGGGACGATTGAGAGGGACGAGGCGCGTTTCGCCAAAGATGACGCGCAACGGATGAAGCATTTTGGGATCTACCAGCAGCAAGAAGGCAATATGGTGCGCCTCAAGATCCCTGGCGGGCGGTTCACCACGGAACAATACCTGGCAGTCAGTGATATCGCCCTGCGCTACGCGAACCATCAGTTCATGATCACCACACGCCAAGATGTGCAGTTCCACACCGTCCGTCCCCAGCATCTGCGCGACATCATCAGCCTTCTTGACAGCCTGTGGACCACCACGCAAGGAGCCTGTGGCGACGTCGTACGCAATGTCACAAGCTGCCCGGTGAGTGATCTCGATAGCGACTCCCCCTACGATACACACCCTATGACCAAACGACTCTCAGATGCCTTCCTCCTCAATGCTCCTGCCTATTTTGAGATCTTCGTGCCCGAGAAGTTGATGCCTCCAGACCTTCCTGCCGTCAATCCCATTTATGGCGAGGCGCTCTTGCCCAGGAAATTCAAGATTGGGGTGGCGCTCTCGACGGATAACTGCACGTTCCCACACACCAACGATGTCGGGCTAATCGCAGTGGTCAATCCTGCCGTCCCTTCTGGCATCGACGGATTTAACGTATTAGTGGGGGGAGGGCTTGGCAGTACACCACTGAAACCGTCGACCCACCCGGCTCTGGGCCAACCGCTCGGTATGGTTGCCGAAGAGCACGTCCTAGCGGTGGTGCAAGCCATCGTCGAGGTGCAGCGCGATCATGGCAATCGTGAGAATCGTAAAGAGGCGCGGCTCAAATATCTAGTGGAGCGCTGGGGGATCGAACGCTTCAGGGATGCTGTGTCTGAGCGGCTGATTCAACAAGGCCGAGGGATCGAACTGGCGTCACCACGCTCGATACCTCACTACCTTGTCGCCACCCACTTGGGTTTGCATGCACAACGCCAACCAGGCCGATTTTACTGGGGTTTGCCGATCGCCAATGGCGAGATCAGCGAGGACGGTCAGGTCACCGGCAAGCATGACAAAGCCCTTGGCGGCAGCAATTTAGTATTTTTTCGGAACCTGGTGAGGGACTATCGCCTCGGCGTCCGCTTTAGCGTCAATCAGGATCTGATCCTGACGGATATCTTGGCCAGCGACATTCCCGACATCAGGCAGCGACTCGAGGACCATGGCATCCCGACAGAGAATGAAGTCTCTCCCTTACGGTCTCAGGCGCATGCCTGCGTCGGGGTGTATCACACGGCATCACTGGATTTCCCCGGCGAGGTGGCGCGCTATTGTCCGCTCTCCTTCACCGAGGCCAAGCTCTTTCTGCCCCAACTCTTGCACGAGCTAGAAAATGCCGGGTATGGCGACCTCCCTGTCCCCATCAACATCACCGGGTGTCCGAACTCCTGTGCGTTCTCAGCGATCGGCGGCATCGGGCTGTGGGGTGCTCTCAAACGCCAAGCCGATGGCCATGAGTATTTTGATATTCGCATCGGTGGTGCCATGGATGGGACGGCACCGCGTCTGGCGTTACCGTTCCGCCAGCGCGTGCGCGATGATCACGTCGGCCCAACGATTAAAGGCTTGTTCAGCCTCTATCGACGCGAACGGCTGTCGAACGAAAGCTTCAGCGACTTTTGCTATCGCCTCGGGGCGGATGACCTCCAACAGCGTGTGCCCGCGCGCTAAAGCGAATTGACGCAGGAGGTTGCGCCAGCATACCCTAGGCTGGTGGTTCGCTCTCTGGGAACCAAGGCACCGGGTGCAGCGCCTAGATGAGATGCCCTCCCCCTCTGGGAGAGGGTAAGGGTGAGGGGGACATGCCCAGCTATTATCCGATATTTGTTGATTTGCAGGGGAAACGCTGCTTGGTGGTCGGCGGCGGGGAAATTGCCACGCGTAAAGTCCAAGGGTTGCTCGACGCCGATGCGCTGGTCGTTGTGGTCAGCCCTGCACTCTGCGAGGCCCTGGCTACCCTGGCGGTGCAGGGCGTCATTTCCTATCAGTCTCGCCCTTTTCGCGCCGACGATGTCTTGGGCTGTACGCTGGTCATCGGCGCCACCGATCAACTGGAGGTGAATAGGGCCGTGTGCAAGGCGGCACGGGCACACGACGTGTGGGTGAATATCGTCGATACGCCAGAGTCCTGTGACTTCATTGCCCCAGCCATCGTGCGGCGTGGCCCACTCCAAATCGCCATTTCGACTGGAGGCCACAGCCCGACCCTGGCCAAACGGATTCGTATGCAACTCGAAGAGGCCTATGGCCACGATTACGGCAGACTGCTGGAGAAGCTTGGCAGAGAGCGTCAGCGCATCCGCCACTTGATTCGCGATCCTGACCTGCGAAAGGCCTATTATGAGCGCTTGGTTGATACGGCCCTGGCAAAGCTCGGCAGAACGATCTCTCCAGCGGCAACGACGGCCTCACACGCGCTGCAGCGCTCTCACCCAGGCGCTGAGATAGTCTACCAAGGTGACGATGATCAGCGTCATCAACAACAGGGTCAGAAGTTGCTGGTAATGAAATAGGCTGATAGCTACGTAGATATCGCGGCCGATGCCGCCGGCGTCCACGACCCCGATGATAGCGGCGGCGCGAATATTTACCTCCCAGCGGTACAGGGTGTAGGAGACTAACTGCGGCAGGGCCAGGGGGAAGATGCCATAGGCCAGCACAGCGGCCGTTGAGGCGCCAGTGCCCTGCAATGCCTCGATCGGCTGTGGATTGACATCCTCGATTACTTCCGAGAAGAGTTTGCCGAGTACGCCCCCGGTGTGGAACCCCAGCGCCAGCACCCCCGCAAATGGCCCAAGCCCGACGGCCAGAATAAAGATCAGCGCCCAGAAGAGCTCTGGAATGGATCGCAGCAGATTGAGTCCCAGCGTGCTGCTCCAGTACGGGATTGCTCGCAACAGGCGGACACCAGGCTGGAGCCGCCTGTCAGCATCGCTGTGGATACCGCCGAGGACGGTGCGGCTGGAGACGATCCCCAGCGGTAGCGCGATAAGCACGGCCAGAACCGTGCCCATGAGCGACAGCGCCATGGTCTCGACACCGCTCCAAAGCGTGCCACGCAGGAATTTTGCAGAGAGGTCAGGCGGAAAAAGGCCATTGACGAATGTACCCATCTGGAACCACGCGTCGCGGTACAAAAACACGCGTAGATCGGCTCCGGTCCCAATGGCACTCCAAATGCTTAGGGCGATGATCCCCGCCACCACCACCCAGGAGTAGGTTCGACGCACTTCCCACTGCAGGCGTCCCGAGGCGGTCGGTTTGGTAGGACCACAGGTGGGTATGTCGAGATGCATAGATCACGTCACCGCACGCAAGAACGCTGCAGCCTGGGCTAAGACACCCAGCTTCTTGAATGCCACAGCAGGTGTTCCCACCGGGCGGTCCGCGAACGTCCCGAAGCCGCAATCAGGATTGAGGTAGATACGCTCGGGAGCGATGAGCTCGGCGAGCTGGGTGACACGGGAGGCGACCTCTTCAGGGGACTCCAAGGCGATGGTGCGCGGATTGACCGCACCAAAACCGAGCTGCACCTTGGCTGGCAGGGCTTGCAAGGCCTCCAAGGTGCCAGCTCGTGGCGTCGCATACTCCAAGACGAATTGCTGGATCTGCATGCGAGCAAAATAGGGGATGAGGGGATCGTATGACCCCTCGAGTAAAACCTCCTCCTTTTGACTCCAATTGCCCCGACACACATGCAAGGCCAGGATTGGGCCGTCGATACCGGCGACGACGCGATTGATCAAATCGACGGCAAACTCCAGCTCTCCCTCCGGACTCGCGCTGGCAGCCAAAGCGGCGCACATAAAGGTGCGGGTAGCGGATTTACCGGCGAAGACCAACTCCGAAAGGACGGGCTCATCGAACTGGACGATGTCGGCACCCGCTGCTGCCAGGGCTCGCAGCTCATCCCGCAGAATCTGCACAATGTCGTCGGCCAGGGCCTCACGCGTTGGATATACCGCGTCCGAGAGGTTTTTCACCCAGGTGGAACGACTGAGCAGATACGGCCCCGGCAGCGTCACTTTCACCGGCTTGCGCGTATGCTCCCGCAAGAACTTGAAATCCTCCAGAACTAGCGGTTCCTTTGGGCTCAGCTTGCCGACCACCGTCGGGTTCTTGATGGCAAAGGCTGGCACGTCCAATGCCTTGAGCAACGTCTCGAAAGCGGCTTTGTCCTCGACATATTCCAGGAGCTCGGCCATGGTCATCAGGCGGATACCATCGAGGCGGTGACAGATGAACGAGTAAAAGTTGTCACGTCGTTGCTCGCCATCCGAGACGATATCGACACCGGCATCTTCCTGATACTTGATGGCCAAGAGCGTCGCCTCGTCCTGCAAGGAGCGCAGGTCCGCACGTCCGCGCCTCATGGCTTCCAGCAACCACGTCGGCCGAGGCCAACTACCCACGACCGTGACAGGAAAGAGCGGCCAGCGACCCATCACACCCTCCGAAGCTCGAGTTGTACGGGCACCTCACGTATGAACGACTGCGTTACCGGCGAACGCCTGAGGGTCTCATGCCAAAGGTCTTGCAGCGCGTCCTCGTCGCCATCGGCGTCGATGTAGAGCCGCCCTTCGATCTGTTTTAAACCTGGATGGCCCTGTTCTTCCAGGCCCAGGAACACGAGGATATTATCCGCCTGGGTCTGCAGCGAGACTTCCAGATTACGCACCTCAATGCCGCGCTGGGAGGCCCGCCACTGGAACCCCACGGCGAGACAGCCGCCAATGGCGGCGAGCAGATATTCGACAGCGCTGGGTGCCGGATCCTGCGTGTCGAAGCTCGCCGGTTGGCCGACGTTGAAGGCGTGATTGCGAATAAACGCCCTGGCCTGCATGCCCTCGGTCCAACGCACGCGGGCCGACCAGACAAACGACCGGGCCTTGTCGACATCAGCCTTCAGGGCCGCGTCGGCCTGCTGCTTGCGCACGTAGTAATGGGTGTAGCTGCCTTCACCAGGCTGCACCGCCTCCAGCGTGTGGCCGACCAGCCGGCACCAGGCCGGGAGGTCTTCCTTGACGCTGATCTCACGGCTGCGCACCTCCAGCACTCCCCCTGGGGGCAGCGGCTGCATGGCGTTTCTGATGATCAACAGCAGCCCGCTGCCGCAGTCAAGGTCTCCCCCATCGCATATGGCGTCAGGACGTAGATTCCGCTCGGCATTCATAACCGACCTCTGAGACTATTGCGCTGAAGACCTGGCATACATACGGATGGCTTCGCTGCTTGGCTCCTCGCCATAGTTTCTGGTGGCAATCCGCGCGGTGCGAAGCCATCCTTCCATCAGACACGACTAACATCTATGTGATCAATAGCTGACGCTCGGGCTCCCATCGCTGAGGAACTCGACGAGCTTGGCGCCACCGACGATCACCGCCCCCGGCACAAGGTTGTTCTCGTCGAGTTTGCGCCGCCTGAAACAGGGGGAGCACACATAGATCTGGCCACCGGCCTTGGCAAAATTCTCGATCAGCTCTCGCAGTGGAGAGAACCCCTCCTCATGGATGTCGTCGGCGTAGCCCTTCTCGGACAGTCGTACTCCTTCGGTACTCAGGAACACCATGGTTTCCTTATCCGAGGCCACCGCCGCGTTGGCCACGACGAACGCCACCGTCGCTTTGTCGGTGTTATCCTTGGCAGAGGTCAGGCTCACACAGAATTTTCCGGCCATGATCTAATCCTCCCTTCGCCGAAGCAAATAAATCGGGTGGTTAGCATACGTCAGGTGATGCCCGGTCAACCGGCACCATGCTGGGAGATCTTGGGGTACGCCCAGATCACGGGCTGTCAACTTCATGAGCTGCCCCGGACGCATAGGTTTGAGCCGTATACTCAAATGAAATACCAACTCGCCACAGCCCATATCGCCGGCATCCCACTCGTGATCCGGGGACACGCTCTCGATCTCTCCCAAGGATCGAGAGAAGGCGTCGTCATCTGCATCGATCT
>Ga0081455_10008900_pt1 | contig 10382 bp, 9 predicted proteins | sample TabmetS3T2R1_FD_70207 | JGI IMG/M metagenome (GOLD analysis project Ga0081455, IMG submission 70207) | Tabebuia heterophylla rhizosphere microbial communities from the University of Puerto Rico - S3T2R1 | ecosystem: Host-associated > Plants > Roots > Rhizosphere ... | reverse complement strand
CGGACGAGCGACTTACTTTTGGCAAGTACATTTGCGAGCACCCGCAGTACAACGCCACGGCTTTCGCCGCCCAGAAGCGTCTCGGCGAGATCCAGGGCCGCCGCCGCACCTGGTTCTGCGGCGCCTGGACCGGTTATGGCTTCCACGAAGACGGCCTGCGCTCGGGTCTCGAAGTGGCGCAGGCGCTGGGCGCCACCACGCCATGGCACAAGCTGCCGGCCGAGCTTGCAGAAGCGGCAGAGTAACCATGGCCCTCCCGTTCACGCGATTCGACGACGCAGCCAGCCTCTACTTTGGCGAGGTGATGCATGCGCGGCTGAAGCCCATGGGTCATCGCTTCAGCTACCGCGTCATGAGCCTCCTGATCGATCTCGACCGGCTTGATGAAGCCGATCGCCGCTCGCCACTGTTCGGCGTGAACCGGGCGGCTCTCTATAGTTTTCACGAAGCCGACCATGGCAAGCGCGACGGCTCATCGCTGCGCGCGCATGTGCACGGATGCGCAGCCGAGCATGGCATCGATCTCAAAGGGGGCAAAGTCTTGCTGCTGTGCTATCCGCGCCTGCTCGGATTTACCTTCAACCCGCTGTCGGTCTATTTCTGCCACCGAGCCGGCGGCGAGCTCGCGCTGATCATCTACGAAGTGCGCAACACCTTCGGCGACATCCACTCCTATGTGCTGCCGGTCAAGCCCGGTGAGGCGGGCCCGGCGGGCATCCGCCAGCAGCAGGACAAGCAGTTCTACGTCTCGCCCTTTGTCGAGATGGCGATGCGCTATCATTTTCGCATCCTGCCGCCCGCCGAGACGGTGCGCCTGCGCATCCTCGAGACCGATCGCGACGGCCCCCTGCTCGCCGCCACGTTCAACGGGCGCCGCCGCGCCCTGACCACGACCGCACTGCTGCGCTCGTTCGTCACCCTGCCGCTGGTGACGCTGAAGATCGTCGCTGCGATCCACTGGGAAGCATTGCGGCTCTGGCTCAAGGGCGCGCGGCCGGTAGCCCGACCGGCTGCCGCAGATGCGAACGCCGCCACCTTGCCGGTTGGCGAAGGGAACCAATATGCTAGGCTGGCGTTGCCTGCCCGCGCCAAGGCGCTTTGGTCCGGTGGGGACCGTAGCTAGAACGGTCCCGTCACGGGGGAAAAGTCGGACCTGGGGCAGCATGGTGGACTGCCCATGGGCGATCTGATCACGGTCACTTCCGACACGGTGGACAAGCTGCTGCCGGACCTGCCCCGCATGGTGCGCCTGGCGCTCGGATACGGCGCCAGACTTCAACGCGGCACGCTGGATGTGAGGCTGCCCGACGGCCGCACGATTCGGCTCGGCGGCAACGGGCCGGGACCGCTCGCCGCCATGAACGTTCACGACTTCTCCTTCGCCTCGCGTCTGGTGCGCGGCGGCGACATCGGCATCGCCGAAGCCTATCTGCGTGGTGAGTGGGATACGCCCGACCTCACGCAATTCCTGTATTTGTTCTGCGTCAACCAGGAGTGGATGCAGACCATGCTCATCGGCAAGCCGCTGATCCGTTCGCTCCAGATCGTCAGGCACTGGTTCAACCGCAACACCAGGCGGCAGGCGCGGCGTAATATCTATGCGCATTACGACATCGGCAACGCGTTCTACTCGGCCTGGCTCGATCCGAGCATGACCTACTCCTCGGCACTGTTCGAGGAGCACACCACGGACCTGACATCGGCGCAGAACAACAAGTACCGCAGGCTCGCAGAGGCGATCGACCTCAAGCCCGGCCAGAAGCTGCTTGAGATCGGCTGCGGCTGGGGCGGCTTTGCCGAGTTCGCCGCGCGACAAGGCGCGAAGGTCGTCGGCCTCACCATCAGCCGGGAGCAGCGCGATTTTGCCCAGCGCCGCATCCATGAAGCCGGCCTTGCGGAGAAGGTCGAGATCAGGTTGCAGGACTATCGCGACGAGCGTGGCCGCTACGACCGCATCGCCTCGATCGAGATGATCGAGGCGGTCGGCGAGCAGTTCTGGCCCAAGTACTTCTCACAACTGCGCGACCGCCTGCTGCCCGGCGGCCTCGCCGGCATCCAGGCCATCACCATCCAGGACAAGCTTTTCCCGAGCTACCGTCGCGAGGTGGATTTCATCCAGCGCTACGTCTTCCCCGGCGGCATGCTGCCCTCGCCGCAAGTGCTCAAGCAGCTCGGCGAGAGCTTTGGCGTACCCGTCATTCGCGAGCACATCTTTGGGCAAGATTATGCCAAGACGCTTGCGATCTGGCGAAGCAATTTCCGCGAGGCCTGGCCCAACCTGATGCCATCAGGCTTCGACGACCGATTCCGGCGCTTGTGGGAATACTACCTGTCCTATTGCGAGGCGGGATTTTTGTCGGGGAATATCGACGTCCGTCAGGTCGTGTTCGCGAAATCCGGATAGCTGTCGCGCGGCGCAGTTGCTTGTGATCCGGGCCTTGGTCCTTTAGGGTCCTCGGCAGAGGAAACAACCGGTGTTTTCGCGATATGAAGTTCAACAACGACGTCGTCCAGGCGATCGGCAATACGCCGCTGATCAAGCTCAAGCATGCTTCTGAACTGACCGGCTGCACCATTCTGGGCAAGGCCGAATTCATGAATCCGGGCCAGTCCGTCAAGGACCGCGCCGGCAAGTGGATGATCCTGGAAGCGGAGAAGCGTGGCGATCTCAGGCCCGGCGGGCTCGTGGTGGAAGCCACCGCCGGCAATACCGGCATCGGGCTTGCAGTGGTCGCATGCGCACGCGGCTATCGCACCTTGATCCTCATTCCCAACACCCAGAGCCAGGAAAAGAAGGACATGCTCCGGCTTTGCGGCGCCGAGCTCGTCGAAGTGCCTGCCCTCCCCTTTTCCAATCCGAACAATTATCAGCATGTCGGCCGCAGGCTCGCCGATCAGCTGCGCAAGACCGAGCCGAACGGCGTGCTGTTCGCCGACCAGTGGAACAACCTCGACAACGCGAAGGCGCATTTCGAATCCACGGGTCCGGAAATCTGGGAGCAGACCGGCGGCAAGGTCGACGGCTTCATCTGCTCGGTCGGCACCGCCGGCACGATCGCGGGCACCACCGCGTTCCTGAAATCAAAGAACAAGAACATCGTCACCGCCTGCGCCGATCCGCCCGGCTTTGCGATGTATAATTTGTTCAAGAACGGCGAGGCCAAATCGACACCGGGCGACTCGATCACCGAAGGCATCGGACTTGGCCGCGTCACCTCCGTTGTCAAGGAGGCCCGGGTCGACGACGCCTTCCTCGTTCCCGATGAGGAATCCATTCCGGTAATCTATGATTTGCTGCAGCACGAGGGCCTGTGCCTCGGCGGCTCCACCGGCGTCAACGTTGCGGGTGCGATCCGGCTCGCCAAACAGCTCGGCCCCGGCAAGACCATCGTCACGATCCTCGCCGACAACGGCAACCGCTATCAGTCAAAGCTGTTCAATCCGGACTTCATGCGCTCGAAGAATCTCCCCGTGCCGGAATGGCTGGAGAAGCGCACCAAGATCGACGTGCCGTTCGAGAAGGTGTGAGACGGCGAGTGGCAAAATTGCGAATAGCGAATGGATTTCCCGATCGCTAACCGGCTTCCCGCTAGAATTTCGTCAGTCCGCATGCCGCGGCCAGGCGAACGAGCTGTGCATCCGTACGCGCGCCCGTCTTGGTCTTGATGAGGTAGTGATAGTTCTGGACGGTCTTCACACTGAGATTGAGGGTCGAGGCGATCTGCTCGGTGGTTGAGCCGGCTGCGAACTGCCGCAGGATCTCGATTTCCCGCTCGCCCAATTGATCGAGCGCCGACCCCGTCGGCGATAGGCTTTCCTCGGCCAGGATATGGGCGATGTCGTCGCTCATGGCGCGCTCGCCGCGCGCAACCGCGCGGATCGCCTTGACGACCGCGGCGGGCTCGCTGCTCTTGGTGACATAGCCGCTGGCGCCCGCGTTGAAGGCGGACTTCACCAGCGCGGCCTCGTTGTGCATGGTGAAAACCAGAATCCGCGCGCGCGGATTGCGAGCGCGGATATTGCGGATCGCCTCCAGGCCGCTCGCACCGGGCATTGAGATATCCATCACGACGACATCCGGATCATGCGCCTTGAACGCACCATAGGCTTCCGCTGCGTTGTCGGCCTCGGCCACCACATGCAGGCCGCCCTGGCTTTCCAGAACGCGGCGATAGCCTTGCCGGACGATCGGGTGGTCGTCGACCAGCAGCACCGATACGCCTTTTGCCTCGAGCTCCGTCATTTGTGCTCTGAACGTCACGCGGCGAGCGGGATCGTTGCCGCCACGCTGAGGCCACGGGGGGCCGGTGCGATCGACAGTGAGCCGCCGGCGGCCGTGACGCGTTCGCGGATGCCCGTCAAGCCAAAACCTGCCGACTGCGTCACGCGGTCCGCATCGCCGCCGCCGTCGTCCTCGACACGGATCAGGAGCGCATTCTCCTCGCCGCTGCGCCGCTCGATGCGCAACAGGATCTCGCGCGCCGCGCCGTGGCGCAGCGCATTGGTCAGGCATTCCTGGGCGACGCGATAGGCAGTGGTGGCCGCGCTGCCGCGCACATCGGCGAGATCGCCCTTGAGGTCGAGCTGGATCAGCGGCTGGGTCGCGTGCTGCGAGCGCCAGCTGTCGACGAGACTGATGAGGCTCGCTTCCAGCCCGAGCTCCTCGGGCAGCGGATGGCGCAGGCGTTTTAAGGCGTCGCGCAAGGACGCCATGATGCGATGGGTGGCCTGCGAGATCATGCGCGCGTCCTGCGCGATTCCGCTGCCGTTCTGCTCCTTCGCGCTCGCCGTCTCGATCGTGCTGGCGAAGGCGAGGATGGCCGACAGGTTTTGGCCGAACTCGTCGTGCAACTCGCGGGCGAGCGCGCGCCGCTCGTCGTCGCGGATCTCGAGCAGGCGCCGGGTCAGGGTCGCGCGCTGCTCGGTAGCCTCGTCGAGACGGTCGCCGAGCTCGCCGACGGCCCGGCCGATCATCGCAAGTTCTATGGAGCGGAAGCGCGGAAGCGGAGTCTGGTACTGGCCGCGGGCCATGCGTTGCAGCGCGGTGACGATGGAGCGCGCCGGCGCCAGCGTATGTGCGATCGCAAGTGAAGCGAGGAGTGCAATCGCGGCCGACATCAGCAACGCCACGTCGACCACGTTGAGGACATACTCCCAGGCGAGCGATATCGCAGCCGCCGGATCCGGGGTCGCCACGACGGTCCCGGCCGAGGCAGCACGCGGGCTGACGGGACGAACCACCTCGGCATGGTTGCCGAGGAATGTCGGGACGATGGCGGCAAACCATCGCGGCGGGGTTTCGCCAAGCCCCTGGTTCTGACCGCAGAGCGGCTTCTCGAAGGCGGCTACCGGCTCGAACTGGACGCACACGCCCGGCGAGATCAGCTTCGTTGTCTCCAGCGTCCGCCAATCTGGAACCGGAACGAGATGTTCACGCGTTCTGCTGCTGCGCAACAAGAGCTCGCGCCAATACAGCGCTTCCAGGGCCTGGGCGACCCGCTGGGCGGAGGCAGCGGTCGCGCGGTCAACGCTGTAATAGGCACTAAAAGTGGCCCAGATCGTCGCAGCGCCCAGGCAAAGAGCGACGATAACGAGCAAACGGGCGACGAGCTGAAGCACGAGGCGCATGCAATCACCCCCAATTTGGGTTAGTTGACAGTAACAATCGCGCCGCGCGTTGCCAATCGCGTCGAAATGCGGCCGCGGCGCCTCGGGCAATTTTCCCAAGGCACTTTGGGCATGATCCTTTGGACCAAAGCGTGCGGCTTTGATCTGATCCCTGCCCGGCACTGTGACAAGGCCTGGAGCGAGGCAGCATGAGCTCGATAACCGCTGGACAGACCGCGCTGCCTGCGCCTGATGCATCCGAGCGCAGCGCCCTGCTACTCTGGATGATCTTTACCGGACTCTCCGCCTTCGCCGTCGTGCTGTTGTGGCGCTACGGGTTGATCCAACTGATGGTCGTCTCCGACCGGACCTATATTTCGAGCCTGATCGCGGTCCTCTACATCGTCACCTGCATTCATTGCTTCTGGCGGACGCGCGCGATAGCCCGCGAGGGGGCGGTGGCGCGGCGCTGCCGCGCGGTGCTGTCCTCCGTCGACGGCGGCAAGGCGCTCGATGCGAACTCCACGGTGTTGCCGCCGGGGCTCGTCAGCGATCACATCGCAAGCATCGTGATCAAGGCGGCCGCGCAGGACTATCGGCCCGTCGACCAGACGCTGCTGCTGAGGACGCTGGCCGACCGGCTGCGCGGCTCCAACGGTTTCGGCGCCTTCGTCTCCGACACGCTGATGAAGCTCGGCCTGCTCGGAACCATCATCGGCTTCATCATCATGCTGGCGCCGATAGCAAGCCTCGACGCGGCCGACAAGGCGGCCATGAAATCCTCGATGGGATTGATGAGCGACGGCATGGCGGTCGCCATGTACACGACGCTCGCGGGTCTTGTCGGCTCGATCCTGGTTCGGATCCAATATTACATGCTCGACGCGGCGACCCAGCGGGTGTTCTCCGACGCCGTCATGATGACGGAGACCTATGTGACGCCGGCCTTGGAACGTCGAAGCCCTGGAACGCGGCCATGATGGATGAATTCGGCCTCTATCCGCGCGAGGAGCCGTTCGACCCGCTGGGCGTGATGCTGTTCAAGGCGCTCCAGGTGATCGCCTTCCTGTTCTTTCTCGCCCTGCTCGCGGTCTCCGTGGATTCGAAGGAAGGCAAGATCGATTCCAAGGCCGAATTCATCATCACGATGGACTGGCCTGACGCTCATCCTGACGATCTCGACCTGTTCGTGCAGGATCCCGCCGGCAACATCGCCTGGTATCGCCACCGCGAGGCCGGTTTCCTGACGCTCGACCGCGACGACCGCGGCGGCGCCAACGATTTCATCGTCGTCAACGGCAAGAAGATCGCGTCGCCCATTCGCGAGGAGATCGTCACCGTGCGCGGCATCCTGGCCGGCGAATACACCGTCAACATCTCGCATTTCCAGGCGACGACCGGAATGCCGGTCTCGGCCCACGTGAAGGTGCAGAAGCTCAATCCGACCGCGCAGGTGATCTTCGACAACAAGCTGACCCTCGATCACACCGGCCACGAGAGGACCGCGGTGCGTTTCCGGCTCGATGCCGAAGGCAAGGTCGTCAACGTCGATCAAAGGCCGAAATCGCTCCTGGAGACGTTCCGCAACGTGCGGTCCAACGGCGCGGACATCGATCCCAAGACGCGCGTGAGGATGCGCCGTGAGTGACCTGCAATTCGTCATCCTCACCTTGTCGGTCGCCTATGCCGTCATCGGCGCGCTGCTGCTGGTCGTCCTGGTCTATGCGCGCCTGCATTGGTCGTTGAAGGCTGCCGCCGTCGTGGTGACCAGCGCTTTCTATGTGATCGCCTTCGGAGGAATGCGCGGGCTGCTCGGTTGGGCGAGCACCGACAGGATGCCCGTTTCCTTCAAGCTCCTGCAAGCGCGCATCGTGGAGCCGCATTCGCTGGAAGGCGACCCCGGCTCGATCTATCTGTGGGTCGAGGCGCTCGACCAGGATAACCGGCCGAGCGGCGTCCCCAGAGCCTTCCGCATTCCCTACAACGACGCACTGGCCGAGAAGACCCATGCTGCACAAAACGAGATCGCGGCCGGGCGGCCGCAAGGCGGCCGCGCCGCGGATTTCGGCGGCGGCGACGGGATCATCATCGATGCCGTCAGAGAATACGTCACGCCCAAGGTCATATTGGAGACGACCGGCGGCGACTCCTCGACGGGCGAGTTCAAGCTTCCGCCCGGCGCTCAATTGGGCGCGGTCTTCACGCCGCTCCTGCCGCCGCGCATGCCACCCAAGGACGAGCAATAGCCCGACCTGCGGCACGCCGGCAATCTGCTGCTTGCGATAATCATGCCCGCTCGGCGGCAGAAGCCGGGGTGTCGCCGATCTCCAGGGCCGGATTCCTTGCCTCGCTCTAATGCCTTAGAATCTGGCTGAGGAACAGCTTGGTCCGCGCGTGCTGCGGATTGGCGAAAAATTCCTGCGGCGTGTTGGACTCGATCACTTGCCCTGCGTCCATGAACACGACGCGGTTGGCGACCTCCCGCGCAAATCCCATTTCGTGGGTGACGACCAGCATGGTCATGCCTTCCCTGGCGAGGTCGACCATGGTGTCGAGCACCTCCTTGACCATTTCCGGATCGAGCGCCGAGGTAGGCTCGTCGAACAGCATGACCTTCGGGTTCATGGTCAGCGCCCGCGCAATCGCAACGCGCTGCTGCTGACCGCCTGACATCTGGCCCGGATATTTGCTGGCCTGATGCGGGATCTTGACCCGCTCCAGGTATTTCATGGCGGTCGCCTCGGCATCCCTTTGCGGGATGTTGCGCACCCAGATCGGCGCCAGCGTGCAATTCTCCAGCACGGTCAGATGCGGGAACAGGTTAAAACTCTGGAACACCATGCCGACCTCGCGGCGAACCTCGTCGACGCGGCGCAGGTTCGGCCCGAGCTCAATGCCCTCGACGGTGATCTCGCCTTCCTGGAATTCCTCCAGCGCGTTGATGCAGCGGATCAGGGTCGACTTGCCGGAGCCTGAGGGGCCGCAGATCACGATGCGCTCGCCCTTGGCGACGTCGAGATTGATGTCGCGCAGCACGTGGAAATCGCCGTACCACTTGTTGAGCTTGTTGATGTTGACGATCGAGTTTTCTGCCATGGCGCTTTCTCAATTGCGGCGATGCGCGTTCAGCCTGTTCTCGACGAACAGCGAGTAACGCGACATGCCAAAACAGAAGACGAAGTAGATCAGTCCGGTGAAGGCAAACCCGGTGAACAGCGTGGTCGGCGTCGACCAGTTGGGATCGCTGAACGAGGCCTGCAACTGCCCGAGCAGGTCGAACAGCGCGACGATCGAGACCAGCGAGGTGTCCTTGAACAGCGCGATGAAGCTGTTGACGAGGCCTGGAATGACGTGGCGCAGCGCCTGCGGCATCACGATCAGTCCGGTGGTCTTCCAGAACGACAGCCCAAGCGCGCTTGCCGCCTCCGCCTGCCCGCGCGGGATCGCAGCCAGGCCGCCGCGGATCACCTCGGCCTGGTAGGCGCCGGCAAACAGCGCGATGCCGATCAACGCGCGCACCAGGCCATCCACGGTGAAATTGCCGGGCAGGAACAGCGGCAGCATGTAGGTCGCAAAGAACAGCACCGTGATCAGCGGCACGCCGCGCCAGAATTCGATGAAGGCGACGGAGAAAATGCGGATCAGCGGAATGGTGGAGCGGCGCCCGAGCGCCAGCGCAATGCCGACCGGCATCGAGGTGACGATGCCCGTCACCGACACCACCAGCGTCACCAGCAGGCCGCCCCACAGCCGTGTATCGACCACCGGCAGGCCGCCGCGGTCGAGCCCCATGATGGCAATGACGATGCCGATACATACGAAGATCACAAGGGTTGTGATCAGCGGGCGCATGCCCGTGCGCGCGCCGCCGCCGAGCCAGAACATCAGCCCCGAGACGATGGCCGCGGTCGCGACCAGGTCGGCCCACACGGGCCGCCCGAACGACTGGATCAGGTCGCGCAGCCAGGTCAACGGCCACAGCACCCATGAAATCACGGTGCTGATCAGTGCCAGAAGCTTGCCGATCAGCCATAGCAGCGGCCCGATCGCCGAGGATGCACTGAGCGAAACCAGCTTCTGGCCGCCCTCTCCGATGCTGTCGTTGAATCCGGACAGGATGTTCGCGGTCCAGCTGACGCCAAACCCCTTCAAGCCGCCGCCATGCAGCAGGAAGAAGGCGACGACCGGGAAGGCGATGAAGAACAGGGAAGCATTGATGCCCTTGCCCGGAAGGCGTGGGATCAACATCGGAATCAGCAGCACCGCCGCGAGCAGGAAGGTCAGGTTGACCCGCCAGCGCTCGGGTTCGGGATAGAAGCCATAGATGAACTGGCTGAATTTCGCGGTTACAAAGGGCCAGCAGGCGCCGACGGTGCGGCCAACGGTTTCGGACAGACACGCGGTGCGGTCCTTGCCCGTCCACACCGCGTCAAGCACCAGGAACTGGAACGCGGGAACAATCGTAAACCAAAGCAGCAGCGCGCCGAGGATAGTAATCAGGATATTGGTCGGCGTGTTGAACAGCCGCGTGCGCAGGAATCCGATGAAGCCGGTGGTCTTCACCGGCGCGGGGCGCTCGGGCACCATATCGTGGCGGACAAAGAACGGAGCATTCATCGCTGCATACTCCGGTCAAGCCGCCACCCGTAGAAACTCATGATCGCGCTGGTGACGAGCGAGATCAGCAGATAGACGCCCATGGTGATCGAAATGATCTCGATTGCCTGGCCGGTCTGGCTCAGCGTCGTGCCGGCGAACACCGAGACGAGATCGGG
>Ga0081455_10008899_pt1 | contig 10382 bp, 18 predicted proteins | sample TabmetS3T2R1_FD_70207 | JGI IMG/M metagenome (GOLD analysis project Ga0081455, IMG submission 70207) | Tabebuia heterophylla rhizosphere microbial communities from the University of Puerto Rico - S3T2R1 | ecosystem: Host-associated > Plants > Roots > Rhizosphere ... | reverse complement strand
CCCGCGAGTCTCGACGGAGTCTTCACGTTCGATCTTGAACGCGATGGTCGTGAATAGGATTCAGACAGGCCAAACAGAAAGAGACTTTGAAATGCGCGAGAAGGAAGTCGCCGAACGGGCGTTCGCGATGCCGCTGACCAGCCCCGCCTACCCCCCAGGGCCGTATCGGTTCGTCAACCGCGAATATCTTATCATCACCTACCGCACGGATCCGGTGAAGCTTCGCTCGGTGGTACCCGAGCCGCTCGATATAGAGAGCCGCGAGGCGTTGGTGAAATATGAATTTATCCGCATGCCGGATTCGAACGGCTTCGGTGATTACACGGAAAGTGGACAGGTCATCCCCGTATCCTTCCGCGGTCGCAAGGGCAATTACACCCACTGCATGTTCCTCAATGACGAGGGGCCGATCGCCGGCGGCCGCGAACTGTGGGGTTTCCCCAAGAAGCTGGCCCAACCAACCCTGCGCACCGAGATCGACACACTCGTCGGCACCCTGGACTATGGTCCGCTTCGCGTCGCCACCGGCACGATGGGCTACAAGCACGGTTTGGCCGATCTGTCGCACGTCCGAGCCTCGCTTGCGGCACCAAACTTTCTGCTCAAGATCATTCCGCACGTCGACGGCACGCCGCGCATCTGCGAGCTGGTCGAATACCACCTTGAGGACGTCAGAATAAAAGGCGCCTGGACCGGGCCCGCGGCGCTCCACCTGCTGCCTCACGCGCTGGCCCCCGTCGCCGACCTGCCGGTCCTCGAAGTGGTGTCAGCGGTTCACATTCTCGCCGACCTGACGCTCGGTCTCGGCAAGGTCGTGCACGACTACCTGCAACATCCGGTCCAGCGTCCGGTTCAGCGCCGCGAGATGAGCCTGGCTGACTGAATAGCCCAAATTGCAAGAAGCCAACCGGGAGAAGGAATTGAGTAGTTTGAAGGACAAGACAGCCGTCGTGACCGGCTCGACAAGCGGAATAGGCTTGGCCTGTGCGCGAGCGTTCGCGGGTGCCGGCGCCAATGTCATGCTCAACGGAATCGGGGCACCGGCCGATGTCGAGAAAACACGATCCGCGATCGAGAATGACTTCGGGGTGAAGGCTATGTATTCGCCTGCCAACATGGCTGAGCCAATGGAAGTATCAAACATGATCGCGCTCGCCGAGAAGACATTTGGCCGCGTGGACGTGCTCGTCAACAATGCCGGCATCCAGCACGTCTCACCGATCGAGGAGTTTCCACTCGAAAAGTGGGACGCAATCATCGCGATCAACCTGTCCTCTGCGTTCCACGCGATCCGTGCTGCCGTCCCTGGCATGAAGCGGCGAGGCTGGGGCCGGATCATCAACACGGCATCGGCGCATTCGCTGGTCGCATCACCCTTCAAGTCGGCCTACGTCGCGGCCAAGCACGGCATCGCGGGGCTTACCAAGACGATGGGGCTGGAACTCGCACGATCTAAGATCACCTGCAACTGCATAAGTCCCGGCTACGTCTGGACTCCCTTGGTGGAGAAGCAGATTCCGGAAACAATGAAGGCTCGCAACATGAGCGAGGATCAAGTCATCAAGGACGTGCTGCTCGCGGCACAGCCGACGAAGGAGTTCGTCACGGTCGAGCAGGTGGCTTCGCTGGCGCTGTTCCTATGCAGCCAGGACGCCGCGCAGATCACCGGCGCCAACCTCTCAATCGACGGCGGCTGGACGGCCGAGTAGGGCCGCCGAAATGCGACGGCTGTCGAAACGCACGTGAGAAGATGCTCGACGAAACGGCTACGAAGACCAAGAGAGGACAACAATGCTCAACACCTAACACTGCTACCTTACTGAACAATAACCGACTACTCTGGAGAGAAGATCATGAACAAGAGACTGATCGCCTATGTCATTGGCGCCGCCTGCCTTATCCTGCCGACGGCTGCCAAAGCCCGAACCTCTTACGACGGTGCATGGAATCTCGTCTTCGTTACGCAACGAGGAAGCTGCGATCCGACCTACAATTTCTCAGTGAACATAAACGACGGCGTTGTGACCCATCCCAATCTGGTGAAGTTCAGCGGGCATGTCGGAAGTTCGGGCGCGGTTCGCGCGTCGGTGACAGTCCACGACAAATATGCATCAGGGTCGGGAAGGCTGACGCGAGACGCCGGCCGCGGGACCTGGAGCGGCCACGCAGGAGGTAGCCGATGCTCCGGATACTGGACCGCGCAACGAAATAATTAGAAGGCGCTGACCGAGATTAGCTATCGGCCGCTCAGCGCGAGCCACTTCCCGGCAAAGGGGCGGTTATTGCGAAGCTCCATTCCGCGAGGCTTGCAAGTATTGACGCAGGTCAATACCAGACACTCCAACTAGCAAATACTTGCCTATGGCTAATCAACGGAGAATAGTCATGTCCGATCAAAGCAGCATGCACCTATATTTGAATTGGGCGAAGGAGCGGATCGACGAAATGGACGCCGCGCTGGCTTCACTAGAGATCAAAGCCGGCCAGGCAAAAGTCGAATCCACGACTAAAGCCAACGATCTTGTCGCAGATTTGAAAAAGCGTCGCGACGAATTTCAGGCGCTGCTGAAGAACCAGGCTCAGGCCGGTGAAGCGGCGTGGATGCGCACTAAGGCGGATCTCGAAAAGCAGTGGAACGGTTTCGAAGCCCAGGTAAAGACCTATTTCGAAGGCGCCAGTAAGCAGATCGAGCAGCAACAGGCCACGTTCATGGATATCGCAGCCGCACAGGAAAAGGCCTGGCGCGCGGCGGCGGACAAATTCCGTCAGGCGGCGGGCAACATAGCCACGGCGCGGCGCGCAGATTTCGACGGTGCCCTAGCGCAAATGAAAATCGACGCGTCCGAAGCGCAAGCACGTCTGGAGAAGCTTAAGCAGGCGGGCAGCGAATCATGGTCGGTGCTGAGCGCCGCACTCGCGGAATCCCGCAAAGCGTTTGATCAGGCCAACCAGGCGGCATGGGACGCGCTCAAGGGTGCCAATCCGAAGAGCTGAGTCGATTCAGCTCGGAGCAGCCAGAGAAGTCCATGACAGCCGATGTCCTGGTTTCGCGCGAGTCGAACTTTCTGCAGGACGAGCTTGCGAGCGGCAAAACTGATCGCATCGCGGAAAAGCCGCTGGTGCCGGCTGCGCTATCGGTTCCGAGAGGATTGCGCTTGAAGAAGGAGCACTCGTGATAGACGCTTGCCGCGCCGCAATGACTTTTACAGTCGGAGGACAGCCGTAGGCCTCTGGCAGCACGGTTGATGCAGATCAAATCCCCTGCCCACGCTTGTTCCGTAGGTTAAGAGAGGGTCGTCATGCGGGACGTCATTTCCGTTGAGGTTCGCAATCACGGACCGTCAGTGCCCGAATGGGAGGCGGTTCTGAGCAAGCACGTCGGCAAAGTTCCGCCCGAGTTTCGAAATCAGGAGATTACGAAGTGCGTACCGACGGCGCCTTTTCGAGCGCGGCTCGAATACGGTGCGTTGAGCGATGCTGTCCTGTACAAGAGAAGGTCGACGTCAAATCACGATAGTCGCTCGCTTCGCCGCGAAGCCTTGTGAGACGATATCCCTGTCGGAACTACGGCGAGGCGGCTTTCCGCTGCGTGCATTGCGGCCTTTACTTTCTCAAAACAGCGCAGCTCTATTTGACGTACACGCTCGCGCGATATGCCATACTCCGCCGCGAGCGTTTCAAGCTTGGGGGGAGCTTCGCTCAACTGGCGCGCCGTGAATATGTGTTTCTCGCGGGGATTAAGCGCCTCAATGGCAGCTTTCAGGGCTTGGCGCCGTCGGGTCAATTCCTCGTCTTCGGCTATTTCGATGTCGTGAGTAGGTGAAGGGTCAACAAGCCTTTCGAGAGCGTCGCCTGTCTCCGCGCTGCTGTTAGGATGCAGATTCAAGGAAAGATCACCGCGCAGGCGGCGGTCCATGTCCACAACTTCACGCTCGGGCACGTCGAGACGTGAAGCGATCGTCTTTACCTGATCCGGCCGCAAATCGCCGTCTTCGAGCGCCGAAAGAGCGCTCTTGGCACGCCTCAATTTGAAGAACAGCTTCTTCTGCGTTGCGCTTGCGGACATCTTCACCATAGACCATGACCGAAGAACGTAATCCTGGATTGTCGCTTTGATCCACCACATTGCATAGGTGGCAAGGCGAACCCCTCGCTCTGGATCAAAGCGTCGTACTGCTTGCATCAGGCCGACATTACCCTCGGAAACGATGTCGGCGATGGGCAGCCCATAGCCGCGATATCGCATCGCGATCTTGGCAACGAGACGCAGATGGCTCGTCACCAGACGATAAGCTGCTTCGCGATCGCCGTGATCGCGCCAGCGCCTCGCAAACGCAGTTTCTTCCTCCTGCGTAAGAAGCGGAAATTTACGGATTTGAGTAAGATAGTGTGTCAGGCCGGTGCCGATTGAGGGCAGTCGCTGTGATATCGTTTGATACATTGTTCCCCTCGCGATGAGTCTCTTTAGTCTATCGTCGGCATGTCTCGCGTTAGTCCGTTAGAGCGGCGTGAGCGTACCCCTGACAAGGATACTTACGATCACTGCCATGCTCAGAAGGCATCCGGATAGTGCGATCAGCTTCGCGACATCCAATGGTTCGAACAGCATCGATGCGTCCTCTTATCGTCTTGAGGAGACGTCACAGTGAGGAGTGGGTGTCTCCAGTTTTGTTCCTGCCAGAGCGCCGGCTTGATCGGCGCTTGGGTTCAGTGGGTAGCTGCGATTCTGAATCCAAAACGCGCAAAGCGTCCAAGATGTCATCGAAGCTGACGCCAGCTCTGTGGAAGGACAGAGCCGGATCCCGAAGGTCTTTCACATCGCAAGCATCTGCGGCCCAGGAAGATAGGATCGCCCGCTTCTCGTACGAAGTCAGGTCACAATCCTCGACGACGTCCATGGGATGACTGAATGCATCTGCGGGGTGCAGAAGTGCAGTCATGTCCAGATTCGTTGCTGGTACGTTCCGGTCTGCCAAACGTGCGGAGAGGCGGTCGGGAAACTCCTTCTGTAAAAGAGTCTCCACGGAAGTCTGCTCTTCGTTCAATCGACGCTCAATATACGCCCGTTCGAGGTCCGTTAGATGCGTTGCGAGCAGCCTGCGGTAGCGACGAATATTGTTCTGATGAGCGCGAAGGCGTTCAACGTTGTGGCTGTTCATGATGCTACTCCCGGCTCTAGGCGGCCATGGCGCGTTCAGCGGAGCGCAACCGATAGGGCTTTCCGCCGGGTGGATTCCGGGGACCGCCATCCAGTTCGCACAATGCTTCGAGGATCTCGTCGATCGATACCGGCTTCTTCAGGCCGGCAGGGGAGCGCATGGATGGGCAGGACGCTATCGCAGACGCATCCGAGGCCCAGGATGCTAAAATCGCCCGCTTCTCACCCGTGGTCAGACCGGTGTGACACACGACATCCTTCGGATGTTCGAAGACCGTGCCGGGATGAAGAAGCGCGTTGAAGTCAAAAACATTGTCGTCCGCGGTCGTCGGCCGCATGGTATCCTCCTTTTGATTGACGATGAACGGCAGCCGCGCGAAGCCTCGCGCGGCGCCGTCCAGAGCCGCACTTAAGCTGCCTTGGCTTCCAGTTTTTGTACGTTGTCGGCCGATACGCCGTTGATCGCGATCCGGCGCGGCTTCATGGCTTCCGGGATTTCCCGGACCAACTCGATCTTGAGCAAGCCATTGTCGAAAGCAGCGCTCTTCACCTGAACGTAATCTGCCAGGTTGAATTGCCGCTTGAAGTTGCGGGTCGAGATGCCGCGATACAGGAAATCGCGCTCGGCCTTGTCGGGCTTGCTGCCCTCGATCGTGACCACGTTCTGTTCGGCCGTGATCGCGATGTCGCTGGGCGCAAAACCGGCAACCGCCAGCGAAATCTGATAGCGGTCCTCGGCCAGCCGCTCGATGTTGTACGGGGGATAGTTGTCCTCGCCGGCCCGCTGGGCCATTTCCGCGAGGTCAAAAAGGCGGTCGAAGCCAATGGTCGAACGCCACAGGGGCGAGAAATCGTAAGTGCGCATAGCCAAATCCTCCAAAGAGCAAGATGGTTACGAGCGGCACCGGACACGACCGGTGCCCGTCTCCTGGCCCGGGCCCATGGGGCGCCCGGACGCCACCGTCCGGTGGCGTCAAAAAAATTAGCAAAGTCGTTTTTGGTTTCAAGAGGGGTCCAAAAATTTTTTGGAGGCCTGTCGAAGGTCGGGCGGTGCCACCCTGGCCACCCGCTTCATTAACAAAATACTAAGGCGAGGACCTTGCTCGATCCTACGGTCTGTTGGGCAGGAGCCAGGCAGACCTTACCTCCACCCAGTTAGTGTCGGACCCGAGTGGCGCTGGCGTTGTTCAGACCCAACCATCATCTCAAAATAGGGCCTATCGAGGCCCCCGGTGCGCAGCTGCAGGCGCGTCCGTTTCAGCAGGCGTGGTGGCACGGTCATCCCAGTGCTTGACGGCCTGGGTAACGGTCGGTGCGGTCGGGCCGAATGCCCAGCATGTCCTGCATGCTACGAATTTCGGATCCAGGTCGCTGTTAATCCAAAGATTCGAACTCCCGCAGAAAGGGCAGGGCCGCAATGGCTGTACAGAACCGGGCAGGCGCGGTGGCCCGCTGTCGCCAGACCTCTGGGCCATGTTTGTCGATCCTTCTGCCTGGATTCTCAGAGCCTATCGGGCCTGTCCAGAGCGTTCAGTTCGGCATCCACCCTGTCGAGAAGACGCTCGATTTCCGCGCGCTCGTTGGGACTGGGGTATTCTTCAAGGCGGCTGAGCAGGTGCTGCTTTTGCGTCAGCAGCTCAGCAATGCTCGTCATCGTGAGCGTAACATCGTGATGCTGCAACATTGGTGACCTCTTGTCTTTGTTGGCGAGGCAACCATGAGGCTTTTCTTGCCAGGTGCTGGGCGACTGGCCGGCACCAGATTGTCTCCGTAGTGCGCAGAACTCAGGGTCTGAACGCGGGTTCCTGTCTCCACCTGCTCTTCCGGAAAAAGTTCGTTCTGAATTGTCGGCCTCATCGCGACGATATCAGGTGGCCGAACTGTACTGGGACACGGAATGGAATTTGGCACCTACATAACGTGCGAAGTTATCAGGCGGCTCATGTCTGTCCCTTGCTTCTCCTTTCTCCCAGGGGGGAGGCGGCGGCCGAATGCCGCCGCCTCGCCGCTCAGTTGGTGTTGATGGCGATGCGCTTGACGCTCTCGGCCGCTTGTTCGGTCTTGGGCAGACTGACCGTGAGGACCCCATTGCGGAAGTTGGCCTCGGCCTTGTCTTCCTGAACGCCCTCGAGCGGGATGCGGCGCTCGAACGAGCCGTAGTAACGCTCGCTGTAGCGTCCGCCATTTTCAGTTTCGGACCTCTTCTCGCCGCGGATCGAGAGAACCCCGTTGGCGATCTCCACCTGGACGTCCTTCTCGTTCATTCCGGGCAATTCGGCCGAGACCGTCACGGCCTTCTCGGTCTCACCGAGCTCGATGCGCGGCCAGGACAACTGGCCTTCCATCAGTGGGGAGCCGACGCGGCCGAAGTTGCCGAAGCTGCCGAACCCGCGGAAGGCATCGTCGAAAAGACGATTCATCTCGCGGTGAAGCGTCAGAAATGGATCGTAAGCCTCGCCTGTCGTTGCGAGCTGCTGGTTCTTCCACGGAATTAGATCGCGAATAGCCATGTTGGACTCCTTTTGTTTGATGGCTGCGCCGGGAGCGCGGATGCGCACCCGGCTAATGTCGATTGACAACGAACGGCGTCAGGCCGCCTGCTTGTCGGTGATCTGTTCGGCCGCGCCGATCGGAATGTGGCGGGGCTTCATCGCCTCGGGCAGCTCGCGGACTAGCTCGATCCGCAGCAGTCCGTTGTCGAAGGCCGCCGTTTTCACTTGCACGTAGTCGGCAAGGTTGAACTGGCGCTTGAAGCCTTTGGCCGAAATGCCGCGATAGAGATAATCGCTCTTGGCCTCATCGGCCTTACGGCCCTCGACAGTCAGCACGTTCTGCTCGGCCGTGATTGCGATCTCGACCGGGCTGAAGCCGGCGAGCGCAAGCGAGATCTGGTAGTGATCTTCGCCTAGCCGTTCGATGTTGTAGGGCGGGTAGTGATCCTCGGCGGTCCGCTGGGTCTCGTCGAGCAGGTCGAAGATGCGATCGAACCCAATGGTCGACCGCCACAGGGGAGTGAAGTCGTAGGTCCTCATAACCAAGTCCTCCTAAGAGCAAGATGGATACGAAGGAGCGCAGGACACCGGTCCGGCGCCCAGTTCAGTCCGCCGGACCCGATCTGGCGTCCGGCGCCGCAGCCTTGCGGTAAAACAGAACTAGGAAAAACAGGGGTGGTTTCAATGGCTCGTCGGAAATTTTTTGCGCTCGCCGCGGCCAAGCATCGCAGCTCCTCTTCCGCCTCGCTGGTGAGGCGCATCAGCCCGCGGGTCGCCATCAATCGAAAGATATTATGCCCTAGTAATTTTCCGCAGTGCAAAATCCCCCCACCCGTCGTTTTCGATAGAAAGCCGCGCACTGCGTCAGGAGGGGGATCACGCACTCAGTAGGGGTAGTGTTGTGCCCTGGTATGCGGCTAGCGGTGGCCTAATTCGTTCTGTACAATTTGGAACATACAGCCGAGCATCGGCATATTAGATTTGGAGTGCTGAACCCTACGGTTAGGACCCGTAAGCACGGAGGTTGCGTCATGAAGCGTCGCCGTTTCAAACAGACCCAATCCCTTGAACTCCGTCTTGCTGAAGAAGCGAAGCGCTTGCGCAAAGAAGCCATGTTGCTTCCACCTGGCGCTGTACGGGAAGCGCTTTTGCGTAGAGCCCGCCAGGCCGAAACTGGCTCGCATATGAGCGAGTGGCTGCGATCTCCCGGGCTGCAACCACCTAAGTAGGTTGCCATGAAGCGGCAGATGATTTACTGGCCAGAAAACTTGAACTATGAAGTTGCCGAGGCTGTTGCTCGATGTCGCGAGTGCACCGCGCGGGCCGTCGAACTGCTGAGCCTGCCGCCTCCAGACACCTTCCTTCGCCGGCACCATGAGCCGATTCCGCTGCCGGACACGACGGAACTGGAGATACGCTCCGTGTTGAAGTAGGCTGCAGCAGTTGGTGGCCCTTGGCGACTATCCCACTTGGGGCTGCGAGGCGGTCAGCTCGGGGCCGATTTCGACAACCTCCACGAATTGGTGACCGACGTCGCTGTTGAAGCCAATGAGGTCCCACTTCGCGCCGGAGCTGTGGCCGGCAACGCCGGTGAAGCGCGCCGGCTGCCACTCGGGATCTTTCGCGCTTGAACGCACCAAGACCCAATAGAAATGACCCTGCTTCAACTGCGCCTCGGACAGGTCTGTTCCGCGCAGGGGATCGATAGCAGTGTTGTCGCCAGGCTTGCTGGGCATGCTAACGCGGTCCTCGTCTACTCACCGCCATCGAGGCAACGCAGAACTTGATCATTTTGAAACACGGCAGAGGGCTGACGTTCGCGACGTTCAGGCGCGACCCGCGCAACGCGAGTCGCGCCACGCTGGGGGTCAGCTCACGCGCGGGCGGCTGCGCTCGGGCTCGAATGGAAATTGGAGGCCCGGCTGCTTGTTGTCCGGCAACAGCAAGGTATCGGTCTTGAAGAGCGGCGCGCTCGGCTTCCAGCTCATCCAACGCATCGAGTCCAGATAGGGAATAGGTGGCAGCGGCAGCAGGTTGCCGGCCCTGTCGAGCAGCAGCCGGGGAGTGCCGTCCATGCCCCAGGTGCCAAGCGGTAGAAGCATGGTCGCCAGGGCGAAAGCGCCGGCGACGATCCTGCGGGCGCGTTTTCCGGGTGTCTCACGAGTGGCGCGGACGGAATATGTGCTGATCATCTCATCCTCCTGTCGTTGCAAAACTGATCCATGCGATCGTGAGAAGGCTGAGGGCGAACATGAGCCAATGCATTGCCGTCGCCCCGCTCTTGCGCGATCGATTTCGAATGCGAGTGCTCATCTGAGGCTCCTTTGGTGCTGTGAGTTCCTTTCTCCTGGTTTGTGGTGAGCCCGGCCGTGTCCGGCCGGGCCCGGGCTCGATCAGAAATCCATCGGCGGCGCGGCAGGGGCCGGTTCCGCCTTCTTGGGCTTCTCGGCCACCAACGCTTCCGTCGTGATCAGCAGCGCGGCGACCGAGGCCGCATCCTGCAACGCCGTGCGCACGACCTTGGCAGGATCGACCACGCCGGCCTTGACCAGGTCTTCATATTCGCCGGTCGCGGCGTTGAACCCCCAACTGTAGCTGGAGTTCTCCAGCAGCTTGCCGACGACCAGCGAGCCGTCCTCGCCCGCGTTCTGGACGATCTGGCGCGCGGGCACCTGGATGGCGCGGCGCACGATGTCGATACCGGCCTTCTGGTCGGCATCGTCGATCTTGAT
>Ga0081455_10008898_pt1 | contig 10382 bp, 9 predicted proteins | sample TabmetS3T2R1_FD_70207 | JGI IMG/M metagenome (GOLD analysis project Ga0081455, IMG submission 70207) | Tabebuia heterophylla rhizosphere microbial communities from the University of Puerto Rico - S3T2R1 | ecosystem: Host-associated > Plants > Roots > Rhizosphere ... | reverse complement strand
CACAGCCGAAGTCCCGGAAGCCCCTTGTCGGCGGGCGTCAATTCGATGTTTGCCCGTTGAATATCCTGTAGCCGTTCGGCCGGGGCTTGCGCGCCGGCCCACTCCTGCAGGAATTGTTTAAAGAGCAGATTGACGGCCGCGTTAGCCCGCTCGGCGCTCACGCCGTTTTTCAGACGGGCGATGAGATAGTTCGACTGATATGTCTTATCTTCTCTTCCATTCCAGTAGACGGGCGGCGTCTGCGCCTCCATCGCCAGAGGTATCCACATGTCCTGCTTCTCCAGGACTCTCAGTCCTGAGAACTCTTTAGGCGCGACGCCGATGATGGTATAAGCGATCTTATCAATCGTGACGGTCTTGCCTACCGCCGCCGGGTCGCCGCCGAGCCGGCGTTCCCACCAGTCGTGGCTTACGACCGCTACAGGATGCGCGCCTGCAACCTGGTCGTCGGCGTCATTGATGAGGCGTCCGAGGCTGGCGTTAACCCCAAGCGTGGAGAAATAGGATCCGGAGACAAGTTGAACTTCAATCCGTACCTGTTCGCCGTTTGACCCGCTTGTATAGACGGCGCCATGTACGGTCCACGGCCTCAACTGAGCCGCCGCAACATCTGAAAATACTTCACTGAGTCGCCGCGCCTCACGATAGAAAGGGTAGGAAAAGCGGCCCCAACTCCTGTTAGGGAACTCATCGAGCGCTACTCCCGACAGGTCTCTACCGAAGAAGACTAAATTTTCCGGCTCACGCACAGGGAGCGATCTGAGCAACACCGCGTCGATCAGGCTGAAGATGGCCGTGTTCGCTCCGATGCCCAGCGCGAGCGAGAGCACAGCGACCAGTGTATACATTTTGCTCTTGAGCAGCATTCGCGCGCCGTAGCGCAGGTCTTGCCAGAGTGTTTGCATGAATCCTCCAAAGGTTTCTATATCTCTATATCATTGATGTTACGAAGTCGAGCGCGCGTAAGACATCGGAAATAGAGATGTCAGTTCAGATTTGAGTTGGTGATGAATGAACGCAAAGCGATGAGGTGATTGCAAGGCGTTCCTGCATCCTCTTCCTGTTTGGCGCCTGACTCGCATCGCGGACATCATAAACATCGGCGCCGGTTGACGCTTACCGAACGTTATGAAATGATGGTTGGCTAATTGAGCGCTAACAAAATCATCCGCGACACTGTGCGGGCCCCAGGCGCCGGGATCGAAGCTTCAAACAGGCAATAATCATCTCAAATCCGAAGCCAGCATCCCGCGAAAAACAGTCCTGCGCAATCGCTACACAACTCGCCAGCAAGAGCGACAAGGGCGACAAAGGAGAAAAATAGATTTTATGGCTACTACGAACGGCGCCGCAGGCGCGGGCAATGTCGGCAAGGTGGTGCAGATCATCGGGCCGGTTGTTGACGTAGAGTTTTCAGATTCCAACCTGCCTCCGATCTACCAGGCTTTGCGCGTCACCAGCGAAGGTTTCGACGTGCCGCGCCCGATCGACGTCATTTGCGAAGTCCAACAGCACCTGGGCGAAGGCCGCGTGCGAACCGTGTCAATGCTCCCGACCGACGGGATGATCCGCGGGATGCGGGCGGTTGACACCGGAGGCCCGATCACCGTGCCCGTGGGCAACGGCACGCTGGGCCGCATTATCAACGTCATCGGCGAGCCGGTGGACGAGCGGGGGCCTGTCGATGCCGCCGCGCGATATCCGATTCACCGCCACGCGCCGGCCTTCGAAGATCAATCCACCCAGAAGGAGATGCTCGTCACTGGCATCAAGGTCATCGACCTGATCCAGCCGTTTATGAGAGGCGGAAAGATCGGACTCTTCGGCGGCGCGGGAGTCGGCAAAACGGTTTGCATCCAGGAGTTAATCAACAACATCGCCAAGGCGCACGGCGGATTCTCGGTCTTTGCGGGCGTCGGCGAGCGCACGCGTGAGGGGAACGACTTGTGGGTGGAAATGCGCGAGTCGGGCGTTATTGACGACAAAGACATCAGCAAGTCCAAAGTGGCGCTGGTCTACGGCCAGATGACCGAGCCGCCTGGGGCGCGGCTGCGAGTGGCTTTGTCGGGACTGACTGTGGCCGAGTATTTCCGCGATCAAGGTAAGGACGTGCTGCTTTTCATCGACAACATCTTCCGCTTCACACAGGCAGGTTCCGAAGTGTCGGCGTTGCTCGGTCGCATGCCTTCGGCCGTGGGTTATCAGCCGAACCTGGCCAGCGAGATGGGAGAGTTGCAAGAGCGCATCACTTCTACCAAGCGCGGTTCGATCACGTCGGTGCAGGCGATCTACGTCCCGGCGGATGACCTGACCGACCCGGCGCCGGCCACCACCTTCTCGCACCTCGACGCCACGACGGTCTTGTCGCGCCAGATCGCCGAGTTGGGAATCTATCCCGCGGTTGACCCGCTGGATTCGACCTCGCGCATCCTCGACCCGCGCGTCGTGGGCGACGACCACTACAACACGGCGCAGGATGTGAAACGAATCCTGCAACGCTACAAAGACTTGCAGGACATCATCGCCATCCTGGGCGTTGACGAATTGTCCGAAGAGGACAAACTGACTGTCGCGCGCGCGCGCAAGGTCCAGCGCTTCCTGTCACAGCCGTTCTTCGTGGCGGCGCAATTCACCGGCCTGGAAGGCAAGCTGGTGCCCCTCGAAGAGACGATCCGCGGCTTCCGTGAGATCGTGGACGGTAAGCACGACGACATCCCCGAACAGGCTTTCTTCCTCAAGGGGTCGATTGACGAAGTGGTCGAAGCGGCGAAGAAGATGTAGAAATTAGTGGGCAGTGGGCAGTGGGCAGTGGGCAGCTTAATCAACTACCCACTACCCACTACCCACTGCCCACTGCCCACTAAACTATGGCAGACAAGCTCAATCTCGAAGTAATCACGCCCGAAAGGTTGGTCTTGCGAGAGCAGGTCGATGAAGTCGTTGCGCCCGGCCTTGGCGGGGAGTTGGGAATTTTACCTGACCACACCCCGTTGATCTCGCAGTTGAAGACCGGCGTCCTCTCTTACCGGCAGGGCAATGAAAACAGGCGAATTCATGTCAGCGGCGGTTTCGTCGAAGTGGCCTCTGATCACGTCTCGGTCCTGTCGGACGTGGCCGAAAAGCCGGAAGAAATAGACGTCGAGCGCGCTGAGCGCGCGAAAGAGCGCGCGGAGAGACGCCTGGCGTCGAAGGGCGAAGACGTCGATTTCAACCGCGCCGAATTGAAGCTCCAGCGCGCGATGATCCGCATCCAGTTGGGAAGAGGATGATGGGGTGAAGAGGTGAGAGGGTGAGGGGGTGAGATGTGACCATAACCTTAATCACCTCTTCACCTCTTCACCCCTTCACCCCTTCACCTCTTCACCGGCTAATCGTAATCCGCGTGGTCGCGCCGTCCTTGGTCTGATAGATCGAGACCCAGAATTTCTCGGCCTCCATTATCTTGCGCGCGGTCTTGGCTCCGGTCGAAGTTTCGCTCACCTCGGCGTCGCCGACGACCTCTTTCCAGGGAGGAGCGTTCTTGGGATCGGAGAAGGCCAGTTGAATCGCCTTCACCTCTTCATTTTCGTAGTGCACCATCATTTTGTCATCGCCGGTGAGATTGAACTCGTCGCTCGTGTCGGAGGAGCTAGCCGGGTTACCCAGGGTGGCTTTGACGGCGTCGCGCTTCATGCCGAGTTTGACGCCCTTGTATTCACTCATCACTTTGGCCTGCGCCATATAGCCCACGCCAGCCGAAATTACGCTCTGCGCGCAGAGAGCAAAGCCGCTGAACACGCCGAGAGCGATCGCATTTTGCAACAATCGGTTCATAGTCGACTCTCCTTTGCGAGGATCAGCGCCGGGAGTGGTAGGGAGCGTGGAGTTATCCAATCGGTCATTGATGAAGCCGCGCTCGCTACCGCTCGCGGTACTGATTCTGAACAGGTTTATGTCTCTTCGGGGCGACTGCCCTAGTTCGTTTGCCGAGGGACGCGCTTGAAAGCCCACTTTATTCTAAAGGCTTTCTTGAACACGTGTATGTCGCATGATAGCATAGCCCCGCGCTTAGCAAAGGTTATTTCCCGTACCCCCGTCATCGAGCGTATACAATAGGCGAGGTTCTGCCTGCGCCAGTCTGAGCGCAAATTTGAGGAGGCTTCAGCGTAGACTGGCTCGAACAATCATAAGGAGATAGAAGCTATTGAACGTTTCGGAGTTGTTATGTTCATTTCTGCCCGCCTTCTTGTTTTTGCAGGATCAGACGGCTCAGACCGATAATTCGCGCAGCACTCTTCTCGACCTGGTTGTTCGCGCCAGCCCCATTACGAAAGCGGTGCTGCTGATTCTCCTCATATTTTCCATTGCCTCCTGGGCAATCATTCTGATTAAAGCCCGCGGGACCAAGCGGGCCGAGCGGCAGAGCGCGGAGTTCATTCGCGCCTTCGAGAGGAGTTCGCGTTGGGCCGAGCTTTACGCGAATGTCGCCGCGTTCGGCGCGAGCCCGCTGACGGCCATCTTCCTGTCCGCCAACGGCGAGCTTCAGAAGCAGTCGAGGCTTAATTTGGACTCGGTTCATCGGGCGATGCAGAGCGCCGCCATCGGCGAGACGACCAGGCTGGAGAAGAGCCTCAGCGGGCTTGCGTCTGTCGCCAGCGCGTCCCCGTTCATCGGGCTGTTCGGCACGGTCGTGGGCATCATCATCGCGTTCAACGGACTGACCCAGCAGGCGACGACTTCGATCCAGGCCGTGGCGCCGGGCATCGCCGAGGCGCTGATCGCGACGGCGGCCGGCATCGCGGCGGCGGTGCCGGCGGTCATTGGTTACAACCGCTACCTAAACCGCATCAAAGTTCTGGCGGCTGAGATGGACAGCTTTACGCTCCGATTGCTCAACTTTATCGAGCGCGAGGCGGTTGAGAGTTATGGCGTTCAACAACAACAACAACGGACGCAGCGGGCGCACGCAGACCGCGTTGGCTGAAATCAACGTCACGCCGCTCGTAGACGTGATGCTGGTGTTGCTGGTGATCTTTATGATCACCGCGCCGATCCTGCAGACCGGCATCCAGGTCAATCTGCCCAAGACGCGCGAGGCGAAGCCTGATGAGGCCACGCCGCAGGCGTTGATCATTTCGGTGGACAAAGAAGGCTCGGTCTATCTGAGCGGTAAGAACGAGCGACAGCCGATCAAAGTAGATGATCTCTCTAAGCTGCTCAACGAAAGGCTTGGGCAGTTGAAAGAACGTCGCGTTTACCTGCGCGGTGACGGCGACACGCCTTACCGCATCGTCGCCTACGTTTTGGACCAGGCCAAGCGCGCGCAGGCTCAAGTGAGCCTCGTGACCGAGACGCCGCCGAAGAAGTAGAGTGAGACAGACTTTAGTTTGTCTGTCTCACTTCCGGCACGAACGGACCATTTGACGACTGAAACTGGAAAATCCTGGTTCCGTGTTGAAGCGATGCTTTCCGTCGTGATGCACGTCGCGATGCTGGGCGTGTGCGCCTGGTACTTTCGCAACCCTCTCACGACCGACATCATCGCCGCCGGCGAAGGGCAGGGGGGCGGCGAGAGCGTGATCGAAGTCGGGACCGTCGACGGGAAGACGCTGGGGTTCACGCCGTATAAAGACGTCTCGTACAAAGGCAATGAGCCGAACACGCCCAACAATCAATTAGTATCGACCGAGGCCCCGAAGCCTGACCCGAACGCGGAGGTCTTGCCCTCAACAGAAGCGACCCCGACCCCGAAAGAAAAATTGACCACCGACCGTCCGACCGCCAATCAGACCGCGCAGCAGGTGTCGAAGACGCCGCTGAGCGGGAGTAATGTGAACACCAGCGTCGAGATCGGGCGCACCATCGGCACACCTGTCCCGTCACTGATCCAAGGGGTCGGCATCCCTTCCGGGGCCAATCTGCCGGGGGGGACGAGCGGAGTGCCGGGCGGTTCGGAGTATGGGCGGCGCCTTCAGATGATTTTGGGCCGCAACTACAATCCGCCCCCGACGAATGACGCGGGCGAAGCCCAATACGTCATCGTTCAGCTTCGCATTGCGCGTGACGGGAGGATTCTTTCGCTGGTGAACGGGCAGATCCCCTCGAATTATTTTAAAAGACGCAGTTCGAACGGCTTGGTCAACAACGCAGTTGTGCGCGCCGTGCTCGCCGCCAGCAATGACGGGTTGCCGCCGTTCCCGAACGGATTTTTGATGGGCGCGCAAGAGGCCGTCGCAGAGGTCTGGTTCAGATATCCGAAGTAGTTTATTAAATATGGGAGCCCCCCCCGTAAAATCATACCCGCCCCTATGGAGAACGCATGAGAAGAGCAATTCTTATTGCATCAGTAATCACAGTCTTCAGCGCGGCGTTGACTATCTTGCCCGAGGCGCGCGCGCGGCGCCCACAGGAATCCAAGGAGGACCTGAGCAAGCGGATCCAGATCATCGTCACGCCGGGCGCAGGCGCTGCGCTGGCGGTGGCCGATTTTCAACCGCGCTCGGGCGGTCTCGACGCCGTGCTCGGGACTTTCAACGACACGCTCTGGGGCGACTTGAAATTCGCGAGCGTCGCCAACATGGTCGGCAAGAGCCTTTATCCGAAGACGCTGCTCGCCGACCCCGCCGCGCTGCGATATGAAGATTGGGCGAACGACCCGGTCAAGAGCGATTACGTGGCCTTCGGCAATTTGACAGGCGCGAACACCGCGCAAGGCTTCCTTTATGACGTAAAGACGCGGCAGCAACTGCTCTCGGCCTCGATGAGCGGCGAGCCGCGCGAGATGGCCCACCAGTTGGCCGACCAGATCGTCAGGCTTTTGACCGGGCAGGAAGGCATCGCTCAATCGAAGATCGCCTACGTCGCCAACCGCGAAATCCACAAGATGGATTACGACGGCTACGGCGCTAAGGCCTTCACGCGCGACGGTTCGATCGCGCTCTTCCCCTCGCTCTCTCCCGACGGCAAGCGGCTGGCCTATGTTTCTTACCGCGACGGCTATCCGAACGTCGTCATTCGCGGCGAGGACGGGTTGATCATCGGCTCGACGCGGTTCAAAGGCACGACGACTTCACCCGCGATCGGCCCCGACGGGCGGATCGCCTTCGCTTCGAGCAAGGACGGCGGCTCGATGGAGATTTACGTCGCGAACGGCGACGGGTCGAACGCGAAGAAATTGACAAGCACGCGCAACGCGGTGAACATCTCGCCGAGATGGAATCCGAAGACAGGGCGCGAGATCGCGTTCATTTCGGACCGCGGAGGCTCTCCCCGGGTTTACGTGATCGGCGCGGACGGGTCTAACGAACATGCGCTGCTGAGCATGGGCGGGCATATGGATTCGCCCTCGTGGTCGCCCGACGGCCGCTACCTGGCGTTTGCCTGGGACGGCGACGGGCCATTCAACATTTACGTCGCCGACGTGGCCACCGGGGATACCTTGAAGCTGACGCGCGAAGGCCGGAACGAAAATCCCACCTGGTCGCCAGACAGCCGCCACATCGCGTTTCAATCGAACCGCAGCGGCCGCTGGGAGATCTGGGCGATGCATATCGACGGCAGCGAACCGCGTCAGTTGACGCGCGGCGGCGGGCGCGCCCCGTCGTGGTCCCGGTAACTTGGTGTCAGGTTTCAGGTTTCAGGTGTCAGTTTGTAAGAGGAACCTGAAACCTGAAACCTGAAACCTGAAACCTGAAAACTGCTGAAATACCTCACAACCAATCAAGAAAGGCGGATATATGACCCGTAAAATGAAGCACTCAATCTCAGGCCTTGTTATGGTCTTGATGGCTGTCTTGTTCGGCGCCTGCGCGTCGCCGACGGCCAAACTCACTGTTTCGCGAAACGACATTACGCCCGGCGAGGCCGTCACCGTTAAATGGGAGACCAAGAACTCCAAGGAGATCACGCTCAACGGCCAGAAGGTCGACAAGATCGGCGGCAAGAGCGTGAGCCCGACCGACACTACCAAATTCGAGATCGTGGCCAAGCGCGGCAAGAAGACTGCTCGCGACAGCGCCACGGTCACGGTCACCGTAGTCAAGGCGCCGGAGCCGAAGGTCAGCTTGACGGCTGATCTATCGGCGCTCGAACTCGGCCAGAGCACCAAGCTGCGCTGGTCCACGGAGAACGCCAAGATTGTGACCATCACCGGCTTGGGCGAAGTGACGGGTTCCGGCGAGCGTGATATAAGCCCGCGCGCCTCGACCACTTACACCGCGACGGCTCTGGGCGACGGCGGCTCCGCCACCGCCAGCGCGCGCGTCACTGTCACAGAACCGCCGCCGCCAGCGCCGGTGGTCACCCCCCCGCCTGCGCCGGCTCCGGAACCGCCAGCCGCTGAGGTGTTCAAGCGAATAGCCAAGTCAATCTTTTTCGATTACGACAAGTCCGACCTGCTCCAGCCGGAGCAGGACAAGTTGCGGACTCTGGCCGAGTTTCTCAATCTCGATCGCAATCGCTCGATCCGCTTCCGCATCGAAGGCAACTGTGACCCACGCGGCACGGCGGAGTACAATCTCGGACTCGGCGACCGCCGGGCGCGCACGATCCGGGATTTCCTGGTCAGCCTCGGCGTCGATCCGAGCCGCATGGAGCCTATGAGTTACGGGTCGGAAAAGGCGCAGGGAACTGAAGAAGGCTCGTCCTTAACCCAGCCTTCGTGGGCTTACGATCGCCGCGGCGATTTCGCCTACCTGAGCGGCGGCGACAGGCCCTGAGGCGCCCTGAGTTGAATGATTCATACGCCGTATGCCATATTTCGTATGAAATATGGCATACGGGCTGTTGAACATGCCGCAACGCGTTTTCGACTGCTTGGCGAATTGAGAAAGCAGAGAGAATTATGAAAAGCATTCGTGTTTACATATTGCTGATATTGCTCGCCGTCATCTTTCTTCCTTTGACGGCGGCCGCGCAGAGCAAGGAGCAGCAGCGCGAGAAGATCGACCGGATGGCGACGCAGATCGAGGATCTGAAGACCGAGTTGGTGCTGCTGCAACGCACGACCCAGACGATGCAGGACACGTTCAACAAGACCATGGGCGAGTTGAACACGCTGATCGTCCAGATGAGCGACAACATCTCCACCATCCGGCGCGCGACGGAGTCGGTCTCCACCAGAGGCGGCGACGTCGTTTCGCAAGTCAACTCGATGGGCGAGCGCATCACCGCAACCAACGAGCGGATGGAGCGCCTCTCCGAGCAGTTCGCACAGTTGAAGAAGCTAATCGAAGACATTCCGAACCAGCCCGCAATCAGAGACCCGGGCAACGCTGAGCAGCTCTTCGCCGCCGCCTACGTCGATTACTCGCGCGGCAATTACGCGCTGGCGCTCCAGGAATTCAACCAGTATGTAGAGTCTTATCCCAGCTCCGAGATGGCCGACAACGCTCAATATTGGATCGGCGAAATCCTTTACGCGCAGAAGAAACTGCCCGAAGCCACGGCCGCGTTCGAGAAGGTCAAAATTATCAGTCCGAACGGGGACAAGACGGCGCTTGCTTTGTATAAGCGCGCAACGGTCCTACTGGACATGGGGCGCAGGGAAGAGGCTGTGATTCAATTTCTGGCGATCTTCAAAGATTATTCGAAGACCAGAGAGGGAGAACTTGCGTTTCAAAAGTTGCAGGAAATAGCGCCGGAGTCGTTACCTCCTACAACAAACACCAAACCAACCGGACCGCGTACGCCGCCGCGTAAGCCCTGATTGTTTATAGCTAGTAGCGGCCCTGCTTGTTTGTCCGGCGTTCCGTTTAGCTATTGCCCGCCGTTTTGTTTTGGCTGGAAGGCGAGAGCGCGAGGTTTGAAATCATTTTGCCGGCGATCAACCGCGCCCCGCTTGGCCGGGCGCGGTGATTTCTAAAATGAACTACGACCCAGCGTGATAGCTGGGCTCACACCTATACAATCTCTTACTGCAAATTCGGAAGCGGACCATTCCAAACCACGAGGTACTCTTGGAAAGGCGCCCGGTACCGGCCTGTCTCCAAGATTCCTTATCATCCGCGCCGCCAGTGATTAACGTCGTCAGGTCACTTTCGAGTCTTTACAGAACCCGTGGGATTGTGGATCATGCGCGCGCGGTTCTGAGTTATGCCAGCAATGACATTCGGCGCGGAAGCAGACTAGAGCTTCAGTCAGACCGCATTGACAACCCGGTACGCCGCAGGTGTTCGGGAAGCGCGGTGCGAATCCGCCGCTGCCCTCGCAACTGTAATCGGCAACGAAAGCCACACGAATGCCACTGTTCGTATCGAACGGGAAGGCGTGGCGAGTAGGACTAATGATGCCGTAAGCCAGGAGACCGGCCTGCCAGCGTGTCCGTTTCAATCCCGCGAAGGGCGGGAGAAAGGACCATTTCATGACGCTCGCCTCTGCGCGCCGCTTCACCTCGGCGCTTTACT
>Ga0081455_10008897_pt1 | contig 10382 bp, 11 predicted proteins | sample TabmetS3T2R1_FD_70207 | JGI IMG/M metagenome (GOLD analysis project Ga0081455, IMG submission 70207) | Tabebuia heterophylla rhizosphere microbial communities from the University of Puerto Rico - S3T2R1 | ecosystem: Host-associated > Plants > Roots > Rhizosphere ... | reverse complement strand
ATTTGAAAGTCATTGGCCAAAGCAGCTCTCCGGCGGCATGCAGCAGCGCACGGCGATCGCGCGTGCCCTTGCCAACGATCCCAAGATCCTGTTGCTCGACGAGCCGTTCGGCGCGCTGGACAACCAGACGCGCGCGCTGATGCAGGAGATGTTACTTGGGATTTGGGAGCGCGATCAGAAGACCGTTCTGTTCGTCACGCATGACATCGAGGAAGCAATCTTCCTCGGCAGCCGCGTCCTCGTCATGAGTGCGCGTCCGGGCCGCATCAAGGCCGAAATCGCGGTCGATCTCCCGCATCCGCGCTCTTACAAGATCAAGACCACGCCCGAATTCGTCAGACTGAAGGAGCGGCTCGTCGAGGAGATCCGCACCGAGGCATTGAAGGTCGTCGTTCACGCCTGACAGCGGCCCTTCAGATTCATCGCCGTCGCGGCTGCCGCCGACGATACCGTGGTATCGCCGAGATACTTGCTGTCGGTCGGGTTATTCTGCAGGATGACGTCGGCGATGACAGAGGTCGAGCCGTCGGCACGGGTGAAGGTCGCGTCCGCCCTGATGGTGTTGCCACGGATGCTGCCCTGCGCCGGCGTCGAGGCGGCAAGCGAGATTTCCGTGATGCCGCTCTCCGTCGGCGTCTTCAGCTCGCCCGAGTCGGTGACGCCGTTGCCGTTGAGGTCGCGCCAGATGTCCCCCGCCATCCGCATCTGCTCGTACGCCATCGGGCGTGTTTTCGCTTTTAGCGCTTCAATGCCTGTGCCGGCTCGAGGGTGGTTTGACATCAGTGACTTCCGCTCCTTCGAAGCGCAACATCGCAATCACCCGGTCGCGCACGGCGCCGCTCAGATCGAGCCGCACCGCCCAGTCGCCGTGCATCTCAAGCCCAAGGCGGACCTGATAGACGCCCTTCTCCGCCTGCTCGGTGGCCTTCACAGGGCGTACGTTGTGCATGCCGGGCATCGAGGGCATGTCCGCTCCGACCGATACAGTCAGTCCGGAGAGCGGTTCGCCGGAGCGCGCGTTCGCGAGCCTGATGGTGCAGTCGTACTGCAGCGCCTGCCCGGCCGAAACGCAGGTCACGGCAGCCTTGGCGCGCGCCTGGCCGAGCGCGGCTTGCGGATAACCGGCCGTCAGGGCCGCTACGGCAACAAGCATACAAACGATCGTTCTCATCGCGGTCCTCGTCTGGTTCGGGTCGATCCGGAAATCGTGTTCCGGAACAATCTGCCGATTCTGTGCACCAGCCGCTCATCGAGCAGGCCGCGCGGACGAACAATCAGCAGCAACGCAACCAGGCCGCCGAAGATGATCATGCGATAGCCTGCAAACAGTCGCACGGACTCGAGGAGCCCGATATCGATGACGACCCCGAGCAGCGGACCAAGCGCGGTGCCGAGCCCACCGATCAGACCATAGGCAAGGGAATGGACCCCGAGCATGACATCGAAGGTTCGCGGTTCCACATAGGTGGTCAGATGAGCGTAGAGGCCGCCGCCGACAGCGGCGAGCGCGCCGGCAATACCGGCTGCGAGCACCTTGTAGCGGGCGACCGCAATCCCCTGCAGCGAGGCAAGCGTCGCATCCTCACCGATCATGCGGAAGATGACACCGAGCCGCGAGCGCTCGAGCAGCATGAAGCCTGCGAGCGTGACCGCCAGCACCGCATAGATCAGCATCATGAAATCGCGGGCTTCAATGTTATGATCGAAGATGTAACGGATATTGCGAAAGCCGTCAGTGCCGTTGGGCCCGATTAGCTCGCCATCGATGTCAATCTGATAACACAACAGCTCGAACAGGATTCGCACCATCTCGGCGAACGCCAGCGTCGCGATCGCGAACTGAAGTCCGCGAAGCCGTAACGTTGGGATGCCGAGCAACACGGCGCAAGCTGCGCCCGCCGCTGCACCCCACGCAATGCCCAGCGCAAGCGGCCAGCCCCACATCGCGGTCGCCACGCCGGCCGAATACGCGCCGATTGCAAAGAACGCCTGCTGGCCGAAGGAGATTTCCCCGGTGAGCAGCAGCAGATAGGCCGACAGCGCGACGAACGAGATGACGCCGATGTTGGACAGTACGCTGACCAGATAGTCGTCCATCGGTCACGCCCTGTGCGACAACTCGACGTCGGCAGTGCGGCCGAGCAGGCCGCCCGGACGCGCCACAAGGAAAGCGAACAGCACGAAATAGGCAAACAGATCGCGCACCTGCGGCCCGAACAGCCAGTGGCTGTGCACTTCGACGACGCCGAGCAGCAGTCCGCCGAGCAGCGCGCCGGGTATCGATCCGAGGCCGCCGATCATCATCGCGATCAGGCCCTTGAGCGTCGCCCACATGCCGAACATCGGCGTCACCTGCTGGTCGACCGCCAGCACGAGAAAACCGGCCACGCCGCCGATGGCCGATGCCGCGGCGAACGCCAGCATGACCGAGCGCCTGACGTCCACGCCGACCAGGTTCGCCGCAATCGGGTTGGCGATCACCGCACGCAGGCCGAGTCCGAAGTGCGTGTGATAGAGCGCGAGCTGCACAACAGTGGCGAGCAGGAGCGCGCTCACCAGCATGATCAGCTGGTCGGGACGGACGAGCAATGAACCGATCTCAAGCGCGGGGCCGGTCGCGAGCGGCGGAAACGGGTAGGTGTGACGCGGCAGGACCAGAACCGCTGCTTGCTCCAGTTGCATCCAGATCGCAAAACTCGACACCATCGACGCGATCCCGGCACCGGCCTTCATCGGTGCGAAGCAGAGCCGCTCCACGTAGATGCCGGAGATCACCGCTCCGGCGACAACGGCGGCAGCGACCGCGAGCAGCCCGGCGCCAAAGTCCAGATAGAGCACGGTGCCGAAATAGGCGCCGATCATGACGGTGGGACCGTAGGACAGGTTGAGGCGCCGCATAACGCCGAAGATGACGGTGAAGCCGAGCGCGAGCAGCCCGTATGACGAGCCGATCATCACGCCGTCGATCGTATTCTGGATGAAATCGATCATCGGCTCCTGACCTGCTGGCTCATCCGGCGGCGCGGCGGGTGCCGAGATAGGCCCGCTGGATCACCTCGTCTTCCGCCAGCTGACCCGGCGTGCCCTGGAAGGTGATGCGGCCCTGCTCCATCAGGAAAAACTGGTGCGCCACCTTCAGGGCCATATGTGCATTCTGCTCCACCAGCAGGATGGTGGTGCCGTCGCGATTGAGCGCAGCGACGATATCGAAGATCTCCGCCACGATGAGGGGCGCGAGTCCGAGCGAGGGCTCGTCCATCAACAGCACGCGCGGGCGCGACATCAATGCGCGAGCAACCGCCAGCATCTGCTGTTCGCCGCCGGACAGCGTGCCGGCAAGCTGTTCCCTTCGCTCCTTCAGTGGCGGAAAGCGCGCGTACATGCGCTCCATGTCGGCGGCGATCTCGCTCTTGTCCCTGCGCTGGTAAGCCCCCGCCAGCAGGTTCTCGCGCACCGACATCTCCGGGAAGACCAGCCGGTTCTCCGGCACCAGCGCGACACCGCGGGAGACGATTTTCGCGGGCGACAGTCCGACCAGCTCGGCGCCCTCGAGCTTGATCGAGCCGCGGCGGGGCCTGAGAATTCCGGCGATGGTCATCATCAGGGTCGTCTTGCCGGCGCCGTTCGGTCCGAGCAGGCAGGTGATTTTCCCGCCCTCGGCCTGCAGCGACACGCCCTTGAGCGCTTCGATCTTGCCGTAAGTCGTGACAAGGTCCGACACGTCTAGCATGATTCACCTCACCGCGTGCCGAGATAGGCTTCGCGCACGGCAGCATCGTCCTGCACGGCCGCCGGCGGCCCCTCGGCGATCTTGCGGCCGAAGTTCAGAACGGCGATCCGGTCAGCGACCGACATGACGAGTTCGACGTGATGCTCGATCAACAGGACCGTAAACCCGTCATCGCGCATCTTGCGGATGCGGGCATCGAGCTGATCCACTTCCTCGGCATTCATGCCCGCCGCCGGCTCGTCGAGCAGCAGCAGAATGGGCCTGGCAGAAATGGCGCGGGCGAACTCCAGCCGCCGCTGTTCGCCGAAGGAGAGATTGGCGGCGAGCTCATGGCGCTTGTGCACAAGGTCGAAGAATTCGAGCGTTCGCTCGATTTCCGCCTGCACGCCTGCGGAGCCGCCGAACCAGCGCTTGAAGAACATTTCCTGTCGCTGCAGGCGGGAGTTCTGCGCGACCCAGAGGTTCTGCCAGACCGACAGTTGTCCGAACAGCCGGATGTTCTGAAAGGTCCGGGCAATGCCAAGACCCACCCGCGCGTGGGACGGCAGGTCCGAGATATCGTCGCCGTCGAAGAGAATCCGGCCGGATGTCAATGGAAACAGGCCGGAGATCAGGTTGACGATCGTGCTCTTGCCGGAGCCGTTGGGCCCGATCAGGCCGAGAATCTCGCCGCGCTTCACGGTCAGATCTATTCCGTCCACCGCATGGACGCCGCCGAAATGCTTGGCGATGCCCTGAAGGTCAAGCACCGGAGCTCTCCTTGCGCGCGAACAGCATGCGTTTCAGGGAGGCAACGCCGCCCGCGTCAAGAAAGCCGCGCGGCCGCAGGTTCATCGCCAGCACGATCAGCGCTCCGAATAGCAGATTGCGCCAGTCGCCGAGAAAGCGCAGGCCCTCGATCAGGAAGCCCTGGATGAAGACGACGGCGAGCAGCGTGCCGAACACGTTCGAAAGCCCGCCGAGAATCGGATAGGCGATGGCGAAGGTCGCCAGAATGACGCCAAACTGCACATGCTCGATGTGCGTCGTGTAGTGCGCGAAGATGCCGCCGCCGATTCCGGCGATGACGCCGCCGATGGTCATCGCCGATACCTTGACCGCCGTGACGTTGATGCCGGAGCTGTGCGCCGCTACCTCGTCCTCGCCGACCGCGCGCATCACGGCGCCGGCGCGCGATCGATCGAGCCACCACAGGCATGCCATGACGATCGCTACCATCAGCCAGATGAACACGAGGACGTCGAAGGTGGACCAGCCATGCTCGGGGAAGTAACGGATCTGGCGAAAACCTTCGGCGCCGTGCGGACCGATCCTCAGCTCGCCGGCCTGGATCTGATAGGTGAAATTGAAGAAGAACAGACGCACGGCCTCGCCGAAGGCCAGCGTGGCGACCACCAGCATCAGTCCTTTCACGCGTAGCGCCGGGAAGCCGACGGCGCAGGCGGTCAGGCCGGAGACGGCGGCGGAAACGCCGAGCGCGGCAAACAGATGCCACTTGAAGATGACGGTAAGGATCGCCGCGACGTAAGCGCCGACGGCGAAGAAGGCCGCCTGTGCCAGGCTCACCTGGCCGGTGAGCAGGACGCAATAGGCCGAGAGCCCCAGCAGCGTATGGACGCCGATGACCTGCGCGAGACCGAGATAGAAATCCATGCCGGCCCCCTCTCAGTCGCGCCCAGCCGCTTTGGCGAAAATGCCTCCCGGCCGGAATACGAGGAAAGCGAACAGAAGCATCATGATGTAGAGATCCCGTTCGGTTACCCCGCGCAGGAACTGGAACAGGCTCTCCAGCCCGCCCACGATCAGGCCGGCGATGATCGCCCCCGGTATGCTGCCGAGGCCGCCGATCACGGTGACAATCAGGCCCTTCACGGTGAGCGGCTGAGCCAGCAGCGGCGACAGCATGCCGATCGCCGCGCCGCTCATAGCGCCGGCGATGCCGCCCAGCATGCCGGTGACCACGAAGGTCAGAACGTTCACCTGCAGGATACTGATGCCGCAGAGCTGTGAGGCGATCGGCTGCTGGGAGACGGCGCGCGTGGCGATGCCGAGCCTCGTCCGGTACAGCAGCAGCAGGAACAGCACCATGCAGGCGCAACCAAGCGCGAAGACGAACATCAAATCGCCGCGCAGCATGAACTGGCCAAATCGCATGACGACGTCGGAATACAGCGCCGGATAGGCCAGCGGCACGCCTTCGGTCGTGTGCACGATGATCTCGTCGATCAGCAGCAACAGTCCGACGGTCGACATCAAGGTTGCCAGCGGATTGGCGACGGGGATGAACTTGAAGCCGATAAAATAGACGAGCGCCCCGATCACGCCGCCGCACAGCGCCGCGGCCATGAAGACGACGATGGCCGGCGCGCCGGTGAAGCCGCTCAGAAGCAGCAGGCTTCCGTAGGCGGCGCCGATCGACGCGGCGGCATAGGAAAGGTTGATCTTGTGCATCACACCGAAGATGAGCGTGAAGCCTATTCCGAGCAGCGCGTAGGTGGAGCCGAACAGCAACCCGTCGGCGACGGACTGTACGGCATCGATCAGATCAAGCAGGTCCACCGCGGTGCCCCCACACTACAGAGTCAAGGTTGACAGGATGCGGCGGGCCGGCCAGGCCCGCCGCATCACTGACGGCGATCACGACGAAGGCTTGTGGAGTACCTGCCAGCTCCCGTCCTTCGCATACACGTAGAGGTACGGCTTGATCGCTTCGCGGTCGTTGGTGCGCCCAACCTTGCCGAGCAGCCCCTTTGTTTCCTTCAATGCGGCCAGCCCCTGACGCATCTTGGTACGGTCGGCCTGAACGGTATCGGGCTTTGCCATGATCTTCTGGCTTTCGATCACGTCCTTGAGGATGAACATGATCTCGTAGGCCGCCGCGCTGTGCAGATCCATGCTGCCGCCCTGCTTGGAGACGTTCTCGGCGGCTGCTTTCGCCTCCGGGGTGACGGGCGCAAAGCTGGTGGGAATGATGATGCCGTCCGCCTGCTTGGCGCAGCCCTGCAGCGTCTCGATGCTGGAGGAACTGGTCAGGCCGATCAGGAGTTTCGGCTTCACGCCCTGGCGATCCATCTCGCGCAGCACCCCGCAGGTCGTGAACGGGTGGGCGGAAATGGCGACGATCTCCGGATTGGTACGGCGCATTTCGCGCACCTGCGTCGAGAAGTTCGTGTCGTTCAGCAACCACTCGCCAGTCCCGAGCAACTGGAAGCCGTTCTCCTCGGCCTGCTTCTTCATCACGCCGTAGGTGGCGTTAGAGTGCGCGAAGTCCTTTTCGACGCCGCCGTAGATCGTCTTCAGATCCGGGTGCTCCTTCTTGAGCCACGCGAACAGCGACTTATACATTTCGAGCTCGCTCGGGACGTTGCGAAACGCCCACTCGGAAATCGCAGCGAGGCCACCCTTGGCTGCAACGTCGGCGAACACGGGAAATTGCAGCCCGCTGTCGGAAGCGTCGCCCACCTTCTTCTGCAGGATGCCGAAAAGCGACTCAGCAACGTTCGAGCAGGTCGGCCCGATCGCCACAAAGGCATCGGTCGAAGCGATGCGGCGGATGACGGAGATTCCCTCCTCCGCGTTGCAGCGATCATCGAGGAATTCGACCGAAAGCTTCGCTTTCGTGCCGTCGCCCAGGGTGACGCCGCCCGCCTTGTTGATCTCCTCGGCAGCCGCCTTCATCGCGGCCTCGCTGTTGACACCGAACACGCGGACGACGCCGGATTTGGCGCCGAACCCGGTGATCTTGACTGTACGTTCTTGGGCGAAAGCGCTGCCCGAAACACTAGTCATCACGCCGACAAGCAGCGCGGCCGCCGCAACACTGACAATTCTCATGGTGTCTCCTCCTGCTGAAAAGCGGGCGGTTTTTCCGCCTCCTTTGTGATTGCGAATTTGGCAAGGCCGGTCCCGCGTCGCCACCGTGCCTGACCGTCCGCGGACGATGGTAAGCCTGAGGAATGTCACGCCCGTTTGCAAGTCCCTTGTCTTTCGGCACGGGGTTATGCCGTGCCGCAGCAATCGAATGCCAGGGGAGCCGGCGGCCATCCATCACAACAGGCCGGCCTACGACCAGATCGAATTGACCATTCATGGCCTGCGATCCACCGCGTCATTGCTCCCGAACGAAAGCGGCAAGTGACAAGCGGATGCGATCGAACGTCAACTTTCGCATCAGGAGAAGAATAAGAACCGTGGCGCCTATACCCATGCCGCCGAATTCTGGCAGGAACGCCGTGCGGATGATGCGGTGGTGGGCGGACGAGTTCGACCGGCTAGGGGAGCACGGTCGTGTCATCAAAATGAGTGCGTGAGGAAAAGCGCGTTGAGAGTGGGGTTGCTTCTTAAGTCGCACGTCCATTAGTTCGACATGTTAGTGTCAAGGAGTGCCAGAAGTGAGCGCACCACTACCAGTCGCCGGCGTCCGATCGTTGTCGTGACGATACGCCCAGTTCCTATCAACTCGTAAAGCTTCGTGCGTCTCAAGCCCGTCACTCGCATGCATCGTCAATCGTGCAGGTGAGCCGCTGGGCGAATGGCATCGTGCTAGTCTGCTAATGTCGGCAGCAAATTCCCCAAGCGTTCGCCGCTGTTCACCAGCGTCTTGTTCAACCGTTATTCAACGAACGCGGCTGATGGCTATCTAAGTGCCTGAGTTTGCTGGCGCTCCCTAGGGGAATCGAACCCCTGTTTCAGCCTTGAGAGGGCCGCGTCCTAACCGCTAGACGAAGGGAGCGTGCAGGTCAGGCAATAGCCTTGAAATTGGCTTGCCGCAAGGCGGGCAGCCCTTATTTAGTGGCGCGTGGCTGCGCGGCCCCTGCCCCGCGAAATCTTGGAGCGAGATGGCTTTTCTTCGAATCGCCATCTCGCTCTAACTTTTTGTTTGAGCATGATCTTTTCGGAAAACCGCTGCACACTTTGCGCTAACGCGGCCCTTCGGGTCCGGATCATGCTCTAGGGTTCTCTGACGAATTTCAGCTTTCCGGCCGGTTTCAGCGTCTTCGCATCGAAGGTGCGGATCTCGGTGGCGCCGCCGATCTCGAGCGTCACCACCAGCCGGTCGCCGGCAACCGCGGTCGAGATGATCCGGGCGCCCTTGGGCAGGGCCGCCGTCGTATCCATGGCGGCCGTTGTCACGCTTCCCTCGCTCTTGAAAAGGCGGTAACCGACGGCGAACAGCACGGCCGCGATCGCGACGCCGGTGGTGACGCCTGCGATCAGCATCATCCGCCGCACCCGCGCAAAAATGGCGGTCTGTTCGGGGGTCGGCTCGGGAATGGCGGCTTCGGTCATAAGGGTCTTCTTTGCAGGAAACTTCTTCAAACGGCGGTGAGACACTTCACGTGACGGTCGAGGGCGACGAAGGCTCGCCCCGGCTCGACCGCGTGCTGGCGGCGCGCTGCACAAGCCTGTCGCGCTCGCGGCTGAAGGCGCTGATCCTGGCCGGTTCCGTGACCGTGAAAGGCGCCTCCGTCCGCGACCCCGCTTATCACGTCGCAAGCGGCGATACGATCACAATCGACGTGCCGGAAGCGGCGGCGCCGGAGCCCAAGGGCGAGGATATCGCACTCGATATCGTGTTCGAGGACGACGACATCATCGTCATCGACAAGCCGAAGGGCCTGGTGGTGCACCCCGCGGCCGGCCACGAGACCGGCACGCTGGTCAACGCCCTGATCGCCCATTGCGGCGACAGCCTGTCCGGCATCGGCGGCGTGAAGCGGCCGGGCATCGTGCACCGGCTCGACAAGGACACCTCGGGGTTGATGGTGGTTGCGAAGAACGACGCCGCGCACGCCTCGCTGTCGGAGCAATTCGCCGACCACGGCCGCACCGGCGAGATGCGCCGCGGCTATCTCGCCTTTGTCTGGGGCGTGCCGAACCGCCAGCGCGGCACCATCGATGCGCCGATCGACCGCCATCCCTATGCCCGCGAAAAGATGGCGGTGCGCGAGGGCGGCCGCGAGGCCGTTACCCATTGGGAGATCAAGGAGGTTTTTAACGGTCACGACGGCAAGCCAGTGGCCTCTATGCTGACCTGCCAGCTCGAGACCGGGCGCACGCACCAGATCAGGGTGCATCTGGCCCATATCGGCCACCCGCTGTTGGGCGATTCGGTCTATGGGCCCCATTTCAAAACCAAGGCCAGTCAGCTCGGACCCGAGGCGCAGGTCGCTTTGGCCGCCCTCGGACGGCAGGCCCTGCACGCCTACCTCCTCACCATAGAGCACCCGAAAAGCGGAGAAATTCTTCACTGGGAAGCGCCCTTGCCGGAGGATTTGCTCCTATTGGAGAAAACCCTGCAGGCGGCGCTATGACGCAGGCCCCTCAGAAAACGCCAATCATTACAAAAAGTTATACCTGCCACACGGGGACGTGACGTCAGTATTCCTTCCCTATCGGTGTCATTTTGGGGTATATTGCACCTGCGCTGAATATCCAGCGCGGAACATCGCAAGTTGGCCGGCTTTAACACAGCGGCCACCTGCCAGGCCCGCCGCTATCGGGGGCCTGAACATCTGGAGGGCGCTTAATGGCCCGCACAGCTACGTTGCCGATTCTCAATGGAGAATCTGGCCTTTCCCGGTACCTCGCCGAGATCCGCAAGTTTCCGATGCTGGAACCCCAGCAGGAATACATGCTCGCCAAGCGTTGG
>Ga0081455_10008896_pt1 | contig 10384 bp, 12 predicted proteins | sample TabmetS3T2R1_FD_70207 | JGI IMG/M metagenome (GOLD analysis project Ga0081455, IMG submission 70207) | Tabebuia heterophylla rhizosphere microbial communities from the University of Puerto Rico - S3T2R1 | ecosystem: Host-associated > Plants > Roots > Rhizosphere ... | reverse complement strand
GATATGGTGAACTTAGATAACAGTCAGTGTGAAAGCAGTATATTGAAATAGAATAAACCGATTTAGAAGAGATAAAATGGATCGCGCAACCAAATAGACCAAGTACTAAAAAATACATCTAGACCATCATTCATAACCAAATAAACTTACAAGAGAATAAAATCGACTTTCTAATTTTTCTATTCATATCCGAGTGCAAGACATAGTATTTCCTTATTGAGACTCCACGTCTTCTTTTAGGGATTGTAATATCCTTGCATTGACTTCGTCCATATTCAAATTTTCAGTAAGGTAAATAGTAAAATCGCTGGGCGTAATTATCCCATAAATTCTGTCGTTTTCTGTTATCAATAAGTGTCGCATTTTATTCTGGATCATTTTATCTGCAGCTTGTTCTATCGAAGCATCGACATCGATAGTTACTATGGGGGAGGACATGATCTCCTGAATCAACACACTATCACTACTAATATCCCTAGAACAGACGTTTCTAACAAGATCACGTTCGGTAACAATCCCCACAGGTGCATCCCCCTTCTCAACAACTACAAGAGAGCTTACTTTCTTGGACCTCATCCTTTTTGCAGCTTCCTGTGCAGTAGAATGAAGATATATAGTCACTAGTTTCTTTCTTGTTACATGACGAACCGCGGCCTCCACCATATCAGTAGCTCTCTACGGCTCACCGTATTAAAGTTAATTAATGACTCCAAAAAGCGGAGTTAAATATTTCAGAATTACTTTACAAGTGATTGACTGTGCATGATTGTAGAAGCTGACTTCTTTAGGAGAATGAACGAGATGACGTTCGACATGTCTCAGAGATACATTACCAAATCAGACCCTTACACTGTGATGGTATCCAACTCATAACGATCCCGGCGGATCAAAAGGAACCTGATTATGGTGTAGAGAAAGTGTTAGCAGAAAAACAAGGAAAGACAAGAAAAGACACAGGAGTACAGGTATGTAATACTAGTCCTTATTTGTTCTTCCTATGTTTAGATGGTTTGCTTTTTACTTGAAGACTAGCTTTGAGCGCTTCAAGTATGTCTGGAGTTTCTTCGGGTTCTTTCTCTTCTTCCTTAACGGTGATTTGTTGTCCTTTGGATTTTGCCTCTATCAGCTTCTCTAGCTCCTTGGCATACGTATCAGAATACTGTCCAGGATCAAACTTTTCGACCGTGAGGTTATCTACCAACGTTTTTCCCAGCGATAATTCTTTGCCATCGACTTTCTGAGGAGTATCTATTCCGTCTATTTCATCCATGGGCCTTATCTCATCTAGATACTTTAGTTGATGCATTACAAGGCCTCTCTGATATGCTCTTAACGCAACGAGATGCTCTTTATCTCTTAATACTACCTTACCTATTGCTATCTTCTTGGTTTCGTGAAGTATCTTGACAAATAAAGAATAAGCCTTAACTGCTGACTCCGCCTTCTTCTTACCAGGATCAGGCCCGATATAGTAGGCTTTTTCAAAAAAGATTGGATCAAGATCCTCTGCGTCTATAAACTCCTCTATCTCTACGGTATTAGTGGTCCTGAGCTTGATTTTGTCAATCTCTTCCTTCTCTAAAACTACGTAGTTATTCTTTGTAACTTCGAATCCTTTTTTGATTTCAGACCATTGAACTTCTCTCTCTTCAACAGGGCACCATTTCTTGTATCTGATCTTGTGCCCTTTTTCACATAACTGGTTAAAGGAAGTATAGTCTTCTTTTTGAGCAGCCGAAAAGACTTGAATTGGAATATTCACTAGCCCAAAAGAAATACTTCCTTTCCATATTGCTCTGGCTGGCATTCCGGTTCTCTAGTAAAGCTCCTTGTATACGATATTATAACGGCTGTAGAAAAACAGCTAGGAGCTTTAACTCCGATCTTTTTTTGTATCAGAGTTCCAAGCTGATCTTCTAGTAGAGCTTTTGTAGTGGGAGCTTTACACGAAGATAACATGCCTATAGATGACCATTAGCCTAAACGAGCTATCCATGTCCGAAAAACACGGGGGGTCAGAGTCTTCCCCCGGTGCGCGCGTTATCGTGGTGAAACATAAATAGCCGTCTGCTTGTCTAACTGTTGCATTGTCATATTATATCCTACTCATAAATTGGACAGAACAGGGAATTGGCAAGATCAACGAATCTCCAGATCGCTACAGCTCATTTAAGGCATTGGTCGAAAAAGCAGGAGGAAAATTGATTGGAGGTTACTATACGTTCGGAGAATATGACGTAGTAATAATCATAGAAGCCCCAAATGATGAAGCAGTAATGTCTCTGATGCTCAAAGTCGGGTCGGCTGGAAACGTTAAGACCAAAACCTTGAAAGCGTTTACTGCTGAGGAAGGATTCAAGATAATCAAGAATCTTCCATAATTTTTACACAAGGCAACTTCATAATATTTACACAAGGCAACTCCATCTCCAATACTCATAACGTTCCCTTCCTAAGCGTTATCATAAACAGTTCAGATCATTTAAAAAGCTACAATGAAAAACCCTCGTTTAAGGCGGCAATAGAGGAGTCAAATGACCGGGAATGGCAGACCCGGGGTATGCTTTTGTCTTTCTCCTTGAGCCAGACTTATCGCATACGTCTATCCTCTATTACCTTACGTTTATTTCAGTTAGAGTGCTCCAGCTGTTTGCGGAACCACACTGATTAAGCCGATTGATATTCCACCTGAAAGCAGTGTACTGATAATAGCAAGCGTTTTTCTGAATCCTGCTGTGCCCATAGTATTGTTATCCAACCAGATCGATATAGGGTGTAATCAGCTCTAGATATTATCTTTCACTAATGTTGCTGATAAACATGTGCTGTTATCGGTAGAATTCTTGTTTTCAACGCTTCATTGATTGAAAAAGCTTTTAGATTATCTCTATTACATTATTTCATCTTTACCAAACAATCAAGTCCATTTCAAAAGAGGCTTACATATTCATGGCCGTAGTTCGTCTTATTACAGTTCAAAAAAAGGTAGGGAAAGGTGTTTGCGTCCTTACTCCTCTATATTTACTGGGCCGTAGAATTCACATTCGATGTCTGAATCTATTTCTTCAGAGTCATCCGTTTCTGGATTTTGGTTTACTTCGTTTTCAACGCATGGATTCGCATATCCTTCTTGTACCTAACCTGGCAATAGTATCAATCCGGCTGCGAGCATTGTTGCCGCTGCTCACACGGCTGCCATGAAGCTTGTCTTGCTCGTATTGAGTCTAAAGAGAAGTACAGAAGTAATGGTATTTTTGAGCCGAGAAGGGTATTGCTACTTTTTAGTAGTAGACATAACTAGAGTATTAAATCCAGGTATCGAATGTAACAATTGGATATATACAAAATGCCTACAATGCAGGACTCGGTAATTGTTAAAAGCATTCTCTCAGCTATTACTATTATTGACTTGAAGACCTATAGAAGGCAGTCGAAGTACAATTTGACAAAGAGCTGATCCTCATTTCACTATGTTAGGGGGAACTATATTAGAAGAAACTGCGGCTTCCCATATTAGGATTATCGGATATCCTTAGCTTTGAAAGGATTGAGTAAGGGAGATACAGCTCCAGAAGCTAAAAGAACCCTAGCCCAAGAGTTTTTTGACTTTCTCAAGACTTTTGGGATAATAGGCCTGGCAATTGCGTTTGTTATTGGTCAGGCAGCATCAAGGTTGGTAACTGCATTTGTAAACGATATAATAGATCCAATTATCGGGTTTTTTCTTCCGGCAGGAAGTCTGGAAGCAGTAAGTTTTAAAGTTACTAATCTGGCAGGTACGACTACTGAGTTCAGGTATGGAGACTTAATATCAACGATAATCGACTTTGTCATAATAGCTTTCCTAGTATTCCTCGCATACAGACAACTAGCCAAACACGGTTTTGTAGAAGATAAAACAAAACCTACAGAAGAAAAGAAGTAAAGCGATAAGGCAATACCTGAAACTTCATATAATAACAAAAAGATTTACTGATGGAATGCTGAAATGTTCATATCTCTGATACTTCAGTCTAGCAATAACTACGCTTTTGATTAGGTTCCATAATATTCTTTATTATGTCGGGCTGTGGTTATCTTGTCGAATATATATGAAGGAGAAGAAAAACTTCCTGGTTCTTGTTGTATCGCTCGCTGTTACTATAGGTATAATAGTAGCAATCTTTCGTAGCTAGCGTAATCTGGATTCGGTAGTCCGATTGCCAAAGCTATTGTTAATGATGTTAGGCGTGTTTATGCGAATGGATCCCTTAACTTCGTGATATCGCCTCCTTACAGTTAATTAATGAACCTAATTCATAACTTTGTTTCTTCAACTAACTTGATCAGGTAACACTTTCGTTTATTGTTTTCATAGATTTTAGGTTTTGGGAAAAAACCTTCAGCCCAAAAAATTCTTGACTTCCACTGTCATGAAATCACTCCAAATATTGATTCCAGTGACTACAAATACCTGGAAATGTAGATGAGGCATGAATGTATAACCTGTCATTCCCGCTCTTGCTATTGTGTGTTTTGCTGAAACATGCTGACCCACTGCTATCGCTACCCTAGAACTATGGTACGCCAAGTGATCGTTTCTTGAATATTCTCCATTCTCATGCATTATCACCACAAAGTTAGAATGATTCCAATAAGATACGTCTGACCCTCCGTGCCTTGAATCATCTTTGATACAGGTCACTACTCCTTCTGCGGCTGCGGGTACCTGCGTATTCTCAGGCACAATAAAGTCAATCGCATATTTTAGTTTCCCCGTATGCGCTGGAGATGAAGTTCTATCTATTCGTCTCAGATTTACCCTTGGGACTGGCGACCGATAGGAAATAACACTGTCGGTTATAATTTATTTCCAAGTGTCAAGTATTAAACGAGCCTCATTACAAAATGAGATAATTGACCTCAATCTACCAATATTGCATATGTCACTAACATCAAAACTCCAGTTAGTCATATGAAGTAGTTTACGCAATTTTTACTGGTCGTCAGAATCCTTGCATATATCGGTTGTAGCAGAATATATGATAGTTGAAAGTTCACTAAAAAAACTAATGATCTACTTGGGTCTTTGTGTTTTGTGGATTATGAATTCTGCCTTTACCTGCCAAGTCCAAAATTGCTTTTGCTTGCTTGTAGTGTACGGCATCAATCATTTTCCCTTCAAGCCTTATTGCACCTTTGCCTTTTCCATGAGTTAGAGCTTCATCTAGCGCGTTAACAACCTTTGTTGCCCATTCAACTTCATTTGCGCTGGGTAAAAAAATTGCATGGACTGTTTCTATTTGATTAGGATGAATTATACTCTTGCCTGAATATCCTAACCTTTTTGCAATGACAGTATCTTTTTTTAACCCCTCGGCATCATCTAACTTTTGCCAAATACCATCTATGGCTTCTACTCCGGCAGCACGGGCATCAACTGGGATCTTTGAACGGGCATAGATGCACTCTAATTCGTTATTCCCCTCCTCACGGTCTAAATGCATGTCGTAAAGTAGATCAAAGATTCCAAATACTAACATGTTTACTCTATCGCTTGCTTTGGCAATGGAATAACTATTGACTACTCCTTTAGCCGACTCGATTGAAGCGGCTATCTTTATACTCCTTACCTGAATACCTCTTTCTTGTTCGAGATTGGATAAGATTCGGTCGATAGCAGAAACCTCTTCGTCATTGTTCACCTTAGGCAGAACGATTCCATCAATTCCCTTTTGAACTACAGCATTTAGATCTGGAAAAGTCAATCCGGAGTCAAACGAGTTTATTCTTGCATACACATTTTTCGTCTGAAATGAAGTCCTCGAAGTAAGAACCGACCTAACAAGCTGTCTCGCATGATCTTTTTGATCATTGGGAACAGAATCTTCCAAGTCAAAACATACAACATCTGCATTTAGTACTTTGGCCTTATCTAAAAATCTCTCGCTATAGCTAGGAACAAAAATAAGGCTTCTGAACATGTCTAATCTTTAATGCAATCTTAAATGTCATGAGATAAAAATAATCCATTACAAAAAGATATGAAGCGCCTACGGTTTTTGGGGCGTAGTTACTATTTTTCCCATTTGTTCAGCTTTTGCCATCATGGTGTGACCCTTCACCATGTCGTCGAATGGGAGGATGGTGTGAATTACTGGTTTAATTCTACCCTTACTAGTCCAGTAAATGACTTCTTCAAGTTCGGCCTTGGTACCTTGTGTTGATCCAAGTAAATTGGTCCCTTTAAAGAAAAGATATCTTAAGTCTATAGTCGAATCATAACCGGTTGTGGCACCCGTGGCAACAAGGGTTCCACCATTTTTTAAGAGACCAACTTCTTGTGGAAAAACTGCCTTGCCGATATGCTCAAAGACAATGTCAACCCCTGCCTTCTTGGTTATATCTCTAACCTTCTTGTACCAGTCCGCTTCTCTGTGATTAACTACGTGATCTGCACCTATTTCCAAGCATTTGTCCATCTTGTCCTTGTTGCCTGCCGTTGCAATAACCGTACAATTGTATAATTTCGCAATCTGAATTCCTACCATTCCTACGCCACTTGTCCCACCCATGATAAGTACAGTCTGACCTGGTCTTATCTTTGCTCTTCCTACTAGCATATGCCATGACGTCATACCAACCATCGACACAGCAGCGGCGTCGTTAAAGGAAACATTATCGGGTATCTTTGCCACATTTACTTCTGGCAGATGTGTATATTGACTAAAGCCACCCCAAAGTGGACCAGTTTGAAATCCCCATATTAGTCTGTTATCACAATCAAATTCTCTTCCATCAGTACATTTATCGCATACCCTACAACTCATATTTGAGTGAGAAACGACTCTATCTCCCACTTTGAATTTTGTAACATCTTCTCCATGTTCCACCACTGTTCCAGCCACATCGCTTCCAGAAATATGCGGCAATGGAGTCTTAACTGGTTCACCCCAGATTGCCCACAAATCATTATAGTTATAAGCCGCAGATTCTACCTTTATCATGACCTCATTGGGTCTCAATTTTGGCGTATCCACGTCCTCAATTTTTACAACTTGTTCTGGATCTTGATTATATTCTCTGAAAACGGCTGCCTTCATGACGAGAGAAGAATATTTAACCTTAATATAGTTAACTCAATGAGACGTTCTCTGTTTCCCAAATGTAAGAACATGGATATTGTCTTTAACAAAAAAAATATGTCCAATCAACATCAATTATTGTACACACAAATCGGCTGATTAATGATTAGACGTAAGTGGGGATTTTCAGGCCAATTTAGCGTCTACTTATCTTGAAGTCCTTTTTTGGTTGTTGTAGGCTAAGCAATATCTGCTTTAGTTCATCATCAGTAAGCGATCTATTCAACCTTCCAGTTGAGGCAGCATTTATTAGATAATTTTCAACTGCAGTGGCCAGTTCAGGCTTAACCATTCTAACGTTCATTAATCTCTGCCTAGCGTCAGGTTCAAGAAGAACCATTAATGCACGTTGTCGTACAGCTGCAGCCTCGGCTTCACGCCTTCTTGCTTCTTCATCGTTTGGCTGTTGTGATTGGGGGAATGACATGTTTTCCGTCCTATGGTCTAATCCTACGCATATCTCTGCAACTCTGGAGTAGCTTTGATAATTTCCTTGTAGATTTCAGTCGCTAATTTGTCAATTTTTTTCATACCTTCGTCAGTTATTAGTCGCCCTTTAGCTTTCTTAGTCACATATCCAGCCATTTCTAACTGTTGTAAGGCCTTGCGAATAATTGCGCCACCTGCATCTTTATGGTGAGCTAGGTTGTAGCCTGCTTGCTTTTTGCCACCATACTCACTTTTCAAATCCGAGACTCCAATCGGACCGTGAATGTAAACCTTTCTTAATAATGATGCACATCTGGAGTACCACCAATCTTTATTTTGAGGAATTTTTTCAACGTGGGAACCAGTTTTGACAAAAGCAGACCAACCTGGAGGTTCAATTTTCTTCTCTCTTTTCAACTGCTCAGTCAATCTCTCGATGAGCTTGTTAGAAGGTATATCGTATGCTTTCGCCATTATTACAGATGATTCTGTAGTTCCCCTATAAATCCTTACTTTAATGTCAACCAGTATTGAATTGTCTATAATTTCATGTCATCACTTTATGGTATACATGACCGCATTTCAGACATGTGATCCTTATTGCCTTCAATCGTGACCTTCCTATTCTGACCCTTGAACTTATTCCTGGCAAGATAAACTGTTTGCATCCCTTACAGAAGAGCTGACGAATTTCATAAGGAAGTCTTATACGCATGCGCATGGCAATCTTCTTTGCAAGCCTCGCCTGGTCATTAGCAAGCATTTCATCAAGTATAGCTTCTTTTCTCGCATGGTCTATTAGAAGATAAATTCTTTCCTTCGCAATGTTTCTCGCAGCATATTTCTTCACATGAAACGTCATACGATATTCAGATTTATTTTTTTGGATGTAAAAATATTCTTAAAGGAAGGGACTAAGTCTAATGTGCCCAGATTATTGAATACAAGCCTCATAAAACTGGTCAATGCACTTTGAACATATCCATAATTATCACGTCGATAGGCAGCTGCAAGTTTCACATTAATTTTTATGCTTATTATTGAAAGATATGGTTTAGGCATGTTCACAGGTATAATTGAGGACTTGGGGGAAGTAAGTTATGTATCTAGCAAGAGTAAAAATACACAGGCATCACTCAGACTAAGAATAGACATTGGCAGGTTAAGTAAGGGTTTGAAGAGTGGAAGCAGCTTAAGCGTTAATGGGACATGTCTTACCATTACTAACTTACACAAACATGAGGCAAGCTTTGATCTGATTGAAGAAACCGTAGCGCGTACGTGTCTAAAGCTATTGAAAGTGAGGGATAAAGTAAATCTTGAAAGGAGCTTGAAGGTCGGCGATCGCTTGGAAGGTCATCTTGTACTTGGTCATATAGACGGTATCGGGAAAATAGACAAAATTCTCAAATGTGCTTCTCAAACAAAAATCTGGTTTAAACTCGAGAACACGGAGCTTCTCGATTCAATTGTTCCCAAGGGATCTATAGCGATTGACGGTATAAGCTTGACAGTGGTAGATATAACTCGTGAGACCATATCTGTTGCACTAATCCCACATACGCTAACTCATACCACATTGGGATTCAAAGCATTAGGTGACTATGTCAACCTAGAGACAGATATTATGGGTAAATATATAAAAGGAAAACTACCATAAAATTGGTAAGACCATAATATTTAGTAAACTATATAATTAATTTCCTATTGCAATTAATCATTTGGATTCTGTTGAACAAGCGATTCGCGATCTAAAGGAAGGAAATTTTGTGCTCATTCATGATGACAAGAGTCGAGAAGATGAAGTCGATATGGTTATTGCCGCCGAGCACATTAAACCACATCACATTACGTCGATGAGGATTCAGGCAGGCGGGCTAATTTGTTTGGCCATTGCGAGTGAAATCACTCATAAACTTGGCCTTCTTTATATGCATGACATTCTCAAGTCTTTGACACATATCAATAGAACATTTTCAAAGTTAGCCAGTAGTAAATCCCCGTACGGTGATAGCCCCTCTTTTTCAATCTCGGTTAATCATTGCGACACCTATACGGGAATCACCGATGCCGATAGGGCTCTAACAATTTCTAGGATGGCCGAAGTATGCAGGAACATTGATTCCGGAGGGGTAAATGAATTTGCCAATAGCTTTAGGGCTCCGGGGCATGTACCGATTCTCATAGCATCAGCCAATCTCCTTGAACAAAGAGCAGGCCACACGGAACTCTCTATTTATTTGATGCAACTTGCTAACTTGACTCGGGCAGCAGTTATATGCGAAATGTTGGACTCCACTACCTATAGAGCGCTACCGATAGTTAAGGCGAAGAATTATGCAGATGGATTGGGTATTACATTATTGGAGTCCAACCAGCTATTAGGCTCATACTCGAAGGTGCCATAATCACAGAATGGGTAGAATTAGGACTGCAATAGTGGTCTCGGAGTTTAACGCGGAAATTACGTCCCAGATGCTCAATTTTGCAATAAACCAAACACAAAAAAATGACGCAGAACTCAAGTATGTATGCTATGTACCTGGTTCTTTTGATATGCCGCTTATGATTGAAGAAGTCTTAAAGAAGAAAGACGTGGATGCTGCAATTACTATTGGCGCAATAATCAGAGGTGAAACACGGCATGACAGTGTAATTGCCGAAAATGCTGCAAGATTAATCGCAGATTTATCGCTAAAATATGGTAAACCAGTATCGCTTGGAATTTCTGGTCCTGATATGACAAAAGAGCAAGCTAGAGCCAGAATTGAGATTGTGCCCGCTCGTGCAGTAGATGCCGCTATTAGTATGGCTAAGAGAATCAGAAAATT
>Ga0081455_10008895_pt1 | contig 10384 bp, 4 predicted proteins | sample TabmetS3T2R1_FD_70207 | JGI IMG/M metagenome (GOLD analysis project Ga0081455, IMG submission 70207) | Tabebuia heterophylla rhizosphere microbial communities from the University of Puerto Rico - S3T2R1 | ecosystem: Host-associated > Plants > Roots > Rhizosphere ... | reverse complement strand
CCGAAAACGAACTGCGCGTTGAAGACGTCCATCACAGCGATCTGTCCCCCGAAGACTTCGCCCAGCCCCGACGGTTTGAAAATGCCTCGGACGGTGAAATCTTTTTTGCCCTGCGAGGTGAACAAGGGCAATCTGTCGCCTTCCTTCAATTTGTGTTTGTCGGCGAAGGCGCGCGCAATGAGGATCGAATCAGGCTGGGCCAGCGCGACCAGCGGATCGCCGATCTCGCTGTTGGCTTCATCGAATTGATAATCCCGCAATTCGCCGTCGCCAAGCATATCCACGCCGACGATCAGCAGGGCGCCTTCGTCTTCATACGCTGTGTGGGCGACGACTTCTATGGCCGGCTCGGCGATCTTCACGCCCGGCGTATCCTTCACCGTCTCCCAGACGCTTTCGGGGAAGCCCGATTCGCCTCCCGCGATCTGTAGCGTCGCTTTGCCTGCGACCTTCTCGATAGTCGTCGTCAGGGAACTGATCAGCGTTGTATTGGCTGTGCGCACGGCGAAGAAGACCGCCACGCCGAGCGCGATGCCGAGCAGCGTCAATAGTGTACGAAGCCGATGCCGTCGCCATTGTTTCCAGGTGATGTTCGCCAGGGCCGAGATCATCGCGCCGCCTCCAGTGAAACGTTCGGCGAAGCCTGCGCGCGCTCCTCTCTGACCACGCTGCCGTCGCGCAACAGGAGGATGCGGTCGCAATGCGCGGCGGCCTCCGCGTTGTGCGTGACCATCAGAATAGTGGCGTTGAACTCATGATGCAGATCGTCGAGCAACCCCAAAATCTCTTCACCGGTCTTCGAATCGAGATTGCCCGTAGGCTCGTCGGCCAGCAGGATCGGCGGACGGAAGATCAGCGCGCGCGCGATGGCGATTCGCTGCCGTTCACCGCCCGACAATTCATCAGGGCGATGCGTGACGCGCACGCCCAACCCCACCCGCTCCAACATCGTTTTAGCTCGCCGATCGGCCTCTCGACGTGACATCCCCTGGAGTCGGAGCGGCAGCGAGACGTTTTCGAGCGCGGTTAACGTCGCTAACAGATTGAACGTCTGAAAGACCATCCCGATCTTTTCGCGCCGCAGTCTGGTTCGCGCGTCGTCATCGAGCGAAGCTATATTCACCCCGTCAATAATGATCGCGCCCGCGGTCGGCTCGTCCAGCCCGCAGATCAGATTAAGCAGCGTTGATTTGCCCGATCCCGACGGCCCCATCACCGCGACGCGCTCGCCACGATGAATCTCCAGGCGCACGTTATTCAGCGCGCGAACGACCTTGCCGTCGCCGTAGTCGCGCGAGACATTTTCAAGTTGAATCATCGATTCACCATCCCTCAGGAATATTTTCACAAACCTTCTGAAATAAAAAGCCGTTGGTTATGAGGAAGGGCAGGGAACGAATGGAAATAAAGAGTACACCGATCGTGAGGGGAATTCACGGAGCAGCGTTGAAGTCAACGCCGGCGACATTCGCTTCCTGGGCAAGCGCGTCGAGACCACGAATGTGGCTGTGGAGAGGGCCGATTAGAACAATAGCGAAATCTTGGGCCGACGAAACTAGTCGTGCCTGAGCGCCGCCAGGGGATCTACTTTGGCCGCCTGACGGGCCGGAATGTAGCAGGCAAGGAAGGCCACTGCGATGAGAAGAGCGGAGACCACGACAAGCGTCAGCGGATCACTGGGCTTGACGCCGTAGAGCAAGCCGGATAAGAAGCGCGTCAGGCCCAGCGCCCCGGCAAGGCCAATTGCCACACCGATCAATACCAGCTTGATTCCCTGGCCGATAATCATATTGAGAATTGCGCTTTTTCCAGCTCCCAGCGCCATGCGAATGCCGATCTCCCGCCTTCGCTGTGACACCGAATAGGCGATCACGCCGTAGAGGCCCACAATGCCTAGGAACAGCGCCATGCTCCCGGCGACGGCCAGCATCACGAGCGTGAATGAAGTACGCGCCATCGACCTGGTGTAGTAATAGTTCAACGTCCGGACCTCCGCCAACGGAAGATATGGGGCCTCCGACCACACCGCCTGCCGGATCTCGTTCATCAAGCCTTCTGAGCCGGCGCGTGGGCCGCGGATGGAGAAGGTCACGTTGCGTTGCGCCACGACATTCGAATTGCCCTGGAAGCCGGCTACTAAGATTGGCCAATAGACGGAAATGGGCGCTTCCTTATCCACACCGTCCTGGCGCACATCTCCCGCCACACCGAGGACCTCTCGCCAGTCATCCTTCTGGCTTGCCCGGATTTGCTTGCCGAGGGCGCTTGCAGGGGCGCCCCAAAACTCGCGCGCGAATTTTTCTGAAACAATGGCTACCGGAACCTTATTGTAGAGGTCACTCCAAGTGAAATCGCGGCCGGCGACAAGCGGCACGCTGAGAGTTTTGAAAAATCCCGGCGCCACGAACTCGAATCGGCAGGACGGAACGGCGCCTGAAGCAATGGCGCTGTCCTTTGCGAAGACCGGGCCCACTCTGCCGCTACCATCCATGGGGACATTTGTGGAGAGGCTCACTGAGGAGACGCCCAGGATAGCTTCAATCTTGCGCAAAATTTCCTCCTCAATGCGAACCACGCGCTCGGCGTCTGGCGCCCGATCGTCGCGAATCGCGATGCCGAATGTCTGGACTTCAGAAGGCGCAACGAATCCAGGATTGACTCTGGTCAGGGCGCGAAAAGTGCGAATCATCAGTCCCGAGCTAACCAGTAGGACTAGCGCCAGCGCCACCTGGACGATCACCAGTACGCCGCGCGCCCGATGCCGCTCGCGGCTTTCGCTCATTGAACGTCCGCCTGCGCGCAGTCCGAGGTCTGCGCCCGCGTATTTGAAGACAGGGACGGAGCCGAAAAGCAGGCTCGCGGCCAGCGACACTGCTAGCGTGAACAGCACGACGCTTCCATCAAAGCCGATTTCATGGAGGCGAGGCAGGCCCTGGGGAGCTATAGTGACCAGGGCCCGCAAGGCCCCGTAAGCCATTCCAATGCCAAAAAATCCGCCAAATACCGCCAAAATCATACTCTCAATGAGTAACTGCGCAGCGATGCGGCCTCGACTTGCTCCCAGCGCGGCGCGGATGGCCAGCTCCAGCCGGCGACCCTCAGCGCGGACCAGAAGAAGGTTAGCCAGATTGGCGCAAGCGATGACAAGCACCAGGCTGACGCCGCCCATCAGAACCCACAAGACCTTGCCCACGTCGCCCACCACCTGTTGCTTCAGCGGCCGGAGGTTAGGCCCCAACTTCAAGTCTTCAAATAGCTTGAGGCTGAAGCCCGGCGGCATGGAGAAACTTCTGACTTCGATGGGGAGCATGCGTTCCACGTCTGCGGTGGCCTGCGCCAGCGTGACGCGCGGCTTGAGCCGGGCAATCCCACCGTAAACGAAGATTCCCAAGTAGGTCTTCTCGCGATTTAACTTCATGGGAAGAAGCATGGCCAGGTTGGTCTGGTCCAGGAAGTGAAAGCCCTCAGGCAACACGCCGATGATTGCACGCGGCTTGCCATCCACTTCGATCGTTCTTCCGATCACTGAAGGGTCGCCGCCGAATTTGCGGCTCCAATAGCCGTAGGTCAGGATCACCGTATCCGCGCTGTTCGGGGAATCGTCCGCCCGCGTAAAGGAGCGTCCGAGCAAAGGCGTAACTCCCAGAATGGGAAGCAGGCCATCGGTCACGCCGAGCGCCGACGCGCGCTCAGGCTCCCCAAGACCGGTAATGTTCACCGAGTCGCCGGCGCCATTTATCCCCCTAGTATAGAGACCGATGTCCTGAAAAGCGCGGCTATGATCGCGAAAAGTGATGTAGGCTGATGGTGATACACCCATGTCCTCGATGCCCAGCCCCTGAGATGTGAGCGTGACGGCGACTAGTTCCTCCGGATGGGGATAGGACAGCGGCTTTAGCAAAACGGAATCGACCACGCTGAAGATGGCAGTGTTCGCTCCGATGCCGAGCGCGAGCGTGAGGACGGCGATCAAGGTGAAGCCGGGTTTCTTCAGCAACGTTCGCGCGCCATATCGCAGGTCCTGAATCAGCGTTTCAATCGAATTTAGACTCCACATTTCGCGACTCGCCTCCTTAAACCAGGTTTGATTGCCGAATTGTCGCCGGGCGGCGTAACGCGCCTCTTCCGTCGCCATCCCTGACGACAGGTTCTGCTCTATCTGCATTTCGAGATGGAAGCGCATCTCCTCTTCCATCTCGCGTTCATATCTTCCCCTCCGCAGCAGCGAGAGCAGCCGGCTCCAGATTTGCAAAAGAATGTTCATCATTCGCGACCTCAATCGACTCGAAGCGCTACCAGTGGATCCACTTTCGTCGCCCGTCGCGCCGGGAAATAACACGCCGCCAATCCGGCCAGCGCCACCACGCCCACGGCCGCGCCCAGCGTCAACGGGTCGCGCGGCGACACTCCCCAAAATTGATTGGCGATCACCCGTGTCGCGGCGATGCTCGCCAGCAATCCCACCCCCACGCCCAATCCGACCAACTGCAATCCCCCGCGCAGAACCATCCACACCACGTCCGCGCGGCCCGCGCCCAGCGCCATCCGAATGCCGATCTCATGCGTCTGCCGCACGACTGTGTAGGCGATCACGCTGAATACCCCAAGCGCCACCAGCGTCAGTCCGACACTCGCAAATACACTCATCAGGATCAGACTGAAACGCGGCTCGGCGTAGCTGTAGCGCTTCAGGAAATCTTCCAGGCTGCCGGTAAGCGTCAATGCGACGCCGCGATCCACGGCCCAGATCTCTCGCCGCACGTCGTTGAGCAGCGAAAGCGGCGGCGCCGAAGTCCTGACCATAATTCCCCGGTCAAACGCGCCGGTGACCGTATACGGCACGAGCATTTCCGGCATCGGCGGCTCCTGGAGGCCCTGATTCTTCGCGTCCGAGATCACGCCGATGACTTCGAAGACCGGGTCTTTGACCGGAGAATCGGGCATGCTCTCCAGCATATTGATTTTGACTTTTTGCCCGATCGGGTATTCATTGCCGAGGAACTTGTTCACGAACGTCTGGTTCACGACGGCGACTTTGCGCGCGCCGCTCACTTCCGTTTCCGAGAGCGTGCGGCCGAGTATCGTCCGCAACTGCAGCGTCGGGAAATAGCCTTCGCTACAGAGTTGGAACATCGCCCGCCATTTCTCGGTATGCGTCTTCCCGACGATGTCTATTTCGCTATCGATGCCGGGGTACGGCGGGAGCGTGGTCGTCTCGGTTGCAGCCACCACGCCAGGCAGCGCGCGCAACCGTGACAGCAGTTGCTCGTAAAACCGCTGTTTTTCCGCGGCCGTCGCATATTGGCCGCGTGGGAAGGGCAGGCGCGCAAACAGGATGTTCTCCGGATTGAAGCCCAGGTCCATCTGTTGCAATTTGACAAAACTGCGCATCAGCAGCCCCGCGCCCGACAGCAAGACCAGCGACAGCGCCACCTCGAACACCACCAGCGCGTTCCGCATACGCCCCCGACGGAAGCCGCCGCCGGCGCCTTTGCTTGCGCCTTTCAGCGGCTCGACCAGGTCTTTTCTGACCGTTTGCAGCGCCGGCGCCAGGCCGAAAAGCGCAGCAGTGATCACTGACGTCCCCAAACTGAATAGTAGGGCGGCCAGGTTTAACCTAATCTGTGCTTCACCCGGAATGAAGTTATCGTACCTCAACATCGCCAGGCCCTTGACGCCGGCGTAAGAGAAGAGACATCCCACGACCGCTCCGACGAGCGCAAGCAGCAAACTCTCGGTCAGCAATTGGCCCACCAGTCGCATCCGGCCGGCGCCCACCGCGGAGCGAATCGCCATCTCTTTCTCGCGCGCCGTCGCGCGCGCCAGAAGCATGTTTGCCACATTACTGCACGCGATCAGCAGCAACAGGCCGACGGCGGCCGCGATCATGTAGAGCGCCTTGCGAAACTGGCCGAACAGGCTATCAAACCAACTGACGACCTGGACGCTGAAGTTCTTGGGGTAGTTGTCGGGATAGACCTGCGCCAGACGCCGCGCGATCAACTCTATGTCGGCTTGCGCTTCCTGGGCGCCGCCGCCTCGCTTCAGCTTCGCCAAGAAAATCCAGTAATCGCGATTGGCGCGCGGGTCGCCGCGCTCCATCGCCCGGGCGATCCAGAGGTCTGCGGCATAAAAGATGAAGCGCGGCGGCATGATCCCAACCAGCGTCGTCTGCGTTCCGTTGAGAATGAAAGTCTTGCCCAGAATTGTCGGGTCCAGGTTGAAGCGCTTGACCCACAGGTTGTGTGCCATAACGAAGACCGGCGGCGCGCCCGGCTTGGCGTCGTCCGGGGTTATGCCGCGACCAAGTTGCGCCGGCACGCCGAGGAAGCTGAACGCGTTGGGCGTGACATAGCCGCCAATGAACTGCTCGATCCCGGCGCCACTGTCGTAGAGCGCGTCGTCAAGGGTGACTCCGATGACTTCTTCGAACACGCGGCTCTGCTCCTGGTAATCGAGGAATTCCGGCGCCTGGAAGGCGGAGCGTCCGCCCGGACGGCTGCTGCTCGTATCGTGAATCTGGATGGCGACAACTCGGCTCGCATCCTTGTAGGGGAACGGGTCCAGCAAAATGTTCTGGATCGCGCTGAAAATGGTGGTTGTCGCGCCGATGCCCAACGCCAATGTCAGCACGGCAAGCGACGTGAAGCCGGGATTCTTCATCAACGTTCGCGCGCCGTAGCGCAAGTCCTGAATCAACGTCTCGATAAACCTCAAACTCCACATTTCGCGGCTCACCTCCTTCAGCCATGTTTGATTGCCGAATTGTCGCCGGGCGGCGTAACGCGCCTCCTCCATTGCCATCCCAGACGCCAGGTTCTGCTCGATCTGCATTTCGAGATGGAAGCGCATCTCCTCTTCCATCTCGCGCTCGTATCTTCCACGGCGCAACAGCGAAAGCATCTGGCGACAGATTTGCAAAAGAATGCTCATCATTCGCGACCTCACTCGACTCGAATAGCCACCAGCGGGTCCACTCTCGTCGCCTGCCGCGCCGGGATGTAACAAGCCAGCGACGCCACCAACCCCAACAGCGCAGCGGCGCCCACAAACGTCAGCGGATCAGTCGCGCTCACGCCGAAGAGCAGATTCTTCATGACGCGCGTCAAGGCGAGCGCCGCCGCCACCCCCAGCGCCACGCCGATCAGCGTCAAGCTCATTCCTCGCCAGATCAGCATCCGCAGCACATCTCTCGCTTGCGCCCCCAGCGCTATGCGAATGCCGATCTCCCGCCTGCGCTGTGACACCGAATAGGCGATCACGCCGTAGAGGCCCACGATGCCGAGCAGCAGCGCCATGCATCCGGCGAGAGCCAGCGTCACGAGTGTGAACGAAGTACGCGCCATCGACATGGTGTAGTAATCGTTTAACGTCCGGACCTCCGCCAACGGAAGATAGGGGGCCACTGACCCCACCGATTGTCGGATCTCGTTGATCAAGCCTTCTGAGCTGGCGCGGGGGCTGCGGATGGCGAAGCTCACGTTGCGTTGCGCCAAAACATCCTGACTGCCTTTGAAGCGGGCTACTAAGATTGGCCAATAGACGGAAGTGGGCGCTTCCTTATCCACTCCGTTCTGGTAAACGTCTCCCACAACACCGACGACCTCTCGCCAGTCGCCCTGCGGGCTTTCCCGGATTTGCTTGCCGAGGGCGTTTGAAGGGTCGCCCCAATACTCGCGCGCAAATTTTTCTGAAACGATGGCTACCGAAACCTTATTGTAGATCTCACTCCAGGTGAAATCGCGGCCGGCGACAAGCGGCGTGCCGAGTGTTTTGAAAAAGCCTGGCGCAACGAACCCGTATAGGCGGTTCAGCGGGGCGCCTGGAGCGTCGTCGCGGCCCTTTGCGAAGACCGTGCTATGCCAACCAATGCCATCCATGGGAACATTTCTGGAGAGGCTCACTGAGGAGACGCCCGGAATGGCTTCAATCTTGCGCAAAATTTCCTCCTCAATGCGAGCCACTCGCTCAGGATCCGGAACCTGCGCGTCGCGAATCGCGACGCTGAATGTCTGGACTTCAGAAGGCGCAACGAATCCGGGATTGACACTGGTCAGGGCGCGAAAAGTGCGAATCATCAGTCCCGAGCTCACCAGCAGTACGAGCGCCAGCGCCACCTGTACGACCACCAGTACGCCGCGCGACCGGCGCCGCTCGCGGCTTTCGCTCATTGAACGTCCGCCTTCGCGCAGTCCGATTCCGAGGCCTGCGCCTGTGTATTTAAAGACGGGGACGGAACCGAAAAGCAGGCTCGCTGCCAGCGACACTGCTAGCGTGAACAGCACGACGCTTCCATCAACGCCGATTTCATGAAGGCGAGGCAGGCCCTGGGGCGCCATGGCGACCAGGACCCGCAACGCCCCGTAAGCCAGTCCGAGACCAAACAAACCGCCGAATACCGCCAAAGTCAGACTCTCAAAAAATAACTGCGCAGCGATGCGGCCCCGGCTTGCCCCCAGCGCGGCGCGGATGGCTAGCTCCTGCTGGCGACCCTCAGCGCGGACCAGAAGAAGGTTGGCCACATTGGCGCAGGCGATGACCAGCGCCAGGGTGATGCCGCCCATCAGAACCCACAAGACGTTGCCGACGTCGCCCACCACCTCTTGCTTCAGCGACCGGAGGTTCGGCGCTAACCCCATGTCATCAAATCTCTTGAGGCTGAAACCCGGCGGCGTGGGGAAACTTCTGTTTACTATGGGGAACATGCGCGCCACGTCTGCGTTGGCCTGCTGAAGCGTGACGCCGGGCTTGAGCCGGGCAATCCCCCCGAAGATGAATCCTCCCAAGTAGATCTTCTCGCGATTTAACTTCATGGGCAGAAGCATGGCCAGGCTGGTCTGGTCCAGGAAGCGAAAGCTCGCCGGCATTACGCCGATGATCGTATGCGACTTGCCATCTACTTCGATCGTTCTTCCGATTACTGAAGGGTCGCCGCCGAACTTGCGGCTCCAATAGCCGTAGGTCAGGATCACCGTTTCCGCGCTGTCTGGGGAGTCGTCCGCCCGCGTGAAGGAGCGTCCGAGAAAGGGCGTAACTCCCAGAATGGGAAGCAGGCCATCGGTCACGGGGAGAGCCGGCGCGCGCTCAGGCTCCCCAAAACTGGTGACGTTCACCGAGTGGCCTTGACCATTTACTCCCCGATCATAGAGACCAATGTCCTGAAAAGTGTGGCTCTGCTCGCGAAAAACGATATAGGATGAGTCTGATATATGTAAGTCCTTGAAGCCCATCCCCATGGCTGTGAACCTGATGGCGACTAGTTCCTCCGGGTGGGGATAGGGCAGAGGCTTTAGCAATACGCCCTCAACTACGCTGAAGATGGCCGTGGTCGCGCCGATGCCGAGCGCCAAGGTGAGCGCTGCAACCAACGTAAAGCCGGGGTTCCTCATCAACCTTCGAGCGCCGTAGCGCAGATCATGTATCAACGTTTCAATCAAATTTAGACTCCACATCTCGCGGCTCACCTCCTTTAACCAGGTTTGATTGCCGAATTGCCGCCGGGCGGCGAAGCGCGCCTCTTCCGCGGCCATCCCGGACGCTAGGTTCTGCTCGATCTGCATCTCGAGATGGAAGCGCATCTCCTCTTCCATCTCACGCTCCAGTCTCCCACGACGTGTGAAGCTGATCAGCCAACGCCAGATTTGCGAAAGGATGTTCATCACGCGTTGCCTCAATCGATTCGAAGCGCTGCCATTGGATCTACCTTCGTGGCGCGCCGCGCCGGGAAATAACACGCCGCCAATCCGGCCAGCGCCACCACGGCAACCGCCGCGCCCAGCGCCAACGGGTCGCGCGGCGACACTTCCCAAAGCTGGTTGGCGATCACCCGCGTCACGGCGAAACTTGCCAGCATTCCCACGCCCATGCCCATCCCGACCAACTGCAATCCCTTACGCAGAACCATCCACACAATGTCCGCGCGGCCTGCGCCTAGCGCCATCCGGATGCCGATCTCGTGTGTCTGCCGAGCGACCGTGTAGGCGATCACGCTGAACACCCCAAGCGCCACAAGCGCCAGTCCGACACTCGCAAAGACGCTCATCAGAACCAGACTGAAACGCGGCTCGGCGTAGGAGCGTCGCTGCAGGTTATTTTCCAGGCTGCCGGTGGCCCTCTCAGATAACGCGACATTGCGATCCACAACCCAAATTTCTCGCCGCACGTCGTTGAGCAGCGAAAACGGCGGCGTCGAAGTCCTGACCATAATGGCCCGGTTGAAGGCGCCGGTGATCGTATAGGGCACGAATATCTCCGGCATCGGCGGGTCCTGGATGCCCTGATTCTTCGCGTCCGAGATCACGCCGATGATTTCGAAGACAGGGTCTTTGACTGGAGATTCGGGCATACTCTCCAGCATATTGATTTTGACCATTCGCCCGATCGG
>Ga0081455_10008894_pt1 | contig 10384 bp, 10 predicted proteins | sample TabmetS3T2R1_FD_70207 | JGI IMG/M metagenome (GOLD analysis project Ga0081455, IMG submission 70207) | Tabebuia heterophylla rhizosphere microbial communities from the University of Puerto Rico - S3T2R1 | ecosystem: Host-associated > Plants > Roots > Rhizosphere ... | reverse complement strand
GGTCCCGGTCGGAACGGCGTTGCCGCTCCAATTGCCCGTAGTGTTGAAATCGCCGCTCGCGGGATTTGTAAGCCATGTCGCATCCTGCGCATGAGCGCCCGTCGCGAGCGCAACAGAGGCCAGCAACGCGGCGCGTAGCCACGAAGGCCGCCTGCCCACGACGCAGCAAACGAGGCTGCGCGTGCGTCCGTCTTGAGCCGAGAATCGCGGAACATGCCGGATCATTGCCGCCCCTTCCTGCAACGCTGCGAGTCACGTTGCATGCGTAACGAAGCGCGGCCTTGATGCGCGCCCGCCGAATGACGGATACGGGCGGAAGAACTTGCGGTTGTGACTATTTCACTTCACTCGATCGAATGATGGCGCGAGAGGAGCCGTATCTCTCTCGACGGCGATCCAGCTCTTCTGCAGCACGATCGTACCCGCAGGCGGTCGTCTGCTGCGAGCGTGCATCAACAAGAAGCGCCCACAAAGTGATGGCCGTCACAGTCTCCGCGGGCTTGGTGCTGCAAGCTGCGCGAGCACTTTCAAACCATTGAACCTGTCTGTCGTCGAATCATTCCGCCCATTTCAGGAGGCTCGTGCCATGTTGCGAACCGCTGCTGCTCTGTCGTCCTTGCTCGTTCTCGCCGCCTGCAACTGGTCCGACAGCTATGGCGGCCCAGCGATCAAAGGCTCGGGCAACCTTAAGACCGAGACCCGGCCGGTGGAGAGATTCACCGCCATCAGCGTGTCCGGCGCTGCAAAGCTCGAGATCGAGCAGACCGGCCAAGAAAGCCTGGAGCTCACTGCTGATGACAATCTCTTGCCGCTGTTCACCTCGGAAGTGAGGGGCGACACTCTCTTCCTCGGGGTCGCAGGAGGAAAAATGCTGACTTGGAGCGGCCAGGGGCCGCACTTCAAGGTCACAGTCAGCAAATTGCGAAAGCTTGACGTCAGCGGTGCGGCCTCCGTCAAAGCCACCAAGCTCGACAGTGCCTCACTGTCGATATCGATTTCGGGGGCTGGCAGCGGCCGCATCGCGGGCCGGTCCAATGATCTGTCGATCTCCGTCAGCGGCGCCGGCTCCCTCAACGCGGTCGACCTGCAAGCAAAACGTGCGACGGTCATTGTAAGCGGCGCCGGAGATGTGACCGTGAACGCGAACGACGAGCTCGATGCACGCGCATCAGGCGCCGGAACCATCCGGTACATCGGCTCGCCGAAACTCCAGTCGAGAATTTCCGGCGCGGGCAGCATCAAACAGAAATTCATCACCCATTAACGCGCGGCGTCGCTGCAGCACGCTACATCGATTCAACAGCCGCTCCATTGGAGGCTCCCACCATGTTCCGAAAACTCGCTGTTCTGCCGGCCCTGCTCGTCCTCGCCGCCTGCAACTGGTCCGAATGCGGTGACTGCATGACCACAGGTGGCAAAGGACCCAGGATCGAAGGTTCCGGCACGATGAAAACCGAAACGCGCCTGGTGGAGACATTCACCGCGATCACGCTCGCCGACATCGAATCGAGCCTGCTTGTCATCGAGCGCACCGGCGAGGAAAGCCTGTCCATCACCGCCGAGGACAATCTGCTTCCATTGTTCACCTCGACAGTGAAGGACGGCACGCTTCGCCTCACCTTCGCAAAAGGGAACAGCTTCCACGGCAAACGGCCGACCTACAAGATCACGGTCAACGAGCTGCACGCCCTGAATATCCAGGGCGGGGCGGCGATCGAAGCGAGCAAGCTCGACAGCGACAGGCTGTCGATATCGGTCGAGGGCGCCGCCGGCGGCAACCTGGCTGGCCGCGTCGACAATCTCACGATCTCGATCAAGGGTGCCGGCGCGATCAGCGCGGGCGAGCTCAAGGCCAAGCGCGCCAAAGTGACGGTGTACGGAGCCGGCCAGGTAACGGTCAATGCAAGCGATGAGCTTGACGGCGAAGTCTCGGGCGCCGGCATGATCTGGTACATCGGCGCGCCGAAGCTGAACTCGAATGTGAACGGCGTGGGGATGATCAGCAAGAAGCCGTTCAGCTCATGAGCCGCGGGCCATTGACTAACAGCCTCGCTTGCCGCAACTAATGTGCGTCGGGCTCGCACGCAGTCGCCCGGTCTAAGGCATGTCGCCCAAGCACTGCGCTTTGCCCGCCTGGCGGGTGATGGCTTGCGACATGTCGATCGATACCGGTTCCAAACGCGTCAGCTCCAAACGCATCAGCTCCGAAGTGCTGATCCTCTATGCCGCGCGCGGCGTGCGCGGCTTCGGCGACGGCTTTGCGGTGATCATCCTGCCGGCCTACCTGTCGGCGATCGGGCTCACTCCGGCCGAGATTGGGGTGGTCGCGACCACGGCGCTCCTGGGCTCATCGCTGCTGACGCTGGTGGTGGGATTCGTGGCGCCGCGCCATGACCTGCGCACCATGCTGATCATCGGCGCCGCCTTGATGGTGGCGACCGGCGCCGCCTTCCCGCAGATCCAGCACATCGCATTTGTGCTGATCGTGGCCTTCGTCGGCACCATCAATCCAAATACTGGCGACTCCGGCATATTGGTGCCGCTGGAGCACGCGATGCTCACCCGCAGCGTCGCTGACAGCGATCGCACCCGCGCGTTTGCGCGCTACAGCCTCACCGGCGCACTTGCCACCGCCGCCGGAGCGCTTGCTGCGGCGACGCCCGACCTCCTGGTGGCGTCCGGTTTCGGACGGCTCGCATCATTCGAAGCGATGTTCTACGGCTACGCGGCGCTCGGGCTCGTCGGCGCCGCGCTCTATCGACAGCTGCCGCATGCGCAGGCGGAAGAGAAGGCCGCGAGCACGCCGCTCGGGCCGTCGCGCCACACCGTCTACAAGCTCGCCGCCCTGTTCAGCCTCGACTCGTTCGCCGGCGGGCTCATCGTGCAATCGCTGCTGGCGCTCTGGCTGTTCGAGCGCTTCGATCTGTCGCTGTCGGCGGCAAGCCTGTTCTTCTTCTGGACCAGCGTGCTCACCGCATTCTCCTATCCGGTCGCGGCGCGGCTCTCCGCCCGCATCGGTCTCATCAATACGATGGTGTTCACCCACATTCCCTCGAGCATCTTTCTGATCCTGGCAGCGTTCTCGAGCGATCTCATCCTCGCACTCGGCCTGCTGCTCGTGCGCTCGGCGCTGTCGCAGATGGACGTGCCGGCACGCTCGTCCTACGTCATGGCGGTGGTCACGCCGGCCGAGCGAACCGCGGCCGCGAGCGTCACCGCGGTGCCGCGCAGCCTTGCCTCCTCGCTCGGTCCCGCCCTTGCCGGAGTGTTGCTGGCGACGCCGTTTTCAGGATTGCCGCTCGTCGCCTGCGGGGCGCTCAAGATCGCTTATGATCTCGCGCTGCTTTACTCGTTCCGGCACGTCAAGCCGCCGGAGGAGCGCGAGGCGTAAAGACAACAATCTGCTAAGGATTTGCGCAGACGCCGCGAGGCAAATTGCGCGAACGGGCGCGCTGCGATAGGGAATCACACTGCGGCGGCACCCATATGGCCCGCGACCTTGCCCTGCGGTAGCGGGGTGGCGCTCTCCTACCCGCGCAAGCGGCACCGTCCCCTGAGCTTTTCTGTCACGATCAAAGCGAGCGCTTGTTCTCGCCTGACCCAATGGAGGCTTGCAGATGGCCGATGCGCGGACAACGACACCGACCGGATGGGCGCGGATCGCAGATTACTTTTTTGGCCGCAACGCACTGATCGGGCTCGCCTCGTTCATGCTGCTGGTGATCTCGGGCTACGCCACCTGGCATGGCATGCGCGATTTCATCGTCGGCGTCTCCTCCTCGTCCGCCGGCCGCGGGCTGTCGGACGGACTCTCGGTCCCGAACGATGTTCTTGTCGTCGCGGTCGTGATCGCCTTGACCTTCCTGATGTGGCTCGCACTGCGCGAGACATTCGGCGCCCAGCGGCGCATTGGCGAACGGCTGATCACTTTTCCGCTCTATCTGTTCCTCGCGGTCTGGTCGATCGGTTTCGGTTATGGCTTCTGGTGGAGTCTCATCGCGGGCGAGGAAACGACGCGCACCAGCCTGCAAAACCTGCAGGAGGACGCGCGCGATTCAGCCGCCGCCGTCGCCGCGCGGCTCGACGCGGTGCGTGGCCAGCTCGACAATGTGGTGATCTGGTCGGACAGCCAGATGACGCGCGAGGAAGGAACCGGCGGCAGCTGTGGTACGCCGTCCGGCGCCGGCCGCGGGCCGCTCTACAACGCGCGGCGTAGCGTGCGCGATTCGGTCTCCTCGCTGCGCGACAGCATGACGACGACCTGGCTGATGCCGATCCAGACCGAGGTCGAGCGGCTGAGACAAAGCGTCACCGGCCTCGACGGCGCCACCATCGAGGAGCGGCAGCAGCGTTTCGAGGCGAAGGCCTCCGAGATCCGCGGCACTGCCCGCAGCATCGCGGCGCGCAGCAATGAGCTTGGCCGGGCGACCGCCGCTCAGATGCGCGCGCTTGCAAACCTGGTGTCGGCACAGCCGAACCAGGCCGGCTTCTATTGCTACGATCCGACGCTGGCGCAGCGGCTGCGGCAAGGCGCCGATCAGGCCGATCAGCCGGTTGACTTGAACCTGCGCGAGGCGCGCTTCACCGAGGGGCCGGCCGGCGTTGCCAACGCCATCAAGAACCTCTGGACCAATATCGGCACCTATACGTCGAGCCTCGCGAGCTATGTCGTCTCCGGCGGCGGCGACACCGGCAAGCGCACCGCGAGCGGCGAGCCGGTCACGGGTCGCGACATGATCGCGCTCCTTGCCACCATCGGCGTCGATCTGGGGCTGCTGGCGCTGGTGGCGCTCAATCCCCCGGCGGCCGGGCCCATCCGCCGCGACGCGCTCGCGCCAGCGCAGGCGCGGCTCCATCTCCTCACTCCTTCGGTCATTCGCCACCTGACCAACGCGATCGAGACCGCGATCGCGCGCGCCCCCGGCGCCGATCTCGAATGGGTGCGCCGGCATTTGATCCACCACAGCGGCGCGTCCTATTTCGTGATTCCCAATCTCTACAGCGTCGATCGGGAGAACAAGGAGGAGGAACAGCGCGCGCTCGCTATGAATCAGCTCGTCGGCGTACTCGACGATCTCGAGCTCGTGCGTGTGCTTTCGAAGTATGAACTCAAGCGCTTCGGCCGGGAGGAGATGCGCGACAGCTACAGCGACCTGACGCCGTTCCGGCAGGAGCGCAGCGCCGACGAGGCGGCAAAGGGACCACCAAACCTATGGACACGATTGTTCGTCACACGGGACTGGCCGCCGAAAGGCGGCGGACCGCACGTCCGCAACCACGGGCTCCTCTCCAAGGCACAGCGTGCGCTCGACATCGCCGGCTGGAGCGCCGCCGCGCAGCGCGATGTGGAGATCTTCAGGCTCGTTGACAGCGAAGGCCTTACTCCGCTCCTGACCCTGCTCAACGAGGCGACGCTGGCGAAGGGAATAGAAAAGGTCGAGGAACATCGTCTGGAGCAGGCGCACCGATTGCTGATCGAGCACAAGCGCTAAACGGTCGCACAGACGCATTTGGCCTGTCACTGCTATAGTGACCCGCGCCCGCGAAGCCGATGGCGCGAGCCGCTTGGTGACTCACATGTCAATTAGAGCTGGACTGTTTGGAATCGTGGCCTTGTGTCTCGCGACCATGGGCGCCCAGGCGCAGGAGCCGTTGTTCGCGCGCAAGACCATCACGATCTCGATCGGCTACACTGCCGGCGGCAGCTACGATCTCTATGGACGCCTGGTCGCGCGCCATCTCGGCAAGCACATCCCGGGCCAGCCGACCGTAGTGGCCCAAAACATGCCAGGCACCGGGAGCCTCAAAGCCGCGGCCTATCTTTACAACGTTGCGCCGAAGGACGGCACTGCGCTCGGCGTGGTGGTGGAATCGGCAGCGCTCGAGCAGGCGCTTGGCAATCCGGCCGCGCAGTATGACGCCGGCCACTTCACCTATGTGGGCCGCGTCGCCACCTCCAACAACATCTTCATGCAGTGGCACACCTCGAAGGTGCAATCGATCGAGGACTCCAAGCGGATTGAGTCCTCACTCGCCGGCACCGGACCCGGCTCCATTGCCGAGACTGTGCCGCGGCTCCTCAACGCGCTCGCCGGCACCAAGTTCAAGCTCGTCAGCGGCTATCCGGCCTCGAACGAGGCGATGCTCGCCATGGAGCGCGGCGAAGTGGAAGGCGCGTCCTCATCCTGGGCGGCGGTGAGTATCGGCAAGAAGCAATGGCTGCGCGACAAGAAGATTCGCATCATTCTGCAGACCACCCCGGAACGCACCAAGGACCTCCCCGACACTCCGGCGCTGCCGGAAATGGGGACGAGCGCAGAGGACAAACAGGTTTATGCGCTCTACGCCAGCGGAAGCGCGATCGGACGCACTGTGATCGCGCCGCCCGGAATCGCGCCCGAGCGCGTGAAGATCCTGCGCGACGCCTTCAACGCGATGGTCAAGGACTTGGACTTTGTCGCCGACATCCAGAAGCTCAACGTCGAGCTCGATCCGCTGCCGGGCGAGCGCGTGCAGGAGCTGATCGTTCGCACGCTCAATGTTCCACAAGCGGTACGCGAGCGCGCCAAGCTCGCGTTCGGACGATAGCGACGCGCCACACAACGACGTTGTGGCCGGGCCGAGCCCGGCCACAACGCGCAGCCTAGAGAGAAACGTTAGTCGTCCTTGCCCTGTCCGGGGTCTCGTCGCAGCTGATCGCGGATGCGGGGATCCGGGTCCGACCCGAGGTATTCGCCACGCGGGCCGTAAACGTCATTGCGTCGATCGATCGACGGGCCTGGGCGCGGGATCACGCGCACATCTGGTTCGCGCGCAAACGCATCATAATCGTACGTCCGATTATTGTACGTGCGCGGCTGATATTGCGCCAACTGTTCCGTACGATCCGCCGTCTGCGAGAGAGCCGGCGTTGCCAACGCAGCAGACAGCGCCAGAGTAGTGAGTAACGTCTTCATCACAGCTCCTCCTTTCTCTCGTAACTGACGAACTGCAGGTATGGTCCCGCGCCAAAACGGCAACGCACGATTGTTTGAAGGGAACAGCAGGAGTTGCATTGAACGGAATCGAATTACACGCTTGGTTCCCACAACGGTCGTTCGCTTTTGAACGCTCGTAGAGGCGCCGCGAATGGTTCCCAACATGAAACGCGCAACTCCGGGCTTGATGCCCGGAGTTGCGATGAGTGAGCCTAGGTGGATTGTTCGCGAGCTGGGGAACGGATGTGTCAGTTGCAAGCGAACAATCGTTCCGAACGTTGATCCTGGAACTTTACTCCAGTCCCTGCCCCGGGTCCCGGCGCAGCTGATCACGCACGAGGGGATCGGGATCAGACCCGATGTATCTTCCCTGGGTATCGTAGACGTCGTTACGCGGGCTGGCCGAGGGGCGCACGCGCGCCCGGCTTTGATAGTCGCTCGGATTTCCATTCTGATCGCGGGCGTACGCAAACGGATCGTTTGTGCGCGGCTGCTTTTGCGTAGTCTGCGCGAGTGCCGGCGCTGCCAACATGGCAGCCAGCGCCACAGCAGTGATTCGCACTTTCATGACATCTCCTTCTTCTCTTACGGGGTGAACCTGTGCTCGCGCTTAGATACCGCAACGTACTTTTCTTGGACTGAAGCCAGAGGCTTGCATTTGCCAGATCGCGTTAAAGCGCTTTTCACTTCCAACGGCCGCTCGCATCAGCTCATGCGTGGAACGGCAGAAGCAGTTCCCCGCGGCGCGCAATGCAACTCCGGGTAACCGGCCCGGAGCTGCAGCTCAGTCGTGATGATGGGAAGCGGGCAATCCGTCGCTGCGGTCGAATCTGCGCCAGTTGATTGGCTCAGAGGAGAACGCCGCCACGCGCCAACGGTGCGCCGCTATCAGGCGTTAGTCGGCCTGGCTGGGATCATTCGCAAGCTGAGAACGAATCGTCGGATCCGGATCCGAACCGACATACCATCCCTGGATAGAGTACACATCATTGGTCGGGTTGGTTGAGTGCCGCTGCTGGTCCGGCGTCACATAGGCTTGGGCTTGTGGCGTCACCACGCGAGCCCGGTGCGCAGCCCGATCGCGCGTCTGCGCAAGAGCGGGAGTCGCGACCAGGGCAGCCAGCGCCACAGTCGTAAGCAGTTTCTTCATGGTATTGTCTCCTGGGCTTCTCTTTGGGTCATTGCCCAGTTTCGAACTAAACGCATCGCACAACTTTTCAATGCACGATAATGTGAAGTAATTGCCTGTATTTACACAGTTTTTATTCTACGAAATCTTTATCTCACGCAAGTCATTGCACTCCTGCAAAAGCTCCATATCCGCGCCATGCTCGACATGGCGCATTTGTTTCAACAGGACGTTGCATATCTACTATGCGTCAGGCCTCGAGGTCGGGCTGAAGCGGCTGTAAACCACGAATCATGTCGGACGCCTTCTCGGCCATCATCAGCACACATGCATTGATGTGAGCGGAGACGAGATCAGGCATCGCGGAGGCATCGACCACCCGCAGCCGCTCGATGCCGCGCACACGCATCTCCGCGTCGAGGACCGAATCAGGTGTCGAGCCCATCGGGCAGGTGCCACAGGGATGATGCGCTGTGATGACGGTGTTGCGCAGCCAGGTCTCGATCTCGGCGTCGCTCTGCACCTTGTCGCCCGGATTGAGCTCGACGCCGCGGTAGGGATCGAGCGCCGGCTGGTGGACCATCTTGCGCGCGAGCTTGAAGCCGTGGACGAGCGTCGGCAGATCATTCGGCGCCGAGAAGAAATTGTAGCGGATGCGCGGCGGATCTCGTGGATCGGCCGAATGCAGAAGCACCTCGCCGCGGCTGTCGGGATGCAGAAGCGTCGGACGAATGCCGAAGCCGTCGCGGTATGCCGGATAGATCAGCGGAAACCAAAGATGCGGGTGATGCGAGGTGCCGCGGAACATGAACTCGATATCGGGCACGGCGAGCTCTGGCCGCGACTTGATGAAGGCATGCAGCCCTCCCGGCACCACCGTGGCGGGCCCGCTGCCGAACAGATACGCGCGGATCATGCTCACCGCCATGCGGTCGAATCGCATCTCGCCGTGGAAGACGCCGGGCGAGCGGCGCTCGTAGGTCATGTAGGCGCCGAGGTGATCCTGCAGATTGCGCCCGACCGGCAGATCGGCGATGCAAGCAATCCCCATCTCGCGCAGATGTGCGGATGGGCCGATGCCGGAGAGCAGCAGGAGCTGTGGCGCGTTGAAGGCGCCGCTCGACACGATCACCTCGCGGATCGCTTCCACCTGCTTGCGCTCGCCCGCAGCGGTGACGTACTCGACGCCAGTCGCATGCGTGCCGCGCATGAGCACGCGCGTCGCATGCGCGCCGGTCTCGACCGTGAGATTGCCGCGCCTGCGCGCCGGCCGCAGATAGGCGCGCGCTGATGACGAGCGCCGCCCGTCGCGAATCGTATATTGCCCGCGGCCGAAGCCTTCCTGCGTCTCGCCGTTGTAGTCCGGCGTCGCCGGAATGCCGACGGCCTTGCCGGCCTCGAGCCAGGCGTCGAACAGCGTGTCGGGCGTCTTCGCATATTGGGTGCCGAGCGGACCGTCGCCGCCGCGCCACGGATTGGCGCCGCCCTCCCAGGTTTCGGCGCGCCGGAAATAGGGCAGCACGTCGGCATAGGACCAGCCCTGCGCGCCCTTCTGGGCCCAGCGGTCGTAGTCGCCGCGATTGCCGCGCGTATACGCCATGACGTTGATTGAGGAGGAGCCGCCCAGCACCTTGCCGCGCATGGCCTCGATCTTGCGGCCGTTGAGGTTGGGCTCGGCCTCGGTCTCGTAGCCCCAGTCGAACATGGCCCTCTCGTGCATGCGGCCCATGCCGAGCGGGATCGAGATGTAGGGATGGCGATCGGGCGGGCCGGCCTCGAGCAGCAGGACGCTTGCGGCACCGTCCTCGCTCAACCGATTGGCGAGCACGCAACCGGCGGAGCCGGCCCCCACGATGATGTAGTCGTAGCCGCTGGTCACCTTCCGCCCTCTCGTTGCTCGTCTTGGATGCGCTGCACCGTGCCCCTTTCTGGCGCTTTTTTGCAAGCGGGCGTGTCCCGGCTGGCCAAGGCAGAAGCAAAAATTCATGTCGGTCGGATGAACCGGCGGCGTGGCTCGGGGGACTAATGCCCATACGCCGGGAGAAATTTTCATGGCATCCAACGACGCCGCCGTTTTGGCAAAGTTCGTTTTCGTGGTTTTCGGGATTGGACTGACTGGCATGGTGGCTCAGCTCATCATGCTGGGCTAAGGCCAGCTGAAGACGGCTGGATTTGACCGGCCGGCCTCATCATCACCCATCCGACTGACGCGCGCCCTTACGCCCCTTTGCGCACGTGAATTAGCCGCGCAGTTTGGCGGCTGATTGACTTCCGCGCG
>Ga0081455_10008893_pt1 | contig 10384 bp, 9 predicted proteins | sample TabmetS3T2R1_FD_70207 | JGI IMG/M metagenome (GOLD analysis project Ga0081455, IMG submission 70207) | Tabebuia heterophylla rhizosphere microbial communities from the University of Puerto Rico - S3T2R1 | ecosystem: Host-associated > Plants > Roots > Rhizosphere ... | reverse complement strand
GCCACCCGCTCGGCGGTGGCGTTGACTTCGTCCTGGTCTGCTCCGTCGGCGGCCGCCTGGGCCGCAGCCAGGACCACGAGCGCCTGCGCACCGGCGGCGGTGCCCGTGTCGAGCACCGCGACGGCGGGTCCGCCGTCGGCCGGAGCCCTGGGGTCGCCGTTGGTCACGAGCTTGGCCGCCAGCTTGGCCGAGTCGTGGGTGGACGACATGCCGGCGGCGAGCGTGAGCGTGACGACCGGACCGGTCCGGAGCGCATCGGCGATCACGGTGGCGAACTCGCCCGGCGACGGCGCCGCCGTGCTGATCGGCTCGTCGAACCGGCGCACCAGCTCGTCGAGGCTGATCTCGCCGTCGCGGTAGCGGTCGGCACCCACCTGCAGCACGAGGGGGACAACCCTGATGTCGTAGCGGGCGACGAGGTCGGGGGGCAGCGCCGCAGCGCTGTCGGTGACGACGGTGACGGTCATGAGCGCAGCTCCTGACCGGTCGACCGCGCGATCGACCCAACTGGAGCCCACTCGCTTCGTCGTCGCGAGATGGGCGGGTAGTTGGGTCGACAAGCCAGGGAGCCGGGCGACGATGGGGTTCGGGGGCGCAGCCCCCGCGGAAATGCGGTCATGAGCGCAGCTCCTGACCGGTCGACCGCGCGACCGCCAGGGAGCCGGGCGACGATGGGGTTCGGGGGCGCAGCCCCCGCGGAAATGCGGTCATGAGGCAGTGCCCTCGGTGCCCCCCGGATCGCGGTCGTACAGGAGCCGGTGAAGGTACACGTCCACGCCGGGCCGCACCGGGGGTCGATTGCCCGCCAACCGCTTGGCCAGCATCACGCCGGCCACCCCCGCACCGGCGAGCAGTCCGGCCCTCCCGCGCGTCCTCGCCAGCACCGGCACCAGGGTGACATCGGCCACGAAGCTGCCGAGACCGGTCTGGCGGCACAGCCGGCCGGCCGCCAGGCCCGACGCGAGGACCACCGTGCCGGGCCAACCCTGGACCAGCAGCGATCCCATCGCCACCGAGATGCCGCGCCCTCCCGCGCCCCCCAACCAGGGGGACCAGTTGTGCCCGGCCACCGATGCAACGGTGGCGGCGGCCGCCAGCATCGGCCGCTCCCGCCCGGCGAGTGCCGGTCCGACCGCGCCCTTGGCGATGTCGCACACGCCGGCCACGGCCAGGGGCCCGAACCCGGCCACGCTGTGCAGTGCGGTGCCCGAGACCGTGCCGCCGCCGACGTCCCGCAGGTCGACCCCCGCCCGCATCCGCGCTGCGATGTTGGAGAACGGAATGGACCCCGCCAGCCATCCCAGCGCGACGACGGCCGCGGGATTCGGTCGGCGGGTCATCTTTCCGACGCTACCCCCCGGAACGCCGGGAACAGTGGTGTTTGCGCGTGACCGCCCACGGCCGCCATTGACAGCCGCTCGGCCGGTCGCGTTGACTGTCGGTCGTGGGTGAAACGACCGGAACCATCGCGACCGATCCGGTCGGCCCCGTCCCGAGCCACGGCATCGCCGGGGGTGACCTCCCCACCCGCATGCTCGTCCTCGGGGTGGCGCGGCACGACGGGTCGATCCTCGCCGCCGACGCGTTCCCGGTCGCCGACGCCTGCGGCCGATCGCCCGAGCAGGTCCGCTCCTGCCTGCGGCGGCTCGTGGCCGAGGGCCTCTTCACCCGTCAGGGCCAGGGCCAGCGGGCCGTCTACCGCGCCACCGGGGCCGGCCTGGCGGCGCTGGGGGCGAGCACCGCCCGCGCCCGGCTGGCACACATCCAGGACGCCGCCGCGCGCGCTTGGGACCGCCGCTGGCACCTCGCGGCCTTCGCCGTCCCCGAGGCGCGCCGCGCCGCCCGCGACGCCCTGCGCGACCATCTCGTCCAACTGGGCGGCGCCGCCATCCACAACGGCCTCTACGCCAGCCCCCATCCCTGGGAGAAGGACGTCTCCGGCGAGACCGAACGTCTCGGCGTCTCCGAGCACGTCACGTTGGCGGCCACCGACGACCTCGCCGTGGGCGGGGTCTCCGAGCCCACGGCACTGGCAGCACGCCTGTGGCCGATCGAGCGGCTGGCCGCCCGCTACGAGGCCTTCGTCGACCGCTGGGGGCACGTGCCCGCCGACTTGGCCAGCATGCGCCAGCGCCATCAGACGCTTCCCGACTCGGCGTTCCTGCCCGGTGCGCTGGCCATGGGCCTCGCGTATCAGGCCTGCTTCGACGACGACCCGTTGCTCCCCCCGGAGCTGCTCCCCCACCCCTGGCCCGGAGGGGCGGCACGCGACCTCCTGGTGCGCAGCCGCCGGCTGGCGCTGGAGATTCGCGCCGAGCACAACCGACCCGCCCTGTTCCGTTCCTTCGACGACCTGATCGACGCGCTGGCGTAAGGCGCCCGGCCCAGGAGGACCCGCATGAAGTTCGGCATCTTCTACGAGCACCAGCTGCCCCGCCCCTGGGACGACGACAGCGAGCACCGGCTGCTCAAGGACGCGCTCGAGCAGGTCGAGCTCGCCGACCGTCTGGGGATCGACTACGTGTGGGAGGTCGAGCACCACTTCCTCGAGGAGTACTCGCACTCCTCCGCCCCCGAGGTGTTCCTGGCGGCCGCGAGCCAGCGCACGTCGCGCATCCGGCTGGGCCACGGCATCGTCCAGCTGCCGTTCAACTTCAACCACACCGCCCGGGTGGCCGAGCGCATCGCCACGCTCGACCTGGTGTCGGACGGCCGGGTCGACTTCGGGACCGGCGAGGCGTCCTCCGAGGCCGAGCTCGGCGGCTTCCTGATCGACCGGGAGGAGAAGCGGGCGCAGTGGGAGGAGGCGCTCGACGCCGTCACGCGCATGTTCGTCGAGGCGCCGTTCGCAGGCTACGACGGCACGTTTTTCAAGATGCCCGTCCGCGGGGTCGTGCCGCGGCCCCTCCAGCGGCCGCATCCGCCCCTGTGGGTGGCATGCAGCCGCCGCGAGACCATCCACCTGGCGGCGACGAAGGGCATCGGGGCACTGAGCTTCAGCTTCATCGAGCCGGCCGAGGCCAAGGCGTGGGTCGACAACTACTACGCAACCGTCGCCTCGGAGGAATGCGTGCCCGGCGGCTTCGCGGTCAACCCCAACGTGGCGGTCGTGCTGCCGCTGATGTGCCACGCGGACGAGGAGACGGCGATCGCGCGAGGGCTCGACGGCGCCCACTTCTTCGGCTTCAGCCTGGGCCACTACTACGTGTTCGGGACGCACCGGCCGGGCCGGACCAACGTCTGGGACGAGTTCGAGAACAAGCGCGACCTGTTCGGCTTCCGCCGGCAGACGGCGGCGCAGACCGGCCAGACGCTGGGCGCCCAGCTGTTCGAGCAGGGCCTCGGCGCCCTGCGCGGCGCCGTCGGGACCCCCGACCAGGTGAGGGACCTGCTACGCGGCTACGAGGACGCCGGCGTGGACCAGGTCATCTTCGTGTCGCAGGCCGGGCGCAACCGACACGAGGACATCTGCGAGTCGCTCGAACTGTTCGCCACCGAGGTGCTGCCCGACTTCGCCGAGCACGAGGACGAACGGGAGAAGGCCAAGCTCGAGCGGCTGGCCCCCGCCATCGAGGCGGCGCTGGCGCGCCGGAGCCCTCCCCGCGAGGCTCCCGACGTCGCGTTCCAGGCGGGGATGACCTACTGAGTCGCTAACCCGGTCCGAGCCAGGGGGATCGGGAGCGACTACGGTACGTGTTGTGAGAGCGCTCTCACAGGCCGACGTTCATGGACAGGTCCACGCCCTGGGGCAGCCCGCTTCGCGGCCCGCAGACCGCCCCCGTCGGTTCCCCGATGGGTTCCTGTGGGGCGCGGGCACGTCCGCCTACCAGATCGAGGGGGGTATCGACCTCGACGGCCGCGGGCCGTCCATCTGGGACACGTTCGCCGCCGCCGGGCACGCGCGCGGCGACACCGGGGAGCCCGCGGCCGACCACCGGCGGCGCATGGTCGACGACGTCGCCTTGATCGCCGAGCTGGGCCTGCCGGCCTACCGATTCTCGATCGCCTGGCCGCGCGTGCAGCCCGAAGGGGCAGGCGCCGTCAGCCAGCCGGGGCTCGACTTCTACCGGGCACTGGTGGACGAGCTCCTCGCCCGCGGCGTCGAGCCCATCGTCACGCTGTACCACTGGGACCTCCCCCAGGCCCTCGAGGACACCGGCGGCTGGCCTGCTCGCGACACCGCCGGCCGGTTCGCCGACTACGCCGGCGTCGTGGCCGATGCGCTCGGTGACCGGGTTCGCCGCTGGACCACGATCAACGAGCCGTGGTGCGCGGCAATGCTCGGCTACGCCGCCGGCATCCACGCCCCCGGACGCTCCGAGCCCGCCGCGGCCGTGGCGGCCGCCCACCACCTGCTGCTCGGGCACGGGCTGGCGATGGACGTGCTCCGGACCCGGGTGTCCGGGCATGGGCCCGACCCGTCGCAGGGCCCGGAGATCGGGATCACGCTCAATCCCTATCCGGTCGTCGCCACCGACCCGCCGGCGCAGGCCACCGGCGCCGATCGCGACGCCATCCGCCGGATCGACGGCATCGCCAACCGCCTGTGGTACGACGCGGTGCTGCGGGGCGCCTACCCGGACGACGTGCTCGACGACCTGGCCGCGGTGAGCGACCTCGCCCACATCCGGGACGGTGACCTGGCCCAGATCGCCCGCCCGATCGATTCGTTGGGCGTCAACTACTACCGGCGCCACCACGTGCGCCACGAGCCCGGGGAGTCGGCGCCGCCGTCTCCGTGGCCGGGCTCGCCGGATGTTGCCTTCACCGCCCCCGCCGACACGCCGACGTCGAACGGCTGGGCGGTCGAGCCGGAGGGCCTGTACGACGCCCTGGTCGCGGTGGCGAGCGAGTACGAGCCGCCGCCGCTGTACGTCCACGAGAGCGGGGGCGCATTCGCCGACGTGCAGGGCGACGACGGCCGGGTGCACGACGCCGACCGCCGGGCCTACATCGACGCGCACCTGCGCGCCTGCCACGACGCCATCGCCGCCGGCGTCGACCTGCGCGGGTTCTTCGTCTGGTCGCTGGTCGACAACTTCGAGTGGGCCGAGGGCTACCGCCAGCGCTTCGGCATCGTGCACGTGGACTTCGAGACTCAGCGCCGCACCCCCAAGGCGAGCGCCCTGTGGTTCCGTGACGTCATCGCCGCCAACGGGCTGCCCGGGGCGTGACGAGGTGGCCAGGCGCCCGGACCCCCGCTGCACGCTGGAGGACGTGGCGGCCCGCTCCGGCGTGTCGCGGGCCACGGTGTCGCGGGTCGTCAACGGCAGCACCAGGGTGTCGGACCACGCCCGCGCCGCCGTCGAGCGCGCCGTCGAGCAGCTCGGCTACGCGCCCAACCGGGCGGCGCGCAGCCTGGCCGCCCACCGCAGCTACGCCGTCGGGCTCGTGGTCGCCGAGCCCAGCACCCGCCTGTTCGGCGATCCCTTCTTCGCGGGGACGATCCGCGGCATCGCCGCCGCACTGTCCGACTCGCGTTACCAGCTGGTCCTGTTGATGGTCCCTGACGAGTCGGACCGAGCGGGCGTCGAGCGCCTCCTGCTGCGGGGCAACACGGACGGCGTGCTGCTGCTGTCCACGCGTCGTGACGACCCGTTGCCCGGCCGGCTCGTCGCCGCGGGCATCCCCTGCGTCATCGCCGGCCACCCGGAGGAGCGCGTGAGCGCACCGGCCATCGGCTTCGTCGACGCCGACAACGTGGGCGGGGCCCGCCGCGCCTGCGCGCACCTGATCCGCCGGGGCTGCCGCACGATCGCAACCATCGCCGGCCCGCCCGACATGACGCCCGGCGCCGATCGGCTCACCGGCTGGCGCCAGGCCCTGGACGCGTCGGGCCGCCAGGCGCCGCCGTCACTGGTGGCCGAGGGCGACTTCACCCGGCCCGGCGGTGCCGACGCCACCCGGCTGCTGCTCGAGCGCCATCCCGAGGTCGATGGCATCTTCGCCGCGTCCGACCTCATGGCCCTGGGCACGCTCGACACGCTGCGGTCCGCCGGTCGTCGCGTCCCCACGGACGTCGCGGTGATCGGCTTCGACGACAGCGAGCTCGCCCCGGCCGCCGACCCCCCGCTCACGACGGTGCGGCAGCCGATCGAGGAGCTCGGGGCCGACATGGGCCGGCTGCTGCTCGATCAGCTCGACGGTGGCGCATCGCCGCGCGGCATCACCCTCGAGACCGAGCTGGTGGTGCGCCGCTCGGCGTAACCCGGTTCGGGCCGGAGCCGCGGCCGCACGACGTCGACCGTGCCCTTGGCGGCGTGGGGGTCCGTCCCGGCGACAAGCAGGATGTCGCGGTGGTCCAGCGTGCCCAGCGGCTCGCCGTCGCTCGGTGGGAACCACGGCAGCAGGGATTCGGCGCTCATGTAGTGGTTCACCAGAGCCCGCCGCAGCCCGGCGCTCCGGTTGGGGAGCGATCGGTGCAGCAGGTAGCCGTTGAAGATCAGCGCCGCCCCGGCCGGCAGCTCGACCGGTACGGCCTCGCCGGCATCGTGCGGGAACCCGTGCGCTTCGGCGGTCCCGTCGAAGCGCGCATCGGGCCGGTCGCGCGTCGGGTAGAGCACCCCCCGCCGGTGGGACCCGGGGATCACCCACAGGCAGCCGTTGTCGAGGGTGGCATCGTCGAGCGCCAGCCAGACGGCCGTCAGCGACCGGTCCCGCGTCGGGATGTGCGACTCGTCCTGGTGCCACGCCTGCCCTGGCTTGCCCGGGGCCTTGATGAAGAGCATCGACTGCATCAGCTTGACGTTGGGCCCGATGACGTCGACGAGCGCCTCCACGACGGTGGGATGGCACGCGAGCTCGCGGATCACCGCCGAGATCTTGTGGGGGAAGTGGATGCAGAGGTAGCGCGCGAGCACGGTCGCATCGTCGTCCCGCTCGTCCGCCGGCACGGCGCCGTCGATGGCGCCGCGCCGGCCGCGGCAGATCGCGGTGGCCTCGGCGGTCGCCGACGCCAGCAACTCCGGCCCGAGTACGCCGGGCACCACCAGGAAGCCCTGGTCCTGGTACGCCGCGCGAGCTCCCGCCGGCTCAGCGACCTGCTCTGGGGCGCCGGCTCGCATCCTGCTCCGCCCGGCGCTCGGAGAGGTGGTCGGCGATGCCGATGGCCGTGAGCGGGAAGATCGGCGCCGGCAGCAGCACCAGCCCGCCCGCAACGCGCGCCAACACGAACGTGTAGGCCGACGCCACCAGCACCCCCAGGGCACGGGCCCGCCAGTTCTGCGGATCGTCCATCCTGAGCGCCTGGATCCCACCGGCCCCCACGCCGGCGACGATCCCGGTGACCGCATCGCCCGCCAGCGCCGACACCGGGATCCCCACGAGCAGCGACCAGCCCATCGCGCGCAGCACGGCGCCCGGAGCGCGCGGATGCTCGGACAGGAACGCCAGGGCGACGAAGACGAAGGGGATCACCGCCACCCCCACCGCCAGGCCGAGGGCGGCGTTGGGTTCCCCCTCGCTCCCGGAGCTGTCGTTGGCCTCGGCCACCAACCCCGCCAGCAGCGCCCAGAACGCCACGACCAGCACCAGCGTGGCCACCATGATCGCCCGCCACTTCCGGACCGGCGACAGTGGCTGCATGCCGACCGGGTTGCCCCGCCTGCGGGGCGGCGCGGCCATTACCCCTTGACCGCCCCGGCGGTCAGTCCGCGGATGAAGTAGCGCTGCAGTCCGAAGAACACGGCCAGGGGCAGCGCCATCGAGATGAACGCCGCCGCGGTCAGCAGGTGCCAGTCCTCGCCACGTGCGCCGTTGAGGGTCTGCAGCGCAATGGTGAGCACGCGCGTCTCCTCGGTGCCGCCGAGGAAGATGCGGGCCACCAGCAGGTCGTTCCAGACCCACAGGAACTGGAAGATGGCGAAGGCGGCGAGCGCCGGCACCGACAGCGGCACGACGAGCCGCCAGAAGATCGTGAAGTGGTCGGCGCCGTCCATCTTGGCGGACTCGATGATCGACGACGGCAACGAGCCGATGTAGTTGCGCAGGAGGTAGACGGCCAGCGGCAGGCCGAACGCCGTGTGCGCCAACCAGATCCCCAGGAACGTGCCGTTGAGGTCGAGATCGGGGAAGACCGGCGCCCCACCGAGCTGGGCACCGCCCGTGTACAGCCGCAGGATCGGGATGAGCGCCATCTGCAGCGGCACGACGAGGAGGCCGACGACGGTCACGAACAGCACGTAGCGACCCCGGAACTCCATCCAGGAGAAGGCGTACGCGGCGAACGCCGCGATCGTGATGGGGATGATCGTCGACGGGATGGTCACCGCCAGGCTGTTCAGGAAGGCGTTCGAGAAGCCCGACGTATCGAGCGCCTGGGTGTAGTTGTCGAACGTCCACTCCGCAGGATCGAAGAGGTGCGCGAACGCCGTCCACCAGCCCGTGCTCTCGACGGCCGCCTCCGGGCGGAACGACGTGACGAGCACCCCGACCGTCGGGATGAGCCACAGCACCACGATGAGCAGGACGATGAGCCGGACCGACCAGCCCCCGCGCCGCACGTCTGCGGCCTCGCCGCTGGGCGGCGGCGCCTCCTCGACCTCGGTCGGCAGCGGTGCGGTGAGAGTCATCGCATTGCCTCCTCCTCGCGGAACCGCCGCACGTTGAAGAACATCACCGGGATGACGGCGATGAACAGGATGACCGCGATTGCCGCCCCCCGACCGTCGTTGTTGCTGATGAAGAACCACTGGATCATGCGCTCGGCGACGACCTCGGTCTGATTGGTCTCGGCGCCGCCGATCACGAAGACGATGTCGAACACTTTCATGGCGTTGATCACCATGTAGGTCGCCACGACCGCGAGCGTCGGGGCGATGCTCGGCACGATGATCCGCCGGAACACCTGCAACTCCGAGGCTCCGTCGATGCGGGCCGCCTCGATGATCTCGTCGGGTATCGACTTGATGGCCGCCGACAGCACCACCATGGCGAACCCGGTCTGCATCCAGATCATGATCACCATGAGCAGGAGGTTGTTCCACGGCTTCTCCTGCAGCCACGCCGTCGGGCTCTGCCCCAGACCCTGCTTGATCCCGTTCAGCAGGCCGATGTTGGTGCCGAACCCCTCCGGCCGGAAGCCGTAGACGAGCCGCCACGTCACCGCCGCGCCGACGAACGAGATCGCCATGGGCAGGAAGATCAGCGACTTCGCCACGGCCTCGCCCCGGCGCAGGCGGTCGGCCAGTGTGGCGAAGGCGAGCCCGATCGAGGTCGCGACCAGCGGCACGAACACGATCCAGCCGAGCGTGTTGCGGAGTGCCCGCCGCATGCTGTCGTCGGTGAACACGAACTCGTAGTTGTCGAAGCCCACGAAGCCCGAGCCGGGCTGGCGTCCGCCGAAGCTGATGATGATCGTGTTGATGACCGGGTAGACGAGGAACACGGCGAGGATCACCAGGGCCGGCCCCACGAAGACGTAGGGGCGGACCCCGTCGCGATAGCGCTCGGGCAGCCAGTCGACCGCTCGGTTCATCGCCCAGTACAGGAAGAAGACACCTGCGGCCCCGACGACGGTGGCCACCGCCACGAGCACGAAACGGTTGGCGTTGGCGTCGCGCAGGTAATCGAACGCGAGCCACAGCGCGGCGAAGGCGGCGATGGGCACGACCAGGGCGCCGACGATCCGGAGCACGGCGAGCCCGGCCGCCTGGCGCGCCCGGGGTCGCTTCTCTCCGAGTTCTGGCTCAGGCTCCGGCTCCGGTGCGACCGGCGGCTCCTCCACCGTGGTGGTCACGACGCCCTCCTCCTCGTCGTCCGGCCAACGCGGGCCAGGGTAGATCAGGAGGGGGCGGCCCGCCGGGGCCGTCCCCTCCTGATCGTCAGGTTGCTACCAGTTGTTGGTGGCCTATTGCGGCCAGCTCGCCTCGATGTCGTCGAGGACCTGGGTGGCGGAGTCCGGACCACCGGTCATGAAGCTCATCATCCCGGTCCAGAAGCTGCCGGCACCGACCTCGGTCGGCATCTGGTCAGAGGCGTCGAACCGGGCGGTGCCATCTTCGAGCGCCGCCGTCGTGACCTCGGAGGAGCGGGCCAGGATCTCATTGGCGTAGCAGTCAGGCCCGACATCGATGTTGGGCGAGAGCCGGGACGAGGCGGTCTCGCCGCCCTGGGCGCACTGCACCTCCTGGCTGGAGAACCGGTCGAGGAAGTCCTGGATCTCCGGGGCGTTGCGGAACGCCACCGCGAACTCGCCGGCGATCAGGGTCCCCTCCTGGTCGATGGGCGGGAACGGGAACCAGTCGTAGTCCTCGCCTGCCACCGCGTCCTCGGGGAAGAAGGCGTTGATGAAGCTCGCCTGCCGGTGCAGCCAGCACCCCGGCGGGTCCTGGAACATCGGACCCGGCGCATCCCCGAAGGCGATGGCCGGCGTCTGGTCGGCGCC
>Ga0081455_10008892_pt1 | contig 10384 bp, 11 predicted proteins | sample TabmetS3T2R1_FD_70207 | JGI IMG/M metagenome (GOLD analysis project Ga0081455, IMG submission 70207) | Tabebuia heterophylla rhizosphere microbial communities from the University of Puerto Rico - S3T2R1 | ecosystem: Host-associated > Plants > Roots > Rhizosphere ... | reverse complement strand
AGAAAGTAATTGGTTCACTCGCACGGTGAGGAACGTACCCCGCGGAATGGTGAGACTTCCGGGAACGGGCGGCTGCTGCTGCATAGCTTGCTGGCCTCCATAGGGGCCGGCGCCATACGGTTGTTGACCGTAGCCAGCTCCATTTGGCGCGCTCGGACTGGGCATGGGCGCTTGAGCTGGCGGCTGATAGGCCGCCGCGGTGTCGCCGACGCGTTTCCAACCTCCGCTTGGCGCTGCTGGAGCGGCCGGCGCAGCCTGCACATCAGGCGGGGGAGGTGGCGCTTCTTGCGCAAAAACTAGTGTGGATGCAGCCAAGACGCCTATGGAGGCGACTCGAAAAACATTCGAATGAAGACGTTGCATGAGTTCCTCGTACAATCGGACGGGAAGTTACATGCACGCGTTTCGCCATCCATTCAAACGATTGGAATGCAAGCGGTTAGCTTTTGAGAGCGCGGTTGGGCTGAGCCGTTGGTGGTGGATTTCAGCCAGCGCGCGGGCAGTGAACTGCCCGCCGGCACGATTAAATCGTGCGCCACATGCTCGGTCATTCCATTCGGCGGCGTAAGTAATCGATGTAGGATTTCACGGCCAGGGCGAGAATGATGATCAAAGCGAAGGTTCGCGCCTTGCCATGCAACGTTGCGAGCGCCACCGCGATGAGCGCGGCATAAAGAACGGCGGCGGTACGCGGCCCTATCATTGCCGGATGTCTTCGCTTCCGCTCATTGTGCAGGCATATTGTAGGCGAACGAAAAAGCCAGCCGGACTTGCATGCCTTTGAAATCGGAGGGCAGCGGGGGAAGCGGATCGGACATACTCAGGCCGGCGATGGCGGCGCGATCGAGCGGCTCGATGCCGGAGGATTGCGCAGTGACGAGCTTGGGAATTTTTCCGTCGCGGTTGATCACGAATTCGAGAACGGTGCGGCCGCGCAGCGTGCCCAGGCGCGCGCTTTCCGGAATCACATGACGCCAGTTGGCGCGCACAATGGCGAGAATGCGCGTGAGATACGGTTTGAAATCGGCGCCCATCGGATCGCTTTGCAATTCTACGGCAGAATGCTGGGCGCCTAGCTGGCCCGGCATGCGGACGGAGTTTGGCGAGGGCTCCGTCGGCGAGTCATCGGTGATGACGACTTGATTCGATGCGCCGTGCTGCGAAAGTTCATTCACCGCGGATTGCACAGTCGCTTTGGGCGGAGGCAGTTTCGGATGGGCGGTCGGCGGTGTATCGTCGCCGATGTTCTGGAACGGTCCCGGCGTCGACGCGGGAGGGGCTGCGGTGGGTAAACCGTTGAGAGTGCCTTGCGGCAAGGGGCCGGGTTCGTGATTGAGAGCGACGTTGGGCGCTTCGGGAAGAATTTGAGGCGCTTTTGCGGATTTTTGCGGAGCCACTTGCTTGGGCAGCTCGAAGCGCCGGACAGACGGCGCGGGCGAGGCATTTTGCTGACGCTGCTCCGGCCGATCATTTAAGAGCGAGGCAAGGTCGATGTGTTTGGACGGTTCGGTGCGATTCGGCGCCTTTTGCGTGAGAAGCTCAGGCGGGAGATAAAGCGGAATGTGGCGAACGGCTACGCGCGGCAAGGGTTCGGTCAGCACGACGAAACTGGGCAGTTGCACCACGGTGGCGAAGACGAACAGGTGAATCAGAACAGACGCACCGAGAACGGCGAGCCAGCCCGCGGAAGAGCGCCGCGAACGCGACCAATCGAGCTCCAGATGTAGCGGGTAATCGGAGGGCGGCAAAGTGGCCAGGCTAGAGCGATCGAGAGGTACGAGAGCCATACCAGAGGGATAAACCCCAGGACGATGTAACGACGCTTCAGCGCAAAGGAAGGTTGCTCCGCGAGCGAATCGTTTCTGAGACTAAACCAGCGTGTTCCTTGATTTTAGCAAGGATGGACTCGGCTACTTCAAGCGATTTTGCGGCCTGGAAGGCGTCGATGCGCGGGGTTTTGCGGCTTCGAACGGCGTCAAAGAACGCCGCTAATTCGAGTTGCAAGGGTTCGCCGGGAGAGACCGGAAGAGGCTCGAAGGCGACTTGAGGATTCGATTCGTTTTTGCGGATGGCGAAGCGAACGGCGTCCTGGCGGTGGTAATCGAGCGAAATGTATTCGCCGGGTTGAAAGAGCCGGAGCTTACGGACCTGCTCGACCGAAATGCGGCTGGCAGTAAGATTCGCGATGCAGCCGCTCGCGAAGGAGAGGCGCACGTTCGCGATATCTACTTTGGGCGACAGAACCGAAATGCCGGCGGCGCGGATTTCCGTGGGCATGGCGCCGGTGAAGCCGAGGACGATATCAAGATCGTGGATCATCAGGTCGAGGACGACATCGATATCGAGGCTGCGCGGCGTGAAGACGCTCAGGCGGTGCACTTCGAAGAAAAGTGGAATGGTAACGGCTTGTTCGAGAGCGGTCACGGCCGGGTTGAAGCGCTCGAGATGGCCGGCTTGCAGAATGCGCCCGTTTTTCTGAGCGAGAAGGCCGAGGCGTTCGGCCGCTTGCGAGCTTTCGGCTATGGGCTTTTCGACAAGGACATCAATGCCCGATTCGAGCAATTGTGTGGCGATCGCTTCGTGTGTGTTGGTGGGCGTTGCAACGATAGCGGCATCGATCTGATCGATGACATCGTCGAGATTTTTGTGCGCGCCCTCGATGTTTGGATCTACCACCGCGGTCAACTCGACATCCGGTAGTTCCTTCACGACTCGAACGTGATGGCGGCCAAAAGAACCGGCTCCGACGACAGCCACGCGCAACTTCTTCATAAGGGCTGGTAACCCGCGATCGTGATGTCGGCCTGGTTGGCGCGCTCGAGCATTTGTTCTTTATCGAGCAGAAGAGTTCTTCCGGCATCGACGGCGAGAGCCGTGGTACGGGTTTCAATCATAGTTTCGATGGTGGTGAGACCGGCGACGGGCACGTCGAACAGCAGATGCGCGCGGCCGTGGGAGGCTTTCACGAGACGCAACGGCCGGCCTTCGACGAGCGAAGCGGCGCGGCGCAGCATGGCGTCGGTGCCTTCCATGGCTTCGGCAGCCACGCAGGCCTTTTCGCTGATAGCCACACTCTGGCCGATATCGGCGGTAGCGAGCGTGGCGGCGAGGCGGCGGCCGTAGCGAATGTCGGCTTCTTCTTCTTTGTTCGGCTTGCGGCGCGTGAGCACGCCTTCGGGGGCGAGCAGCATCTTGAGCAGGCGCGTGGAATCGACCAGCTCGATGCCTTCTTCGCGCAACACTTTTTGGATTCCGCCGATCAGCGCTGCCGTATTTTTTTCTTTGAGCGAGGCGAGCAGTTTCACCAGGCGCCAATCGGGCGTGATGTCGGAGAACAGGCTCACGTGGCGGACTTGCCCGGTCATCATCGCTTCCGAGATCTTCTCGCGTTGGAAGATATCGATCAACTTTCCAAGCTGCCCGATATTGATCCAGTGCAAAGCGGAGGCGAATTGGGCGAGATCGGGAGTCGCTTCATTTTCGATCGCGACGACTATGACTTCGTGGCCTTCTCGGCGCGCGGTTTCGAGTGCGAGCAGGGGGAAGCGGCCGTTGCCGGCGATGAGTCCGTAACGCACAGTAGCTTACTTAAGAAAGCCGCGGTCGGAAGCGCGAATGAACGCCAGTAATTCTTGCACCTCGCCGGTTTGCGGAATTTCCTTCTCGATGCGCGCGAGCGCCTGCGTGGTATTCAAGCCGGAATTCGAGAGCAGCCGGAACGCATTCTGCAGTGGCTCGATGGCTTCGGACGAAAGGCCGCAGCGCTCGAGACCGATGCGATTTGCTCCGTAAACTTCCGATTTGTGATCGGTGGCGGTGACGGAATAGGGCAGCACGTTTTGCTTGATAACGCTGCGGCTTCCGATTAACGAATGCCGGCCGATGCGGCAGAACTGGTGAATCGCGCTCAAGCCGCCGATGTTGGCATAATCTTCCACGACGACGTGACCGGCGAATGTGACGCCATTCGCAAGGATCGTCTGGTTGTGAATGATGACATCGTGCGCGACGTGGACGTAGGCCATGACGAGATTGCCATCGCCGATGGAAGTGACCATGCCGCCGCCTTCGGTGCCGCGATGGATGGTGACAAATTCGCGAATGTTGTTACCGTTGCCGATGCGGGTTTCAGAGGCTTCGCCGCGATATTTCTTATCCTGCGGCGCGACGCCGCACGAGCAGTATGGATAGAACGTGTTATCGCGGCCAATGGTGAGTGGGCCTTCTAGAAATACGTGCGCGACGAGACGCGTGCCGGAGCCAATGGAGACCGCGTCGCCGATGATGCAGTAGGGGCCGATTTCCACGTCGTCGGCGAGTTCGGCTTTGGGATGGATGATGGCGCTGGGATGAATCGCCACGCGCTACTCCGCCTGGCGATCCGTCAATTTGCACATCAGCGTGGCTTCGGCCACGACCTGGCCATCCACGGTAGCGGTGCCTTGCATCTTGGCGACGGTATGTTTCAAGCGGAGCATCTTCATTTCTATACGTAGCTGGTCGCCGGGGACGACCGGCTTGCGGAATTTGGCTTCGTCGACCGAGGCGAGGAACATAACCTTGCCGCGCGTGTGAGGGGCGAGCGTGCCAACCAGAATGCCGGCTACCTGCGCCATGGCTTCGATGATCAAAACGCCGGGCATTACCGGAAAACCGGGAAAATGTCCGGTGAAATGCGGTTCGTTGACCGTGACGTTTTTGAGACCGACGATCGAATCCGCCGCAATTTCGACGATTCGATCCACCATGAGCATGGGATAGCGATGCGGCAAGAGCTGCGAAATTTCTTGGACATCGAGCGTCGTCATGGGAATGGGTATTATAACAACCGGTGCCCGATTTTCTCCGCTATGCCACTCAAAAACAAGCAGAAATCGTTCGACTGATCGGGCGGCTTGCCGGCTGCGAATCGCCTAGCGACAGGCCCGAGGCAGTGGACCGATTTACTGCGCTGCTCGCGCGAGAGGCCGCCGGATTCGCGACCGCTCAATTCTTTCCAGGCGGCGATTTCGCAAAACATTTGCGCCTGGAATTTGATTTGCCTGGTCGGGCGAAGTCCGGGCAAATTTTGGTTTTGGGACACGCCGATACGGTTTGGCCGCTCGGGACTTTGGAAACGATGCCGTTTCGTGAAGCGGACGGACGGTTGTGGGGACCCGGCGTGCTCGACATGAAAGCCGGGTTGGCGTTCTGCTTGTTCGCAGTGCGGGCGTTGCGCGATTTGGATGTCGCCGTGCAACGGAAAGTGGTTTTGCTGGTAGTGTCGGACGAAGAAGTTGGTAGCCCGAGTTCACGTGCTTTGACGGAAGCCGAGGCGCGGCAGAGCGATTGCGTGCTGGTGCTCGAGCCGGGAACAGGTTTGAGCGGGAAGTTGAAGACGGCGCGCAAGGGCGTTGGGCATTACACGATCACGGTGAACGGCAAGGCTTCGCATGCGGGCGTGGATTTTGAGAGCGGCGCAAGCGCGATTGTGGAGGCGGCTCGGCAAGTGATTGCGGTCGCGGGATTCACGGATCTGGCGCGCGGAATTACGGTAAATCCAGGTGTGATTCAGGGTGGCACGCGATCGAATGTGATCGCGGCCGAGGCGCGCGTCGAAGTAGACGTGCGCGTTACGCGGCTTGCGGACGCTGAGCAACTGGACCGGAAATTTCGGGCGCTCGCTCCGGCGGACGCACGCTGCGCGATTCGTGTAGAAGGCGGATTGAACCGGCCGCCGATGGAGCGGACTGCGGCGATTGGCGAGTTATTCGAGCAAGCACGGGAGATCGGGGCGCGAATGGGTGTCGTGGTGGAAGAATCAGCGACGGGTGGTGGATCGGATGGGAATTTTACGGCCGCGCTAGGTGTGCCGACGCTGGATGGTTTGGGCGCAGTCGGAGAAGGCGCACATGCTGCGAATGAAAGTATTTTGGTGGATCGAATTGCGGATCGAGTAACGCTGCTCGCGGGACTTTTGGCCTCAACCTAAGCTACCCGCAAGACGGAATGAAAAATGATGGCAGAAGCTACTCTTTCATCCAAAAATCAGATTGTCGTGCCGCGCGAAGCTCGCGAGGCATTCGGTCTGAAATCGGAAGACAGAATTCTAGTCGTGTTCGCCATTCCACGGTGATCTTGTGGCCTAAGCCACGAGATCACGCCGCTGCGATTCGTGGAATTGCAAAGCCTTACCCGCGCGGTTACCTGAAAACAGAACGCGAGAGCTGGGATTGAAAACCCTCAAAGCTTTTTTACGGCACGAAATCTGACAAGCGGGTTCATCACGAGCGACGATGCCTTCAGGCGAGTCACAGCCTTCGAAACCTTACAGCTAGCTGATTGATCAGATAATGCACGCCGAGATCGGCCCGGATTGTTCTGCTGTTTTACCGGCAACAAATAGGTCGTCCATCTGTTCGCTGGAACACTTTATACCGTCCGGGTTTTACGGTAATGAATTGCGGGATTGCCCTCAATTTGACCTTATAATCCGCCGATAGGCAATGTGTCGGACTCAGGGTGAGTCTGCGCAGGATCTACCAGTTTGTCCAACCGTAAAAGGGCGCCATTGCTATGCATTGCGCTGGGAACACTATTGTTTTCCAGAAGCGCCCAGGGAAGTCTTAGACCGGACTTAGCCATTACGCAATACACGCAGGATGTCTGGGGCACTGAAGCCGGGCTGGCGCGTTTTGACGGCACCCGCTTTACGGTCTTCGATAAAGAAAACACGATACGTCTGCCGCCCGACAAAGGGCAGTTGGAATTTCAATTCACGGCGTTGAGCCTGGTGGCCGCCGAAAAGGCCCATTTCAAATACATGCTGGAAGGATTCGACAGGGATTGGGTCGAAGCGGGCACGAGACGCTTCGCTTATTACACGAACATTCCTTCGGGAGACTATCATTTTCGAGCGCTCGCAACCAATGGCAATAGCATTTGGACCAAGAAAGGCGGGCCGACGTCGGTACTCCTGCGGCCGCATTTTTATCAGACTTACTGGTTCACCGTCCTTTGCGCGATTGCGGGCGCCGGCGTGTTTGTATTAGCGTTACGGCTGCGCATGCGGCAATTGCGCGTGAACGAAACCAAATTGGTATTGCTGGTGGACGAGCGAACACGCGCGCTCGCGCACCATGCACGCGCGCTCGAGGAAAGCGAAAAACGCTTTCGGCAGCTTGCCGAGAATATTCACGAAATCTTTTGGATGATGGACCCGCACAATGGGCGATTCCTATATGTCAGCCCAGCTTTCAAAGAAGTTTGGCTGCAGGACACGGAAGCCGTGCTGCGCGATCCGGAAGCCTGGCTGAATGCCGTTCATCCGGAAGACCTGGCACGCGTGAAGACGGCCAAGCAGGCGCAGCAAAACGGCGAAGCTTCGAATTTCGAGTACCGTATCAATCGTCCGGACGGGTCCACGCATTGGGTATGGGATAGATCGTTTCCGGTTTACGATAATGCGGGCCAGTTAGACCGCGTCGTCGGCATATCGAAGGACATTACCGAGCGCCGGCAGGCTGAAGAAACCCTGCGGCGGTCGCGCGATGAGCTGCAGCTTCGCGTACTCGAATTGAAAGCCGAAAACGTCGAGCGCCGTCGCGCCGAGCAACAGCTCAAGATCGCCAAAGAAGCGGCTGAGGCGGCCAACCAATCGAAGAGCGAGTTTCTAGCTAATATGAGCCACGAAATCCGCACGCCACTCAACGGAATCGTAGGCATGATGCAACTCGCGCTCGACACAGAGCTGACGCCCGAGCAGCGGCAGTGTCTCGAATTAGTAGAGGCCTCGGCGGATTCGCTGCTGGGCATTATTAACGATATTCTCGATTTCTCAAAGATCGAAGCGCGCAAGCTGCAGATCGAAGCCATCGAATTCGATTTGCGAAAAACGCTGGATCAGGCGTTCAAGTCGCTGGCCGTGCGCGCGCACGAAAAGGGATTGGAGCTGATCGGACAACTCGGGCCTGATGTTCCGGAATTGATTATCGGCGATCCGATTCGCGTGACTCAGGTCGTCGTAAACCTGATCGGCAACGCCATCAAATTTACCGATGAGGGTGAAATCGTCGTCCATGTGCGGAAGGAAAGCAGCGAGTTGGGCGAGATCACGCTCCGCTTCACGGTAACGGACACCGGCATCGGCATTCCGGAGGATAAACAGAAAGCGATTTTCGAAGCGTTTACCCAAGCCGATGGATCGTCGACGCGCAAATATGGCGGAACCGGTTTGGGCTTATCGATTTCTTCGCAACTGGTTTCCATGATGGGCGGCGAGATTTTGGTCAAGAGCGAGTGCGGCAAAGGAAGCACGTTCTGGTTTACGGCGCGTTTCGGCATCCGCGAAACTTGCGAAATCGATGGCGGAAAAATCGATCTCGGAGGCTTGCCGGTTCTGATTGTCGACGACAACGTGACGGTAGTGCGGATTCTCGAAGACGTCCTGCGTGAGTGGGGCGCACAGCCGGTGGGGGCGCGCGACGCAGCCGCGGGTCTGAACGCCATCGAGCGGCGCAGAGAGACCGGCGGGCATTTTCCGCTAGTATTGATCGACGCCGAAATGCCTGACGTCAATGGTTTCACGCTGCTCGACCGGATACGGGAAAAAGCGGACCCGGCAGCCAGAATAATCATGCTGCTCAGTTCGGCGGGAGAGCTTTCCGACGGCGCCCGGTGCCGCGCGCTCGGCGTGGATTCCTACGTGATCAAACCGGTCTACCAGGCAGAGTTGAAGGCGGCGATTCTACGCTCGGTCGAAAGTATCGGAGAGCGGCCGACGGTTCCGGATGTGACAGCAGCGCGGCTGCGGCAGCAGACTGGGCTTGGGTTGGACGTTCTACTGGTCGAAGACAATCCGGTGAATCGCAAGGTCGCCGTGCGGCTGCTCGAGAAACAGGGCCATACAGTAGTTACAGCCAACAATGGGCGGGAAGCTCTTGAGGTTCTCGACCGGCTTCGCTGGAAGGTCGATTTAATCCTAATGGATGTCCAGATGCCCGAAATGGACGGCTACCAGACGACCGCCGCGATCCGCGACAGAGAAAGCGCCACAGGCGGTCATGTACCGATCGTGGCGATGACGGCGCATGCTCTCGACCGCGATCGCGAGCGCTGCCTTGCGGCCGGCATGGACGCGTATCTTTCGAAGCCCATCCAGACGGATAAGCTCTACGAGTTGATTGAACGCATGGCGGCTGGCGTTGTGTTGAGTTAGGGCCGCGAATGAACACGAATAAACGCGAATAGAGAACGCAGAAGCTTCAACTGGGCCACGCTGCGGCGTCCTCCCATATGCGGAATTCTTCATCTCTCTGGGGTTTGGCCATATAGCCGCGCCGGTCGCGTTCCTCAAGGTCCAGCTCTTGAAGACGCTTCAGGTGTTCCTGTAAAGCACGGCGGACAAGCGTTGACCGATTCACCTTTTGCCGCTTCGCCGCGCGGTCAATGGTTCCCATATGTGGGCTTTTATCCACTATATTCGACATACACGATTTTTGCCCGTACGAAAGCGCCGCGTGGGACGCGGCAGCGTGGCCAGTTGAAACGTAGAGGCTGCGAGCATTACCATTTTGCGTTTTCTATTCGCGTTTATTCGTGTTCATTCGCGGCCCATCTCCTCACAAAATTGCTGTATCGTTAGGAAGGCGGTACAGACTATGGCAATTTCCTTTCAATTGAACGGGCAGCGTAAATCGGTGGATGTGGACCCGAAGACGCCGCTGCTGTGGGTTTTGCGCGACACGCTGAACATGACCGGCACCAAGTACGGTTGCGGGATCGCGCAGTGCGGAGCTTGTACGGTACACATCGACGGCGAAGCGGCGCGGTCCTGCGTGTATCCGGTGGCGTCGGTGGCCGGAAAGAAAGTAACTACGATCGAAGGACTCTCGCCGGATCGCAGCCATCCGGTGCAACAGGCCTGGATCGCCGAACAAGTGCCGCAGTGCGGTTATTGCCAGTCCGGACAAATTATGACGGCTGTGGCGTTCTTAAAAAAGAATCCGCATCCGAGCCCGGCGCAGGTGGATGAGGCTATGTCGAATAACATCTGCCGCTGCGGAACGCAGCAGCGCATGCGTGCCGCTATTTTGCGCGCCGCGGGAGGTGCACAATGAGCGCGGCGACGATCGACATGACACGGCGAACGCTGCTGAAGACGGCAGCGCTGGTAATTGGCTTCGAGATTCCGCAAGCAGTGAAGGCCGCGCCGGAGAAGCCACGCGTCAATCCGCTCCGCGCCTGGATCAAGATCGATGCCGGCGGAAAAGTAACGCTCGCTTATTCGAAATCGGAAATGGGGCAAGGTATTTCTACGTCGCTACCGATGATTCTGGCCGAAGAATTGGGCATCGATTGGAAGGACGTGCACGTAGAGCACGCGCCGCTCGATGGGACGCACGGG
>Ga0081455_10008891_pt1 | contig 10385 bp, 7 predicted proteins | sample TabmetS3T2R1_FD_70207 | JGI IMG/M metagenome (GOLD analysis project Ga0081455, IMG submission 70207) | Tabebuia heterophylla rhizosphere microbial communities from the University of Puerto Rico - S3T2R1 | ecosystem: Host-associated > Plants > Roots > Rhizosphere ... | reverse complement strand
AACGTCGAATCCGTCCGCCTTGCCCTCACGGTCGATCTGGGCGATGCGCGACTCGATATGGCGCAGCCGGGCTTCCTCCTCCTGCAGCGAGCGCTCGAGTTGCGCCCGCTTCAGGGTGAGCATGCTGCGCAGCTCGGCCGGCGACATCTCGCGATCGAGCAGGGGGCCGATCTGCTCCAGCGACAGGCCGAGGTCCTTCAGCGCCAGGATGCTGTTGAGCCGCGGCAACTGCCGGATGGAGTAGTAGCGGTAGCCGGTCTGCTGGTCGACATGCGCCGGCTGCAGCAAGCCAAGCTGGTCGTAGAACCGCAACTGCCGGCCGGAGACCTGCGCGATCTGGGCGAATTCGCCGATCCGAAACATGCTTGCTCTCCGGTGCTAGCTCGCGAGGAAGGCTTTGAGGTCTTCGGTCACGCGGTCGCGTTCGGTGACCACGATGCCGTGCGAACCATCAGCATAGGCGATCAGCTTCGATCCGGCGATGCCCGCCGCGGTGGCCTTGGCCTGGTCGAACGAGACCGGGATATCCGCGGTGCCGTGCAGCAGCAGCGTCGGCACCTTCACCGAGGCGAGCTCGGGACGGAAATCCGTCCGGCTGAAGGCTTCGATGCATCCGAGCGTCGCCGCGGTGCTGGCCTGCATGGCCATGGCCAGCGCGGAGTCGAGCACCTCCTGCGTCACCGGAACGGTCGACGGGCGCTTGGCGTCGAAGAAGACGTCGCGCAGCAGGCCAGTCAGGAAAGCCTTGCGGTCGGACTGCACGCCCTGCTTCATGCCGTCGAAGACGCTTGCCTCGGCGCCGATCGGGTTGTTCTCGGTCTTGAGCAGGTAATAGGCGGCGCCGCCGACCAGGGCGGCCTTCACCACATTGCGGCTGTTGTGGCGCGTCAGATAACGGACGACTTCGCCGCCGCCCATCGAGTAGCCCGCAATCGTCGCATCGCGCACGCCGGTCTGCTCGATCACGGCGGCAAGGTCGTCGGCGAAGACATCGAAGCTGTAGCCGGTCTCCGGCTTGCCCGAGCGGCCAAAGCCGCGGCGGTCATAGGAGATCACGCGGTAGCCGGCCTTCGACAGCGCCGCCGACTGGTAGTCCCAGATGTCCGCATTCAGCGGCCATGCATGGGTCAGCACGATGGCGCGGCCGGTGCCGCCGGTATCCTTGACGAACAGCTCGACGCCGTCCTTGGTCTTGATGGCGCCGGTGCGGGCGGCGCCTTGCGCGAACGAGAAGCGGGGCAGCGCCACGGCGGAAGCGGCAAGCAGCGCGGTGAATGTACGGCGGGTGGGGGTCATGATCGGTCTCCTCAAGGGTTTTGAGGAGCGCGTTATGGCCGTTTGACGTAGCGTCAAGGTCAAGCGGGTTTTGCAAGAATTTCTCAGTTACCCGGTAAGCCATTGCATCAAAATCAAAATTCGTGTTGCCGCAGGCTTTCTGCCGCCCGTGGCGGTGTACGTTCCTGATCCGGAACCTGCGCCCGTCGCGATGGTTGTCGCCATGGCTGGATGATTGAGGCATGGCGCACCGCTCGAAACCCCATCAGATCGCTCACAAGACGCATGGTGGCGACAAGCCGACCCCCAAACCGCGCGAGCCCTTCAGCTTCGGCACGTTCGTCAAATCGCTCGGTCCCGGCCTGATCACCGGCGCCTCCGATGACGATCCCTCCGGGATCGGCACCTACAGCCAGGCCGGCGCGCAGCTCGGCTACGGCATCGGCTGGACCATGCTGCTGACCTTTCCGCTGATGGCGGCGATCCAGGAGATTTCCGCCCGCGTCGGCCGCGTCACCGGGCACGGCATTTCGGGCAATGTCTGCCGGCATTATCCGCCCTGGCTGCTCAATTTCGTGGTGACGCTGCTGTTCGTCGCCAACACCATCAACATCGGCGCCGATCTCGGCGCCATGGCGGATGCGACGAAACTGCTCGTCGGCGGCCACGCCATCGTCTATGTCGTGCTCTACGGCGTGATCTCGGTCGCAGCCCAGATCTTCCTCGACTACAAGCGCTATGTCGCGGTGCTGAAATGGCTGACGCTGTCGCTGTTCGCCTATGTCGCTGCGCTCGCCTTTGCGCAGGTGTCGTGGAAGGAGGCGCTGATGGGCACCTTGCTGCCGCAGATCAGCTGGAGCGCCGACTATTTCACCACCATCGTCGCGATCCTCGGCACCACCATCTCGCCCTATCTGTTCTTCTGGCAGGCCTCCGAAGAGGCTGAGGAGCAGCGCATCGACAGAACGAAACGGCCGCTGATCGAGAAGCATTACGGCGCGCGGCAGGAATTTTCCCGCATCCGCGCTGACACGATCGCCGGCATGGCGTTCTCAAATCTCATCGCGCTGTCGATCATCATCACCGCCGCGGCGACGCTGCATGCCTCCGGCAGGACCGACATCGAAAGCTCCGCGCAGGCGGCGGAAGCGCTGCGCCCGATCGCCGGTCCCCTTGCGGAATGGATTTTTGCGCTCGGCATCGTCGGCACCGGCCTGCTTGCGATTCCCGTGCTGGCGGGCGCGACCGCCTACGCCGTCGGCGAAAGCCGGCGATGGCCGGTGGGGCTCGCACGCCGGCCAAAGGAAGCGGCCGCGTTCTATGCGGTGCTGGCGCTGTCGGGCGGAATCGGAATTGCGCTCAACTTCACGGCGATCAACCCGATCTCGGCGCTGTACTGGAGCGCGGTCATCAACGGCGTGCTCGCCGTTCCCGTGATGGTGCTGTTGATGCTGATGGCCCGGCATAGAGGCGTGATGGGCACTTTCGTGATCGGCCGGCCGCTTCTGTGGCTCGGCTGGCTGTCGACCGCAGCGATGGCGGTGAGCGTGGTGGCGATGGGTGTGGGGTGGTTTGCGTGAACTGTCGTTCCGGGGCGGCTCGCAGAGCCGAACCTCAGATGCGCAATTGCGCATCGGGGAACCCCGAGATTCCAGGTTCGATGCTTCGCATCGCCCCGGAATGACTTGGTCAATCCTTCCGGAACACGATCGACGCCATCCAGCCGGTCATCAGCGCCATCGCCACAGTGGCAAGGCCGTAGGCAAACCCGTTCTGCCGCGAGGTGGTGGCGACGAATTGCTCGAAGCCGACCTTGACGATTTCGAACGCGGTTTCGGTGCGCGTCACCAGTTGTCCGTCCGCGAACAGCTTGATGTCGACATTGTAGGTGCCGATCGGCACCTCGGCGGGCAGCGGAATGCCGGTGCGGAACAGGGTCGGCGTGAGGAAGGTCACCGCCGAGCTCGACTCGCGATAGAGGCCATGTTGCGAGCGCAGGCGGATGAAGGCAGAGCGGAACGGATCTGACGGCACCACGTCGGCATAGTCGGTGCCGACGCGCTGGGTCAGCACCACGTTGTTCATGCCGAGCTGCTGGCGCCGCTGCACCTCGGGCGAGGCGATGGCGTCGATCGGGCGGTTGGAGAAGATGGCAAGATAGGCCGGTACCTGCAGGAACTGGCGGTAGTCGGTATTGATCCAGATGCCGAAGCGGCGTTCCTTGCGCCGCGTCACCATGTCGGCGCGCGGGCCGTTGACGGTGACAACGAGGTCGTAACTGCGGTTCGCCGGCGTCGAGGCGTCCTTCTCCACCGAGCCGAACAGCACGAGCTCCTCGCCGGAATAGTTCGGCGTCACCGTGACGCGGTGATTGGAGACCGACACGATCAGTTTTTCGGCGCGCGCCGGCCACGCTGCAAGCACGGCGGCGAGCATCACTGCGGAAATCGCCAGCGCGCGCCTCTTCATGCGGCGCCTCCGGTTTCCCGGATGGTGAACATCTCGGCCGGCCTGATGCCGAGCTCAAAGGCGAAGCGGACGCCGACCGCGAGCACCAGCAGGCCGAGCAGGAGCCGTAGATGCTCGCCGCGGATCTTTTGTCCCGCGCGGGCGCCGAACTGGGCGCCGGTGACGCCGCCGACCATCAGGATCAACGCCAGCACAGCGTCGACCAGGTGATTGGTCATGGCATGCAGCATGGTGGCAAACAGCATGGTGACGAGCGTAAGCACCATCGAGGTGCCGATCACGGTCGAGGTCGGCACCCGCAGCAGATAGATCATCAGCGGCACCAGGATGAAGCCGCCGCCGATACCCATGATGGCGCCGATGAAGCCGATCACGAAGCCCACCACGACCACCGGGATGACCGAGAGATAGATCTTGGAGCGCTTGAAGCGCATCTTCAGCGGCAGGCCGTGGATCCAGCCATGGCTGCCGGAGCGGCGCATCGGCACCGGGTTGCCGCTACGGGCGCGCAGCATCGCGCGCAGGCCTTCCCAGAACATCAGCCCGCCCACGGTGGTGAGCAGGATGACGTAGGAGAGCGCGATCAGAAGGTCGAGCTGCCCGAGGGAGCGCAGCCAGGTGAAGGTCCAGACCCCCAGCGCCGTGCCGATACTGCCCCCTGTCAGCAGCACGATCGCGAGCGCCGGGTCGATGGCGCGCCGCCGCCAATAGGAGATCGCACCCGACATCGAGGAAGCCGCGATGTGGCTCGCCACCGAGGCGACCGCGACCGCGGGCGAGATGCCGACGAAGATCAGCAGCGGCGTCATCAGGAAGCCGCCGCCGATGCCGAACATGCCGGAGACGAAGCCGACCGCCGCGCCCATCGCCAGGATCAGGAAGACATTGACCGGAATGTCGGCGATGGGAAGGAAGAGCTGCACGCGCGGTCGCTTCTTATTGGGGCCGCGGCGCGGCCGGGGCCGCTCGCGGCGAGGTTATCGGTCGAGCATCTGCCGGCAGGGGAATCCGCTTGACGCGCACGCCGAGCGAGCACGGACCGGTTGCCGCGCCCCTGCATAACCGAATTCGCCGGCCGGCGGGACTAAAGAATCCGTGGATTGGCAATATTTTGCCTCGGGCCGTGTGAAGGCCCGGGGGTGTCAGAAATGCCCGCGGAGGCGGTGGCGCTAGGTGCGCGGCCCGCGGGCGGCGGACGTCACCAGATTCATCGCGGTCGCCTCCTGCGCATCCAGCCAGCGGATGTCCGAGGTTCGCGACATTTCCTCCACCAGCGAGGCCGAGACGCCCATCCGCTTGAGATAGCTGAGCACCAGCCCCGTGATGCGCTGGGTGTCGGCGACGGGATCGCTGCCGGCCCTTCCGCTCGCCGAGAAGCGGTGCACCCCGAGCCGCGAACCGTCGATGCCATAACGCGCCTCGCCGCCAGCATAGACGAACACGCAGGCGCTGGCGCAGGAGCCGGGCCGGATCTGGCCCGCGGCATCGGCTGTCCCGACCGCGGTCACCAGCCCGCGCGCACGAATGGCCTCGCCCATGATCACGGACTGGCCGAGCTCGCCGCCGGGGGAAGAGATCAGCACGACATCACCGGGCTTGAGGTGCGCCTCGTCCAGCCGTTCGCGCAGCCAGCTTGCGGCGGCCGGGCCGATCCGCCCGCGCAGCACCAGCGCGGTGCGGCGGCGGCCGTCGAGATCGACATTGTCGACCACCGACGAGGTCATGCTCGGCGTGGAATAGAGGTCCTTCCAGTAATCGAAGGCGTCCGGGCGCGACAGATCCCGATAGGCGCGAATGCCGACGCCGGAGGCGAGCAGCAGGAAGATGGCAACGGAAAGGAAATGGCGGCGGAGAAGGCCAAGGGCGCCGGCGCCGTGGGGGGCATCATCCTCCTCGAATTCGGGCGCCGGTGGAGGCGCCGGCTTGGCCCAGGGCCGCCTCGGCGGCACGGGCAGGCCACTGCTACGCTGTTGGCGGTCGTCCACAAAAAACCTCGCGGCGTTGCTGCCGGCGGCAAGGCCGGCCCGCTCTATGTAGTCAGTTTCGTCGGGGAGGTTCACCCCCGCGATGCCGATTGGCATCGCAGTGTGGCGTTAATGCGAGGCAGGTACCGGCGCGGTACGCCTGGCGGGCTTGGCCGCGGCCTTGGCGGCGCTGACCTGGGTTGGCGCAACGTCCCAGCCGCCGGCGGGGGTCGCCACATTGACGGCGTCGTCGGGCTGTGGCTCGGCGGTAAAGGTCTGGATGGCGAGTTTTGCGGCGGCCAGCGACTGCGGGTCGAGGCGCTTGGCGATGTCGTCGCGCTTGCGGCCGGAGTCGGCGTCGCCTTGCGCCGCCGCCAGGCTGAACCACTTGAAGGATTCGGCGAGGTTCTGGTCGACGCCGATGCCGCGGGCATAGAGGATGCCGAGATTGTACTGGCTGTCGGCGACGCCGCGATCAGCGGCCTTGCGGAACCACTGCGACGCGCCCTTGTAATTGGCGCCCTTGCCGCCGCCATCGGCGTCGAGCACGGCGAGGTTATGCATCGCCTTGGCGTTGCCGCGCTCGGCCGCCTGCAGATAGTAGCGCCGCGCAATGTCGATGTCCTTCTTCACCGCCAGGCCCTTCTCGTAGAAGGTGCCGAGCCGGAAGATCGCGGGCACCACGCCGGCATTGGCCGCGCGGTCGTACCATTTCGCGGCCTCGTCGAGGTTGACCGGCACGCCTTTGCCTTCCGCGAAGCGCATGCCGATCTCATATGCGGCGGTCGCGTCGCCTTTCAGCGCCGCGCTCCGAAGCACGGGCCCACCAATGCCGTCAGGAAGCTGTTCGGTCGGCGGCACCTGCACCTGGCCGAGCCGGCCGCCCTTCGGCGCGGAGGCCGCAGGAGCCGGCGGAATGGCGCCGGTGATGTCGCCGAGCGGCACGACCGTCGGCGCGCTTGCGCCTTGCGTGATCGTGATCTGCGAGCCGTCGAGCATGTTCGGCGCGAACGAATTGTTCGACTGCCGGCCAAGCGGCGTCGGCGAGGTCATCGACGGCGCGACGGGCGAGGGCAGGGCGTTCTTGTCGGCGGGCGAGAGCGTCGATGCCGGCTCTTCCATCGCCGGCATCGGCGGCGCCGAGCTGGTGTCGAGCAGGTTCATCGCCATCTTGAAGGTGCCGAGCACGATCACCACGACGCTCGCGCCAACCAGCAGCGAGCGGATTTTCGCAGTGATGTTGGAGCCTTCGGTGCCGGGGGTGCCTGGCGCGGGCTTGGCCTTGTCCTTCGCCCTTTCCTTGGCTTTCTCGGCGGACGCGGCCTTGGCTGCCTTTGCCGAGCGCTTGTCGTTCTGCGCGTTGGCGGCCGCGGCCTGGGCGGCGCGGCGGGCGGCGGCGATGAAGCTCGACGTGCTCACCGGCTCCTTCGGGCCGGCTGCGGGGATTTCGGCGAGCGCGCTTTCGGACGCGGCGATGCGCTCCGCCGGCGAGGACGTCCGGAGGCTGGGGCGCGTGCCGGGCTCGAGCGGATGATCCGGCGGCAGGTCAGGTTCGATCGCGGCGCGCGGCGCGGTGTGCGGGACGAGGATTTCGCCGATCGCGCGCGGCATCGCGGCGGGAACGGCCGGCGGCTCCGACGCCACGGCCTCGGCGGCGTGGAATTCGCGCGGCGCGGCGATGAAATGCTGCTCCGGCTCGGGAGCCGTGAACTGCGCCTGGGCCAGCGCCGGGTTGGGCAATTCCGGCATCGGCGGCATCGTCATCCGCGGTGCTTCGGGCTCGGGTGCCACGAACTCGCGTGCCGCGAACTCGGGTGCCACGAAAACGGGTTCGGGCGGGGCAGGCGGCGGCTCGGGTGCAGCGGCTACGGGCGCCACGCGCACATTGCGCAGATCGCCCTCGATCATCGCAAGGCGGTCGACGACATGGCCGAGCGTGTTGTGCACGGTCTCCAGCGCATCCTGGTTGCGGCGATCGGTTTCGCCCTGGCTGAAGCGGATGTCGGAGAGCTCGCGCTTGACGACATCGATCAGGCCGGAATCCATCGGCGGCGGCGGGGCAAAGGACTGGCGGCTGTTGTCGGCAATGACCGCGAGATTGGCGTGCTGGTTCTCGAGATGGCGCAGGACGTCCTGCAGCGCATCCTCGACCCGGCCGAGATTGTTGGCACTGCCGCGCTGGTCGGTGCTGGCCTCGACCCGCTCCAGCAGATACGACACGCGCTGTTCGAGATGCGCAAAGGCCGACACGTTGTCATTGCCGACCGGCATGCGGTCGATGCGCTCGGTCAGCGAGCGGATCGCATTCTCGAAAAATTCGTTGTTGCTGCTTTCGGCCGGACGCTGCTGCTCGCGACTCTCGATGGTCGAGGTCAGCGCGGCGATGCGCTGGTCGAGCACGGCCAGCGCATCGTTGTGGTTGGCCGAATGGGCAAGCTGGTCGACCTTGGCCGACAGCATGTGCACGTCGTCGGACAGCCGCGCCAGGGCGTCGTTGGAGGCGACGTTGGAGACGATCGAGCGCAGCGCGGCGATCGCGCCTTCGAGCTGGTGCACGGTCGACGGATCGTCATTGGCGCGCAGGATCAGGTCGAGCTTGGCGTGCAGGTTGCGGATCGCCTCGTCATAGCCCGCGAGCTGCTCGGCCGGGGTCAGCGAGCGCAGCGCCTCGCGGATTTCGGCCAGCGCATGCTCGATGCCGGCCAGCGCCTGGCTGTCGGTGCCGCTACTACGGGTGTCCTCAATGCGGCGCGACAGCGAGCGGATCTCGTTCTCGATCGATTCGATCGCGCGGCGCGGCATCGCCTCGGTAATGGCGTGGCGGATTTCGGCCAACTCGCTGCGGAAGGCCGCAATCGACTGCTCGATGTGATCGGGCCGCTGCAGCGCTTCGATCTGGCTTGTGATCTTGATCAGATGCCGTTCCAGCGACGAGAAATCCGGACCCGGCGGCGGAGCGGGCGGAGCCATCTGCGGCGCGGGCGCTTTCGGCGGCGGTGCAAAGGATTGCTGCGGAGTGAATTGCGGCTGCGGCGCGTATGGCGGCGTGAACTGCTGCTGCGGCGCATATTGTGCCTGCGGCGCCTGGGGCGCCATCGACGGCGCATGACGCGGCGGCATCTGGCGCGGCGGCCCATCGAGCTCGTTCATACGCGCGGCGATCTCGCCGATCGCGGAGTCGAAGTTCGAGGGGCTCAGCGGCGGCGAGTTGCGATAGACCTGGGCTGCGGCGCGCTCGACCATCTCGTTCTGGCGCTGCTGGTCTTGCCGCTCGGCCTGGCGGGCGGGCGCCGGATTGGTGATCTGCGACAGCCGCGCATCGAGGCGCGAGATCGCGTCAGTGAGCTGCCGCGCAACGGGCTCGCCGCCTGACTGTTGGCCATTGCCGCGGGGCGCCTCGGCGCGGGGCCGGGAAATGTGTTCGATCTGGCGGGTGATCGAGTCGAGGCGCTGATGGATGTCGTCAACGGCGCGGTGCTGCTGGCCGTAGGCGGGCTGCCGCGGATCGTAGCCGCCGTTGCGGAAATTCGAGGGGTTGGCGTCGCCGATGCTGGAGTTGAGCCAGTCGTTGAGCGACATGCCGGCGCGGCGCGCGGCGGCCTCGGCCCTCTCGCGCACGGATGGATCGATGCCGTCGACACTCCACGATGCGCGCGAATTCATGATCTCGTCCGGTTCCGACTCCGGCGCCACACCAGCGCCACAGCCTCCCCGCGCGTCCCGATCAGAAGACAATCGAATTCGGCGCGGGTCGTCTGCCTCAGAGATCGACTTTTCAGCTGCACGGTAAATATCGGGTTAAGGAATGCGGCGCCGCGGTCGTAAAGTTAGACGAAGTGACCGATTTGCCTGCGGAAACCGTGCCGGAACGCTTCAGCCCTTGCCCTGAGCTTCGCCGATCGGCGTGACGTTCGCAGCCGCCGTCCCGCTTGGCAGCACCTCGAGGGCCTCCTCGCACCATTCCACCACGGCCCGCTCGTGGCGGACGCCGAGGCGCAGGTTAAGCAGCTTGCCGAGATCGGCATGCGCAGCCGTGCCGTCGGGAAAGCGCTTGGCGAGAATCCGCTCGTAGCGGGCCTGCCGGTCGCGATGGTGCTCCAGGCGGGCCATGATGTCGGCGCGCAGCGAATCGATGTCGACCGCCTCCAGCGCGAACATCCGCACCAACAGGTCGTCCTTGATCGAGGCCGGCCGGCTCGGCCGCGCCGCCCAGTGCCTTAAGGCCGCCCGTCCTTCTGACGTCAGCGTATAGACCAGCTTGTTGGGTTTGCCGGACTGCACGACCTCGCGGGCCTGGACATGGCCGCGGTCACGCAATTTCGACAGTTCCCGATAGATTTGCTGGTGGTCGGCCTTCCAGAAGAAGCCGATCGAGGTGTCAAAGGTCTTGGCGAGCTCATAGCCCGTCATCGGCCGTTCGGTCAGGCACGCAAGGATCGCGTCACCCAGCGCCACGCGCGGACCCTCCATTTTGGGGCAAGCCATTTTGGAAGAAGGCTGCATCTGTTCCTTGACACCTTATGCATAAAGGTGCATATGCGTCAATGTGCATAAGCGGTGGCGCGGAATTTTGCCCCGACGCGGCCCGATGCTCGATATGGCGCGGCCGGTCGCCGTTGCTAGTGCAAATCGCGGCTTTCATGTGAGGGGAGACGTCCGATGAGCTTGCCCGGCCTC
>Ga0081455_10008890_pt1 | contig 10385 bp, 9 predicted proteins | sample TabmetS3T2R1_FD_70207 | JGI IMG/M metagenome (GOLD analysis project Ga0081455, IMG submission 70207) | Tabebuia heterophylla rhizosphere microbial communities from the University of Puerto Rico - S3T2R1 | ecosystem: Host-associated > Plants > Roots > Rhizosphere ... | reverse complement strand
CGATCGACGGCAGGGACCACCAGCTGGGCCCGGACGAGGTCAGCCTGGCGCTGCAGCCGCTCGAGGGCTACGAGGTCGAGTCGCAGGCCGGTCACGCGGTGGCGCTGCAGCTCGAGCTCGACGAGGAGCTGCGCCGCGAGGGCCTGGCGCGGGAGATCGTCCACGCCGTCCAGAACGCGCGCAAAGCGGCGGGGCTCGAGATCACCGACCGGATCGAGCTCGGGCTCGGCGGCGACCCGGAGCTGCTCGCCGCGGCCCGCGACCACGAGGCCTACCTGGCCGGCGAGGTGCTGGCGACGGCGGTCGAGATCGGCGACGGCGAGGGTGGCGCCGACGCCAAGATCGACGGCCGGCAGCTACTGATCTCGGTTTCCCGGGTTTGAACTTCATCGGCCGCATGAGATCTCTCCGCCCAGCCACGGCTCACGCCTCCCTCGCCCGCCTGACCGCGCTCGGGGTGCTGGCCCTCGCGCTGCTCGCCCCTGCCACCGCCGCCGCTGCCAAGGAAACCGACCTCGCTCCCAACCGGCCGGCGCCGAAACCGCAGCTGATCCTGATCCACGGCGGCTCCTTCCTCTTCCATGACCCCTTCTTCCGGCCGCTGACCCGGCCCTGGGCGCTGGAGGCGGGCTTCGTGCCCCACTACATCAACTACCCGCTCAACGACCTGCCGGGGGCGGTGGCGGCAGCGCGGCTCGAGGCGCGCAAGCTGCGCGAGCTGGTCGGCATCAACCGGGTCTACGTCTACGGCGCCTCGGCCGGCGGCACCCTGGCGGCGATCCTCGCCGGCGAGGGCGACGTCGCCGCCGCGGTCGCCAAGGCACCGGTTTCCGACCTCGAAACCTGGGAATGGCCGCTCGGCCGCTACGGCGCCAACTACTACGAAAACATCGCCGCCGGGCCTGCCACCCGGATCCGACTTTCGCCCGTCAACCGGGCCGAGGGGCGGCCGCTGCTGGTGATCCAGGGCCGCGAAGACGACATCGTGCCGCCGACGATGAACGAAGAATTTGCCGCGAAGTTTGGCCGCGTCCATCTCTGGTTAGTCCCAGGGGGACACACCACCGAGCGCGTCCGGCCCTGGATCCTCGAAGGGGCGATGCGCTGGCTGGCGCAAATCGCCGCCCGGTACGCCCAGTCGCCCGGCGAAGCGCAATCCCTACCCTAAAGTCGACCCTCCCGCTCGACAATGCGCCTAAAACTCAGAGTCCACCTCAAGGAGATCTTCCGCCTGCCCGGCTGGGCGCGGCGCTCGCCGCGGGCGCCGCTCGGTGACGAGGCGGGCAGTCGCGGCTTCCGGCCCGACGTCGAGGGGATGCGCGCGGTCGCGATCGTCGCCGTCCTGCTCTGCCACGCCGGCGTCCCCTTCCTCGCCGGCGGCTACGTCGGGGTCGACGTCTTCTTCGTCATCTCCGGCTTCCTCATCACCCGCCTGCTGCTGGGCGAGATGGAGGGGCGGGGGACGGTCTCGCTGCGCAGCTTCTACGCCCGCCGCGCCAAGCGACTGCTGCCGCTTTCGGCACTCCTGCTGGCGGTCGTGGGCGTGCTCTCGATCGCGATCTTCTCGCCACTGCGGGCGACCGAAACCTCGGGCGACATCATCAGCTCGGCGCTCTACGTCGCCAACTGGCACTTCGCCGCGCAGTCGGTCGACTACTTCGCCCAGGGGCTCGAACCGAGCCCGGTCCTCCACCTCTGGTCGCTGGCGATCGAGGAGCAGTTCTACCTCGTCTGGCCGGGGCTGATGCTGGGCGTCACCTGGTGGTTCCGCAAGCGCGGCCGCAAGGTCCGGCCGGTCCTGATGCTGACCGTCGCCCTGATCTTCGCTGCCTCGCTGGTGACCGGGATCCTGCTCACCGACTCGACCCCGGCCGCCGCCTACTTCTCGACCTTCGGCCGCGCCTGGGAGCTGGCGCTGGGGGCGATGCTGGCGCTGCTCGGGGTCGTCAAGCTGCACCGCGCCTTCGCCGCCGCGATCGGCTGGCTCGGGCTGGCGGCGATCGTCTACGCCTCGATCGCCTTCAGCGCGACGACCCCCTTCCCCGGCGTCGCCGCCCTGGTGCCGACCGTCGGCACCGCGGCGCTGATCCTCGCCGGCTCCTCGCTCTACGCACAGCGGGCCGGCGCCCCGGCCTGGCTGCTCTCGCTGCCGCCGGTCCGCCACATCGGCCGCGTCTCCTACTCCTGGTACCTCTGGCACTGGCCGTTCTTGATCTTCGCCGCGGCGCTGTTCGGCGAGCTCTCGGTCGCCGCCGGCCTCGCGGTCGTCGCCCTCGCCTGGATCCCCTCGGTCGCCAGCCATTGGCTGATCGAGGACCCGATCCGCCGCGCTCGCTCGCTGGCGCGGCTGCCGAACCGGGCGATCGTGCTCGGCGCCGCCTGCACCGCGGTCGCCGTCTTCAGCGGCGTCCTCGTCAAGAACCTGCAGCCGACCTTCCACACCGCCGCTGCCAACGAAGTGATGGGCGCCGCGGCGCTGCCCGAACAGCCCGAGCCGCAGCAGACCGCCTCTGCCGTGCGGCCCAACCCGCTGCGCGCCCGCGCCGACCGCTCGCGGGCCTTCTACGACGGCTGCCTGGTCGGGATCGACGGCACCAACTCGAACCGCTGCCTCTACGGCGACCCCGAGGGCCAGCGCACCGTGATCCTCTTCGGCGACTCCCACGCGATGCAGTACTTCCCGCCACTCGAAGCGCTGGCCGAAGAGCACCACTGGCGGCTGATCACCCTGACCAAGGCCGAATGCACGCCGGGCGAAGTGAAGATCCGCAGCATGGTCGCCGACCGCGAGTACTCGCAGTGCGACGCCTGGCGCCAATCGGCGCTGCAGCGGATCGAAGACAGCGGCGACGACGACGCGGTGACGGTGGTGATGAGCGGTGACACCGCCTACACCGCCTACGGCGAGAACGGCGAAGAACTGAGCGGCGACGAAAACGCCGACGCGCTGCAGGAGGGATACGAAAAGACGCTGCGCCGGATCCAGGCCGCCGGCCCGAACACGGTCGTGATCCGCGACACCCCGGCCTCCGCGAGCGACGTGCCGAGCTGCGTCTCCGAAGACCTGCAGAACCTCGACGCCTGTGCCTTCAAACAGCCGCGCGAATGGGACCGCGACTTCGACGAGCGGGCCGCCACTGCGACCCCCGGTGCCCACCTGATCGACCTCACCGCCGAGATCTGCCCGGGCGAACTCTGCCGCGCGGTGATCGGCGATGCGCTCGTCTACCGCGACAAAAGCCACCTGACCGCGACCTTCGCCCGCACCCTGACGCCGTGGATCGAAACCGGTCTGGCCGAAGCTGGGCTTTCGTAGCCAAGCGCGCGCCTTTCGTAACCTGGGCCGGTGAAGTTCGGAACCGCTTTCTTCCCGACCGCGGAGGCGATGCCGCCGGGTGAGCTCGGCCGCCTCGTCGAGGAGCGCGGCCACGAGTCGCTGTTCTTCGCCGAGCACACCCACATCCCGGCCTCGCGGCTCTCGCCCTGGCCGGCGGGCCGCGAGCTGCCGCCGAAATACGCCCGCACCTACGACCCGTTCGTCGCCTGCACCGCGGTGGCTGCGTCGACCACCCGGCTGCGGGTCGGCACCGGCATCTGCCTGGTGGTCGAGCGCGACCCGATCACTACCGCGAAAGAGGTCGCCTCGGTCGACCGGCTATCCGGCGGCCGCTTCGAGTTCGGCGTCGGCGCCGGCTGGAACCGCGAGGAGATGGAGAACCACGGCACCGACCCGCGGACGCGGATGGCGCTGATGGCCGAGCGGATCGAGGCGATGATCGCGATCTGGACCGAGGAGGAGGCGAGCTACCACGGTGAGTTCGTCGACTTCGAGCGGATCTGGTCCTGGCCGAAGCCGGCGCAGTACCCGCACCCGCCGATCCTGGTCGGCGGCAACGGCCCGACGGTGATCGACAGGGTCCTGCGCTTCGGCGACGCCTGGCTCCCCAACTATGCGCGCGAGGACTTCCGCGACCGGATCGGCGAGCTCCGCGCCCGCGCCGAGCGCCCGATCGAGGTGCAGGTGATGAGCGCCCCCGCCGACGCGGCGAAACTCGAGCAGCTGGCCGAGCTCGGCGTCACCCGCGTCGCCCACTGGCTGCCGAGCGGCAAGCGCTCGGTGGTCGAGGCCGAGCTCGAGCGCTGGGAGGCGGCGATCGCCCAGCTCTACGGCGAGGCGTGACCCCCGAGGAAGCACGCGAGCGCTTCGCCGCGGCCCGCGTCGCCGACCTGGCGACGGTCACTCCCGCCGGCACCCCGCACATCGTCCCCATCGTCTTCGCCCTGATCGACGACACCGTCTACAGCGTCGTCGACGAGAAGCCGAAGCGAACCACCGACCTGAAGCGACTGGAGAACGTAAGGGCGAACCCGCGAGCAGCGCTCCTGGCCGACCACTACGAGGAGGACTGGACCCAACTCTGGTGGGTCAGAGCAGACGGATCTGCGCGTGTCATCGACCCGGACGAGCCGGAGGCCCGGCGCTCGCTCGCAGCTCTAACAGAGCGATACCCGCAACAACGCCCGATCGGCCCAGTCCTCGCTGTCGACGTGGATCGCTGGACCGGCTGGTTGGGAGGGAGCGCGGATGCTGCGAGCGGGTGAGCCGGGTAGCGTCCGCGATCCCTCCTCGCAAACCCTCCCGACTACTACGCCAGCGCCGGCTCCAACTCCGCCTCAAGCCGCCGCTTCGGCATCGCGCCAACCACTTTCTTGGCAATCGCCCCGTCCCGAAACAGGATCATCGTCGGGATCGAAAGCACTTCGTACTGGGCCGCCGTCTGCTGGTTCTCGTCGACGTTGATCGAGACGATCTTCAGGTCGTCGCGCTCGGCGTCGATCTCCTCGAGCACGGGATGGACGACGCGGCAGGGGCCGCACCAGGGAGCCCAGAAGTCGACCAGCACCGGGCCCTCGGCCTCGAGGACGTCGGCTTTGAAGGTTGCGTCGGTTACGTCGGTCAGTTTTCCGGTCACTGGTTCGATCTCCCTAAATCGAGGTCTGCGGTCTCAGTTCCAATACTTCAAAAAGTATAGCGCCACCGCTCCGACGCTCAAACAGCCTATTGCTCGCTCCGGCCTGCCGTTAGTTTGCAGCTGTGACCAACGCCGAGATCGCCGCCGCCCTGGACGAATTGGGGACCCTCTACGAGCTCGACGGGGCGGTCAAATACCGGGTGTTGGCCTACGGTGCCGCGGCGAAGGCGATCCGTGAGAGCCCGGTCTCGGTCGCCGAGCTGGCGGCGAAGGGCGAAGCGACCAAGGTGCCGGGGGTCGGCAAGACGCTGGCGGAAAAGATCGACGCGCTGATCGAGACCGGCGAAATCCCCGCCGCGGCGAAACTCAAAGCGAAGTTCCCGCCGACCCTGATCGAAGTGACGCGAGTGCCGGGGATGGGGGCGAAAACCGCGCGGCGGCTGTTCGAGGAGCTCGGCATCTCCTCGATGGAGGACCTGAAGAAGGCGGCCGAGGAAGAAAAGGTTCGCGAGGTCAAAGGGCTCGGCAAGAAAGTCGAGGAAAACGTCCTCGCCGCACTCGAGCGACTGGGCGAGCCGGGAGAGGGGCCGGGGCGGCTGATCCTCTCGAAAGTGCTACCGATCGCGGAGGAACTGGCTCAGGCACTGCGCGACCATCCCTCCACTCACAAGGTCGAGATCGCCGGCTCGGCCCGCCGCTGGGCAGAGACCTGCAAGGACATCGACCTGATCGCCACCGCCGAGGAGCCCGCGGCGCTGGCCGCGGCGCTGGTCGCCCACCCGCTGATCGCCGCCGCCGGCAAACCGAGCGCCAACGGCGCTCGCGGCCAGACCCACAACGGGATCTCGGTCGACCTGCGGATCGTCCCGCCGGAGGACTTCGGCAACCTGCTGCAGCACTTCACCGGCTCCAAGGCCCACAACGTCGCGCTCCGCGAAGAGGCGGTCGGCCGTGGTCTCTCCGTCTCCGAGCACGGCGTCACCGACACCGAGAGCGGCGAGGTCACCCACTGCGCGTCCGAGGCCGAGGTCTACGAGCGGCTCGGCTACGACTACATCGTCCCCGAGCTGCGTGAGAACCGCGGCGAGCTGAAGGCGGCGCGTGAAGGGAAGCTGCCGAAACTGATCGAGCTCGGCGACCTGAGGGGCGACCTCCACACCCACACGACCCTCTCGGATGGCCGCAACACCCTGACCGAGATGGCCGAGGCCGGCCGCGAGCGGGGCTACGCCTACCTGGCGATCACCGACCACTCGGCGAGCCACGGCTTCGGCGACCACGTCACCGCCGAGCGGCTCTGGAAGCGGATCGAGGAGGTTCGCGCCTGGAACGAGGAGCACGCAACCCGCTCCTTCCGCCTGCTGGCCGGCTCGGAGATCAACATCGGCCTCGACGGCACGCTCGACTACCCCGACGACCTCGTCGCCGCCCTCGACTGGGCCGTCGCCAGCGTCCACACCTCCTTCAACATCTCCGAAAAGGAGATGACCGCGCGCGTCCTCGGCGCGATCGAGAACCCCAACGTCGACTGCATCGGCCACCTCACCGGCCGCCTGATCGGCCGCCGCGAGCCCTACGGCATCGACGTCGAGGCGGTCGCCGAGGCGGCCGCCCGCACCGGCACGATGCTCGAGATCAACGGCAACCCCAACCGCCGCGACCTCTCCGACCGCCACGCGCGCCTCGCTGCCGACGCCGGCGCGACGATCGTCCTCAACACCGACGCCCACGGCGTCGACACCCTCGACAACATGCAGTACGCCGTCGCCACCGCCCGCCGCGCCTGGCTGACCAAAGCCGAAGTCGCCAACACGCGCACCTGGTCCCAGTTCAAAAAACTCCGCAAGCCCGGCCGCTAGGCCGTTCGTTTTTTCAACCTCATATGAGGGTGAAATGGCGAACGGCTAGACGTAGGAGCCGCGGTTGCGGGCCTCGCTGCGGAGGCCGGGGGTGCGGACCAGTTCGACGGGGCGCAATGCGTTGGTCGGGACGACGTAGAACTTGACGCCGTCGCGCTGCTCGACCGCCAGGACCGCCGCCTCACGGGTGTGCCAGGCGAGCGAGACGAGGAGCGCGTAGCCGGCGCCGATCGCCGCGACCCCGGGGAAGAAGACGCCGAGGGCGCCGGCGGCGATCGCGAACAGCGCCATCGGCCAGAGGCGGCCGGCGGCGATCCGAGCGGGGCTCTGAGCGGGCAGCGAGGTGGCGGTCTTGGCGCGGGCGAGGAGGTCGCGCATGTCCTCGGCGACGCGGCCCGGGCGGCCGAGCCAGAAGCCGATCGCGCTGGCGACGATCCACCAGGCGAGGGCGACGAAGAGGGTGGTCGAGTCGTCGTCGCGGCCGATCGCGAGCGCGGTGATCGCGCCGAGCACGGTTGCCTCGGCGCCGGTGATGAAGACGGTGGTGCGGAGCAGGTCGGTGAACGGCATCGCCGCTTAGTCAACCACCGCCAGTCCCTCGCCTACCCGGCGAGCCAGCGCAGCAGGGCGAGCCAGCCTTCGGGACCGCTCACCGTCAGGTCCGACTCCTCGGCCAGCTCAGCTGGCGCCTCCGGCGAGAGCACGCCGACGCAGACCGCAACCTCGAGGTCGCCGGCCTCGCGCAGCTGGCGCAGGCGGCGGAAGGCGTCGAGGTCGGTGCGGTCGTCGCCGGCGTAGGTGGCGCGGTCGACGCCGTCGGCGGCGATCAGCGAGCCGACCGCGGCGTCCTTGCCGCCGCCGCCGCTCGGCCTCAGCTCGAGCACCTTGCGCCCCCAGTGTGGTTCGAGTCCCGCCTGACCGGCGGCGACCGCGAGCTCGCGGGCTCGCGCTTCGGCGACGGTTTCGTCCTCGGCGCCGCGCCAGTGGAGCGCTTGGATCGGGCCCTTGTCCTCGCGTCGCAGCCCGGAGACGTCGATTTCGGCGGTGTCGCCGGCGAGGAATTCGGACGCCTCGCGCTCGCGGCCGGCGATCGAAGGGTCGGGCTCGGGCGCTTCCGCCCCCGGCATCAGCAGCTCGAGCCCGTGGTTGCCGGCGTAGGCGAGACCGTCGAGGCCGACCAGTTGGCGTGCGGCCAGCGCCTGCCGCCCAGAGACGCAGCCGACCAGGCCGTAGCGTTCGTTCAGCGCCGCCAGCGCCTCGCGCGCCTCGGCGGGCACCGCCGCTTCCTCGGCGCGCTCGACGATCGGCGCCAGGGTGCCGTCGATGTCGGTCAGCACGGCGGCGCGGCGCGGCTCGGCGCGCAGCGGTCCGAGGAGCTGCTCCCAGGCGTCTCCCGCCGTCTCGACTCCGGGTGGCACCTACCCAGTATCGCTGAGTCGCCCCGGGCAACGGCTCTCCCCTCCCCGGGCGCTGAGGCGCAGCAGCGCTTCTCGCTACGCTCAGAGCGTGGATTCCCTTTCCTGGAAAGGCGACCTGCCCCACCTGCGCTCGCCGGTCATGGTTTGCGCCTTCCGCGGTTGGAACGACGCGGCTGCCGCTGCCTCGACCGCGCTGGCGACGATCGGCAACGCGCTCGACGCTGAGCCGATCGCGGCGATCGACCCCGAGGAGTTCTTCGACTTCCAGAGCACGCGGCCGAACGTCGTCCTCGAGGACGGCGAGACGCGGCGGATCGAGTGGCCGCTCAACGACTTCGCCTACTGCCGGGTGCCGAACGCCGACCGCGACCTGATCCTGCTCGACGGCACCGAGCCCAACCTGCGCTGGCGGACCTTCTCGGAGGCCGTCGCGACCGCGGCCGACGCGCTCGGGGTCGAGTTCGTGATCACCCTCGGCGCCCTGATCGCCGAGGTCGCCCACACCCTGCCGGTGCCGATCACCGGAATCGCCTCGAGCCCGAACCTGGTCGATCAGCTCGAACTCGAGCGCTCCAACTACGAGGGCCCGACCGGGATCGTCGGCGTCGTCCACGACCTCTGCGGCCAGACCGGGATCGACTCCGCCTCGCTCTGGGCCGCGGTTCCGCACTACGTCGCCGCGGTCCCCAACCCGAAGGCGGCGCTGGCGCTGCTGCGCCGGCTGGAGGGGATGACCGGGATCGCCGTCGAGGCCTCCGAACTGGAGGAGGAAACCAGCGACTACGAGCGCCAGATCGCCCGCGCTGTCGCCGCCAACCCCGAGATCGAGGACCTCGTCGCCCGGATCGAGGCCGAACAGGTCGACATGATCGAGGAGGGCGAGGAGCTCCCCTCAGCCGACTCGATCGCCCAGGAGTTCCAGCGCTTCCTCCGCCAGCGCGGCGACGGCAGCTAGCTCAGGACTCTGCCGCCGGGCAGATCAGCCGATAGTCGCACCAGGAGCAGACCGTCGGCGAGGGGCGCGGCTCGAAGTCCTGGCCGAGGATTCCCTCGCCGACCTGCAGCACGGTGCGCTCGACCCGCTCCGCGTCGTCGGGCTTGGTCGGCGCCGCGACCTTGTCGCCGTCGAGCACGTAGTAGTAGGAGCCGGTGGCGGCGTCGATCTCCCAGGCCTCGCGGGCGGCCATCCGGTAGAGCGCCAGCTGCAGGTCGGACTCCAGCTCCTCGGCGCTCTTGCGTTCGCCGGTCTTGTAGTCGATCAGCTCGTAGTCGCCGTCGGGGTGGCGGTCGACCCGGTCGACCCGGCCGCGGACGTGGTGCTCGCCGACCTTGAAGTCGAACTTCTTCTCCAGCCAGACCGGCTCGGACTCGGCCACCCGCTCGTTCTCCCAGAACATCCGCAGCGCCTCGCGGCCGCGGTCGCGGTACTGCAACTCGTCGTCGGAGGAGCCGAACCCGGTCCGCCGCCAGCCGATCTCGAACAGCCGGTTGAGCGTCTTCAGGCCGTCGCGCTCGTCCGCCGGCGGCTCTTTGTGGAAGCGTTCGAGGACGTTGTGGAAGAGGATGCCGAAGCGCTGGTTGATCGTCGGCTCCTGCGGGATCCCGAAGACACGGGCGAACTTGTACTTGAGCGGGCAGGTGAGGTAGAGGGTGAGGTCGGAGGCGGAGAGGCTGAGGCGGCCGTCGCCGCGCTTCGGCAGGAAGGCGGCCAGCGAGGGCTCCTCGCGGGCGGCGATCAGCTCGAGCCGGCGGTCGCGCTCGCGCTCGGAGCCGAGCAGGTAGGCGTCGAGTGAGGAGGCGTCGAGCTCGGCCTGCTGCTCCGGCGTCGCCACCTGGCGCAGCAGCCCGTTGACCGCCTCGATCGCCTCTTCGGTCGCCTCGTCGCCGGGCCGCTGCGCCAGCGCCGCCAGCTTCAGCAACTCGAGGTAGCGGGCGATCGCCCGGTTGACGTCGATCGCCGTGTCGAGGCGCGGCTCCGAGAGCTCGCGACCGGCCCGCCAGGAGGCCTCGAGCACCTGCTCGCGCAGCGTCCGGTAGGTCGCGTGCAGGCCCTCGGCCGGTCCGAACAGCTCCTCGTCGTGCTCCTCCTCGGGCTGCTCGGAGGCGGCCAGCGCCCGCGTGTAAAAGGGAGCGGG
>Ga0081455_10008888_pt1 | contig 10385 bp, 9 predicted proteins | sample TabmetS3T2R1_FD_70207 | JGI IMG/M metagenome (GOLD analysis project Ga0081455, IMG submission 70207) | Tabebuia heterophylla rhizosphere microbial communities from the University of Puerto Rico - S3T2R1 | ecosystem: Host-associated > Plants > Roots > Rhizosphere ... | reverse complement strand
CGAGGCCAACCGGTTCGAATGGACTGCGCAGCCAGTGGGCGCGGCTGCTGATCCAATGCAGAGGTGACGACCTTGCTCGCCCGCGCCGACGGTTCATCACGCTAATCGGCCGAGCGGCAGCCGCTTGTCGTGCAGACCACCCCGCAAATATCTGGAGATTCGAGTGTCGGCGCGCTTGTTGATTCTAGTGCGCATTCCGCTCACATTGAAGCGTAGCCTGCATGGCGGAAAAAGCTCGCCTCCGGCACCGCCCCGCGTCGCGTCGGTCGATCATGCGGCGGGCTTGAATGCAGAGGAGCCGATGCGCGTCTTGCCTATCGTGCTGCTCGTCCTGTGGGTCTCGTCGGCCGCTGTGGCGGAAGATGCCGCTGCCCAGGAAGACACCGCGACCCTGTGGGCAGCCTTGCGCGCCGGCGGGCATGTTGCGCTCGTGCGGCACGGCGCGACTGCCGGCGGGGCCGGTGATCCGCCCGGATTTCGGCTCGATGATTGCGCGAGCTCTTAAAAGCGTCGCTCCACGCCCCAACGCGCGCGCGCGCGTAACGTAGCACCCATCCTCACTCCAATCCTCTCCTCCTCACACCTAGCGTGGGTGCACGAGCCCATGTTGAGTAAAATCATACGTCGCTTGGCGCGTACATCCGACGACTGAGCCGAGCTCGACCTGCTTTCAACGCCCAGACTGCGAGGGCGCTCGGCGCCTGCGACGCCTGCGTTTTCTTCGCTTCTTGAGCGGCGCGGCGGGCGAACTTGGCGATGTCCGCACGGCGGAAGGAGGCATGCGGGCGCTGAACGAGAGGTCAGGATTTGCCGACATGCCGGCATTCAGCGAAAGGCAAGTATCGGCAGCGCAGTTAACGACGGCTGGCTGATGTCGTCCGCCTCGCGACAGCCGCGGCGTCCCGGGAACTCTGCATCCGGCCACACGTTGACGGCCTGTAAAAGGCGCCTCGTGTTCGATCCAGAAAAAGCCCTGAGCTATCAACGCGCGCTCGCCGTGTTCACACGCATCGTCGATGAACCGGCTTCCGTCCCAGGCCTGTTGCAGAACGCCGCCGCCCAGGTTGCCCGCATTACCCACATCAAGCATGTGAAGATCCTGCGCTATCGCCCCGATCGGGGCGATCTCCTGGTCCAGGCCGGCGTCGGCTGGAAGCCCGGCGTGGTCGGCCATGTCAGCTTTGGCGCCGACCGGTTTTCCGCGCCCGGCCGCTCTATCCAAACCGGCGCCCCGGTCGCGGTCGAGGACATCGCGAACGATCCGGAATTCCGCTACGCCGACGTGCTCCGCGAGCACAGCATCGTGTCAGTGCTCAACGTTCCTATCTTTGTCGACGGCACGCATTGGGGCGTGCTCGAGGTCGATACGGTCGAAAAGACAACGTTCGGAGAATTCGAGGTTCACTCGCTTGCGATCTTTGCCAACATTCTCGGCGTGTCGCTCGCGAAGGACGCGGCGCGCAACGCCGCCGCCAAGGCCACGTCGCTGATCAGCGATAGCAAGTCCGAGACCGAGATCATGCTGCGCGAGCTGCAGCATCGGATGAAGAACAATCTGCAGGTGATCGTGAGCCTTCTGGCGCTTCAGGGCCGCGAGTCAGCGAGCGAGGAGGCGCGCGAGCGCATCGGCCGCGTGATGGACCGCGTGATGGCGATCGGGCTTGCGCACGACCAGCTCTCCTTCAAGAAAGGCGCCAGCAGCGTGGATATGCGCGACTACCTGAAGGCGCTGTGCGCCAACGTCGACCCCCGCCGTCCGAACCTCACGATCGACACGGAATTGGAGTCGATAAGCATCCCGCTCGACCGCGCCGTTCCGATCGGCCTCATCCTGAACGAGTTGGTGACCAACTCGGTCAAGTACGCATTCGATGAGGAAGGCGGCGTCATCAACATCACGTTCCGGGTGAACGAAACGATCGGTGAAGCTGAGCTTTGTGTGCGCGACAACGGACGCGGCATGGGACCAGCGCGATCCGGCTCGCTCGGGCTACGGCTGGTTGACGGCCTTTCGCGCCAGCTCGGCGGCCGGCTCACCACGCCCGAAGTTCCGAAGGGCACGAAGACGGTGTTGACAGTCCCGTATTCGGTCCGGTGACTGGGGGCCGCCATCCTCACGGCGGCAATGGGCACATTGCTGCCCAGAGCCAATGCGGCGGCATGTCCGCAGCTGGCAAAGGCGGACTTCTCCAGCGGCCCCGCAAAGTAACCTCAGTATCGCAAGACTATCGTTGGCGGATCAGAAAAAATATAGGCCTTACAGGCGCTTAAATGTTTCGGGGGCGAAGTGCTCCGTTCGTCTGTTCTTCGCCCTGCCAACTAAATCAGCGTGGGGTGCAGCATGATCACCGCATTTGCCGACCCATTCGACGCACTGCTCAGCCTGCAGCGGGAACTCGAAGCCAGATTGGCGAGCGACTGGCTTTCTGAGATGAGCGCCAGCCGCGGGCCATTCCCTCCCATCAACGTATTTCAGCAGGGCGACGACATCCTGGCGCTCATGGAGTTGCCGGGCGTCGACAAGAACGACCTACAAATCCAAGCCAAAGCAAACACTATCCGCATCTCCGGCAAAAAGCGCGTCGAGTATGCAAACGAGGCGAGCGTGCATCGCCGGGAACGTGTCTCCGGCGAGTTCGATCGCACGCTATCGCTGCCGGTTCAATTCGATCCGGATGGCATTAAGGCCGAGTACCGCGACGGCCTGCTCGCCTTGTACTTGCCGAGAGCCGAAAGCGACAAGCCGCACAGCATCAAGATCAAGTGACTAATCCACGAACTCAGGAGCACGGTCATGGCTACCAGACAGGAACTGCAAGTCCAGCAGAAGCGCGAGCTCGATAAAAAAGAAGAGGACACGGTTCCCGCGCGCGTGTTTTTACCCACCGCCGATATCTATGAGACCGATGACGCTTTGAACGTCGTGCTCGAAATGCCAGGCGTCGAGAAGAACAGCGTCGACATCCGCGTGGAAGACGGCGTTCTCAAGATCGGTGGGCGGCTGGATTTCTCCAAATACCAGGGACTACAACCGCTCTATACCGAGTACAACGTCGGCCACTATTCGCGCAGCTTCCGGCTTCCGAGCAGGATCGACCAGAACAAGATCGCGGCCGAGCTGAAGGACGGCGTGCTCTCGCTGGTGCTGCCCAAGGTCGAGGAAGCCAAGCCGCGCACGATACAAGTTAAATGATGGAGGAGGGCCATGTCTGACGCGGCGGTGGCATCGCTCACCAAGAAGCGAGCGATGCCGGTTTTCGATAGCAGTCTCCCTGTTGCCAGTCGGGTCGGAGGCAACAACCGTTTCCTGGCGACGTTACCTTCAACCGCTTACTCCCTACTCGCGCCGCATCTGCGCACCATCCCACTGAAGCGCGGGGCGACACTGTACGAGATAGGAGAGAAGATCGAGCAGGTCTATTTCCCAGATGGCGCGGGGATGGTTTCGCTCTTGGCGATAACGCCAAGCGGAGCATCCATCGAGAGCGCATCGGTGGGCCGAGATGGGGTTCTCGGCGCTAGCGCCGGATTGGGACCGACATGGACCGTTGCCCGCGCCGTGGTGCAGTTGCCCGGCACGGCGGCGTCGATTTCTGCCGCTCACTTTCGTGCTGCTGCCGCTAAAAGTCAGACGCTTCGTGACCAGATCGTGCGCTATAACAACGCGCTGCTTGCGCAGATCCAACAGGCGGTCGTGTGCAACGCACTTCACAGCGTACGAGCCAGGCTCTGCCGCTGGTTGTTGCAAGCGAACGAATGCATCGACGGCGATGCCATTCCGGCGACGCAGGATTTTCTCGCGCAGACGCTAGGCGTGCGCCGCACCACCGTAACTTCCGCGGCTCGCCTACTGCAGCGCGAGGGCATGATCCGGTGCCGGCGAGGTCTCATCCAAATCGTGGATCGCGCTGCCCTCGAAGAGAATTCGTGTGAGTGTTACGGCGCGCTGCGGGAGGCCCATAAGGTCTTTCAGGTTCGGTCTTCCTAGAGATGGGCTGATTGCCCCGCTGCATAAGTCCGAAGTTGCACATTGCTGCCCAGAGCCAATGCGGCGGCATGTCCGCAGCTGGCGAAAGCGGACTTTGCATCGTCTTCTCCCTGAGCCGTTCCTCCAGCGCGCCGACGAGGTGATCGAATAGGCAGACTGCTTTGCTGCGATAGCTCCCGGCGCCGGTTATGGCACATTGCTGCGCAGAGCCAATGCGGCAGCACGTCCGCAGCTGCGTGATGAACTCGCGCCGCCTGCCATAGGCCGGATCGAAATCCCGCGGTGCATTGGCGGTCTCTCCCGTATCGAGGTGTGCTATCCTTTCGGCTGGAAGTACGGGAGACACTTGGCGGCAGGGGCATCGACCTCGGCCTCCGGAGGCGGCTATGCGCTGACCCTCCGCCCATGTGTTGAGAAGCATACCAACTTGAGCGTTGAGCTGGTGCAGAAGCAGGTGGAGATGTTGCACGAGTTGGTGCCCATGGCGACCGTCACGCCGCGCTCCTCAACCCGACCTTTCCCGGTTCTGAGAGCCAATCGAGAGACCTGCAGGCGGTGGCCCACAAGCTCGGGCTGCAGCTCCATGTCCTACATGCTAGCACCGACCGCGACTTCGATACGATCTTTGCAACGATGGTACAATTGCGAGCAGGTATGCTCGTAATTGGTGCTGACCCGTACTTCTTCGGTCACCGCGATCAAATCGCCGCCCTGGCCATTCGTCACAGGATGCCCGCCATTTTCTTCTTACGCGAGTTCGCCACGGTTGGCGGCCTGATGAGCTACGGCCCGATCGTGACTGAGAGCTATCGCCAGGTTGGCATCTACGCCGGCCGGACTCTCAAGGGCGAGAAGTTGGCAGATTTAGACCTGGAAGAGTGGGCGGGTCATCTCGCGCATGCGCAGAGGCTCGTTCCGCCAGCAGTTTGGTGCACCCAACCTGACGGTGCACCGCGTCGACTTGCTCGACCTGCTGCGCGGGGCGCTCAAGACGGTCGATTTCCGTCTTGGAGCCCGCTGCATCGCCGTCGAAGAGTACGATCGCGGCGGGGTGGTGCGGCTCGCTGACGGCGGCGAGATCGAGGCCGACATCATTATCGGTGCCGACGGCATTCATTCTGTTGTGCGGAACAGCCTGTTCGGCCCTGACGCACCGCGATTCACCGGCTGTATCTGCTGGCGCGGTATGGCGGCCGCGAGCGCGGTGCCGCGCGACATTGCCATTGCGGAAGGCGCTATGTGGATGGGCCCGCATGGCCATGTCGTGCACTACCCCGTACGACGCGGCGAACTCATCAACATCGTCGCGCATTTCGACAGCGATTCGTGGACTGAGGAGTCGTGGACGCGGGAATGTGATGTGTCGGAGCTGACGACGACCTACGCCGGCTGGCATCGCGACCTACTACGCCTCTATCCCTACAGCGAGCGCTGGTACAAATGGGCGCTCTACGATCGCGATCCGGTTGAGCGATGGAGCAAAGGGCGGGTAACACTGCTTGGCGATTCCGCGCACGCCATGCTGCCTTACCTTGGCCAGGGTGCGGCCATCGGCACGCACCGTCGTCCATTGTAATACCAGCCGCGTCCGCATCCATCCGCGGCTTCGGCGACCGTGGAGATAACGCTCAACGCAGCGATCCCGAGAAGCAAGTCGCGTGTCGAGCGGGCCAGTCGGTCAAGCCGCGTCACGATCAGCACATCGCCCTGGTCGAGCCGCTTGAGCAGCTTGGCAAGCTCGGGTCGGTCGCTCCAAGCGCCACTGACCTTCTCCGCGTAGATTTTGGTGCAGCCGGCGGTCCGAAGCTGTGCATCCTGTGAGGCTAAGCTTTGGCCGCCAGTCGAAACCCGCGCGTAGCCGTAAGCCGCCATTCGTGCCTGCCTGACTGGCCATGTAGGAGCACTTCGAGTTCGCTGATGGTGTAGGCTTTTTGGGCAGCCAGTTGAGCGTTCACCCCTTGCATGGCTGTTGCACCCATGAAGAAAATCAGACGCTGCGATTAAGGTTACAGTGCTTACAACTATGCGCCTGCTCGGGCAGTGAAGCCTGGGCAGGCGTTTATCGCTCACGCGGGACTTTCTTTGCGCGCCGATTGGCCCGAAACCGTCCGGAGTTCTCAGAGATCCGACTGCGTGGCTGGGCATGTAGGACTCGAACTCAGAAACGTCGCTGCAAATTATCTCTTTGAAAAGTTGGGTAGATTTGCGGGAATCCAGCCGAATTTTGGCCACGGAGACCATTCGCGCTTGAGCTGTGGCGTTGAGGAGATGCAGCTGAGCCTACGGCGAGGATCTCAGTAGCGATGCTTACGCGGGCGTTGGCTGATCGCTGAGATGGCAGGAATTGCCGCGATTTTCATGCCGATCCAGAGATCATCAGGCAGCGACCAATCCAGCAATCGCCTACGCGCTTGGTGCCGGAGAAATGGACGCGGAGACAGCGCATGTTGCACCGCCTCCCTACTCGAAGACATTCTTGCGAAATCACATGCGTTCGTCGTTGGCAAGGACTGCAAGGGTCCGCTGGGCGATATCGCGCATTAATCCGATCCCGGCCATGTCCCGCCCGTCGGCGAGCGCCTTGGCAACGATCGCGAGCTCGCGCCAGCAGAGATCGAGTCTCGCGCATCCACAACGCCGTCCGCAATAGCAGGTCGGCCCATTTGTCACGATGCCGCGCAATGACGCTCTGCAAAAGATAGGTGACGACCTTTTCTCGATTGCGGGCGCGTGTGCCTACTATCGCCTGCGCAATGTCGGGACCGTCCTCGAACCAGGATTGCGCGACTACCTCTAGGTCGGCTAGCTCGCCGCTTTTTCGCAACACCGTTTCGACCGCCGTGCCTCCACGCATCGCCTCAGGAATCTCGGCAACGAGGCGGGCTAAGGTTTCGCCGAAGTCCATGCGCGCGGGTTGCCAGTCGACGCCACACCGATGTGATTTCTGCGTCCTATCCTGTCTCACCTTGCGTCGCGTTTATACCGACGCACAGATAGCCGCTCGCCGCGCGAGCACAGCAGCTGGCATGCCGGTGATTGGGCTCACGCCGGTCCACAGAGCTGCCGAAAAGATCAATAACGTCTCGTCCTTGGACGGGTCAGTTGACCAACAATGGCGTGATGAAGTCGTTGCGCTTCCCGTTCGGCAGCCCCCACAGGAATGTTCGTGAAGCTCAACAGCAGTCCGGAATCAGGGGAGTTTCCCACCGCGCAGGAGGATAATGCGAATGGGCCTAATCCGCCACGCTGCGCGGACGCCGCCAATGCAACGTCATCGCGACATCCGGGAAATCGGCCGATCACATGCATTCCGCCGGTCGGTACGTCGAGCACAATCCTATCAGCGAAGACCTTGTGAAGTGCCGAGGTAAGAGCATGGCGTCTCTCGGCGTATAGTCGCCGCATTTGCTTTAGGTGCCGCGCGAAATGACCATCGATCATGAAGTCCGCGACGACCATTTGATCAAGCAAGGACGAAACCGGAGCAAAGAGTTCATTGTCGCGAGAAAAGCGATTGAGCTCGGACGAGGGCACGACAAGATAGCCCAAACGTAGACCCGGACTTAGGACCTTGCTGAACGAGCCAGCGTAGAAGACCCGATCGGCTTGATCCAGGCTCTTGAGAGCGGGGAGCGGGTGGCCGCGATAGCGGAACTCGCTGTCGTAATCGTCCTCGACGATCCATGCGCCCGTCTTGGCAGTCCATGCCAGCAATTCGAGCCGACGGGGAAGCGAGAGCGTGACCCCCAATGGACACTGGTGCGATGGCGTAACAACTGCGAGGCGCCCCTTCGGAGAGCTCTTAATGGCAAAACTAGTATCGAGGCCGTCACGATCCACCGGGACTGGGACAATCGCTGCGCCGGCTTTTGCAAGCGCCTCGCGTGCACGGAAATAGCCGGGATTCTCGAACCAGACGGCATCTCCCGGTGCCAGCAAGGTGCGGGTAATCAGACCCAATGCACCTTGGTATCCCGCCGTAACGAATATTTGTGCAGTGGAGCATCGAATCCCGCGTGCAACGGCTAAGTACCCGGCAATCGCCTGACGCAGAGGCGGGTACCCAGCCGGGTCCTGAGAAACCATTGCAATTTCGGAAAGACTCCGGGCCCGGCGCGCGACGAGACGGGCCCAGAGCTTTCGCGGAAACGCATCCAGCGCTGGCAGGCCCATCTGAAATGGACGCACCGGCGGAGGGTGGGAAGGTGCGTGCGGAGGTACTGTAAACTTCCTGCGGAGCTCCTGCCTACCGCCCGGCGTCAACAAGTGCCTGAGTCTCGGATTGACAACAGTACCGGACGCCGTCCGCCCCAGGATGTAGTCTTCGCCTGCTAACAAGGTGTACGCCAACTCGATCGTCCCTCGAGCAGTGGAGAGCTGAGCAGCTAAGCTGCGTGAGGAGGGCAACGAGGCGCCAGGCGGCAGGGTGCCATCCAGGATGGCGTCGCGGATGCGCTGATAGACCTGACGAAAGAGTGGTGTTGCAAGCCGACGGTCAAGCCGCACTAACCGCACATCTTCTCGCAATCTCGATCGAGTCATCTGGCCTAGTCGTTCTTGCGATTTTTGGCTCTGTTATAGGGCCATCGAGCGGATTATGTCGGTCACGATCCTTCGGGACAAGCTGCCTTGCCGTTTGGATCACCGGCGCAGGCAGCGCGATGTAGTGGAGCGAGCAGCACGCTCCACCGCTCAATCCCACGATTCACACTTATCGATCGGGAAAAGAAGCCAATGACGCTTTCAACCATACAACCACACGCGGATCGCAGAGATGTTGCTCATACGATCTTTCGCTATGGTCCATCCACGGCAGCGTTGTTCTATCCCCTTCTGCTCGTTTCCCTACATCAATCTGGACAGCAATTCGTGCAGGCGACTGATGCAACGGGAAAACTTCTGGCGGGGCTTGCCGTGGGCCTTGCGGCAGCGCTTGTCTACAGCGTACCGCTTCTCAGCTTCGCCGCCATTTCGCAATCAGCTGGTCAGATCCGCACGCGTCGGTTCGCGCATCTCGCATTCGCCGCTCCACCCCTCTTCGTGCTGATTGGCGTGTTTTTCTACATGCTCAACGTCCCAAATGGCGATTATGCCTTCTGGGCGATTGCGTGGCTCGGTGTCCTCGGCTTCGCAGCATTTGTTTCCCCCACGAACGAGATGCCAGCCGCGGCACCACGATGGCTCAGGACCGCTCACGGATTTTCCGCCGGCGCGATTATCGTGATGTTCTTGGCGTGGCACCTCGCCAATCACGTGACCGCCACCTGGAGTCTCGAAACAAATAAGAACGTTATGGACCTGCTGCGGGTCTGGTATCGCTCCGATATCATCCAGCCCATTCTGGTCGCGCTGTTCGTATTCCAGCTCCTGAGCGGAGTGCGCCTTTTGTGGGCGGCAATCGCGGTAAGAGCCGACATCTATTTATCCATCCAGACCGCGACCGGCGCCTATCTGATGGTGTTCATTACCTCGCACCTAATTGCCGTTTTCATTCTCGGACGGATGTTCCTGGACGTTGACACAACTTTCGCCTGGGCTTCCGGAGCCCCCACCGGTCTATTGCATGATTCGTGGAACGTTAGGCTCATCCCCCATTATTCCCTCGCCCCGTTGTTCGTCATTAGCCACCTCGCCGTGGGCCTGCGGACCGTTCTCCTGGGCCAGCACGTGCGTGTCGCTGTCGCCAACCGCCTTGCTTGGGTCATCTGCATGGTTGGTGTCAGCGTCTCGCTCGCGATTACCGTCGCCCAATTGAGCGTTGGCACGTAGCACATTTGCAAGGCCCGGACGTGCCGAGGCTTCCAGTTAGCCGATAAGGAGAAAGTCTAGAGGGATCTGAGTCTCCAGACCCTTCGATTGTATTTCCAAAGCACGTACCCTTCGTGCATGCGTAGCGTTAGCGGAATATTCGCTTTGGCGCAGGCGCGTTCCAGAGACTGAGGCTTGAGTTGGGTTTCGCGGCTGCAAATCCTTGTCAACGAATTGGCCGCAGGCCCGCGAAAAAGCTGGTTGGCATAATCACCAAAACCTTTGGTTGAAGCGGGCGACTAGTGCCGCACGTCGGACGCCGGCGAGTTTGCGTATTCCTCCTCAAATCGCGCAACCTCGCGGGTCAAGTCCTCCAAGACGCGCTGGCGTACCGCGGCATCGGAACCGTAGGTCATTTCCGCAATGACCTTGCCGAGCGCCGAAAGGATTTCATCTATATCGACGGTGTCTTTTTCGCCCTCCGATGAGCCATACTCCGCATAGAATTCATCGATGAGGTCGGCGATCAGGCAATGCAAGCACGGCCGCTCATCACTCGATTCCGGATTATCCGACATGGCCGTCCTCTCAATCGGGTCACAGCCGGTGACTCCACCCTTGTCGCGCGCCACTGGTTTGATCGTTTCGT
>Ga0081455_10008887_pt1 | contig 10388 bp, 10 predicted proteins | sample TabmetS3T2R1_FD_70207 | JGI IMG/M metagenome (GOLD analysis project Ga0081455, IMG submission 70207) | Tabebuia heterophylla rhizosphere microbial communities from the University of Puerto Rico - S3T2R1 | ecosystem: Host-associated > Plants > Roots > Rhizosphere ... | reverse complement strand
CCCCGTGTCGGGAGTGACGATCTCCGGCACGCCGACGCCGGCCCTCAGCTGTAACGCGGCGACAACGGGCTTGCCGACCTGCAACGGCAGCAACCCGAACGTGGTCTCGTTCAGTCAGACCGGCACGGTCCCGACCTATTTTCTCAAGGCGATCGGCGTGTCGTCGATGACGGTCAGCTCGACGGCGTCCGCGGCCAAGGCCGGCGGCACCAGCAAGCCGTTCAACGTGATGATCGTGGTCGATGCCACGGGCTCGATGAGCAACGGGGACGGCGGCTGCGGGTCGATTGGGAACAATTCCAGCCCGTCGCGGTGGCAGTGCGCGCTCTATTCGATCCAGAGCGTCTTGAAGGTCATGCCGAAATCGCTCGACCAGGTCGGCTTGATGATCTTCCCGGGCTCGACCACACAGTACAGCCCGACGACCGGATCCTGCGGGAGCCAGCCCAGCTCGAAGCCGTACTATTCGACGAACATCAAGTACCAGATCGGCACCACCTTCGATAAGTCCTACAACGACGGTGCGGGCAACTTGAACAGAACGACCACGCCGACTTCGGCGTCCTCGCCGATGGTGGCGGCGGTGGGTGACTACTTGAACTCATTGAACCCGTGCCTTTCCAACAAGGGCGGCCAGGGAAGCTATGCCGCGGAAGTGATCGCTGCGGCCCAGGCGGCGCTCCCCACCAACAACAACGCGACAAATGTCATCATCTTCCTGAGCGACGGCGACTACAACGCAAGCTCAACTGAGTTGAACAGTCACAGCACGGCGAACCAGTGCGCCGCGGCGGTCTCGGCAGCCACGACGGCCAAGAACGCAGGCATTCAGATCTATTCCGTTGCCTATGGCGCTTCCACCACTGCTCGTACCGTTACAACGACCACTGTGAGAGGCAACACGACGACAACGGTGTCGGGCAGCTGCCAATCGGACACCAGCCCGACCATCAGTGCTTGCGCGACGATGCAGGCGATCGCATCCAGCTCGGGCAAATTCTACTCGACCGATTCGAACTGCGTTTCGACCAACCAGCTGTCGCAGTTGCCGTCGGTCTTCCAGGCGATCGCGACGAGCCTGACCGGCCAGACCAAGCCGCGGCTGCTGACGCAGTAAGCGCTGCCGTCGTCCACGGTTGTCGAACGCCCGCGGCGCATTCCGCGGGCGTTCGCATATCTACCCTCAACCACTGGGGCTTTGGTTGCGAAACGCCCCTATATTTTGATATTATTGCACTTATTGACCCCTCCGGCGGATGGGGGCTGCAGACTCGGAGTAGGGATGAAGCTGGCGCCGATCGTCGTCGCGGGCCTGACGCTTATCGTGGCGGCGTGCACCGGTGTGGATCCGCATCCCAGGGGTGATGACTACGACGCCAGTGTGAAGAGGGCCGACGAGGCGCGTCAGAACGGCGACCTCGACACCGCAATCCCGCTCTATAGCCGCGCGCTACAGACCAATCCGCAAGGCGTCGAGGCCAAGCTCGGCCTCGGCCAGTCCTATCTCTCCATGGGCGCCAGCAGCGAGGCAGCGGCGCAGTTCCGCGACGTGCTTTCCAAGCGCGAGAGCAACACGCCGGCCCGGCGTGGGCTTGCCTCGGCCTTGATCGGCATGGGCCAGCCGTCGCTCGCCGAGGAGCAGATCGCAGTGCTCCTGCAGGTCGATGCGAGCGACTACCGCGCGCTCAACGTGCTGGGCGTGGCGCTCGACATGCAGGGACGACACGCCGAGGCGCAGGCGAATTACCGCCGCGCGATCCAGCTTGCTCCGGACTATCTGCCGACGCGCAGCAATTTCGGCCTGTCGCTTGCCATCACCGGGCCGCCATCGGAAGCCATCGCCCAGCTGGCGCCGATCGCCACGGCGCGCGGCTCCGACGCCCGCATCCGCCAGAACCTCGCCTTCGCCTACGCCATGGCCGGCGACTTCGAGAACGCCCTGCAGATCAGCCGCCGCGATCTCGACGAGAAGAGCGCTCAACGCCAGCTCTACTACTTCATGCAGCTGCGGACGCTGCCGGTCGAGCAACGCAGCCTCGAGATCCGCCGCAATCCAAACTTCATGCCGCAGTCGGGGCCCACCCCGCAGCCGTCCCCGCCTTTCGGCATCACTTAGAATCGCTAGCCCTGCACCGAGTAGCCGCCGTCCACGGTGATGGCGGCCCCGGTGACGAAGTCCGACGCCGGCGCGGCGAGGAAGACGGCAATGCCCGCGAAATCGTCGGGGATGCCCCAGCGCGCCGCCGGTGTGCGTCGCAGGACCGAGTCGTGCAGCCCCTGCACCTGCTCGCGGGCGCGGCGGGTGAGGGCGGTGTCGATCCATCCCGGCAGGATGGCGTTGACCTGGATGTTGTCCTTGGCCCATGCCGTGGCCATCGACTTGGTCATCTGCACCATGCCGCCTTTGCTCGCAGCGTAGGCAGTGGCGAAGGCCGCGCCGAAGATCGACATCATCGAGCCGATATTGATGATCTTGCCCGCGCCGCCCTTCTTCATGGCCGGGAACGCGGCGTGGCTGCACAGGAAGGCGCTGGTCAGGTTGCTGTCCATCACCGTGTGCCATTCCGCGAGGCTGTATTGCTCGGGCTGCTTGCGGATGCTCATGCCGGCGTTGTTGACCAGGATGTCGAGCCGGCCGTGCGCCTTCATCGTCGCGTCAATGAGATTGCGGCACGACGCCTCCTGCAGGACGTCGACCGGAACGGCACTGGCCTTGCCGCCGTCGGCCTGCAGCTCCTTCACTGCGGCCGCGTTCTTCGCCGCATCGCGGCCGGCGACCACGATGGTGGCGCCGGCGCTCGCCATGCCCTTGGCCATGCCGAGGCCGATGCCTCCGTTGCCGCCAGTGACCACGGCCACGCGGCCGGACAGATCGAAAAGCTTCATTCGCGCACCCCACGATCTCCGCCTGTATAGCGGGCGCTGACGGAACCTCAAACCGCCGGCAGCGTTTTCTCCCGGCAGGCGGTTCGGCCGCCGAAGGAGGAGGCAATGACGAGGCAGCTTCTGGTCCTCGGCATTCTGGCACTGACAGGTGCCTGCACCACGGAGCATCGGACGGTCGTGGTGAGCGCCGCCGATCCTTGCACCAGCTACGGCTTCACTGCCTCATCCGCCGATTACATTCGCTGCCAGCAGATGATTGCCGCGCAGAGGCGCGCCGGCCGTGTCGTGGTGGGCTACAGCGAGGCCGCGATCATCGCCGATTCCCAGGCGGCATGCGTCTCTTACGGAGTGCCTCGAGGCTCGGCGCAATTCGACCGATGCGTCCAGGACGAGTTCGCGGCCCGCCGGCCGGGCTGACCGGCGGCGCGAACAAGGGAATGGCGGCGTGCCGCGAGGCAGCCGCCATTTTCTTTTGCCTATTTCTTTCCGGAAGAGCCGGGCGGTTTGCCCTTCTTCTCCGCGTCGCGCTCGATCAGGCCGAGCAGATCGTTCGGCAGAGGCTCACTGGCAATTTCGTCATACATGGCGTGCAGTTGCTTCTGCAGCCAGACATCGAATGGCCGCTCGTTCGAAGCCCTCATTTTTGTCCGCGCCGTTTCACCGGCGCGTTCCTTTTTGGGCTTGTCGTCACTGGCCATGGCACGCCCACCGCAGAATGAAGCCCATTCCGCGGATTCCTGTCCGAGGCATAGAACTCTCCCCGCAAGAATGCCCATGTTTGCGTCACTCGTCCACGGCATGATTTCGATGTTCAGCGCCTCTCTAGCTAGCGCTTCTCGTGGGCATCGCCATCCGGCGTCGCCGCCGGCGAGCGTGGTGCGCGTTCGACGCCGGCCTCCGGCCGGGTCGCCGTTTCACCCTCGAGCAGCAGTCGCTCGAGCGTATCGCGGGCGCGCGAGATACGACTCTTCACAGTGCCGACCGATACGCCGGTATGGGCCGCGATCACCTCGTAGGATTGGCCCTCCAGCACAGCCAGCAACAGCGCCTCGCGCTGGGTCGGCGCGAGCTTGCCGAAGGCCGACATGAACTCGCGCATCACCAGGCGACTCTCCTGGTGCGGTTGGTGCGACAGGCTTTCGGCAACAGCCGAGTCAACCGGCACCGACGGGCGAAGCCGCCGCAGGCCCGAAATGAATTCGTTGCGCTGGATGCGGAACACCCAAGCGGAGAGGTTGGTCCCCGGCTCGAAGCTCGCGCGTCCGGTCAGCGCCTTGACGACAGTATCGTGCACGAGGTCGTCGGCAGCATCGCGATCACGGGTCAGCGACAACGCGTAAACGCGCAGGCGCGGCAGGATCGCCTTCAGCTGCTCGTGGAAATCTTTGGTATCAGCGTCGGTAGGCATTTGGGGGGTGTCTCCGGCACAGCTACGATAAGTAAGTAATGCGGCGCCACCCGAAAGGTTACAGGGTGGGCATAACTGCCCGCTAAGTCCTTGAAATCCCGAGGCGGGCGGCTGCTAGCGCATCTGCTCTGCGAGTTGCTTGCGCGCCCGCGAAACGCGCGCCTTCAGCGTGCCGACGGAGCAACCGCATAGTCCCGCCGCCTCTTCATATGAGAAGCCGCCCGCGCCGACCAGGACCAGAGCCTCGCGGGCCTGCGGACTCAAGCGGAAGAGGGCCGACGACAATTCCTTGAGCGCGAGCGTCGCTTCAGGATTATCGACGGCGGCAAGTGGCGCCACGGCGGAGTGATCGATCGATGCCGGCCGCCGGCGCTGCGTGCGCAAATCCGAATAGAACCGGTTGCGCATGATGGTGAACAGCCAGCCTTTGAGGTTGGTGCCGGGCGCGAACTGGCCCTGCTTGTCGAGTGCTGCAAGCACGGTGTTCTGCACGAGATCGTCGGCGGCTTCGCGCTCGCGGCACATGAAGCGCGCGAAGGCACGCAGATCCGGCAGCAACGCCACAATATCGTCCTTTAGCATCGAATCGAGCGCTCCGGCCGCCGCGATGCCTTTCGCCGGCACCGGTTCGTCTATGCGTTATGTGGTGAATTGTTCCGACGAAGCAAAGGGGAAAATCGACAGGGCAACCGCCGCGAGGACGCGCGCGTTGACCCGCAGATGACATATTCACCAAATCTGTAGGGAGCGTGCACATGAACTGGGACAGGGTCGAAGGCAATTGGAGGCAGTTCGCCGGCAAGGTCAAGGAGAAGTGGGGCAAGCTCACGGACGATGATCTGCAGGTGATCAACGGCCAACAGGACCAGCTCGTCGGGCGCATTCAGGAGCGCTACGGCGTCGCCAAGGATGAAGCGCAGAAGCAGGTCAAGAACTGGGTTGGCGGTCTTTAGTTCTCCCCCTCCGCCATCCCCCGCGGCGGGTCAGGCGGTGTTGCCGCCCATGCCCGCCGCGGCCAGGTGGAACGAACATCGATCCATCACTGGGAACTTTGGCGGGCCTTCGGCGTTAGTTCCGGGCCTTTTCGCCAACGACTTGAATGGAACGTCAAAGATGCAAAGGAGGCTTGCCATGTCGCATACATTTTACGCGCCATTGTCGGTGTTGACCGCGCTGGGTCTGTTGACCGCGGCCTGTGGCAACAATCCGACGGACCGTGCCTTGACCGGCGGCGCCATCGGCGCCGGCACCGGCGCGGTGGTGGGCTCGACCATGGGCGCGCCGGTTGCCGGCGCAGTGGTCGGCGGCCTGGGCGGCGCTGCGATCGGCGCTGCGACGACGCCGCGGCGCGACTACTACTAGTTGGACAGGATCGCTGACGAGAATTCTGCTCCCGGTCGCGCGTGCGGCCGGGAGCTTGACTCATGGGTTGTCAGGCGGTCCCGAGGGCGTACTGTAGTCGATGCGATGAGTGAGTAGACGAGAAGGGGGAACGCGTGTCCGGATCGACGACGACCAGGACCTTGTCCGAAGCAATCACCAGAACGCTGCCGTTTCTGCGCCGCTACGCCCGCGCCGTCACCGGCTCGCAGGAGCGAGGCGACGAATGGGTGCGCCTGTGCGCCGAGGTCGCCATGCGGCAGCCCGAGCTGATCGCCGATGCCGAGGACACCAAGCTCGGCGTGTTCGCCCTGTTCCATCGTCTGCGCCAGCCGTTCGGAGGCCTCGAGGAGCGCGGCGATGCGGCCAGCGTCAGCGGCCGCCTGAAGGAATCGCTCACCGAGATGGCGCCGCTGCAGCGCCAGGTCCTGCTGCTGACCGTCCTCGAAGGCTTCACAGTGGGCGATGCCGCGCACATCCTCGGCATCGACGTCGATGCCGCCGAGCGCAATCTCAAGGAGGCGCGCCGCGAATTGCAGCGCGTCGCCTCGGTGCGCGTCCTGGTGATCGAGGACGAAGCGGTGATCGCGCTCGACGTCGCCGACATCGTGCGCAACGCCGGCCACGAGGTGGTCGGCATCGCCGCCACCGAGAAGGCGGCGATCGACCTCGCCAAGAAGCATTCGCCGCATCTCGTGCTAGCCGACGTCCAGCTCAGGGGTGCCGACAGCGGCATCACCGCGGTCAAGGAGATCATGCAGGCGATGACCGTGCCGGTGATCTTCGTCACCGGCTATCCCGAGCGGCTGTTGACCGGCACCCAAGTGGAGCCGGCCTTCGTGATCTCCAAGCCGTTCGATCCCGATCTTCTTCGGGCCGCGATTGCGCAGGCGCTGGACACCGTTTCGATCTGACGGCGGGACGGCCTGACCATGGCCCGCTGGCCGCTGCGCGCGAAGCTGCTTGCGGCGACATCGATAGCGCTCCTACCGGTTCTCGCGCTGGCCGGCTGGCGCACCTACGAGGACGCACGCGCCGCCCAGGGCAGGCGGGCCGACGCCGTGGCCGCCGCCGCCGAGCTTGCCGTTTCCCGCCACCGCGAACTGATCGAGGGCTCGCACCGCCTGCTGCTTGCGGCGTGCGGCACCGAAGCCGTGCGCAAGAGCGCCGAGCCGACCGCAACGCAGGCCGACATCGACGAATGCGACGCCTATCTCGCCGGGCTGGTGAAGAAGTTCCCCGCCGAATACTCCGCTGCGATCGTCACTGATGCAAACGGTGTCGGCCGCTGCGCCAGCTCACCCGCGGCCATCGGCACGAGCTTCAAGGACCGAGACGTCTTCAATCTGGTGCGCGACACGATGGGCTTCTCCATCGGCGCCTACACGGCGGGCCGCGCCACGTCGCAAACCATCATACCGATGGCCGTCCCGATCGTCGCCGACGGGCGTTTTCGCGGGATGTGCTCGCTCGGCATCTCGCTCAGGGCTTTCTCCGAGCTCGTCCGCTCGGCGGGAACCAACGAGGCGACGTCCGTCATCCTGGTCGATCGCGGCGGCACGATGATCGGCGGCAGCGCCGAGATGGCGTCGTCGCTGCCGGTTGCCAAGCGGTTCGCCGCCGCCGTCGCCGCCGGCGAGCTGGTGTTCACCGACTACGGCCAGGACGGATCACTGCGGGAATTTCACGTCCAGCCGCTGGTCAGCGGCGCGACGTTTGCCGTGACGGCTCTGCCCTTGACTGCGACCTTTGCCGCCGTGGTGGCGGACTGGGGCCTGCTGGTCCTGATCCTCGTCGCGTTGGCCGTTGCGCTGCTGGCGGTCTGGATCGGCACCGACCGCTGGTGCCTTCGTCCGCTCGGCTATATCCGGGAGTTCGCAGCCCGGGTCGCGCGCGGCGAGGACGTCAAGTTGGCGCCGCCGCGGCCCTGGACACCCGAGATGATGGCGATCGCCAACGCGGTCCAGCAAATGGCCAAGGCCATCGCCAATCGCGAAAGCGACCTTAGCGCCGGCCTCGAGCAGCGCGATCACATGCTTCGCGAGATCCATCATCGCGTCAAAAACAACCTGCAGATGATCTCGAGCCTGCTCAACCTGCAGGCTGGCGAAATCCGCTCGCCGCGCATCCGCCGCCTCTTCGGCGACGCGCAGAACAGGGTCTTGACCTTGTCGATCCTGCATCGCCATCTCTACGAAAGGTCGAGCTGGTCGTTGGTCGACTTTCAGCAGTTCATCAGCGACCTGGTGCGCCAGGTCTCGGTGGCTCGACATGGCGCCGACCGTGTGGCGCCGCGCTTTCAAATCCGGGCACCGATCATGGCGGTCGGTCCGGACACTGCGATCCCGATCGGCCTGATCGTGACCGAGGCCGTCGGCAGCGCAATGAGCCACGATTTCTCCGGCGTCGCCGCGCCGGAAGTCCGCATCGAAGCGAAAGAAAGCGAGGGAAAGGAAGTCGAGCTCGTGATCGAGGACAACGGCGTCGACACCAACCGGGGGTCTCTCGGCTCGCACGGCCAGAGCGGATTCGGCCTGACGCTCGTCCATGGCCTGGCGATGCAGCTCGGCGGCAAGGCCGTGGTCGAGGCGCGCGAGGGTGGCGGTATGCGCGTGGTGGTGACCTTCCCGATGCCGCAAGAAGAGGCGGTGGCCAATGGCTAGCGTCTGGCGCACCGCACGCTCGACCGGCTTCGTCGTCGGTCTGACGATTGCCGTCGTCGCCGCGGCCGGCGCCATGCTGACCATCGTCCATTCCAATTCAGCGGCCAAGCAGCAGCAACTCGTCGTCAGCAACTACGACACCATTTCGGCGATGCGGCGTACGCTGATCGCGCTGCAGGATGCCGAGCTCGGCCAGCGCGCCTATCTGTTGACCGGCAACAACGCCAATCTGGAGCCCTACGAGCGGGCAAGGCTGCGCATCGACACCCTCGTGCGTCAGCTCGAAGCCACCGCCGCTGGCGACCCCGATGCCCGCCGGCAGATCGCCGAATTCCGGGTCGCGGCGGGCGACAAGCTCGATGAGCTCAATGCGACCATCGTGGCCTTCCAGCTCTATGGCCGCGAAGCGGCCCTCGACCAGAGCGCGGGGCGCACCACCACCGACCACATCCGCCAGGTCGCCGAATCGTTCATCGAAGGCCAGCAACTGCAGCTGGCACGGCGGCTCGGCATGCTGCGCTCCGAGCAGCAGCAGGCAGATACCGCCGGCCTGCTGGTCCTCGGCGGCGCCTTCATCTGCCTCGTTGCCGGCATGTACGTCATCGTGCGCGGCGCCGGCCGGCTGGAAGATGCGCAGCGCCAGCTCTCGGCACGGTCGCAGCTCTTGCAGGCGACCCTGGAGACGCTGCAGGACCCGATCTTCGTGCTCGATGCCGAGGGGGTCGTCGTGGCGTGGAACGGGTCGTTCGTCCGATTGTCCGGATGGGATCCGTCGAAGCAGCCGTTGCCGACGCGCGATCGGCTGCTGTCGGGCCAATGGCCGACCATGCGGGCGCTGCTGGCTCCGCTCAAGCTCGAGCAAGGCGCCGTCGGCGGATCGTTGGCGGCGCGGGTCGCCCATGATGGGCAGGAGTATGAGGTCTCGCGCGGCGACATGCCGGATGGCGGCGCGGTCATACGGTGCGTCGACGTCACGGAGAAGCTGCGCGACGAGGCGGCATTGCGCCAGGGGCAGAAGATGGAGGCGGTCGGCCAGCTGACCGGCGGCATGGCGCATGACTTCAACAACATCCTGCAGGTGATTCAGGCCAACCTCGATCTCATGAGGACCGATGTCGGCGACAACGCCGAAGCGATTAGCCGGCTGCACAACGCCTCAGCCGCGGCCGATCGCGGCGCGCGCCTGACGCAGCAGCTCCTGGCCTTTGCCCGCCGCCAGCCGCTGGCGCCGCAGCCCACCAATGTCGCCCGACTGGTGTCGGAGCTGGCGGAGCTGCTGAGGCATGCGCTGGACGAGCGCATTTCGCTGGACTTCGCCATTGCCGACGATGCCTGGAACGCCAAGATCGACCCGAGCCAGCTCGAGAACGCGATCCTCAACCTGGCGATCAATGCGCGCGATGCCCTGCCGGACGGCGGCTCGGTGCGCATCGAGGTGTCCAACGCCACCCTCGACCGCCGCTATGCGGCGCTCCATCCCGAGGTCACGCCGGGGCCCTACGTCGTCGTCGCCGTCAGCGACACCGGCACCGGCATGCCGGCCGAGGTCGTCGCACACGCCTTCGATCCGTTCTTCACGACCAAGGCGGAGGGCAAGGGCACGGGCCTGGGATTGAGCATGGTCTACGGCTTCGTCCACCAGTCCAACGGCCACATCCGCATCGACAGCGCGATCGGGCAGGGCACCAGCGTCAAGCTCTACCTGCCGCGTACCCTCGATCCGGTGCCGGAAAGCGCGGCCGAGCCGCACTCGGCCTTGACCGGCAGCGAGCGCGTGTTGGTGGTCGAGGACAATGACGACGTGCGGCGCGCCGTCGTCGACACGCTTTCGGGCTGGGGCTACCGGGCGGTGGCGGCGGAAAATCCCGATGTGGCGGCGGCCCTGCTCGAAAAAGACCGGTCGTTCGATCTTTTGTTCACCGACGTGGTGATGCCGGGCGCGACGTCGGCGGTCGAGCTGGCGGAAAAGGCGCAGCGGCTGCGGCCCGGGATCGCCGTGCTGCTGACCTCGGGCTATGCCCGCGACCTGATCTCGCGCCAGGATCGCAGCG
>Ga0081455_10008886_pt1 | contig 10388 bp, 7 predicted proteins | sample TabmetS3T2R1_FD_70207 | JGI IMG/M metagenome (GOLD analysis project Ga0081455, IMG submission 70207) | Tabebuia heterophylla rhizosphere microbial communities from the University of Puerto Rico - S3T2R1 | ecosystem: Host-associated > Plants > Roots > Rhizosphere ... | reverse complement strand
GACCGCCGGTTCGGTGACCACGCCCGGCCGCGTCTGGGCGACGCCGGTGGTCATGCACTTCGGGTCGAGCGGGTCCGATGCCGGCTCGTCCTCCGGCAGCCGTTGCAACGCCGCCGGATCCGTGGTCGTACCGTGCTCGATCACGCGATTCCTCCCTCCCGTGGATCGGATGCCTGCCGTACCCACGGCTGGGTACGGTCAGCCTGGGTACGGTCGGCGGCGTGGGCGCCGGCCCAGGGCAGCAGGCCGCCGTGCCGCAGCCGGGCCAGGAACGCCAGCGCGCCGGCCAGGCCGACGCCGTAGTCGGCCACCACGCCGAGCCCGCTCTCGTCCGGCACCAGCAGGTACGGCCCGCGGCGCACCGCCCGCGCGGCCAGTACGCCGGCCAGGTCGCCGGCCCACGCCCGGTACCGCCGCTCCCCCAGCGCCGCGGCCATGTCCAGCAGGAACTGGCCGCCGCCGGGGATGCCGTGGCAGGCGGCCGTGCTGTCCGAGCCGCGCGCCCGGTGCACGGTGACCGCCGCGGCCCGGGCCAGCCGCAGGTACCGCCGGTCCCCGCCGGCCTGCCAGGCGCGCAGCAGGAACCCGCCGATGCCGGCGGCGCCGGTGCACCAGCTGGAGTCCCCCAGCGCCTCGCCGAGCGGCCCGAGCGGCCAGCGTGCCGCGCCGTCCCGCAGCACCGCCGCTGCCACCAGCGTGTCCGCGGCCGCGATGGCCAGGTCGGCGTACTCCGGACCCGCGGCCAGCAGGAAGTCCCCGATGCCCGCGGTGCCGTGCGCGTACCCGAGGTAGGTCTCCCCGGCCAACGCCGAGCGCAGGCCGGCCGGGATGGGCCAGCACAGCGCACCGCGTACGCGGGTGGCGGAGGCGGCGAGGGTGTCGGCGGCGGTGAGCGCCCGGGCCCGCAGCCGCGCGTCCCCGCTGGCCCACCACAACCGCAGCTGGGCCAGGCCGGTGCCCGCGGTGCCGTGCGCGATGTCCGGGTTGCCGCGGCCGGTGTCGATCCGCGCGGCCAGGTCGGTGCCGGCCACCCGCAGCCGCTCCTCCCCCAGCCACTCACCCGCCGAGTACAGCACCGTCGCGACGCCGGCCCGGCCGAAGTACAGCCCGGCGCGGGGTGAGGTCGCGGTGGCCGCCAGCCAGTCCGCGCCCGCCCGGACCGCCTCCCGGGTACGGGCCGGCTCGGCGGCGTACGGGCCGGCGGCGACCAGCGCGCCCAGGACACCGGCCGCGCCGTGCTGCACCGCGGCCCGGTCGCAGGTGGCGCCGAACCTGCCCGAGCGCCACAGCTCCGGCCCGCCCGGTAACTTCTCGGCGACCAGCCAGGCCACCGCGTCGTCGACCAACCGGTCTACCAGCGCGGGCGGCGTCTTCGCCGGCAGCCACGTCGGGCCGGTCACCAGCCGGGCCAGCCGGATCGCGCTGAACAGCCCCGCCGGCACCCGGCGCGCCGCCGGGTCCTCGGCGGTCAGCGCCAGGATGGCCGGCGCGAGCAGGTCGACCAGCGGCTGATCGGTACGCGCGGCCGCCAGCCACCGGGCCAGCCGCTCGCGCGCGGTCCGCTCCACCGGCTCGTCCCGGGCCAGGACGGGCGCGGCGCCGGTGGCGAGCAGGAACAGCAGGCAGCCCAGCCCGTACCGGTCGGCGGCCGGGTCGGCGGCGGTCGGCCCGCCGGCCAGGTACTCGGGCGCGATGAACCCGGGCGTACCGGCCGGGTGGATCCGCGCGCCCGCCAGCGCGGCGTGGTCCAGGTCGATCAGGCGCAGCCGGCCGGCGGTGTCGATCACGATGTTGTCCGGGGAGACGTCCACCAGGACCACGCCGGCCGCGCGGACCGCGCCGAACAGCGCGATCAGCTCCCGGGCCAGCGCCACCCCCTCGCGCGCCGGCAGCCCGTCCCGGGCCCGCGCGCGCAGCGTCCGGCCCTCGACCCGGTCGCACACCAGGAACAGCCGGTCGGCGTGCTCGAACACCTCGGCCGTACCGGCCACCAGCCCGGTCGGCGCCAGCGTCGCGAACATGCTCGCCTCGTGCCGGCGGCGGTCCCGGCAGTCGCGCCCGTCCCGCTCCATCCCGATGTACGCCCGGGCCTGCTTGATGACCACCTGCCGGCCGGTGCTCACCTCCACCCCGGCGTACACGCCACCCTCGGCGCTGTGCCGCAACGCGCGGTGAACCCGGAACCGCCCCTCCAGCAGCACCTCCGCGGCCGCCCCCGCCGCGCCGGTCGCGGGCTGCGCGGCCGGGAACGGCGGCGCGCCCGGGAACGGCGGCGGCGCCCACGGCGGCGCGGCGAACCACGGATCGCGGCGGTCCTCGTGCAGCGAACCGTCCGGCGCGCGCAGCACGGGCAGCCGGCGCCCGTCATCGTCGATGATGTACGAGGCGGTAAACGCGCCGTACCGGTACTGCACGACGCTGCCCGGCCGGACCCGCCGGTCGGTCAGGATCTCCGGCCCCACCAGCCCGCTGGTCACCTCGGCGAGCTCGGCCGCGAGCCGCGCGAACGCGCCGGCGGTCGGCGGGTAGACCGTCATACACTTGCCGGCCATCTGCCGCGGGCAGCGCTTGGAGTTCAGCCACCACAGGTCCGCCTCGGTCGCGGGCACCTTGAACGCGGCCCGGTGCGCGGCCAGCACCGGCACCACCAGCCGGACCAGCCGCCGCATCGAATCCGGCGTCGCGCTCAGGTGCAGCTTCCAGCCCTGCGCCGGCAGCACCACACCCGACGGCACCGCCAGCAACCACATCCCCTGCCGGTGCAGGTCCCAGCCGCCCCCGCCCAGCGGACCGTGGACCAGCCAGTCCGGCCAGCCGCGGTCCGCCCCCTCCAACGCGAGAACATCCTCACCTACCGCAGACAATGCCTCCCCCTCCTGAGTACGTACGAAATTGACCCCCCGCCCTGTCGCCATGGCTCCCATGGTGTTTAGAGCTGGACACGCCTTAATGAGATACCGAGGATTACTCGACAGTTGTTCTCAGGTTCTTGAAATCGTCCCGGCTAGGCTCGGCCAGGCGCGGACGGCGGACCCCAGGCACCGCCGCGAGCGTTGCCGAAGGCCCGGTCCTCACGGTGACCGGGCCTTTGGCCCCGCCTCCGGGCGGCTGGGACCACGACGCGTACAAGTGGAGCAGCTATCGTCACAAACCGCCAGGGATTTCGCCTCCGGCAGAGCGCTCCGAGGTTGTTGTAAGGCTTTTATCAGACCCGTACGGCAGAATTCTCCGGCACCATTCACAAGGGGCACGTAATGTGCGGGTGAATTGATGTGACGGGTCCGTGCCGGGGCCCGGTCCGCCGGAGGGGCGACCGGGCCCCGGCACGGGGGAACGGGCCGGTGGCAGCATGGCCGGGTGCGGGTTCTGGTGACGGGGGCTTCGTCGGGGATCGGGGCGGCGGCGGCCGGGCTGTTCGCGGCGGCCGGGGCCGTGGTCGTGGTGCACGGGCGGGACGCGGCGGCGGTCGAGCGGGTCGCCGGGCGTACCGGCGGGGTCGGCGTGGTCGCGGACCTGACCACCGAGGCGGGGATCGCGGCCACCGTGGCGGCGGCCGGCGAGGTGGACGCGCTGGTGCTCAACGCCGGGGTCGGCTGGGCCGGCCCGCTGCCGGCGATGACCCGGGACGAGGTGGACCGGTTGGTCCACACCAACCTGGTCGCGCCTATCGAACTGACCCGGCGGCTGCTGCCGGCGATCACCGCCAGGCGCGGCGCCGTCGTGTTCGTGACCTCGATCGCCGGCCGCGCCGGGGTCGCCCGGGAGGCGGTGTATGCGGCCACCAAGGCGGGCCTGGACGCCTTCGCCGAGAGCCTGCGCTTCGAGGTCGCCGGCACCGGCGTACGGGTCGGCGTCGTCGTGCCGGGCGTGGTGGACACCCCGTTCTTCGCCCGCCGCGGCACGCCGTACGCCCGCACCCGCCCCAAGCCCGTACCGGCCGCCGCGGTGGCCCGCGCGATTGTGACGGCGGTCACCTCCGGGAAGCCCGAAAGGTACGTCCCGCGCTGGTTGGGGGTGGTAACAGGAGTGCGCGGTGTCCTACCCGGGGCCTACCGTTCACTTGCCACCCGGTTCGGCGGCGGTGATCGCGGCGGCGGCCGACGGGAGCCGTAACGCCCCGGCGGTGAGGAGGACCGTGTTCCTAGTCGCTGTCCTGTTCGGCATCCTCGCGGCCCTGCTGTTCGCGGCCTCGGCGGCACTACAGCAGCAGGCGGCCCGCTCGGCGGTCACCGAGGCGGCGGTCACCGAAGGGGGGCCCGCGACCGAGGACAACGGCCTGGTGGGCAGGGTCTCGGTGCTGCTTCCGCTGGTGGCGCTGTTACACCGCCTGGTACGCCAGCCGCTGTGGCTGATCGGCTGGGTGACCAACCTGGTCGGCTTCCTCAGCCAGGCCGTCGCGCTGCACTTCGGGTCGGTGGCGCTGGTCCAGCCGCTGCTGGTGACCCAACTGCTGTTCACCCTGCCGCTGGCGGCGGTCCGCGACCGTACCCGGCCCTCCGGCCGGGACTGGCTGGCCGCCCTGTCGGTGTGCGCGGGCGTCGTGGTCTTCCTGTCCGTACGCGGGACCGCCCCGCTGGACGCCGAACCGGACCGGTTACGGGTGATCCTGGCCGGCCTGTTCGGCGCCGCCGCGGTCGGCACCCTGGTCGTGTTCGCCAGCCGCCGCCCGCCGCTGGTCCACTCCACGATGGTCGCGGTCGCCGCCGGCCTCTGCTTCGCGATGAGCGCCGTACTCATCAAGCTCACCACCGAGGACCTGGTCGGCCGGGGCGTGGCCGCCACCGCGGTGGACTGGCCCGGGTACGCCCTCGCGCTGTCCACCCTGGTCGGCCTGGTACTCGGCCAGGAGGCGTACGCCTCGGGCGCGCTGGCCGCGGCCGTGGCGGCCATGACGATCACCAACCCGGCCGCCAGCTACCTGCTCGGCCTGCTCGCCTTCCACGCCACCCTGCCCACCGGCCCGGGCGTGCTCGCCGCGGTCAGCGCCGCCGGCCTGCTGCTGTTCGGCGGCGCCGTCGGGCTGGCCCACTCACCCAGCGTGCTCAGCGAAACCGCCCATCCGGCCACGCAACGGCTCACCCACCACCAACCGGCGGCCGGTAGGTGATCGGCGGCAACGACCTGGGTACGGGAAGCGTCGAGATACAGGTACGCAAGGTCTCCCCAAGGGGCTGCTGGGCCCACCGCGGGACCTGTTAGCGTGTCGACCCTGACTCGTACGCCAGGAGTTGGTGATGAGGGTGCAGTCCCCGGTGGCCGAGGCCGCCGAGCCGCCGATCACGATCGTGTTCCGGCACCCGCGCAAGGACATCCTCCGCGCGCTGCGGCTGCTGGCCGAGACCGTGGTCATCCCCACCGCGCTGCTCGGGATCCTGCTGCACTTCGTCGGCCTGGTGCCGGGCCTGGCCGCGGTCATCGGCTGGTGCGCGCTGGTGGTCGCCGCCCGCTTCCTGCTGAAGCACGACCTGCCGGGCACGCTGCTGCTGTGCACCGGGATGCTGTGCGGCCGGGCCTGCGTCGCGCTGATCACCTCCAGCGCGGTCGTCTACCTGCTCCAACCCGTCCTCGGGTCGATCATGATGGCGGCCATCTTCCTGGGCAGCGCGGTCATCGGCCGGCCCATCACCGTACGGCTGGCCCGCGACTTCGTCCGGCTGCCGGCCGAGCTGTTCGCCCGGCGCGGGGTACACCGCGTCTTCACCCAGGTGGCGCTGCTGTGGGGGCTGTCCCGGCTGATCGACGCCGGCATGAGCCTGGGCTTCCTGCACTGGGGCGTCGAGGCGGGCCTGCTGTCCCGCGCCACGCTGTCCGGCCTGCTCACCACGCTCACCGTGCTGGTCTGCGCCAGCCACGGGTGGCGCAAGCTGTGCCGGATGCCCGGCGTCACGCTGCGGATCGGTGCGCCGGCCGCCGCCTGAACCTGCTGCGTTCAGCCGCGTGATACCTGGATGACAGGGCGTGTTAGATGATCGGGTGGTCGGCGCAGCCCGCAGGGACCGGCCGAGTTGGCGGCGGGAGATCGCGCTCGGCTTAGCGGTGTTCGCGGCGTACCTGGTGGTCGACCACCTCCCCGGCGCCGGCCGGGGCCGGGCCGCCGACGCCAACGGCCGTGCCCTGCTCAGCCTCGAGCGCGCCCTGCACCTGGACATCGAGCGAGCGCTCAACCACTGGCTGGCCCCGCACGGCTTCCTGCGCACCTTCGCCAACTACGAGTACGCGCTGACGTACGTGATCAGCGCCTTCCTGCTGCTGGCCTGGGTGTACGCCCGGCGCCCGGCGCTGTACCGGGAGGTGCGCACCTCCTTCGTCTGGGTCAACCTGCTGGCCCTCGGCTGCTTCGCGCTGTACCCGGTCCGGCCGCCGCGCACCCTGGCCGGCGCCGACTTCGTGGACACCGTCCGGCTCGCGCACACCTGGGGCTCCTGGGGCTCGCCCATGGTCGACGGCGCGAACCAGGTCGCCGCGATGCCGTCGCTGCACGTGGGTTGGGCACTGTGGGTGACCGTCGTGCTCGCCCGCGTGTCCGGCCGGGCCGCGGTGCAGGCGATCAGCGCCGTACACGTGCTGGTCACGCTCTGGGTGATCATGGCCACCGGCAACCACTACCTGCTGGATGCGGCAGGAGCGGTACTCGCGGTCTGGTTGGGAGTTACCCTCGCGACCATGGGGGTACGGCGTACGTCCGCGCACCGCGTCCCGGCCGCGGACGCGTTCTTCCTGCACGCCGAGCGGCCGGGCGCGCCGCAGCACGTCGGCGGGCTGGTCATCCTGGACGTCGGCGACGGGCCCGGGCCGACGCGGGAGGACCTGGCCGGCACCATCCGGGCCGAGCTGGACAGCATCCCGCGCTTCCGGCAGCGGCTGTCGGCGCCGTCGCGGTGGCGGCGGCCACGCTGGGTGGACCACCCGGACCTGGACTGGGACTGGCACGTCCCGCACTTCGACGTGTCCACCGCGGACGGCCCCGGCGGGCTGGCGGCCGTGCACAGCCTGGTCGCCGAGCTCGCGGCCGAACCGCTGCCCCGGGACCGGCCGATGTGGCGCTTCGCGCTGGTCACCGGCGTCGGCGACGGGCTGGGCGCGATGATCCTGCTGGTCCACCACGTGGTCGCCGACGGCATCGGGACGGTCACCCAGGCGCTGAACCTGCTGCGCCCCCGGGTCGGGCTGCCGGCCGGCTCGGCGCCGCGGCCCGGGCCGGTGCGGCGGGCGCTGGCCGTCACCGCCGGGCTCGCCCAGCTGGCCACCGACGGGCGGGCCCGCGGCAGGCTGCCGGTCAGCGCCGCGGGGCCGGGGGTGCGTACGCGCGACTTCACCACCGTACGGATGCCGCTGGAGGAGGTACGGGACCTGGCCCGCCGGCACCGGGCGCGGGTCACCGACGTGCTGCTGTGCGGCATCGCGGGCGCGGTCACCCGTACCGTCGCGCAGCCGCCCGCGGCGCTGCGGGTCGCCGTACCGCTGATGGTCCGGGAGCCCGGCTCCGCCGCCGAGGGCAACCTCACCGCGGCCGTCATGATCGACTTACCCACCGGCGTCCGGCCCGAGGCGGACCGGCTGGCCGCCATCGTCGCCGCCGGCGCCCGGCTGCGCACCGGCACCCGCGCGCTCGCCTCCCGTTTCGTCATGCACTCGGTCGGCAACCTGCTGCCCCCGCCGCTACACGCCGCCTTCGCCCGCGCCACCTACGGCCGGCCGTTCTTCCACGCCATCGCCTCGAACATGCCCGGCGTCGACCAGCAACTCACCCTCGCCGGCGCGGTGATGCGCGAGGTCTACCCGATCATCCCGCTGGCGCCCGGGGCGCCGCTGGCCGCCGGCGTACTCGGCTGGCACGGCCACTTCTCCCTCAGCATCACCCTCGACCCCGCCCTCACCCCCGACGCCGGCGCCGTCGCCACCGCCTTCAGCCAGGTCCTCAAGGAGCTCGCCACCTAGAGCGGCGGGGCGCCCCAGGCCAGGCACAGCTGGAGGCGCTGGCGGCCGGCCGGGTCCTCGAGGGTGGCGCCGAACAGCTCGGTGAGCTGGGCCAGCCGGTAGCGGACGGTCTGCGGGTGGATCTTGAGCTCGGCGGCGATGGCGCGGCGGTCGCCCTGGTGGCGCAACCAGGAGGCGAGGGTGGCCTGGAGGCGTTCGCGGGCGGTGGCCGGCAGGTCGGCGAGCGGGGCCAGGCACTGCCGGCGCAGCGCCTCGAGCAGCCGCGGGTCGCGGTGCACGATGATCGCGTCGAGGTGGTCCTCGACGAAGATCGGGTCGTCGGTGAGCACCTGGGACTGGCCCAGCTGGACGGCCACCTCGGCGATGGCGAGGCTGGCGGGCAGGCGGTCGATCGGGACCGGGTGGCCGACGACGGCCTGGGCGCCGGCGAGGCCGGCGGCCAGCCGCTCGCGGCGTTGCGGCCCGGTGGGGTCGGGGACGATGGCGCCCAGCATGCCCGGGCCGCGGACCTGGAGGCAGGAGGCGTCGAGCCGGGCCAGCAGGCCGCGCGCGACGGCGTTGTCGGGCGCGGTGAGGATGACGGCCGCCTGCCGGGGCAGCACCCAGTTCGCCCGCGCCGCTGCCGCCTGGATCGCCACCGTGCCGGAGCGGCCGGACAGCAGCAGCTCGGCCAGCTCGTCGCGCAGCCGCTCGCGCGCGGCGGAGGCCTCGGACTGCTCCAGCACGTACCCGCGGGCCGAGGCCGAGGAGAGCTGGTCGATGAACACGAAGACCGCCTCGGCCAGCGAGGCCAGCGCGGCCGGCGCCACCCCCGCCTCCAGGGCCGCGTCGGCCACGTGGTGCCAGGCCACCCGGGCACCCAGCTGGTACGCCCCGAGCAGGGCGGTCAGCTCCCTGCCCTGCCGCCACTGGATGCGCCCGATCTCCTCGAACAGCGGCTGCTCGGCGCCGGAGGCCGCCGCCGTCGGCAGCCTGGTCAGGTCCGGCCCGACCAGCGTCACCAGCCGCTCCACGAAGGCACCGGCCGCGACCAGGACCTCGTCGTGCTCCTCGTCGATGAACTCCGCGTAGTCGGGCCACAGCGGGGCGAGCTGCTCGCGTACCTCGTTCAGGATCGTGGGCAACCGCGCCAGCACGGCCGGCGTCAACGCGTCCAGGCTGGCGCCGGGCTCCGGCGCCACGTACTCGCTGTAGTCAATATGCACTCGCCGCGACCCCCATCCGGCCCGCCTCCGGATTGTCCGTTGGTGACAACCTTGGCACCTGAGAATCGTTCCCGCGACGAAGAATCTTGCCGGCGGCCGGCAGAGGATGGGGCTGTGGGGTCCACATCGTCCGGTCGGTCCCCGGTCGAGAACCGGTTGGCCGCCCAGCAGCGCGCGGAGAACTTTCCGGTCGCGCTGCGCGTCCTGCCCGCCCGTTTCCGCACCGATCTTGCTGCCGTGTATGCCTTTGCGCGTACGGTCGACGACCTCGGCGACGAGGCGGACGGCGACCGGACCGCGGCGCTGACCGAATTCCGTGCCGACCTGGCGCGGGTCTGGGACGGCGAACCGGAAACACCGGTGTTGCGGGAGTTAACCCGAACGGTACGGGCCCGCGCCCTGCCGAAGGAGCCCTTCGACCGGCTGGTGCGGGCCAACCTGCGCGACCAGGAACAGTCCGGCTACGCCACCTTCGACGACCTGCGTGACTACTGCGCGCTGTCCGCCGACCCGGTCGGCCGCATCGTGCTGGGCATCTTCGGGGTCACCGACCCGGCCGCGCCCGCGCTGTCGGACTCGATCTGCACCGCGCTGCAACTGGTCGAGCACTGGCAGGACGTGGCCGAGGACCGCCGCGCCGGCCGGGTGTACCTGCCGGCCGAGGACATGGCCGCCTTCGGCGTCGAGCCGGGCGACCTGGACAGCCCGGTCAGCTGCTACCCGGTCCGCCGCCTGGTCGGGTACGAGGCGACCCGCGCCGCCGACCTGCTGCTGGCCGGCGAACCGCTGCTGCGCTCGCTGCGCGGCTGGGCGCGGCTGGCCGTCACCGGGTACGTCGCGGGCGGGCTGGCCGCCCTGGACGCGCTGCGCCGCGCCCGCTGGGCCGTGCTGGAGGGCACCCCGCGGGCCAGCCGCCGGGACGTGCTGCGCCACCTGGTGCTGCTGCGGCTGCGCCCGGGCCGGCACGTCGCCGCCGTCGCCACCCGGGTACGGTCGGCGGCCGACCTGCCGGGAGTCGCCGGATGAGCGGGACGATCCAGGAGGCGTACGCCCGCTGCGAGGCGATCACCCGCGACCAGGCCCGCAACTTCTACTACGGCATCCGGCTGCTACGCCCGCAGCGCCGCGCCGCCCTGTGCGCCCTGTACGCGCTGGCCCGCCGCATCGACGACATCGGCGACAACCAGGACGTGCCCGCGGCGACCAAGGCGATCGAGCTGGAGTCCGTCCGCCGCTCCCTGGACT
>Ga0081455_10008885_pt1 | contig 10390 bp, 9 predicted proteins | sample TabmetS3T2R1_FD_70207 | JGI IMG/M metagenome (GOLD analysis project Ga0081455, IMG submission 70207) | Tabebuia heterophylla rhizosphere microbial communities from the University of Puerto Rico - S3T2R1 | ecosystem: Host-associated > Plants > Roots > Rhizosphere ... | reverse complement strand
ATGCAGCGCCAGGGGCTCAGCAGGAACGTGACGTCGAACACCCACGTGCGGTGCTCGTCGGGGGCGTCGAAGCTGACGTATTCGTGGAGATCGGGCGGCGGGGTCGCCGGGGAACTTGCCATCGCCGCCCACGTTGGCACACCCCGAGCAACCGGGTGGCATGCTGAGCGGCTGGGCGTTCGGAGGAGGGAACCGTGGCCGGTGAGTTCGACGACATCCGCAAGCGCCTGGAGGCGATCAGCGAGGAACTGGCCGACCTGGCCATGGATCGCCTGCGCGAGTCGATCGACGCCGGTGGCGTCGAGCTCCCCGTCGACGAGCGGCGCCTGACGCGGGCGCGGCGCGCGGTCGACAAGGCAGTGGCTCTACTGCAGGAGCCCGACGACGCCGACTGAGCGGCGCTAGCGCCACCAGGTCGGCCGATGCCCGTCGGGACACGGGGGGCATCCGCGTCCCTTCGATCCCGCGACGTCACACTTTCGGCCATGTTGGGGGGACGCGCGGGAGAGTCGCGGCGCCGGGCCGAACGGGCGCGCCTGTCCACGCTCGTGCGCGCCGCCGTGCTCCTGGTCGCCACCTCGCTGGTCATCGATGCGGTTGGCGGCCGCGTGTCCGACCGACCGGCGCCGTCCGAGGCGTCCCAGAGCCGGTCCACGGCCCCGACGACCGTCCCGCCGCCGGTGACGCTGGTGCCGCTGGCGTCGACCCCCGGCGTGGCGCCGGTGATCACCCGCGTCGAGACCACGGATCCTGTGGTGTTCCTGACCATCGACGACGGGCACACCCGCAACGCCGAGGTGAAGGCCGCCCTCGAGGAGCTGGGCGTGCCCGTCAGCCTGTTCCTGCTCGATGGCCCGGTTCAGGCCGATCCCGAGTTCTTCCGCGAACTGCCCGACACCCTCGTCGAGTCGCACACCCGCAACCACCCTGACCTGCGCACGTTGCCCGAGGAGGGGCAGCGGGCCGAGATCTGCGGCAACGCCGACACGCTGGAGCGGGCCTTCGGGCGACGGCCCGTCCTCTTCCGCCCGCCCTACGGCGCCTACAACGAGGCCACCACGCGGGCGGCGGCCGCATGCGGGATGAAGGCGATCGTGCTCTGGGAGGTGAGCGTCAACGGCGCCGACGTCGGCTACCGCACCGCGCCCCAGTTCCGGGCCGGCGACATCCTGCTGATGCACTTCCGGTCGACGTTCGTGACCGAGCTGCGGGCGCTGGCCGATCGGGCCGACGAGGCCGGCCTGCGCTTCGCGCTGCTCGAGGACTACCTGGTACCCGACACCGTGCCGGACTCAGGGGATTGAGCCGTCCCCTTCGAGGGGCGGCGCCGAGTCGAGCTCGTTGAGCGCCCGGATCAGGTCGCGGAAGTCGCCCGCCTTGCGGACGTCGAAGCGCATCACCAGGCGGGGGAGGTCGAGGCGGTCGTTGTCGGACACTTCGGCGGGCAGTGGGTCCGTGCGCTCGATGCCACCCTCTACGCACAGGTCGGCGAACCGCTCGTTGAGCTCGGCGAGCTCCGTGTCCGTCGGCGCTGCCCGCAGGCGGATGACCAGCCGATCGCCGGCCCAGCGCAGCGACTCGTAGTTGCGCCAGAAGCCCCGGATGGCGTCGACGGCGACGTCGATGTCGTCGGTGAGCACGAACAGGTTGATGTCGCGCGGCGAGACCCAGCCGGCGGCGACGAGCTCGTCCTCGAGGAACCGCTGCCAGCCCTTCCAGTAGGTGAGGCCGGGCACGTCCAGCAGGACGATCGGGGCGGGCGTGGCCTTGCCCGTCTGCTGCAGTGTGAGCAGCTCGAAGGTCTCGTCCTGGGTGCCGAAGCCGCCGGGCAGGCACACGAAGCCGCTCGACTCCTTCATGAGCATCAGCTTGCGGGTGAAGAAGTACTTCATCGCCACCACGCGGTCGGAGCCGGCGAGCGGGCCGTCGGGGCTCTCCTCGAAGGGGAGGCGGATCGTGACCCCCAGGCTGCGGTCGGGGCCGGCACCCTCGGTGGCGGCGGCCATGATGCCCGGCCCGGCGCCAGTGACGACCATCCAGCCGGTGTCGGCGAGCCGGCGGGCCAGCTCCCGTGCGTGCTCGTAGAGCGGGTCGGTGCGGTGCGTGCGCGCCGAGCCGAAGACGGTGACCTTGCGGACCTGTTCGTAGGGGGCGAACAGGCGAAAGGCCTCGCGCATCTCCCGCAATGAGTCGCGGGTGATCTTCAGGTCCAGGCGCTCGGCATCGTCCGTCGCCAGGCCGTACGCGCTCCGCAGGATGTCGCCGAGCACGTCGCGGTTGCGCGTCGCCCCGGCGTCGTCGAGGAGCTTGCGTATGAGTGCTCGGTCCATGTCGCCAGGCCTGGGGGATGACTACGCCGCGGCCCGCTCGACCGGCGCGTACAGCGTCGTGCGTTCGCGGAGCGTACGCCCCAGGGGCTCGACCAGGGCTGCGAAGTCCTCGGGCGTCATCTCCTGGCCGTGGGTGGCGCCGGCGGCCCGGGAGATGTTCTCGTCCATGAGCGTGCCCCCCAGGTCGTTGCAGCCCGCCCGTAGCAGCTGGGCACCGGCCACCGCGCCCAGCTTCACCCAGGAGAACTGGACGTTGTCGATCAGGCCCCGGTAGGCGATGCGGGCCACGGCGTGCATGAGCAGCGTCTCCCGGAACGTCGGACCGCGGCGGGCCCTGCGCTGCAGGTAGATCGGGGCCGCCATGTGCACGAACGGCAAGCCCACGAACTCGGTGAAGCCGCCGGTCTCGGCCTGGAGGGCCCGGGTCCGGAGCAGGTGGCGCGCCCAGGAGCGGGGCGACTCGACGGCCCCGAACATGATGGTCACGTTGGAGCGCAGGCCGACCGAATGCGCGACCCGGTGGCACTCGAGCCACTCCTCGGTCGTGATCTTGTCGGGGCACAGGACCTGGCGAATCGGGTCGTCGAGGATCTCGGCGGCGGTGCCCGGCAATGACCGCAGCCCCGCGTCCATCAGCCGACGCAGGTAGATGTCGAGGGGCTCACCCAGGCGCCGGGCGCCTTCGGTCACCTCGAGGGCGGTGAACCCGTGGACGTGGATGTCGGGGACCGCCGCCTTCACGGCCCGGGCGACCTCGACGTAGTAGTCGCCGTCGAAGTCGGGGTGGATGCCGCCCTGGAGGCAGACCTCGGTGGCGCCCCGCTCCCACGCCTCGCGGGAGCGCTCGGCGATGTCGTCGAGGGTGAGCAGGTAGGGTGTGCCGCGCAGGTTGAGCGACAGCGGTCCCTTGGAGAACCCGCAGAACCGGCATTTGAACGTGCACACGTTCGTGTAGTTGATGTTGCGGTTCCGCACGTAGGTGACGATGTCGCCCACGGCCTCGCGGCGCAGCTCGTCGGCGAGCCCGGCGATGGCAACCACCTCCGGCCCCCGGGCGGCGAAGAGGTCGGTCAGCTCGTCCTCGCCCGGGACCTGCCGGTCGCGGACCCCGGCGAGGATCTCGGCCACCCGGCCCCGCACCGGTCGGGTGGCGGCCGTCGGACCGGGGACGAGGCTTGGCGGCGTCGCGTCGGCGCCGGAGTACCAGGCGGTCGAGCGGCTGCCCGTGAGGACGACGTCGGCACCGGTGCCCGCCTTGGCGTTGGCCAGCGTCCTCTCGGGGAGGACGGCACCGGGATCGTCCCGCCCCAGGCCCTCGGCGTCCGCCCGGTCCATCACCGGGAACGCCAGCGCGGGGTCGAGCCAGCGGTCGGGCTGGGCCACGACATGCGGGTAGACCGTGAGCCGCGGCGCCAGCGCGAAGCCGCGCTCCTCGGTGACGGCCCGGAGCCGATCGAGCGCGGGCCACGGGCGCTCGGGGTTGACGTGGTCCGCGGTGATGGGAGACACGCCGCCCCAGTCGTCGATCCCGGCGTCGAGCAGCCCGCCGAAGTCGTCCGCCAGGTTCGGAGGCGCCTGGACGTGGACGTCGGCGGGCAAGGTCACGCGCGCCAGCGCGATGGCGTCGAGGTGTTCGGCGTGCGGGCAAGGGGGCGCCTGGTGCATGGCCGTGCCCGGCTTGGGCAGGAAGTTCTGGACGATGACCTCCTGCACGTGGCCCCAACGCCCGTGGGCCTCGGCGATCGCGATCAACGCCGCCAGCCGGTCCTCGCGCGTCTCGCCGATGCCGACCAGGATGCCGGTGGTGAAGGGGATGGACAGGCGACCCGCGGCCTCGAGAGTCGCCAGGCGGCGCTCGGGGGTCTTGTCTGGCGACCCGCGGTGGGCCGCCAGGTCGGGTCGCAGCGACTCGAGCATCATCCCCTGGCTGGCCGCCACCGGTCGCAGCCGCTCGAGCTCGTCGGGGTGGAGGGCGCCGGCGTTGGCGTGGGGCAGCAGCCCGGTCTCCTCCAGGACGAGGCGGCACATCTCGGCCAGGTAGTGGACGGTCGAGTCGTAGCCGCGTGCAGCCAGCCACTCGCGGGCCGCGGCGTAGCGCTCCTCGGGTCGCTCGCCGAGAGTGAACAGCGCCTCGTGGCAGCCAGCCTGGGCGCCGGCGCGGGCGATGGCGAGCACGTCGTCCGGGTCGAGGTAGGGCTTGTGCAGGCGGGCGGGGGGTTGCGCGAACGTGCAGTAGCCGCAGCGGTCGCGGCACAGCATCGTGAGCGGGATGAAGACCTTGGGGGAGTAGGTCACCCGGGTGCCGGTGGCGGCGTCACGGACGGCGCGGGCCCGGCCCGCCAGCTCGCTCGGAGGCAGATCGAGCAGGTCGCTCATGCGCGGGCACACTATCGGCGGCTCCGGCGATCAACGGACTCGGCCCGCGGCCGGGACCGTTGGTGAGGCAGTGGGTTCCAGCTTTTCGAGGGCGAGGTCATGGGTTCCGGTGACGGAACCTACGACCTCGGGCTCGGTTCCGTGGAACCGATTGCCTCGCCTCGGCTCGGGTCGGTCTGCTCGAGCAGCGGTTCGTAGATCGCCGCCGGTGTGGCGCGACCGCGCAGGCCGACCGTGCCGACGTCGCGCCAGTGCGACGCCTCGCCGCCGGCGCGCCGCACGCTCTCGGCCGACGCCAGCACCTTCACGGCGCGGCCCTTGGCGATGTCGGTGAGGCGGGCCGCCTCGTTGACCGCCGGGCCTATGACCGTGTACTCGTAGCGGGCCTCGGTGCCGACGTTGCCGGCCACGACGCGCCCCGAGGAGACGCCGATGCCGGCTTCGAGCCCCGGGTGGCGTTCAGCGAGCCCCTGGATGCCGAGCGCCAGCAGCCGCGCAGCCCGCAGGGCGCGGTCGGCGTGGTCTGGCTGCGTGCCGGGCACGCCGAAGATGCACAGCGCGCCGTCGCCCTCGAACTTGTTGACCCAGCCGCCTTGGGCGTCCACCGTCCGGACCACCACGTCGAAGAAGTCGTTGAGCGTCTCGACGACCTCGCCGGGAGGCAGCACCTCGGCCATCGCGGTCGATCCGATCAGGTCCACGAACACGGCGCTGGCCTCGGCCTGCTCGCCGCTGAGCCCCGTGCCTCGCTCCAGCGCCCTGCGAGCGACCTCCGTGCCGACGTGACGGCCGAACAGGTCCTGGATGGCACGTCGCTCACGCAGGCCCGCCACCATCTCGTTGAAGCCCGCCTGGACCTCGCCCACCTCGCCACCGTCGTCCACCGCCAGACCGACATCGAGGTCGCCGTCCCGCACCTGCCCGAGCGCATCCCGCAGGGCGTCGAGCGGCTCCGCGACGGTTCCGGCTGACGAGATGGTCGCGAGCAGCCCGGCGAAGATGCCCATCAGGGCCAGTGCGGTCAGCGCGTACGCGGGGATATCGGTCCCGTCCACCAACGACGCCGTGGCAATGGCCAGCAGTGGCACCCCCGATCCGACGGCCCACGCCAGCATGAGTCGCAAGCGCACCCCCGGCGTCCGCGGCCGGCGCTCCGGCAGGCCGTCGAGCACGTGGGCGAACAGCGGGCGGAACGACCGCTCGATCATCAGGTAGCCGATGGCGCACGTCACCACGCCGCCGATCAGGGTGCCGTCGACCACCCGGAGCACGGTCTGCGAGTCGGCGCCGAACACCGCCGAGAGCACGCCGTAGAGGGCGGCGGCGATCACCCAGAACACGAGCGGGCGGAGCGCCTGCCGCCAGGGTTCGCGCAGCATGGCGTAGCGCTCGGCCGTCGTCGGCTCCCGGTCCTCGTCCGCCCAGGCGATGGCGCGGCTGAAGGCCCGATGCCCCCAGAGATAGGCCAGCAGGACCAGCAGCGCCGCCGGGAGGAACGGCGCCCCCAGGGTCAGCGCCAGCGGCAGGTCGGGCGCCAGTTCCTCGCCCGAGGCGAGGAGCACGAACGTTATGACCGCGAGGCCACCGGCCACGTTGGCGAACAGGAGTCGGCGGCGCACGCTGCGCCGCACGTCCTCGGCCAGTACATGGAGGGACCCCACAGCGTCAGGCTACGGGCCGTCCGGTCATGCGGCGGGTGCGGTGCGCCGGGCCTCCCAGTCCAGCAGGGCGCCCGGGGGGAGCCCGGCGAGCCGCCGGCTGTCGCGGGTGAGGTGCGCCTGGTCGGCGTAGCCCGCTTCGGCGGCGAGGCGTGCGAGGTCGGGCCCCGAAGGCCCGGACGAGCGGGCTGCGCCCAGGAACCGCTGGAACCGGAGGATCCGCGCCAGTGTCCGGGGTGGATACCCGACGGCGGCCTCGACGCGCCGCCTGAGCTGGCGCTCGCTCAGGTCGAACCGGCGGGCGAGGTCCCGCACCGGCGGGGCGGCGGGGGCGCCGAGCATCGACGCAGCCCGGGTGGCCACCGGATCGACGGCGGGCGCATCGGCGAGGCGATCGAGCAGGGTGCCGACGACCGCCCGGAGACAGTCGGCACCCGCGGCGTCGCCGGACGCGTCCTCGCACCGCGCCGCCAGCCTGGTGCCGGGCCGCCCCCAGACGTCGGCGAGGCCGACCTCCTGGTCGAGGAGCTCGTTGGCGATGACACCGAGGAGTGGCGGTGCCGCCCCGGTCCGGAAGCGCACGCCGACGATGACGGATCCCGGGGCGAAGCTCTCGGTCACTGCCGTCGTCGCGGGCCCCACGACCGTCAGGCCGCCGTCGGTCGAGACGATGTCGGCGCAGCCATCCGGCAGAACGGGTTGGTCGTAGGCGCCGTCCCCGGCACCGATCGTCTGGACCCACAGGCAGGACACGTACGGCGCCAGCGCCGGGGGCGGCGGAAGCTCCCGGTAGCTCGAGGACGGCCTCGGCACGCGACCAAGTATGCCCAAGTCGCCGCCGACGCCACGTCGGCGTGTCAGGCGTTCGTGGTGGCCTTGGACGGTGCTTTGGAGGTTGCCTTGGACGCTCGTTTCACGGGCGCCTTGGACGCTCGCTTCGCGGGGGCCTTGGATGCCCGCTTGGACGGTGTCTGCAGCTGCTGTGAGAAGAAGTCCAGTGCCGTGCGGGTCTTCGTCTGTTGCTCGCCGCTCAGGTCGAGCCCCTGTTCACTCAGGAACAACCGGGACTGCACGGCCACGTTCAGCATGTCGGCGGGAGCGCACTTGGTCGACAGCTCGAGGATGCGGGACCCGTCGGGGTACAGCCACGCCTCGGCCACCATCTTGCGGTCGTAGCCCTCGGGGCGGAGGTTGAGCTTGAGCACGAAGATCGGCCCGAGGATGGAAAGGTCGTCCAGCGCGATGGGGTCGGCGACGTGCGCGTCGTAGAAGGCCCGTTGCTCCTTCGAGAACAGCTTGCGGATCGATCGGTCCCCGCTCGCCACCCTGGTGACGTCGGTTGTGCCCAGGGAGCCCTTGAACGACGCCGAGCACACCCAACCCCCGGGCATGGCGTCGACCTCGACGACCATCCCCGGCGCCTCCCGAAACTTGTCCGGTAGCTCCGCGGGGACGACGGGCCGGAGCTTCACCACGGTGTCGTCGCCGCGTCCCTGGACGCGGCGGGCGCGCACCACCACGCCCTGCTTGTTGAGCGCCAGGTCAGGCGTGTCGAAGAAGTACACCTGGCGGATCTGGGCCTGTAGCGCGTCCAGCCCCAGGGCCGTGACGGTCGACCTCTGGTGCTGGTCGGGCACCGTCAGCTTGAGCTCGACGCTGTCCGATCCCTTCACCACGTCCATGAGCTGCTGCAGGTCCTCGTCGGACAGTTCGACGATCCGCTTCTTGGTGGGAGCTGGCATCTCGCCTCCTTGTGCCCTGTGCCTAGACGGTACGGCGCGGGAAGACCCCTGCAAATTCCACCGGAAGCATGAACCCGGCCGCTCGCCGGTGTGGGAGTGGTCAGCGCCCTACGCGAGGTCGCCGGCGGCCGCGGGATCCACGATCCACAGGACGTGGTCGCCGCGGACATGGCTGGCGGGCAAAGCTGCATCGCCGGCGGCGACCCGCGCCAGCACTTCGCGCTTGTCCTCCCCGGCCACGGTCACCAGCACCAGCCTCGCACGGGCGATGCCCGCGAACGTGAGGGTCATCCGGGGGTACTGGTTCTGGCCGTTGGGGTCCTCGTTCATCACCACGAGTCGTCCCGGGTCCGCGTCGAGCCCCCGCGAGCCGGCGAACAGCGACGCGGTATGGCCGTCGGGGCCCATGCCGAGGTGCACGAGGTCGGGGCGTCCGAGCTCGCCGAGCCGCAGCTGATAGGGGTCGGGGCCCTGGTCACAGCGCATTGGGTAGTTGGCGTTGACGGCCCCCACCCGCTCCAGGAGCGCCTCGCGGACCAGCCGGTAGTTGGAGTTCTCGTCGTCCAGGGGCACGCACCGCTCGTCGCCCCAGTAGACGTCGACCTTCCACCAGTCGATCTGGTTCCCGGCGTCGTCGGCCAGGCCCTCGTAGCAGCGGCGCGCCAGGTCGCCTCCCGAAACCACGAAGGAGAACCCGTCGTGGGGCCGGCTGTGAAACGCCTCGATGACGCGCTCGGCGAACTCGCCAGGCACGTCGTCGACCACAACCAGCTCACCGTGCACGTTGACTCCCCCGCGATGCCGCGACGTCGGTCGTCGCTTGCCTGATTCCTAGCCGGAACCGCCGGGTGCCGACTCCGCCTTGGCCTCCAGCGCGCTGATCAGCTCGTCGAAGCTCTTGGCGAACGTGGACACTCCCTGGTCCTCGAGCACACGGCTCACCTCGTCGAGGTCCACGCCCACGGCCTCGATCGCGTCCAGCGTCCGCTGGGCCCCATCGGGGTCGGCATCGACGGTGCGCACCAGGGTGCCGTGTTCCTCGAAGGCGTCGAGCGTTGCCTCCGGCATCGTGTTGACCGTGTCCGGCCCGATCAGCGTGTCGACGTACAACGTGTCCGAGTAGTCCGCGTTCTTGGTCGACGTCGAGGCCCACAGTGGCCGCTGGACCCTGGCCCCCCGATCGGCGAGCGCCTGCCAGCGCGGGCCCCGGAACGTTTCGACGAACCGCTGGTAGGCGAGCTGGGCCTGTGCGACTGCGGCCTTCCCCCGGAGCGCCAGCGCAGCATCGGTGCCGATGGCGTCCAGCCGGCGGTCGACCTCGGTGTCCACCCGGCTCACGAAGAACGAGGCCACGCTGGCGATCTTCGACAGGTCGCCGTCGTAGGCCTCCAGCCCCGAGATGTAGGCCTCCATGACCTCGTGGTAGCGGTCGAGCCCGAAGATCAGCGTGACGTTGATGCTGCGGCCCTCGCCGATGAGGATGCGGATGGCGTCGACGCCCTCAGAAGTGGCCGGCACCTTGACGTACAGGTTCGGCTCGGCGATGCGATCGTGAAGGTCCCGCGCCGAGGCGACCGTGCCATCACAGTCGCGGGCCAGCTCGGGCGCCACCTCGACCGAGACGTAGCCGTCGACTCCGGCGCTCTCGTCATGGACCGGTCGCAGGATCCGGAGGGCGTGCTCGATGTCGTCGGTCACCATCGTCCAGTAGGCGGCGTCGACCGGCTGCCCACCCTTGATGAGGTCGCTGAACTGGTCGTCGTACTCCTCGGACGACGAGATCGCCTTCTGGAAGATGGTCGGGTTGGACGTGATGCCGCGCACGCCGCGCTCGACCCACCGGGCGAGCTCGCCGCCCGTGATCCAGCCGCGCCGCAGGTTGTCGAGCCACGGGCTCTGGCCCTGCTCGTAGTACAGGTCTTGAAGGCGAGTCATCGTTGGTCTCCGCTCTCGCTGCCGCCAGGTCTGGGTGCGGCGCCGTCGGTGGCCGCCTCCAGGTCCTCTTGCAGCTCTTGGATCAGCTGACGTCCCCGTTCCGCCACGTTCTCGGGGTTGAAGCCGAGGTTGTGGAGCGCCACCGCTCCCGGGGCCGACGCCCCGAAGCGGTCGAGGCTGACGCTGTCGTCGGCCCAACGGTCCCAGCCCAGGCTGGCACCGGCCTCGACCGCGAGCGTGGGTACCTGGGCCGGAAGGACCGAGTCCTGGTAGGACTCGGGTTGGGTGGCGAAGATGTCCCACGACGGCATCGACACCACCCGCGTACGGACCCCGCTGGCCGCGAGCT
>Ga0081455_10008884_pt1 | contig 10390 bp, 7 predicted proteins | sample TabmetS3T2R1_FD_70207 | JGI IMG/M metagenome (GOLD analysis project Ga0081455, IMG submission 70207) | Tabebuia heterophylla rhizosphere microbial communities from the University of Puerto Rico - S3T2R1 | ecosystem: Host-associated > Plants > Roots > Rhizosphere ... | reverse complement strand
AACAGGTCGAGGGCGAGCTGCGCGCCCGGCCGCTGGCCTGGCTGGTGACCGGCGCCGCCGGGTTCATCGGGTCGAACCTGGTGGAGCGGCTGCTGGAGCTGGGGCAGACGGTCACGGGGCTCGACAACTTCGCCACCGGCCGGCGCGAGAACCTGGCCGACTTCACCGGCGACCCGCGCTTCCGCTTCGTGGAGGGCGACATCTGCGACCGCCCCGCCTGCCTGGACGCGCTGGCCGGCGCCGACGTGGTGCTGCACCAGGCCGCCCTGGGCTCCGTGCCGCGCTCCATGAAGGACCCTTCGACCTCGATCGCCGTCAACGTATCCGGCACGGCGAACGTGTTCGCGGGGGCGCGGGACGCCGGCACGCGCCGCGTCGTCTACGCTTCCTCGTCGAGCGTCTACGGCGACAGCGCGCGGCTGCCCAAGCGCGAGGGCGAAGAAGGCCGGCCCCTCTCGCCCTACGCGCTGACCAAGGCGGTCGACGAGGAGATCGCGGCCAACTTCGCACGGTGTTACGCGATGAAGCTCGTCGGTCTCCGGTATTTCAACGTCTACGGCCCGCGCCAGGATCCCGACGGGCCCTACGCGGCGGTGATCCCCCGGTTCTTCAAGGCGTATCTGACCGGCGAGGCGCCCGTGATCTACGGAGACGGGAGCCAGAGCCGCGACTTCACATACGTGAGCGACGCCGTCGAGGCGAACCTCCTCGCGGCCGGAGCGCCGGGCTCGGCCTGCGGCCGGGCCTACAACGTGGCCGGCGGACGCGCGACCTCGGTCAACGATCTCGCCCGGGCGGTGCGGGAAGCGGCGGGAGGCGGTCCCGAGCCCCGTCGCGATCCTCCGCGCGCCGGCGACGTCCTGCATTCCGCGGCCGACCTTTCGCTCAGCGAGCGGGAGCTCGGATACCGGCCGCGCGTCGCCCTCGCCGAAGGCCTCGCGAACTCGCTCGCCCACTACCGTTCCCTCGTCGGATCAAGGAGCTGAAGGATGGCCGTCGCGATTCGAGTCCAGGACCTCTCCAAGGAATACCGCATCGGCCTCCTGACGGACCGTTACAAGACTCTGCGCGAGTCCATCGCGTCGGCTCTCGCGTCGCCGGGCCGCGTCCTGCGCCGCCACTTCCGTCCCCGCACCGCGCGTCCCGAGGGCGACGAGCAGCTCTGGGCGCTGCGCGACCTCAACTTCGAGGTCCAGACCGGAGAGGTCGTGGCCGTGATCGGCCGCAACGGCGCCGGGAAGAGCACGCTTCTGAAGGTCCTGGCGCGGATCACGACGCCCACGACGGGCACGGCCGAGATCCACGGGCGGATCGGCTCCCTTCTCGAGGTCGGCACGGGCTTCCACCCGGAGCTCACCGGACGCGAGAACATCTTCCTCAACGGCGCCATCCTCGGGATGCGCCGCGCCGAGATCGACCGGAAGTTCGACGAGATCGTGGCGTTCTCGGAAGTCGAGAAGTTCATCGACACGCCGGTCAAGCGCTACTCCAGCGGGATGTACCTGCGCCTGGCCTTCGCCGTGGCGGCCCACCTCGAGCCCGAGATCCTCCTCGTGGACGAGGTGCTGGCCGTGGGCGACGCCGAGTTTCAGAAGAAATGCCTCGGCAAGATGGGCGACGTGGCGCGGGAAGGCCGGACCGTTCTCTTCGTGAGCCACAACATGCCGGCGGTCCAGGCGCTCTGTCCTCGCACCATCCTGCTGCGGGCGGGCAGCGTGGCGGTCGACGGCCCCACCGGAGACGTTCTCCGCGAATACCTCGGTCACCTCATCTCCACCGCGTCGCATGCGTTCGAGAACAATCCGGACCGCCGCGGCGACGGCAGCATGACCATGACCAGCGCGAGGGTCCTCGACGAGATCGGCCGGCCGGCGGAGCGGCTGGTCGCCGGGACCCCGGTGACGTTCGAATTCACGTACGAGAATCCGGTCGGGGCCGAGCGCGTCGACGTCCTGCTCGGGATCCACAACCATCTCGGGATCGCCGTGTCCCACTTCAACACGCAGATCGCGGGATTCACGGTCGAGCCCGGCTCGAGCGGCGTGATCTCCTGTCGCATCCCGAACCTGCCGCTGCCTCGCGGGGAGTATCGGGTGGCGGCGGTCATCCGGCACCAGGGCCGCGTGACCGATCAGATCCCCAACGCCCTCGCGTTCTCGGTCGAGAGCTCCGTGTTCTTTCCGACGGGACGAATTCCGCGGATGGAGCAGGGCGCGTGCCTCATCGACCACGAGTGGACGCATCGGGTCGGCGCCGTCGCGGCGGAATCCGTCGAACGCACCGGGACCACACAAGGTTGAGGACCGCCCTGGACAATCGGTGGCGGAGATGAGAATCCTGGTCGACAGCGGCAGCTACCGCCTTTCGAACGTGGGAGACACGTCGATGCTGCAGGTGGCGGTCGCTCGAATCCGGAGAATGTGGCCTTCGGCGGCGATCTCCGTGTTGTGCGCGTCGGTCGAGCGGCTCTCGCGCTACGTTCCGGATGCGGAAGCCGTCCCTCCCAACGGCCAGCGCAAGTGGCTGGAGTGGAGCCGATTTCCGGGACGGGACCGAGTCCCGAGAACCATCGCCCGGCGGATCGATTCCCGATTCCGGGATCGTCTCCCGAATCTCAGCGACGGCCTGGCCTTCCGCCGGGCGAAAGAGCACCCGAAGGATCGCCCCGACCTTCAGGCATTTCTCCAGGCGGCCGATTCCGCCGACCTGCTGGTCCTGAGCGGCGGCGGATACATGACGGATGCTTTCGAGGGCCACACGGCGTCGGCCCTGGAACTGCTGCGCCGGTTCCAGCGGCGCGGAGCTCCCACCGCGATGTTCGGCCAGGGAATCGGACCGCTCCGGGATCCCACGCTTCTGGCGAGGGCGCGCGCGACGCTGCCCCGGGTCGATCTGCTCGCGGTTCGGGAGGGACGCGCCGCGCTTCCGCTCCTCGATTCCCTCGGCGTCCCCCGCGAACGGATTCACGTCACTGGCGACGACGCGATCGAACCGGCGTTCGCCGCTCGTCCGGACCGGCTCGGGACGTTTCTGGGCGTCAACGTGCGCGTGTCGAGTTATTCGGGTGTCGGCCGGGACCATTGCGACGGGCTGCGCACGGCTCTCCGAAGAGCGGCCGAAGCGGTCGGAGCAGCCATGCTGCCGGTTCCCATCTCGATCGCGCCCGCGGATTCGGACGTGGTGTCCCTGACGGAGCTCCTGCCGCAGGGCGGGGCCGAGGGCGCATGGGCGGACGGGCTCGACACGCCGCTCTCGGTGATTCGCCGCGTCGGCGAGTGCCGTGTCGTGGTCACCGGCAGCTATCACGCCGGCGTGTTTGCCCTCGCGCAGGGGATTCCGGTCCTCGGCCTGTCCCGTTCCGACTACTACACCGACAAGTTTCTCGGCCTGGCGAATCAATTTGGACCGGGCTGTCGCCTGATTCCCCTCGACGAGCCCCGGATGGAGGAAACGCTTCCTGCCCGGATCGTCGAGCTCTGGCGGGAGGCGGAGGCCCTTCGTCCGGACCTCCTCGCGTCCGCTTCCCGGCAGGTGGAGAAAGCCCGCGAGGCCTACGCCCTTCTCGGCGCCCTGACGGGCAAGCCGTCGGTGCTCCTCTCGGAGTCTCCGAAGGAAGTCTTTCAGTGAGAAGCGACGCGCCCCACCCGCCGGCGGTGAGCGTCCTGATGGCCGTCTACAACGGACAGGATCATGTCCGGCAGGCGATCGATGGAATCCTGGAGCAGAGCCTTCGGGACTTCGAGTTCCTCATCGTGGACGACGGGTCGACCGACCGGACGGCGCAGATTCTGGACGAGTATGCCGATCCGCGAATCGTCCGGCTGCGCCACACCGAGAACCGAGGGCTCATCGCAGCCTTGAACACGGGGCTCGCCGCCGCACGGGGAGAGTTCGTCGCTCGACAGGATGCCGACGACTTCTCGTATCCCGACCGCCTTCGGGCTCAGGTCGATTTCCTTCGCGCCAGGCCGCACCTCGCCCTCGCCGGCGCGAGCTGGGTCTTCGAGCCCGAGGGAGGAGAACCCCGGATCCGGACGGTCGAACCGGATCCTCTCCGCCTCGCATGGATGCTCCTCTTCAAATGCCCGTTGCCGCATTGCTCGATGATGTTCCGCCGCAAGGTCATTCTGGATCTCGGCGGCTACGGGGCGGACGACAAGTTCGTCGAGGATTTCGCGCTCTGGTCGCGTGTCGCGAGATCGCATCGCGTCGGCAACCTGGACCAGGCTCTGGTCGTTCGCCGGCGCCCCGCGGGGAGCATCACGGCGCGTCACGGCTCGGAGATGGGGCAGGCCGCGCGCCGCATCAGCCTGCAGAACCTCCAATGGGTCGCGGGCTCCGGGCTTTCGGCTACTGAGCGAGATCTTCTTCAGGCCCTCATGGGGAATCGGCCTTTGCCGCTGGCGGAGGCGCTCGAACTGGAGACGCGCGAGCTTCGGCCGGCGGCCGAGCGCCTTTTCCAGGAATTCTGGGCCAGGCTCGGCGGAACGCCGGCGGAACGGCAAGGGTTTCGCCGATGGGCTTTTGCCTGGATGGGGAGCGCCCTTCTTCGCAAGGGCCTCCGGCTCCGGCATGAATGCGCGAGGCATCCCGGGAAGGAGAGAATCGCGGGTCTCCGGCTGGCTCGGTGCTTGGTGTTGGATGCGGTCCGGATGAATCCGAAGGTGATCTTCAACCCTCAGGGCGTCTCAGAGGCTCTTCGCGCGATGGTGAGTCCCGGTCTGACCATGGAGGGACCAACCGGGTGAGCGACCCTCAGGCGCGCCGCGATGCCTCAGAGCCGCCGGCCACCGGCAAGCGGCCCCACATCGTCCACATCGTGGGAACCCTCGGCGTGGGCGGCGTGCAGCGTCTCGTCCTCGACCTGGCGAATTCGCCGGCCGGGCGCGCCTATCGTCACAGTGTCCTCTGCCTCTTCGGGACGAAGGGGAGCCTGAAGAACCGCTTCGAGGAAGAAGGCCTGGAGTTCGGAGTCTGCGGTGTGCCCTGGCCGGAAAAGCTCGACGTGGGGTCGTACCGGTTGTCGCGCTGGCTTCGCAAGGGACTCTCGTGGACGTTCCCGGGCCGCCTGGCCCGCGACCTCGAGCGGCGCGGTGCGGACCTCGTACACACGCATGTCTCGTATCGCGTCGACCTCCAGGCAGACGGCGCGGTTCGCAGGGCGCGCCTTCCGCTCGTCTGGACGATCCACGGCCAATATCAGCCCGAGGGTCGCGAGCTCGAGGAATGGCGGCGGGCGACGCGCGTCCTCGTCCAGGGCGGCGCGATCACCGTGGTGTCCGAGGAACTGGCGCGCGACTTCCGCGCGCGGGGCCTCGATCATCCCGACGGGATCCACGTTACGTGGGGCGGCGTGGACCTTTCGGCATTCGGGGAGGCGAGACCTCGGGATTCCCGTTTCCGTGCCCGGCTGGGTATTCCTCCGGATGCGGTGGTCTTCGGATCCAGCGGGCGCCTGGTCCACGAAAAGGCCTACGAGATCTTCGTCCGCGCCGCGGCCCGGCTGGTCGCCGGCGGCTCCAATGCCCACTTCGCGATCGCGGGCGGAGGCCCGCTGCTTCGCGAGATGGAATCGGAGATCGCCCGCCTCGGACTCGAGGGCCGTTTCCACCTGCTCGGCTTCCAGTCCGATGTGCCGGGTTTTCTCCGGGAGCTGGACGTCTTCGTGCTCTCGTCCCGCTTCGAGGGCTTTTCCCTGGCCCTGATCGAGGCGCTCGCGGCGAGTCGGCCCTGTATCGCGACGCCGGTCGGGGTGGTCAACGAGATGATCGGCGAGAACGGCACCCTCATCGTGCCTCCGGAGTCCGACGAGGCCCTCGCCGACGCCATGAAGACAATGCTCTCGCCCTCGGTACGCGCGGCCTTCGCGGCGCGCGGGCCGAAGCTCGCTGCCCGATACTCGATCGACCGGACGGCCGAGGAATTCGCATCTCTTTACGACCGTCTCCTCGCGACCGGCGGCGCGGTGGGGAATTCCCGAAGAAAGGTGAACGAACGATGAGCACACGAGTCGAAGAGGCCGCTCCCGCACCGACGATCGTCATCCGGCCCAGCAAAGGCTGGATCGCCCTGAGGCTGGCGGACCTCTGGGAGTACCGCGAGCTGCTCTACTTCCTGGTGTGGCGCGACATCAAGGTCCGCTACAAGCAGACGGTCCTGGGCGCGGCGTGGGCCGTCATCCAGCCGTTCTTCTCGATGGTGCTCTTCAGCATCTTCTTCGGCAAGCTCGCGAAGATGCCGTCCGACGGCATTCCGTATCCGATCTTCTCGTACACCGGCCTCGTGCCCTGGTCGTTCTTCGCCAGCGGGATGGCGTCGTCGTCCGGCAGTCTCGTCGAGAGCGCGAACCTGATCCGCAAGGTGTATTTCCCGCGGCTGACGATCCCGATCGCCAACGTGCTCGGGGGCCTCGTCGACTTCTCGATCGCGTTCCTCGTGCTGCTCGGCATGATGTTCTGGTACGGGATCATGCCGACCGCCCGCATCCTCTGGCTGCCGCTGTTTCTCCTGCTCGCCCTCGTTACGGCCCTGGCCGTCGGGCTCTGGCTGTCGGTTCTGAACGTCGAGTATCGCGACGTCAAGTACACGATCCCGTTCATCACGCAGTTCTGGATGTACGCCACGCCGATCGTGTATCCGAGCAGCCTTCTCCACGAGCCCTGGCGCACCATCTACGGCCTGAATCCGATGGTCGGCGTCGTGGAGGGATTCCGCTGGGCGCTCCTGGGCACGAAGACCGGTCCCGGCCCGATGATCGCGGTCTCGGCCGCCGCGGCCGTGGCGCTGCTGATCGGGGGGGCCTTCTACTTCCGCCGGATGGAGAAGACGTTTGCCGACGTCGTCTGACGCGATCGTCGTCGAAGGTCTCGGCAAGAGATACCGGATCGGCCAGCGGCGCGCCCGCTACAAGGCGCTCCGGGACGTGCTCACCGAAGCCGCGAAGCGGCCGTTCCGGGCGCTCGGGGGGCGCTCGCCCGAGCCACCCTCGGAAGAGATCCTCTGGGCGCTCCGCGACGTCGCCTTCCGCGTCGGACACGGCGAGGTCGTGGGCGTCATCGGCCGCAACGGCGCGGGCAAGAGCACGCTCCTGAAGATCCTGTCCCGCATCACCGACCCGACGACGGGGCGCATCGAGATCCGGGGGCGCGTCGGCTCCCTCCTCGAGGTTGGCACGGGCTTTCACCTGGAGCTGAGCGGAAGGGAGAACATCTACCTCAACGGCGCGATCCTCGGGATGAAACGCCTGGAGATCGACCGGAAGTTCGACGAGATCGTCGCCTTCGCGGCCGTCGAGCGGTTCGTCGACACGCCGGTCAAGCACTACTCCTCGGGCATGTACCTCCGCCTGGCGTTCAGCGTCGCCGCCCACCTGGATCCGGAAGTGCTTCTGGTCGACGAAGTCCTCGCCGTCGGCGACGCGGCCTTCCAGCGCAAGTGCCTGGAGAAGATGGAGGACGTCGGCCGGCATGGACGGACCGTGCTCTTCGTCTCGCACAACATGCCGGCCATCACCCGGCTCTGCCCGCGGACGATCATGCTCGAGGCCGGAAGTGTCGCGCTCGACGGCCCATCGCATCAGGTCGTCGCCCGGTACCTGTCCTCCGACGTCGGTACGATGGCGGAGCGCGAATGGCCGGACCCGGCCGATGCCCCGGGCGACGCCATCGCGCGGTTGCGCGCCGTGCGTGTCCGCGACCGCGAGCGCCGCGTCACCGACACGATCGACATCCGCAAGCCCGTGGGCATCGAAATGGAGTTCGAGGTCCTCGAGCCGGGCTCCACGTTCTCGGCCAGCTACGACTTCTTCAACGAGGAGGGGCTGCTGCTGTTCGGCTCGATCGAGACCGACGCGGCGTGGAGAGGGAAGCCGCGACCGCCGGGGCGGTACATCACGACGGCGTGGGTGCCCGGCAACCTGTTCGCCGAAGGCACGGTCATCGTGACTGCGGAGCTGCTGACGACCCACCCGCTGACCCGGCATTTCGAGGAGCGCCAGGCCGTCGCGTTCCACGTCGTGGACAGCATGGACGGAGACTCGGCGCGCGGGGACTGGGGAGGCGATTTCTCCGGGGCCGTCCGGCCGCTGCTCGACTGGGCCACGCACTACGAGCCGCCGGAGGCCGCGGCGGCCCCGGGGCGAGGGGGACAGGTGCGGAATGTCCGCTAGCTTTTCGGATCTCGTCTCGGTTGGCCGAGGCTTCCTCGGGGGCATCTTCCGCGGCGCCCCGAGGCACACCGGAATCCGCGTCTTCCGCTACCACGGCGTCGTCGAGAAGAAGATCGACGAGCTCCTCGAGCGCAATCATCATCTCCTGCACGTCTTCCGGGCCCAGATGGCCTACCTCCGGCGATTCCGCGTGCTCGGCCTCGACGAGCTTCTGGATGCCCTGGAGCGGCCCGAACGCTTGAGCATGTCGGCATCGGTCGTGACCTTCGACGACGGCTTCGCCAACAACCTCGAGGTCGCCGAAGTTATGCAGCGCTCCCGGCTGCCGTGGTCTCTCTTCGTGCCCGCCGGAGAGATCGGTGAACACCGCGCCCTGTGGCTCGACGAGCTCTCGCTCTTCCTGCTGGCCGGCGACGCGAGGAAGATCGAGATCCTGGGCTCGGCCTGGCCTTTGACCAGCCGGGAGGAACGGGAGCTGGCCTTCTCGCAGCTCCGTGCCCGCTTCAAGCGGCTGTCCGGACCCGCGACCCGGCGGGCGATGGCCGAGCTCCGGTCCCAGTATCCGGCGGACGAGTCGCTTCGCCTCATCGATCGGTTTCCGGGCCTTCGCATGCTGAGCTGGCGGGAGCTCGGGCAGCTCTCGACTTCGGGCGTGGAAGTTGGGAGCCACGGCTTCCACCACGACATGCATCACTCCGAGCAGCCTCGGGACGAGCGCCTTCGAGAGCTTACGGAGTCGCGGCGCGAGCTCGAGTCCAGGCTCCAGCAGCGTTGCCGGGGGTTCGCGTTCCCGAACGGCGACTACGTCTCCGACTCTCCCGAGGAAGTCGGCGGGGCCGGTTACGACGTCGCCTTCACGACCGATTCGCGAGCGGTCAGCGCGAAAGACTCCCGGTATCTCCTGCCGCGTATGGCGGCCCCGAAGTCCCTGCGGCGATTCGTCCGGCAGCACTGGTTCAAGGACCCGCCGCCCGAAGGGGGCCGCGTCGTCATGGCTCCGGCGGAGGCCAAGTAGCCATGTGCGGAATCTCCGGGATCTGGACGCGGGACGGCCGGGCGGGACGACCCGAGTTTGCGCAGGCGGTCCGGACCATGGCCGACCTGATGGCGCGCCGGGGACCGGACGACCAGGGCTTCTGGTCGGATCCCGCGGGCCATCTCCAGCTCGGGTTTCGGCGGCTGGCCATCATCGACCCGACGCCCGCGGGTCACCAGCCGATGGTCTCCGCCGACGGGCGCTCGGTCATCATCCTCAACGGCGAGATCTACAACTTCCAGGAGCTCGGCAAGGAGCTCGAAGGCCACGGCGTCGTGTTCCGATCCCGCTCCGACACGGAAGTCCTCCTCGAGAGCCTCAACCGCTGGGGCGCCGACGCGGTCGCGAAGCTGAACGGGATGTTCGCCTTCGCCTGGTACAGCGTGCCGGAGCGGACGCTCCTGCTGGCGCGCGATCACGCGGGCATCAAACCGCTCTACTATTTCGAGCCCCGGGATCGGTCCGGTCTCGCGTTCGCCTCGCAGTTCAACCTCCTGCTGCACACGCCCTTCGGAGATCCGGGCCCCGTGCGGCTCGACGTGCTTCGCCTCTACCTCCGCCTCGTGCACATCCCTCCGCCGTACGGTCTGCTCGAAGGCACCCGCCAGCTGCCGCCGGGCCACTGGTTGAGGCTCCGGCCGGACCACGCCCCGGAAGAGAGAGCCTGGTGGACGCTGCCGCGGCATCCCGAGCCGGATCTGTCGGGAGATCGCGCGCTCGAGCCTCTGGCCGAGGCCCTGGATCGGTCGGTCCGGCGCCAGCGCATCGCCGACGTTCCGCTGGGCGTGTTTCTCTCGGGCGGCATCGATTCGCCGCTCGTCACGGCGGTCGCGCGGCGGCAGACCGGAGCGGATCTCAAGGCCTTCACGATCGGCAGCCCGGGCTGGGAGCAGGACGAGTCGGAAGTCGCCCGCGAGTACGGCCGGCGCCTGGACGTCGATCTTCGCGTGCATCCCATCTCGGGGGAAGAGGCTCTCGCGGCGGTGGCCGACGTCCAGACGGCGCAGCACGAGCCCTTCGCGGATTTCTCGATTCTGCCGACGATGCTCGTGAGCCGGTTCGCGCGCCGCGAGGTCACGGTCTCGCTGTCCGGCGACGGCGGCGACGAGCTCTTCTTCGGGTACGAGCGGCCGGTGTCGCTCATGCGCAGCGGCGCGCTCTTCCGGTGGCCCCGTCCCGTGCGGCTC
>Ga0081455_10008883_pt1 | contig 10391 bp, 12 predicted proteins | sample TabmetS3T2R1_FD_70207 | JGI IMG/M metagenome (GOLD analysis project Ga0081455, IMG submission 70207) | Tabebuia heterophylla rhizosphere microbial communities from the University of Puerto Rico - S3T2R1 | ecosystem: Host-associated > Plants > Roots > Rhizosphere ... | reverse complement strand
CCGCTGCAGGACCTGCCCGAGCTCGGGCTCGTCACGGTCGCCGACGACCGCATCCCGGCGCTGACGCCCTGGTGGGAGAGCGTCTCGCTGCCGGGCGCGTTCTTCGCGGGCAACGCCTCGCAGGGCGCGCGCGGTCTCGGCAAACACGGGGCCGGCGCGAACTCCGGCTCGGTGAACGGCTTCCGCTACAACGCGCGCGTGCTTGCCGAACAGCTGGCACAGCGATTCGCCGGGTGGGAACGACCGCGCGAGCCGGTGGAGGACATCGTCACCTTCCTGACGCACGAGCTGGGCACCGCGCCCGACCTCTGGGTCCAGAAGGGCTACCTCTGTCGCGCCGTCTCGCGCTCAAACGGCGGGTGGCGCGACGAGGGCGTGATGCCGCTCGCGCACTACCTCGACGCGGTCGAGGACGACGGCGCCGCGGCGAGCGTCGAGGTCGACGAGAAGGGCACGATCCTCCCCACGCTCTACCTCCGCGAGCGGGGCGAGATCCGCGAGCACCAGCTCGAGCCACACCCGCTGCACGAGTACGAGAGCGAGCCCTACCGCAAGCACGTCGCCGCGCTCGTCGGCTGAGCCGGCGTAGAACCGGCTCGCAGAGGGAATCAGGGCCGCCATGAGCGCAGCTCTCGCCTGGTTGCTCGTCCGCCTGCGGTGGCTCGTGGTCCCCGCGTGGATCGCAGCCGCGGTCGTCGCGACTGCGAGCCTGCCTTCGTTCATGGACCGGCCGGCGTCCGCCACAGGCGGGCTGGTGCCCACGAGCTCTGGCTCGCTCGCGGTCGAGAAGCAGGGGGTCGAAGCGTTCGGCACGCCGCTCCTCTCGCGAACCGCGATCGTCCAGCGCAACCCCGACGGGCTCTCCCTCGCGGCCCAGCGGCGGGCGGTTCGACGGGCGCTTCGCATCGACCGAGGCCGTGACACCGCGATGCGCAGCGTCGCCTTCGCACTGCCGATCTCGAACGCGGAGCGCATGTTCCCGTCGTCGCGCGAGCGAGGGACCACGGTGATCACCTTCCTCTACTTCCGGCCGGACACGCCCGTGGGCGCGCAGCTCGCCCTCGCGCGCACCTACGAGCAGCGCATCCGGACTGCGGGCGATCCCGTCACCGGCATAACCGGCACGGTCCCGGCCCGCGAGGCCGAGTTCGACCAGATCAACCGCGCTCTGCCCCTCGTCGAGGCAGCCACGGTCGGCCTGATCGCCCTGCTGCTGCTGATCGTCTTCCGCGGCATCGGTGCCCCGCTCGTTGCACTCGGCGCGGCCGCCCTCTCGTTCCTGATCTCGGTGCGGGTGCTTACGTGGCTCTCCGACCGGATGGGCACCGAGGTTCCGCGCGAGGTCGAGCCGGTGCTCGTCGCGCTGCTGCTCGGGCTCACGACCGACTACGCCGTCTTCTTCCTCTCCGGCGCGCGGCGGAGGCTCGTCGAGGGCGAACACCGCGTGCAGGCGGCGCAGCGCTCGGCGCGCCTGGTGCTCCCGATCGTCGTGACCGCGGGCCTGATCGTCGCCGTCGGCACGGGGTCGCTCGTGATCGGGAACCTCGGTTTCTTCCGCGCGTTCGGCCCCGGGATGGCGGTGACGGTGCTGGTGACGCTCGCGGTGACCGTGACCCTGGTGCCCGCGCTGATCGCGATCTTCGGCCGCGCGCTCTTCTGGCCCGGGCTACGCGAGTCGGCCCCGCGAGAGCCGTCGCGGGTGCGGCGAGCTCTCGGCCGGACCGCAACGGCTCGTCCGGTGGCGACCGTGCTGGTGATCGCGACCGCGGCCGTCCTGGTCGTCGCGGCGCTCGAGTCGCGCTCCACCGCGCTCGGCCTGACGCTTCTGCGAGGGCTGCCGGAGTCGAGCGAAGTGCGGCAGGCCGCCTCGGCCGCGGGACAGGGCTTCGCGCGCGGCATCGTCGCCCCGACGGAGATCCTGCTACGCGGGCCGGGCCTCGGGCAGCAGCGCTCCAGGCTCGAAGAGCTGCAGCGGCGGATCGGACGAGAGCCCGGCGTCGCGGGGGTGGTCGGCATCCGCGACCAGCCGAGCCAGATCGACCAGCCGCTGTTCGTGAACGAGCAGGGCACCGCGGCGCGCTTCGCCGTCATCTTCGAGGACGACCCGCTCAGCACCCACGCGATCCACGCGCTCAGGCAGCTCGAGGACGACCTGCCGTCGCTGCTGCAGCGCTCGGGCCTCGGCGACGCCCAGGCGGGAGTCGCAGGCGACACCGCGCTCGCCAAGGACTCGGTCGACACGATCCACAGCGACATCGCGCGCGTGGCCCTCGCGCTGCTCATCGCGAACTTCGTCCTGCTGGCGATCTTCCTGCGGGCGCTGGTCGCGCCGCTCTACCTGCTGGCCGCGAGCGTGCTCGCGCTGACAGCCGCGATCGGCGTCACGACCTGGGTCTTCCAGGACTTCCTGGGTCACCAGGACCTGACCTACTACGTGCCGTTCGCTGCGGCCGTGCTGCTGCTCTCCCTCGGCTCCGACTACAACATCTTCATCGCCGGCCGGATCTGGCAGGAGGCCGAGCGCAGGCCGTTGCGGGAGGCGATCAGCTACGCAACGCCGCGCGCCTCGGGGACGATCACGACCGCGGGCCTCACCCTCGCCGGCTCGTTCGCGCTGCTCGCGCTGATCCCGATCCAGCCGATGCGTGAGCTCGCCTTCGTGATGGCGGCCGGGATCCTGATCGACACGTTCCTCGTCCGCTCGATCCTGGTGCCGTCGCTGACCGCCGCCTTCGGCCGAGCCTCGTGGTGGCCGAACTCCCCACCGCAGCCCGAGCCCGCAGGCGAGACCACGCACGCGGGCGACGAGCTCGCCACAGCTGCCGACTGACGCAAAGCGCTCGCGCGCGAGGTGTACGAGCCGTCAGCTTCGGGCATTAGCAACCGGTATGGATGCTCGTGATGAACGGGTGTCTCGCAATGAGGCGATGTACCGGGAAGTCAACCGCGAGATCGAACGAGCGAACCAGCACACCGGCCGCCAGCCGCACGATCGATTCGACGTCATTTGCGAGTGCGGCCAGGAAGGCTGCTCCGCCACCCTCGAGGTGACGGCCGCGGAGTACGACGACACCCACAGCCAGCGCGATCGCTTCGTCGTCGCTCCCGGCCACGAGGACGAACGGATCGAGCACGTCGTCAAGCGCACGGAGCGGTATGTCGTGGTGGACAAGTTCGGCGACGCCGAACGCGTTGCGGAAGAAGAAGAGACGCGGCGCGGCATCGAGTAGCGACCAGGTTTTCGGTCCGCTCACAGGTGGCAACACCTGGATGTGGCCGAAGAGGCTGAACGGCTTCGTTCCCTCCTCAGGGCCTGTCAGCGAGTCCTGCTCCATCTCGAAGGGCGTGACGACGAAGTCGCAGTGGCGATTCGATCGACCTGTCGCGCGATCGAGATTCGGTTAGGCGAACTCGCCCGGACGTCGTCGTCAGAGGCCTAGGTTGCTGGGCTAGGCGAGTCGCTCGAGCACCGCCGCGAGGAGGGCGAAGGCCCCGATCGCGACGAGCAGCCAGGCGGCCACGACCCCGCCCGCGATGAGCTTGAACCTGCGCGGCACGAGCGTCCAGGCGAGCAGCAACACGCCGCCCTTGGTGAATCGCATCCGGTACACGAACGCGCTCGAGATCCCCAGCCGGCCGAGGATCCTCCCGGCCACGCTCGAGTTGAACCGTGCCCGCTCGGCCGCCCGAACCCGCTCGTCCCACCGCGCCGTCATCTCCTTCGCTTCCCGCCGGGCGCGACGTTGGTAGAGCGGAAGCGCCTTATGGCGACGCTCCCAGTAGGCGAGCGAGCGAAGCGCATCCTCGAGCGGCGGCGGCGCCAGCATCGTCTCGACGAGCAACAGGTCCTGGTCTCGGTGAGCGCGCACTTCCGTCCCGGAGTCTAGCCCGCTCGCAGCGCCCCAGTGGACGACGGCGGTGAGCTAGTCGCTGCTCGGCTCCGCGCGTTCGGCGGCCAAGGGCAGCGCTCCGATCAGCGCCTCGATGACGTCGTCCGCTCGCAGGGCGCTCCGACGGGCGAGGCGGTGCAGTTCTGCGAGCGCGTCGTTCCGCTCCGTTGACCGGTCCCCGTCGGCGAGCTCCGAGATGAGCTCGTCGACCTGCTCGCGCTCCGGGTTGTACACGATCAATTCGTATGGAGGCTCGCCGTCGCGGCCGCAGCTCGCGATGCTCACGGATCCGTCGCGCGAGCTCCACACATACACATCCCCGTCGCGCAACTCCCAGTCGGTGACACGGAGTGAGGTCGCCTCTGCGAGACGGCGGACGAGCGTGGCGAGGTGCTCGTTCTCGCCGCTCGCGGCGGCTGCGCGCGGCAACTTGCTCACTGCGCCTCCTCGGCTTCGCCGCTGTAGCGACGCGTCAGCCGCAAGAAGGACCGCTCCTGCTCTGGAGCGTCGTCGTCGGCGCTCGCGGCTAGCCCCCCGATCAGCGCCTCGATGATGTCGTCGGCCCGAAGGGCGCTCCGCCGGGCGGCGCGGTAGAGCGCCGCGAGGGCGTCGTTCCACGGCGCCGGCTCGTCGTCGTCGAGGAGTGCGGACCCGACCTCGTCGACCCGCTCCTGGGACGGGTTGTAGACGACCAGCTCGAACGGGGGTTCACCGTCCCGGTCGCGGCTGGCGACGCTGACGGAGCCGTCATCCGCCTCCCATGTGTAGACATCCGGCTCGCGCACCTGCCACTCGGCCGCACCGCTCTTCGTCGCTGCGGCGAGCCGGCGGGCGAGTGTTGTCAGACCCTGCTTGTCGAGAGCATCGGTCATGTGCTTCCTTTCCGCGCCGCCGACAAGCGTGACGGCCGGCGCTTCAACTCGAGGGCATACCACTCGCTGCTCCGGCCGCTGACGATCCAACCTGCGGCCTCGAGGTCGGCGACGAGCGCGGCATGTGCCTTGGCGACGTGCGGCAGCGTCGCGGGTGGGGGCGACGGCTTTCCCCAGCGAAACGAGGGTGACGTCGAGAGGATCGCCTCTTCGCCGTCGGACTTCCTTTCCTTGGCGTAGAACGTTGACCGTACGTACCCGCGCCACCATTCGATCCGGCACCGCTCGCCTGCGAAGCCGCCCGCCACCTTGGTAGTGGGAACGGGCGCCAACCTCGGCTTCCGCTTTACCGGCTTCTTGGCGAGTTTTTCCTTGAGGACGCGTACGTCGGTGGCGTTCGGACCGGCCGCCGAGGTCAGCTTCCGCTTCAGTGTCCGGTCTGTCTTCGGCGGAGCAGGTGCGTGTTCGGGCTTCAAGACCGCCTCCTTCGTCGGGGTCGTCGCACGGGAGCGCGGCTGGAGTCCCGAGACCGGCGGCTCGAAGCTCGCAGCGACGGTTGCCGGGGCCGTCCCACCCCGGACATCTGACACGAGCGTCGCGCCGACCTCGCGAAGGTGCTCGAGCGTGCTTTGGGAGCTGTTCCAGAGTGCCGCGGCAGCTCGTGCGGCTCGTCCGCCGACGGCCTCGCCCGCCCGCCGGCCGGCGGCTACCAGCTGAACGGCGGCTGCACGAAGCCTCCCGGCGGTGCCTGAGGCGTGGCGGAGCAGGACATACCCGGCCGCGACCAGCGCCAGCAGCACCCCAAGTGTGACCGCGGTCCAAACAGCCGGCGAGATCCCGGAAGTCAACGTCGTCGAACTCGCAGGAGGCTTCGCTGACGGCGTGCGAGCCGTCCTTGTTCGCGGCGGAACCTGCCGAGAGTGCGTGGGGTCCAGGGGGGAGGAGCGCCAGAGCGGTTCGGGCCTCGGCCTCGACGAGCCGGTGTCGGCGAGCCCCTCGGCGGCGCCTCCGAGGGCGATGAGGGCGCTGCGAGCACGCCCACCCGAACGCGCGGTCGCCGGTGCGCAAAGGCGAGCGTCCCTCGATGCTCGATGCCGCAGATCTGATTCATCGATACCTCGTCGGTCTTGGAGTAGTACGACGCCTCACCCTGACTGTCAAGCGTGGGAGGTACAGGTTGTTAGCGCTATCGATATATCCAAACGACGTGGCGAGCCGGTTGTAGAAACTGTATTTCTCTGCCACAACCGGGCGGTTCCTGCGGCAAGGGGGAGTTCATGGATCGAGCGGCAGATCCGAGGAATGCCGCCACGGCATCGAGAGGCGAGTTCGTCTGGCGCGGCGCCCTCGTCGCTGCAGCGCTGGGCACGGGCGCCGGCGTTGGACTACTGACGCGGCCGACCGGAGCAGAAGCGGCCGCACCGACGCCGGCTCAGGATCGCCGGATCTTCAACTTCGCCCTTCTGCTCGAGTACCTGCAGGCCGGGTTCTATACCGAGGCCGTCGAGCAGGGCCGGCTACGTGGTGAGGTCAAGCGGTTCGCCGAGATCGTGTCGCAGCACGAGCGCGCGCACGTCGCCTTCCTGCGCAAGGCGCTCGGCTCGCACGCGCGGCCGAAGCCGACGTTCGACTTCCGCGGCGCCACCCGGAAGGAGCGGCCCTTCGTGCAGGCGGCGGTGGCGCTCGAGAACGCCGGCGTCGAAGCCTACAACGGTCAGGCTGCGAACCTGACGAAGCCTGCACTTGCCGCGGCCGCAGAGATCGTCTCGGTCGAGGGCCGGCATGCGGCGTGGATCAACGATCTCGCGGGAGCTACCTGCGCCGTGGGCCGCCGACGTCGGCGCGCCTTCGGCGAACGTGCTCCGCCGGCTCGACGCCCTCGGCTTCCGGACGACGTCGTGAGCGATCGGCAACCAGCCCACGAGCCCACGCTCGCCGAGATCGATACGGACGGCGCACTGCAGGAGACGGCGGCAACGGTTTTCGCATCCACCCGTGGAGAGTTCTTCACACGCGGCGTGACGACGGCCGCTGCCCGTGTGCTCGGCTACCTCGGGGTTGCCGGAGAGAGCGCGGGCGCGGCCGCTGCGACGACCGCGAACGACGTCGCGATCCTCCGCTTCGACCAGGTGCTCGAAGCCCTGCAGTCCGGGCTCTACACGGAGGCGGAGCGCCTCGGCGCGACGCAGTTCGAGGCGCTCACGGCCGCGGCGCTGGCCGAGTTCGCCGCGTCGGAAGTCGACGTCGCGGTCGTGGAGGCCGGGCTCGGCGGCAGGCTCGACGCGACCAACGTCCTGCGCGCGCCCGTCGTCGTCCTCACGAACGTCGCGCTGGACCACACGGACGTCCTCGGCGACACCCGTGAGGCGATCGCGGCCGAGAAGCTTGCCGTCCTGAGGGCCGGCGCCACGGCCGTGCTGGGCGAGCCCGAGTGGGAGGAGGTCGCGCGTGCCGGCGGTGCGGGGAGGGTCGTCGTGACCGGCCGCGCCAATCTCGCGCTCGCTATCGCAGCAGCCGAGGCGTTCCTCGGGCAGACGGTCGACGCTCACGCCGCCGACCATGTGGAGCTTCCCGGCCGCCTGGAGCGCGTCTCCGAGGAGCCTCTCGAGATCCATGACGGGGCCCACAACCTCGCGGCGGTCGCGCAGCTGCTCGCCCGCGTGCCGCGGGCCGATTACGTGGTCGTTGCCTCGATCCTGCGGGACAAGGACGCGCGCGGCATGCTCGCCGCCCTGGCCGCGCTCGGCAGCCGCCTGATCGCGACCTCGTCGCGCAACTCCCGTGCCCTGCCTCCGGGGGACCTCGCCCGGCTCGCCGAGCCGTACTTCTCGCATGTGGAGGCGATCGAGGACCCCGGACAGGCCGTTTCGCGCGCGCGCGAAACGGCTAAACCCGACGGGGCAGTGCTCGTCACCGGCTCGCTCTACCTGCTCGCAGACCTCGCATCTATCCGCACAACATCCGTACCATGGCAACCGTAGGCGAGCGACTCAGCGTCTTCGTGCTCGCCGCGGTCGTGCTCTTCGCAATCGTGGCAATCTCGTTTGGTGCAGGATGGCTCGTAGGAAAGATCCTCCTATAGGGCGAATACCGATCCCGTGAACTGGCTTTTCGCACAGACGACCACGACGACGACCGAGGACGACAGCGACCCGTTCGACGTCTTCAAGGACTTCTTCGACTCGGAGGTCTGGCTCGTCATCCGCAACGTCACGATCTTCTTCCTCGTCGTCTTCTGGCTGGCGTCGGCCTACTGGGTCTACAAGGACGCCCGCCGCCGCATCGAGGACCCGTGGCTCCTCGCCATGGCGGTCGCGCTCGGCATCTTCCCGCCCTTCGTCGGTCCGCTGCTCTACATGTTCTTCCGGCCGCCGGAGTACATCGAGGACGTGCGCGAGCGCGAGCTCGAGATCAAGGCCATGGAGGAGAGCCTGGACACGACAGACCGTTGCCCGGTCTGCCGCGCGGCGATCGACGAGACCTTCCTGTCGTGCCCCGTCTGCGCGACGAAGCTCAAGGACTCCTGCCGCCGCTGCAAGGCGCCTCTCGAGCCGCTGTGGCAGATCTGTCCCTACTGCGAGACCCCCGTCGAGACTCCCAGGGCCGTCGAGAACCTCTAACCTGGGTGCGTGCAGGTGCTCCTCGCGCACGGGCTCATGCCGGACGGGCACGAGTCGATGGCGCTGTCGATTCTCATGCTCGTCGGGATGATCATCCCCTTCTTCGTGCTGGGCGGCGTCTGCTGGATCTTCTACCGCGCGAAGCGCCGCGAGGACGAGGAGCTGCGTCGGGCCAGGGAATGGCAGAACGTACGCTCGTCCTGATCAAGCCGGACGCGATGGAGCGGCGGCTGGCGGGCGAGATCCTCGGTCGCTTCGAGCAGCGCGGGCTCGCCGTATGTGCCGCCAGGCTGGTGCAGGTCGACCGCGACATGGCGGAGCGCCACTACGCCGAGCACGTCGAGAAGCCGTTCTTCGGCGAGCTCGTCGACTTCATCACCTCGGCGCCGACGCTGGCCCTCGTCCTGGAGGGAGAGTCCGCCGTGTCGGTGGTGCGAACGACGATGGGGGCGACGAATCCGGTGAGCGCGGCACCCGGAACGATCCGCGGCGACCTCGCGCTCGCGATGCCTGACAACCTCGTGCACGGCTCGGACTCCACCGAGTCCGCAGCCCGCGAGATCGCCCTCTGGTTCTCAGACGGCGACCTTGTCTAGCGACGTCGCCGCCAACCGCGCGCTCTGGACGCGTTCCAACGCCGAGTACACGGACGCCGCCGCCACGAGAGCCTGGGCGCAGGAGGAGATCACGTGGGGAATGTGGGGCGTTCCGGAGCGCGAGCTTCAGCTGCTCGGCGACGTGGCCGGGAAGGACGTTCTCGAGCTCGGGTGTGGGACGGCCTACTTCTCGGCCTGGCTCTCCCGCCGTGGCGCGCGCGTCGTCGGAGTCGATCCGACGCCCGCGCAGCTCGAGACGGCGCGCAGGCTCATGCGCGAGTCCGGCCTCGAGTTCCCGCTGATCGAGGCGGCGGGCGAGGACGTCCCGCTGCCCGACGCGAGCTTCGACCTCGTGCACTCGGAGTACGGCGCGAGCATCTGGGCCGATCCGTATCGGTGGATTCCGGAAGCGGCGAGGCTCCTGAGGCCTGGAGGCGAGCTCGTCTTCCTGCGCAACTCGACGCTCTCGCTCCTCTGCTCGCCCGACGACGGCCCCGTGGGCGAGCGCCTGCTTCGCTCCCAGTTCGGCATGCACCGGTTCATCTGGCCGGAGGGCGGCGTCGAGTTCCACCTCGCGCACGGAGAGTGGATCCGGCTTCTGCGCGCCAACGCTTTCGAGATCGAGCAGCTGATCGAGCTCCAGGCGCCGGAGTCGGCCCGCGATCACGAGTACTACGACTTCGTGAGCGCAGACTGGGCCCGGCGCTGGCCGAGCGAGGAGATCTGGGTGGCCCGGAAGCGGTGACGCGGTGAGCGCGCCGCCCGCGCCCCCGATCCTGCTCGCCTCGACGTCGCCGCAGCGGCCGGCGATTCTCGAGCAGCTGGGGCTCCCCTACGAGGTCGTCGCGCCGCGCTACCGCGAGGAGGACGAGGCGGGCGCGACGCCCGTCGAGCTCGTGCGCGCGCATGCCCGCGGGAAGGCGCGCTCGGTGGCTGACGGAGCGGGGGAGCGGCCGGTGCTCGGCGTCGACACGGCCGTCGTGCTGGACGGGCGAGTCTACGGCAAGCCCGCGGGCGAGAGCGAGGCGGCCGACATGCTGGCGGAGCTCGGCGGGCGGACGCACGAGGTCGTCTCGGGGCTCTGCCTCGTGAGCCCGGGGTGGGAGGTCGTCGAGCACGACGTCACGCGTGTGAGCTTCCGGGAGCTGACCCCGCGGGATGTCGCCGCGTACGTCGCGGCCGGGGAGTGGGAGGGGCGCGCCGGCGCCTACGCCATCCAGGGCCGCGGCGCCGCGCTCGTCGAGCGCATCGAGGGCGACTACCTCAACGTGGTCGGCCTGCCCGCCGCCCTGCTCGTCCGCCTCCTGGCCGACCGCCTCCCGGGCGCCTACGGAGTCGGCTGACACCGTCCCTTCGGGCCACGTCTGGTGCCAGGCACCGGGCGTGACCATTCCGGCCGTGTCCGGTGCCAGG
>Ga0081455_10008882_pt1 | contig 10392 bp, 15 predicted proteins | sample TabmetS3T2R1_FD_70207 | JGI IMG/M metagenome (GOLD analysis project Ga0081455, IMG submission 70207) | Tabebuia heterophylla rhizosphere microbial communities from the University of Puerto Rico - S3T2R1 | ecosystem: Host-associated > Plants > Roots > Rhizosphere ... | reverse complement strand
CGCAGGGCCAACGAGCGTGCGGCGCGCGAAGCGGGACTTCCGCCCGAGGGCCGCAACTTCAAGCCGCACGTCACGCTGGCGCGGCTCAGGGGCGCGCGGGCCGACGCCGTCGCCGCCTATCTCGAGCGCCAAGGGGGAATTGCGGCCGAGCCCTTCACCGTCAGCCGCTTCGTGCTCTACTCCTCGCGAAATTCGGTTGGCGGCGGACCCTATGTCGTCGAGGCGGCCTACCCCCTCGACGACTAGGCGCCTTTCTTCGCAGGAGTCGCTTCCTCGCCGAGGAGGTCGGCGAGAAGGCCACGCGCTGCCTGCTCGATCAAGTCGAGCGCATGGTCGAACCCCTCTCGCCCGCCATAGAAGGGATCGGGGACGTCCTTGATCCCCGCCTGCGGCGCGTAATCGAGGAAGCGGCGGATCTTGTGGCGCGCGGGCTTCGGTGCGAGCCGGACCAGGTCCTCAAGGTTTGAGCCGTCCATGGCAAGCAGAAGATCGAAGCGCGCATAGTCCGCCTTCGTCACCTGTCTTGCGCTCTGGGCGGAAATGTCGATGCCGCGACGGCGTGCCGCTTCTTGCGCGCGGGAGTCGGGCGCCTGACCAACGTGCCAATCGCCGAGCCCCGCCGAGTCGATCTCGAACCGGTCGAGCACACCCTGCTCCTCGGCGACACGGCGGAACACGCCTTCGGCCATGGGCGAGCGGCAGATATTGCCGAGGCAAACGAACAGGAGACGATGCTTGGCCATGCCAGGGTCACATGGCATGCGATCCCCGCCCCTGCAAGGTCAGTTGCGCGAGCGAGTCGCTAGTACCGGCTGCCGAACAGGAAGAAGCGCCGTTGTGGCGGCGGCGCGTAGCTTGCCTGCGGCGGCGCTACTGGCACGCCTGCGTAGTAACGGGACGCTCGCAGCTGCGACTTCATTCGCGCCTTTTCGGCGGCTGCCCTGTTGTATCGCTGTTTGCTCGCGGCCGGCTTCGCCTTGGCTCGCACGACCTTGACGTCGCCGCTCGGGAGAATCTTTGCCGTTTCGCTCGCAGCATCGGCCATGATGCTTCCCCCTTCAGTACGCGTGGCGAGCGTTTCGCCCTGATCGATTGCGGCCTTCGCCTCCACATTCGACGGCTTGGTCTTGCGGGCGCAGGCCTGCACATATTCGCTACGGTAGAGGAAGGCGTTGGGAAGCCCCGCATAGCCTTCGCCGGTCAACGCCACCATCTGGTCCACATCTTCGCCGGGCCTTGCGTAAAACAGCTTGGTGGACGATGCGCAGCTCGACTGGCATCTCTGCTCGTCGGCTACGAAGTTCGCGGGCGTCGAAGCCTCGCTTACCGGGTAATAGAAGCCGTCGCAAAGCCGCACGCAGATCGTGCGATAGGTCTGGTCGGGATTGGTCCTCCAGTCGAAGGTGTAGGGCCTCGGGCGGGGCGCGCCGGCGATTGTCGCGTCGAGGGCAGGCGTGGAGGACTCCGCCACGGCTTGCGCGCGCGCGAGCGTCATCGCCGCCGAGGCGAGGACCAAAAGGGCGGCAAAGCCCGCCCCCGCGGCAAGGGGGCGCCCGCCAACTCTACGCAACGCGAAGACCACTAGGCTCAACCTCCCGCAGCCGGCGGCCGGCATCATGCCCATCAATCGTGAAAGTCCGGCAAACGGGGGAGCAAGGAGCGGGCCAGCTTCCCGCCCGCTCTTGCGTCGGTCCCTCTGCGTCTTGCGGCACCCCGCCCCCTGCCCTATTTTCCCTTGGGGCTTTAGGGGTTAACCCCCTTCGCGAGGTGGAGAGATGGTCGCCTGGAACGATGCAAGCGAGCTGAGGAATGCCGCCCTCGGCCGCGAGATTGCGTTAACGAAATTTGCCGAGCGGGAGCGCAAGGTCCGCCGCGACTTCTGGGGCAAGCTCAAGCGCTTCGCCGGGCTGGTGCCCTTCGTCGAGGACCTGGTTGCTGCCTATTACTGCGCGCTCGACCCAGCGACACCGATGCGCGTGCGCGGCATGCTGCTCGCGGCGCTTGCCTATTTCATCCTGCCTGCCGATCTCATCCCCGACATGATCGCAGGCCTTGGCTTCGCCGATGACGCGGCGCTTCTGACTGCCGTGATCGGGCTCGTCGCCACCCACATCACGCCCACCCACCGTGCGGCTGCCGCGCGAGCCCTCGACAAGGAGCTGCCGGCCAAGAGCTAGGGCTCGGCTGTCCCTAACGCTGCGGGTTGACGATCACCTTGCCGGTGACCTTGCGGCCTTCGATCAGCGACAGCGCCTCGGCCGTCTCGACCAGCGCGAAGCTCGCGTGGATATGCGGGACGATGCGTTCCTCCTTGCACCAGTCGAGCAGCAAAATGAGGTTGGCGCGATACCGCTCGGGGTTGCGTTCGACAAACGAGGTCCAGAACACGCCGACCATCGAGCAGCCCTTGAGCAGCACGAGATTGAGCGGGATCTTCGGGATGCTGCCTGAAGCGAAGCCGAGCACGAGATAGCGCCCCTCCCAGGCCATGCTTCGCAAGGCCGGCTCGGCGTAGTCGCCGCCCACCGGATCGTACAGCACGTCGACGCCCTTGGGCAGCGTGAGCTGCTTCAATCGCGTCTTCAGGTCCTCGGTTTCATAGTTGATGCCGTCGTCGGCGCCATGCTCGCGGGCAAACGCGAGCTTCTCGCCCGATGAGGCGACGGCGATGACCCGCGCGCCCATCAGCTTGCCGATCTCGATCGCCGCAACGCCCGCGCCTCCGGCAGCGCCGAGCACGGCCAGCGTCTCCTCCGGTTTGAGGTCGGCGCGATCCTTGAGCGCATGCAGCGCCGTGCCGTAGGTGATCGGAATCCCCGCAGCCACCTCATCGCTCACCCCGTCGGGGATGGGCACGACGTTCTTGGCCTTGGTGACCACCTTCTCCCGGCAGCCATTGCCGCCGATATAGGCCACTATCCTTTGGCCGAGCCTGACGTCGGTGACCCCTTGGCCCACGGCCTCGATCGTTCCAGCGATCTCGGCTCCCGGCGAGAAAGGAAGCGGCGGAGAAACTTGGTACTTATTGCGCAGGATGAGCGTGTCGAAGAAGTTCAGCCCGACCGCCGTCACCTTGATGAGGACATCGTCCGGTCCAGGGCTTGGCGCCGCGACGTCTTCGAGACGGAGCGCCGTGGGTCCGCCGAACTCGTTGAATTGGGCGACGCGCATCGACAGTGCTCCACGTCTTGGGTTGCCCGAGATGAGTAACAACGCTCAAGCCCCCTAGCGGGGGATGTCTTGCCTCGTTGGGCTCGCCGGGAATTGGCGTGAAAGGTGAAGGGCGTCACCGTCACGCGAATCGTGCCATGGCGAGACAACCGGCGAAATTGTCATTTATGTCGGCGGCGCGCCGGTTTCAAAGCTCAAACAGCCGATGGCGCAGCGCGATTGCGACCGCCTGGGTTCGGTTGGTTGCGCCGAGCTTGCGCATGGCGGTCTGGGCATGCTCGTCGACGGTGCGCTTGGCGACCGAGAGGATCTCCCCGATCTCCCAGGCGGACTTCCCTTGCGCCGACCAAGCGAGCACCTCGCGCTCGCGCGCCGTGAGCGGAGTCCTTTCCGGCTTCCTCTCCGCGACAAGCTCGCGAAGTCGGTCGAAGGCGTAGAGCGTCATCAGATGAACCATCGGCTTGGTCGAGGAAGAGAGCTCGAATTTTGTGCCTGCGTAAGCCACCCCGGCTTCCTGCCCGCTCGGGCCATGGATCGGCACAATGAAGCCGCCCCGGATGTCGAATTCCGTGAAGAAACGCATCACCTCCCCGACGCGTGACCCATGCCGATTGTCGTAATCCGCAACAGCCCACTCGAAGGGAGACGACGAATTAAGTGCCCGACTGACGTTTGGATCGAACCGCATGTAGTCGCGGCGGGCATACGCTTCACGAAACTCGCCGGGGAATCGCCCCGCCAGCACGAGCTCGTCAAAGTCCTGTCCTGGCTCGGGCACGAGGCCGGTGAAGACAAACCAATCAAAGCCAAGCGGGGAGATGACGCGATGCGTGGCCTCGACCACCGCGCCCGGATGGTCGAGGCGACCGACCTCTTCAATGAAGTCTAAGGCTTGTTGCCCAAAGCCCCGGGCTCTTCTTGCCATGGCGCGCCCCCCTGCGCCTCTTTCAATAGTGTGACCGACTATGTGAAGCCGCGCAACCGCTTGAGACCGCGCTCGCCACCGCCCCCATGAATAACGAGGAAGATCTATGTTCTTGGCTGATCCACTTGGGACTTTTGCCGCCGCGCCCGCTGTGGCAGGAGGGAGCCGATGAAAACCTCGCTTCCATCCGGCCGCGGCTATTTCGCCATCGGGGTGGAGGGCATCTCCAAGCCCGTCAATCTCGGCAATCTCCTGCGCTCGGCCCATGCCTTTGGCGCGAGCTTCGTCTTCACGATCGGCGCCGACGTTCGCGCGCTCGAGATGCGCTCGGATACCTCCAAGGCCGAGGTGCATGTTCCCCTCTATCATTGGCGAAGCCTTGCCGACCTTGCCTTGCCGAAAGGCTGCAGCCTGGTGGGCGTGGAGCTCCTCGACGAGGCGGCCGATCTTCCGAGCTTCCCCCATCCGTTGCGGGCAGCCTATGTGCTGGGGCCCGAGAAGGGTGCTCTCACGCCTGCCCTTGCCGCCCGTTGCCAGCATCTCGTGCGCATCCCTTCCGCCTTTTCCCTCAACGTCGCGACTGCCGGCGCCATCGTCATGTATGACCGCTTGCGTTCGCTTGGCCGCTTCGCCTCGCGTCCCGTGGCCGAGGGCGCCGATGCCGAGCCCCCTCGCCCACATGTGCAAGGCGGCCCGAAGCGCCTGCGGCGGGGTTGACCTCCTGTTCTCGCCAAAGGAAAATCAAAGCTGTATGCTGCGCGCCTGCTCACGAATCGGGGACGGGGAGGAGATGCGCCGGGCCGTTCGAGCCGCTTGTGCCGTGGGAATGCTCTGCGCAACGCCCGCCTTCGCGCAAGACGTCACGCTTCTTGAGAAGTTCAAGGACTGGTCGGCCTATGCCGCGACCGGGACGCCCAAGGTCTGCTTCGCGGTGGCCAAGCCAAAGGACTCCAGTCCCAAGAAAGGCATCAAGCGCGGCCCCATCTATTTCTACATCTCGCGCTGGCCCGCCGATAACGTGGTGAACGAGGTCAGCGTGAAGATGGGCTATCCGTTTCCGGCCGGCGCCAAGACCACCGTCACGGTGGGCACCGCGAAGTTCGAGCTGTTCACCAAGGACGAAGGCGCCTTCGTCGAGAAGCCCGATGTCGAGACCAAGCTCGTCGAGGCCATGAAAGGCGCGAGCGTCATGAAGATCGACGGCAAATCGGCCCGCGGCACCGCCACCAGCGACACCTACTCGCTCGACGGCTTGGGCGACGCGCTCGACCGCGCCGCCAAGGAGTGCGGCGGTTAAGCTGTCGCAAATCTTCCCGCTTTCCTTTTCTTGCTCTCGACATGCGGCGCGGCTAGCGTCGCGCCCATCGGCCATCCGCCCCCTAAGCAAGGACACGATATGAAACTCCTCCACGCGACTCTCTTTGCCGCCGCCGCTCTCCTTTGCGCCAAGCCCGCGCTTGCCGCCGACACCGCGCTCGACGTGAGCGAGCTCACCTGCGAGCAATTCACCAACTACGACGACGACAACAAGGGCCTCATCATGATGTGGTTCGAGGGCTATTACACCGAGGAGGATGAGGACGCAGTCATCGACTTCGGCAAGATGGCGAGCCACCTCACCAAGCTCTTGATCGCCTGCCAGGCCGATCCCAAGCAAAAGGTCCTCGATTTGGCCGACGACGCGATGTCCGACTAGCCCCACCGCTTGGCTTTTTCCCTAAGCGGCATGATATGAGGGGAAATGCCGGATGGTCCGGCCGGACCCCTCGTATCATCGACCATGCCGACCTCGTCTCTGGAGCTCGCAACCCTTAGCAAAGTCGAGCCTGCGCACGGCGCCTCGCTGATCGGGCTTGGCCGCGCGGAGCTTGCCGCGCGTCTCGTCGCACTCGGCGTCCCGGAGCGGCAGACCCGCATGCGCGTGAGCCAGCTCTGGAGCTGGCTCTATGTGCGCGGCGCAACCGACGTGGCCGCCATGACGGACATCGGCAAGGACCTTCGCGCCGAGCTCGCCGAAACCTTCTCGCTGACGCGGCCTGAAATCGTGACCGAGCAGCTTTCCGTCGACGGCACCCGCAAATGGCTGCTCCGGCTCGACGACGGCAAGGAGATCGAAACGGTCTACATCCCCGAGGAGGACCGCGGCACGCTCTGCATTTCGAGCCAGGTCGGCTGTACGCTCACCTGTTCCTTCTGCCACACCGGCACGCAGCGCCTCGTGCGCAATCTCACCTCCGGCGAGATCGTCGGCCAGATCATGCTGGCCCGCGACCGGCTCGGCGATTGGCCTGGCGCTGCCGCGCCCGACCCGCGGGGGCTCCCCGACTCGATGCGCAAGATCACCAATGTCGTGCTGATGGGCATGGGCGAGCCGCTCTACAATTTCGACAATGTGCGCGACGCCTGCCTCATCGCCGCCGACGGCGAGGGGTTGGCAATCGGCAAGCGCCGCGTCACGCTCTCGACCTCCGGCGTCGCGTCCGAGATCCCGCGCTGGGGCGAGGAGGCCGGCACCATGCTCGCCATCTCGCTGCATGCCGTGCGCGACGAGCTCAGAGACAGGCTCGTGCCCATCAACAAGAAGTGGCCGATCAAGGAATTGCTTGGCGCCTGCCGCGCCTATCCCGGCCTCTCCAACGCCAAGCGCATCACCTTCGAATATGTGATGCTGAAGGGCGTCAACGATTCTGTCGCCGACGCCAAGGAGCTGGTGCGGCTGCTCGCCAAGATCCCGGCCAAGATCAATCTGATCCCGTTCAATCCCTGGCCTGGCGCACCTTTCGAGTGCTCCGACTGGGGGCAGATCGAGAAATTCGCCGAGGTCGTGAATCGCGCCGGCTACGCGAGCCCGGTCCGCTCCCCGCGCGGCCGCGACATCATGGCGGCCTGCGGCCAACTCAAATCGGCAAGCATTAAGCAGCTCGCCAGCGCCCGCCTCGCCGCCTCGACGTAATTCCAACTCTCCTCTCCCTGTAGGGAGAGGGCTTAACGCCGCGATCTTGCGCGCGCCGCGCTCAAGCAGCAAAGCGGTCGCGCATCAAACGAAGCGCGCAAGTCGCATGGCGGGAAGGGTGAGAAGGCTCACGCCGATAAATTTCAGCTTCGGATCCCCTCACCCGGCCGCGTTGCGGCCGACCTCTCCCCGCTGGGGAGAGGTCGGACGTATGGCCCAGGCGAGCGCCGCTTCGAGGCGGTCGTTGCCCCAGAACAACTCGTCGCCAATGGTGAAGGACGGCGCGCCGAAGATGCCGCGCATTTCGGCCTCGGCCGTCTGCGCCTTCAGCGCCTCTTTGGTCTCCGGCGCATTGGCGGCCGCAAGCGCCGCCTCGGCATCGACGCCGAGCACGCCGAGGATCGCGCCAAGCGTTGCGTCATCGCTGATGTCCTTCTGCGCGGCATAGTTGGCGAGAAACACCGCGCGAGTGAAGGCTGGCGTCCAGCCTTGCACTTCGCCGACCAAGGCAAGCCGCGCCGCCGTAAGCCCGTTCTGCGGGAAGCGCACCGGCGGCAACGCGAGCGCCAAGCCCTCGGCCTCGCAGATGCGCTGAAGGTCGCGCCACATGTAGCGTCCCTTCGCGGCATAGATGTTGAACGGCGAGTCGTTCAACCCTTGCGCCTTGAAGATCGGCCCGAGCAGGAAGGGACGCCAGCGTACCGTAACCCCCGCCGCCTCGGCCAGGCGCTCGATGCGCATGGCGGCGGGGTAGGAATAGGTGCTGCCGAATTCGTACCAGAAGTCGAGTGCCGGCATGGGGCCGCTTGTCAGGTGGCTACGGCTGCCCGCCGCAAGAGGTGCCGCGCTTTGCGCACTATATCCTCTTCGATCTGCCGTTTGGTCAGATTCGCGGTCGTTCTGAACGAGAAGATGGCCGTGGCGATCACGTCCCCGCCGTCGTCGTCGCGGGCGCGAAGCTCGACATAGGCTCGCTCCGTCTCGCGGTCGTACTCGGCGCGTATGAGCTTGAAGTCCATGGCATTTCCCCATGCGAAAAGCCCCGGTCGAGAGGCGAAGCCCGACCAGGGCTGGGCAACAGCCAGCGATTTAGGCGAACGAGGCTAGCGCGCTTCTGTTACAGGATGATCACAGACGCGCTCGCCCAAGCGGGCGATATGATGACGAGCCATGAGCGACGCTGACGCCACCAAGAAGCAGCAGTCGGACGCCACGCGCCCATCCGGCGCCAACTTGGTGTTCGGCACGATCTTCCGCCTGCTGTGGGCGGCGACCGCCTTTTGCATCGCCGCCGGCGTCGCCCTGGTCGTGCTGTATGTGCTCGGCGCGCTTTGGGTTGGCGATGAGCTCCGCGCCGCGGCGCCGCAGGATTCCGCGCTGCATCATGGCGCCGCGCCGTTCTTCGGCATCGTGTTGTTCGCGAGCACCGTCACGCCTGCGCTTACCGCGCTTCCGGCGCTCGCCGTCGCGGTGGTCGGCGAAATCCTGCGCATCAGGTCGTGGATTTATTACGTGCTCGGCGGCGGCGCGTCGCTCGCCGCCGTTCCGCTGCTGGTCTCGACGTCTTCGGCAGATTTGCCCTCGATCGCCACGAGCCAATACATGGCGATCTTCGTCGCGTCAGGCTTCGCCGGCGGCTTCGTCTATTGGCTGCTCGCCGGCGCGCGGGCTTGAGCATCACCTTGTCACATGGCTTGTTTTCGGGGGCGGCAACTTACACTTAAGCTGAGCAGTCAAGGATTACGCCATGAACAAATTTCTTCTCGTCGTCGCCCTTTTGGCGGCATGCGCCAGCCCTGCGTTAGCAGGTTCAGGCAAGGTCAAAGGCAAACGTGCCCACGTCTATGCCGTGCCCCACTCGGTTTACGTCGGCCCTCGCTCTGAGCGTCTTGCCAATGCGCTCGGCGGGTGGAACCGCGGCGATCCCAATGACCCGTATTGGGAGCCTTGCCTCTCTTATTACAGGAACTGGGGACCCGGCGCCTGCGGCGGCCACTAGCGCCTTGGGGGCGCAGGGAAGCGTATCCCCAAAGCAAGCCACCGCCGATCTTTCGGCGCGGTGCTACTCCGCCGATGCCATCCGGGTCTCGACGGCGCGGCGCGCGATCAGCCAGGGCTCCGGCAAATAATGCGTGACGGTCTCCCGCCACGCACTCGGCTCCGCCTCTTGACGGCGTTTCCGCAGCGCGAAGCCGCCGCTCGGCCGCTTGGTCGCGAGTTTCGCTGCCAGATCATCCTGCAACTGCTCTAGTCCTTGGGCTGCCATTCCTCGCCTACCTTCTCATATTTTTTCTTCACCGCGGCCCAGGCCACCTTGTGGGCGACCTCCTCCAGCGACTCGTTGCCTCGTCGCTTGGCCGGGTCCTGGTACTCGGTCCAGGCATTATCGAAAGCCTCGCGATAAATGTCCTGGGCGTGGCTCGGGAGAGAGTTCTTGACGCTGTCGGGAAGCTCTTGGTTGCTCCGATACGGCATGGTCTCGCTCCTTTTGGCGACCAGCTCGAGCCTTGAAACGTTCACGCCGCCACCCGGGTTCCGGATCGAGCGGTGCGCTCGGATGAATCAAACTTGTTCACACCCTATCCACACTGACCTGGATCAACCCCGTCATCGTTCCGTCGAAGGACTGTCGCCGATCCGCAATTGAAACTTCATCCCGCTCTCACCAAGCTGTCGCGTGCGCGCGCTAGCGTCCGTCTCGGGTATGGGTGGGGGTTCGCCGTGTCGCGCGGCTTCTTGCTGTCGTCTATCGCGCTCGGTCTTGCGCTGGGAGTTCTGTTCGCTGCCTATCCCCTATGGGATCTTGAGGTCGCCGATTGGTTCTTCGACCATCAGGCCGCCAAGTTTCCGCTGTCCATCGACTACTCGCTGAACCTGGTGCGCCGGGTCTTGAACTGGGTTCCCTTCCTGCTCCTGCTTCCGCCAATCTTCGCCCTTCTGCGCAAGCTCGTATTCCCGAACGCGCCGATGGCCGTCGCGCCCTCGGTCGTCCTCTTCCTCATCGGCTCGTTCCTGATCGGCCCGGGCCTCACCTCCAACCTGCTGCTCAAGGAGAACTGGGGCCGGCCGCGCCCCAACGGCATTCAGCAATTCGCCGGCACCGCCGCCTTCCAGCCCTGGTGGCGCCCGAGCGACGCCTGCAAGCGCAATTGCTCTTTCGTGTCGGGCGAGGCGAGCCAGGCCTTCTGGACGATAGCGCCCGCGAGCCTCGCACCACCGCAGCTGCGGCCCATCGCGCTTGGCGGCGCGGTCGTGTTCGGCACGGCGGTCGGTGCTTTGCGCGTCGTGTTCGGCCGCCATTTCGTCACCGACATCGTGTTTGCCGGCGTGATCACCATTCTGA
>Ga0081455_10008881_pt1 | contig 10392 bp, 7 predicted proteins | sample TabmetS3T2R1_FD_70207 | JGI IMG/M metagenome (GOLD analysis project Ga0081455, IMG submission 70207) | Tabebuia heterophylla rhizosphere microbial communities from the University of Puerto Rico - S3T2R1 | ecosystem: Host-associated > Plants > Roots > Rhizosphere ... | reverse complement strand
GGAGCTGATCTTTTCCCTTGAACACTGGCACAACCACGCGTCATGTATCGTCGAAGCTCCGAACGGTGATCTGCTGGTTTGCTGGTTTCACGGTTCAGGTGAGCGGACAGCTGACGATGTGAAGATCGAAGGGGCGCGCAGACGCAAGGGCTCACGAGAGTGGAGCGGGCGATTCACGATGGCCGATACACCGGGTTATCCCGATACCAACTGCACGATGTTTGTCGATCCGAACAATCGTTTATGGTTGCTCTGGCCGACGATCATGGCAAATGAATGGCATACCGCGCTCATGAAATACAAAATCTCCTCCCGCTGGACGGGTGAAGGGGAGCCATCCTGGGATCTGCAGGAAGTTCTTCACATCACTCCAGGACAGGAGTTTATCGATACGGTCAACCGGACGATGGACCGGCTTGCCAGCTCATCCGAACTCCCGGCCGAATACCCGAGAGAACGACTTCAGGCCTACATTGAGAGAATGCGCAAAAGTGCGGCCGATAAGCTCTACCGGCGAATGGGATGGATGACGCGCGCTCACCCTTTTATCCTCGACAACAAACGACTGATAGTACCGCTCTATTCAGACGGGTTTTCGTTTTCGCTCATGGCAATTACGGACGATTGGGGAAATACGTGGCGAACCAGCACACCACTGGTCGGAGGGGGTAATATTCAGCCGAGCATTGTGCGCAGGAAAGATGGAACCCTCTACACATTGATGCGCGATAATGGTCCCGCGCCGAAACGATTGCATCAGAGTGAGTCGTCTGACGGCGGCGAAACGTGGACTGAGGTGACGGATAGTAACTTTCCCAATCCCGGTTCCGGGGCGGAGATCACCAGTCTTCGGAACGGTCACTGGGTATTGATATATAACGACACGGAGCGGGGCAGGAATTCTCTGGCGGTGACAATTTCCGATGATGAAGGAAAATCCTGGAAATGGACGCGCCATCTGGAATATGATCCCCCTGGTGCAGAAGCGGGTCAGTATCATTACCCCTCGATCATTCAAGCCCGAGACGGTTCTTTACACGCCAGTTATAGCTATCATATCAACCAGAAGATAGCGAAGCTCGATTCAGCTGGCAAGCCTCTAAACAAGGCGATCAAGCACGCTCATTTTAATGAGGAATGGGTCATGGCTGGCGACCCGGTAAAGAATTAACGAATACTTGAATTGACGGTAGTAGATATAGTGATTACCTTGACCTCGAAATTTCATCCGACAACCGGCTGATATTCAATGCCGGATTAAATCAATCATCAACTTAAGAGGAAATATGAGCAACGAAAATCTACAAGAAATAGAAGAAGAATTCAGCGACGAGAGAGTCTATCAAGTACAACTCGATGACGATGATGACCTAGATTCTGATGATGAGGACGAAGAGGATTTTGAAGATGATGATGAGGAAGAAGAAGAAGAAGAATAAGTGAAAAGGAAAGTCCGGAACGTATATAATATATATTATATACGTTCCGGACTTTCTCATTCCCTCATTGAGATACGGTAGTCTGGCTAAATATTGGCGGGCACTTTTCTCTCCTTTCCCGATCCTGCCGCTTCATTTCTTTCTTCGATGGCCATTTGAGCTTACCGCCGAGTTCCTCGTCTCCGAAGTATGGAACGGAAAACACTCCTCTATCTGACCGAAGTGCTTCGCCGGACTGTGGGTCAACTATCACCCAGTCGAGGTTAACCAGAAGGGATTTCTTATTTTTGCTACCGTCGGGGTTTTGCGGATATCCGATCTTGGTAATGATGAAGGAGGGCAGTTCGGATTCAGCTGCCGCAGAAATGTCGCCTTTTTTTGCTCCTACCCAACCACTCGGGCCGGCGTAAGAATGCTTGTGTTTATTTGACCCGAATATCCGGCCAAAGAAACCAAGATAGCGCTCGGCGAAAGTATCTTTAAATGCATGGTTATGAAAGAGCGCCAGCGAGGCAGGCGCGCGATGGAGGTTTTGTGGACGGTATTGCCGGTTGTCCCCCGGCTGCCCGCCGATGATCGTCACCATTGCCATATCCTTGTCGTAACCCAGGTATCCTCCACCTTCACTCCGATCATTCTGCAGGTCCAGGGAAACATTCCATCCAAGGGTATCGAGGAAACCAGGCATTTCGAGCGAACGATGGAAAATGAGCAGGCGGCTCAGTTGAATATTGGATAATTTGCTGGGATCGACCCGCTCCGTATAGGTTCGCTTTTCCTCTTTTACCAGGTTCATCAGTCTTCGCACGGTGCGGAAAAGGCCATTGCGATTCGCGCGATCGATCTCTCGCTCCAATTCATTGACCAGGTCGTTGTGGCTGCGCTCGACAATCCGGTCAATATGTATCTCTTTAACGGCCGCGATCAGAGCCTGGCGATTAAGAAGAAGCTTGCATTCTTCTTCATTTTCAGAGACCTCGGCGAGAAACATGATATCGGCCACTTTGACCTCTTCGGCAAGCTCACGGACCATTTTTCTGATCTTTTCCCGTTTTTCAGGAGTCAGTGTCTGGGCGAGGACGGCAATCCGTTCCATATTCCAGACCGTCGAGGGAAGCGGTATCCCGATGCTCCTGAGATATTCTTTGGTATCTTCGTACTGCGGAGAAAGAAATGCATTGAGCATCTCCGTGTTATCTTTGAACTCCCGGAATGAAAGGAGGAAATGACGGGCCGACTCTTGATTGATATCGGGACCGAATTCATCGAGTTGTTGCCGCAGGAATTTAGTAAAAGTCGGGCATCTGATCTCGCTCGCAAGCCGGTAGGCTCCGAGGTTGAAAATCATTGCGCTGAACGGGCCAAAATCCTTGGGCTTCAGTTTGAGGTCAGTAACAAATGACTGGAGCGCATTGAAAGTAAGCTTGTGCTCCTCTCCAAGAACCAGCAACTGTAGGGCAGGGGCAAAAGCATTTCCCGTATCTTCAGTCGAGGAAGAGGTAATGCTGTTGAGAAGTTGCTGGAATTCCTGGGGCGATGTGCGCCTTGCCATTACCTGACGAAGCCAGTAAGAGTCCCCGACGCTGGCCAGCATCGGTCCAATGACATGGTTGGGGACCTGGAATTTTGTATTCAGGATATTGGCGTAGAGCTTAAATTTCGGAGAGACAAATGGGCCAAACCACATTGAGTTGCTGATTCTGATGAGCGACTGCGTGCCAATCCGGCCATCGCGAAATACCCCGGCAAAATAACGTTTGATCAGGTCCTTGTTCTCCATGAGGATGTAATGGTTCTTGACCAGCTCGGGACCATATTCGTTGATCGTATCGAAATTGTCGTCGGTAATCTTGCCGTCGCGACCTTCAAATCCACACTTGTATTCCTTAAGAATCCGCTGGTACTGGCGCGCATTCGAGCCGTTGAGGAAGAAAATTCGCGCTTCCTCTCCCTCCTCCGATGCCAGGTAGTCGATATGGCGCGGCCTCACATCGGTAAATTTCCAATCCACCGTCAACGATTTTTCAATCCGTTTGCGCACCGGTGGAATTTTAAATAGCCGTTCCCAGAACGATCTCTTCTCAGACGCTGAACCCTGATCAGGCGAATCTCCGTTCTGATTATCTTTCTGCTCACCCTGTGATTGCGGGCCATCAGATTGCTTCACTGGTTCTGAATCCTTCGTGGTTGGTTTATCCTGAAGGTTTCCGGGTGAGATGATTATCGTTCCATTTAATAGTTGAAGATGGGATTTCTCGAAAATCACAATCTTTGCATCTGTGCGGCTGGATGCTCGTTCAATCACTGGCTGAACAGGTAATGATGCTGGATTAAGAATCATAATATACACCTATATAGAGTACAAAAAGACTCTTGCTAACCTTTACTTTTTAAAATCGTGTGCGGGGTTTACCGGCTCCGGCTGCCGGTATAGCGAACACTATTCAAGACCCTTCCTAACCTAGACCAATGTTCAGAAATGTGGGAGAGTAATAGGCTGGGAAAACCCGAGTCGCCAAGTCCAATCCTCCTCTCGGAGAAGACAGCCTATTTCAGTTAACTGTTGTTTACTTGATCAGGGTAAAAATATTGTCAGAAAAAGTCAATTGTTTTTAAACAGGACAAATTTCTACAAACTATCGCTCATGCGGCAAGAGATTATCCAATCCTAAGAAAACAATAGACTTCTTTGACGAAGCGAGAAGAGAGAGCGGTTTGCATTTTTCAATTTTATTTGATGAGTGACAATTGTCATTCATCTATGGGGAGCATATGATGCCGGGCAGAAAACATAATCGGAGGTTCTGAATGAAACGATCAGCGGTATTATTGGGGCTATTATTGGTTAGCGCGCTCGCGCTCGTGTTTGCTCAGCAGCAGCAGCCGGCTTCCCTGGAGATTCAGAAGGTCAAGGAAAACCTCTACGTGATCATTGGTGGTAATAGTGGTAACACCGCGGCGTTCATCACGGATAAGGGTGTCGTGGTTGTGGATACAAAACTCCCCGGTAATGGGCCAGGTATTTTGGAAAAGATCAAATCCGTCACCGATAAACCGGTGACGATGGTGATCAATACCCATACCCATGGCGATCACGTGGGGAGCAACACTGCTTTTACCGGAGCGGTCGAGTTCGTCGCCCATGAGAATTGCAGGACCAGCATGGAAAAGATGGACATGTTTAAGACCGATGAAGGGAAAAAGTTTCTTCCCGAAAAAACCTATTATGAAAAGCTCAGCCTTTTGAGCGGTAAAAATAAGATTGACCTCTATCACTTCGGTCGCGGTCACACCAATGGTGACACGCTGGTGGTCTTCACGGCGCTCAAAACCATGCATACCGGCGATCTATTTGCCGCTAAGGGAGCGCCTCTGATCGATGCCAACAACGGCGGCAGCGGCGTGCAATATCCCAAGACATTGGCCAGGGCCGCAGCCGGTATTCGTAATGTCGAGACAGTCATTCCGGGCCATAGCGCAGTGACCGATTGGAACGCCTTCAAAGAATTTGGAGAGTATGTGGCCGTGATGGTGGCGGCCACAGGACAAGCCAAGAAGGACGGTAAAACTGCCGAACAGGCGGCGGCTGAGCTCAAGCTGCCAGATAAATTTAAAGACTACAATACGAACCGGCTGAAAGACGACATCACCAAAATCTATGCCGAATTGAAATAACCTTCAGGAATGAAGAGAGATTACGAAATAAACGAAAATAACGAAATAAACGAAAATAAGCTTAAATTTCGTTTATTTCGTTATTTTCGTTTATTTCGTAATCTCTCTTCATTGCTTTTTTTGGTTGTTCAGACAAGTTATGCGCACCCGGCTCCTTTCAGCTACTTAGATCTGCGGCTCAACCGCGGGCAACAAGGGCTGATAGAAGGTGTGCTAGTCGTCCATGTAATTGACGTGGCGCACGATTTGAGCGTCACGCCCGCCGAGACTCTGCTCGACTCAGTCCAGCTCGAGTCAAAGAAGGACGCGGTCCTGAGTCTTCTGCGTCCCCGCCTCTTACTCTCGGCTGATGGAGGGGAGATCATCCCGGAGTTGATTCGCATTGAAGCGCTGCCGGACCGGCAGGCGCTGGCATTACACCTGCGTTACCAATCGAAGTCTTATCCAGGATTACTCGAAATCAAGTGCGCACTTTTTCCTTACGATCCGCAACATCAGACCTTTCTCAACATCTATGAAGAGGGAGGCCTGGTCCATCAGGAAATATTCAATAAAGATCATTCGACCTTCGATTACTATAGCGGCAGCCGTCAAGGCTCGCTGGCCGTAGTTAAAAAGTTCATCCCTGACGGCGTCTATCACATTTTCACCGGACCGGACCACGTACTTTTTATCGTGGGGCTGCTGCTCATGGGCGGGAGCCTGCTGCGATTACTCGCAATTGTCACCGCCTTCACAATCGCCCACAGCATTACTCTATCGCTCGCCGCACTCGATTTGTTAAGCCCTCCGGAGAGGCTGATCGAACCGGCCATCGCGTTAAGTATCGTTTATGTCGGGGTAGACAATCTAATGGTCGGTAAAAGTGGGAGGGACGTGCGAGCTTTGATTGCCTTCTTCTTCGGCCTTGTGCATGGCTTCGGATTTGCAGGTGTGTTGCGGGAGTTCGGTCTCCCACCACAGGCGCTGGGCTGGTCGCTCTTCTCCTTCAATTTCGGGGTTGAGATCGGCCAGGCATGTATTGTAGTGGTTGTCGCGTCACTCCTGGCAATCCTCCGGAGACACAACCAGAAACTCAGCGAGCGAATAGCACTCATCGGGTCGATTTTTGTGATTCTCTCCGGTACCTATTGGTTTATCGTGCGGGTCTTCTTCTAAGAAGCAATTCACCGCGGAGGCGCAGAGCACACAGAGGCGACACAGAGAGAAGAAAAGAGTTTGCACCAATTCTTCTCTCTGTGTCGCCTCTGTGTGTTCTGCGCCTCCGCGGTGAATGGGGTTGCTTTTATATTAATTCACAAAATCAGAGTCCATTCGGCGGAAACCCATCGTATGGCCTATACTGCAGTTGTCATAAAATATCTACCGGGAAAATTTCACCGGAGGTCTTAAGACAGCGGATGAAAACGCGCATTCTCACGACAATCATCGCAGTCTTGATAATCGGAGTGATCCAATACGTTGTCGGATTGACCGGCAATGGCGGGGTGATACTCGTGTGTGGAGCTTTAATGGGATTACTTCCATTCGGCCTGTGGAAATTGCGTGGGTCACAGGATGATTCATTTGTGGACCTCTTTCTCCCACTATGCGCGGCTGCGTTGGGAATCGCCGGGGGTGCCCTGCTGAGCAGGGAAATGCAGCCGGCGCCTTTCACAAGCACAGACCGGGTGATCGAAATCTGGGCTGTTTTGCTCGGATTGGCCTGTGGAGGGGCCTTGATTGTCTGGCGCGCAGGCAAACGTGCGGCGCGCTGCCAAATCTGCCGAACGCTTCTTACCCGTAGAACCCTGCGGAGAAGGTCTCATCATGATTGCCCACGATGTGCCTTTGCTGTTTGTCCCGGCTGTTGGAATGCCGATTCATATCGTTGTCTCGCCTGCGAGCGATCCCGAACTCCGCTTTTATCAATGGAAGAGGAGGATTGGTGGGTCGACCGTCTGGGAGAAAGACAATCTGTTGGCCGCTGCATTCGATGCCGGCACAGCACAGAGGAACGGGACCTGAGGAAATGCGGGAACTGCCCGCGGGTGATGTGCATCGACTGCTGGGACATGGAGAATGGCCGCTGTATCGGATGTGATTGGGTGATTCCCGGTTTGCCTGAATCTCTGGCCTTATGCCACGAGAGATGAACACTTATGCCGAAATATCAAATGTATTTTGATACACAAGAAGGTGAAGTTCACCGGACCGTCACGATCGATGAGAACGAAGTCCTGAACGATCTCCTGGGAGATATCCTGGCTGAATTCGAAGAGCGCGATGGCTATGTTCTGAGAGGATGGCGTGAGGGACTCGGGAATCCTTTCTGCCAATGGGAAGGAAGGGAACTGAACACTCATAAAACATTGCCTGAACAGGGTGTCAGACCCAATGATGTTATCCGAGTCTCGATCAAACGGCCCTCGCTGGAATTGAATCGTGACGGCGAACTTTATGAGATCAACGAGAGAACAGAACTGCGCAGCGATGATCAGATTATCATCGGGCGAACGACGCTCAGATTCAAGATCGCCAACCAGCAGCGGAAAGTCGAGCAAAGCAAGACCTTCATTGAACGTGTGCAACAGGGACGAAGCTTTCAACAGACCATCTGGGAAATGTCGCTGGTCGGCGTATTGGCCGGGGTGATCTGCTGGTTTATCTGGTCGCTCATCCAGATTCCCCAGGCCATCGATGCCGTATATTACGATCTCCTTGCTTTCACCCTGCTCGGCGCTTTGATTGGAGGTTTAAGCGTCGGGATAAATGACCGCCGTCTCGGAGATGCGATCATTCCTCTCTGGGTGCTGATGGGCGTTCTTGCCGGTGGACTGGCGGGAGCAGCCGGCGGGTGGATCGCGCGGTTTATCCGGGAGGCGATGATCGACTCGCCATTCACTGCCGATATGCTCTCCTGGATGATTGCCGGAGGTTTGATCGGATTTGGGATCAGTCTGCGCTGGTGGCAGGTCAATCGATCGCGCGTATTTAATGGGCTGCTCGGTGGGATGGCCGGCGGTCTATTTGGCGGTCTTGCATATTTATTGCCGGCCAATCTCATTGGAGGCGATAATTCGCAGGCCATCGGTATGGCGCTGACCGGGCTCGGCATTACCGCTTTCATCGGTCTGGCGCCGATACTGACCCGTCAGGGCGTGCTGGAATTCGTCAACAGCGCCGACCCGGCAACGCAGAAGCGGTATAAGCAAAGCCGCAAGCAGTGGGAGGTCCATCGAGGCGAGAAGTATGTGATCGGCCGCTTGAGCGCAAGCCAGTCGACAACGATGCTCTCTCCAGAACTGCAAATCTACATTCCCGACCATCTGGTCGAGCCGCGTCACGCTATTCTGGTCTCAAGAGACCGCCGCTTCTACATCGAACCACACCCTGCTCTCTCCATCTCCGGCAGGAGAGGAGGAAAAATCTAGATGAAGCTTACGCGAAAAATCCGGGTTCTTCTGCTCTGCAGCATGGCGTTTTATTGTTTCGGATGTCGCGTGGAAAAACCGCAGGAAATCCAACCGGCAGAGAGAGTCGAAATGCTTGTTCAGGGTGAGAGCGATCCGCGCCCATATTTCCACGCAGAACTGAAGTTTGCCGACTCCAGCCAGGTAAAACTGCCGACGCGTGCCGAGGAGTTGCAAAAGAGGATTAAAGTTCGCGAGGCGGGCTCGCTCTTTGTCCGTGAAGGCAGGGATTTCGTCCCATTCAAAGTTTCCAACCGCTCGACGGAAGGCAAGCTCGATCTCATGATGTTGTTCGATTTGAGCGGCAGCATGATCACGGGCAATTTAGGATCACGTACCCGGCTCGAGGCTGCCAAGGATGCCGGCATGGTTCTGCTCAATAACTTTCGTCCCGGAGACCGGATTGCCATCGCACCCTTCGAAAGCCATGATGTCAGGACAAAGATCGAAAACGCGCCTTTTGCCGAGACCAGGGAGGATGCCCAGGCGCAGATCGAGGGACTCGCGGCTCGTCGCGACGGGAACACAGCGCTCTACAGCGCAACGATCTTCGCGCTCGAACGATTGCAACGGCTCAAGAAGACCGACCGTCAATATATGCTCGTAATTCTGACCGACGGCAAGAATGATCTCAGGCCGGGAGATGACTCCGAACTTCTGCAAAGGAAAGATGACCTCGATAGCGTCGTCAAGAAACTACGGGAGACAAACATTCAAACCTTTACGATCGGTGTCGGGGAGGGAGCAGACACCGATGCCCTGCGAGAGATGGTCTATCCGCGGGAGAATAAAGAGCAGTATTCGAGCGCAACCGATACTGATTCGCTAAGCAAATTTCTTGCCTCGGCAAAACAGTCGTTGACCGAGCAGATTGGAATTCTCTTTTTTCTCCGTCATCGCGATTATCACGCACTGGAGTCGCTCAATCTCAAAGTGAGGATCGAGACACTGGACGGCAAAATCCTGCAGGGCATCATCCCCTGGAATTGCCGCACTGCCGTCGGATGTACTCCGGATAAAAATCTGGAGCCGGAAGACGTTAGATTAGTTACTGAACGGAGTGATGCACCGCAACCGCCCGGCGCACAATGGAAAGAGTTGTTATGGCTCTTCTTCAAGTTTGCCATCGCACTGGGGATTCTGGCGGCACTCTGGTACGGCATTCCGAAGTTGATCTGGCCCGTCCCGTCATTGCCGCATATACCTCTGCGCGATGGAATTAAGTTACCGCCGTCGCGCAATGCTCCCAGCCATAGCGCGTCAGCCGCGTCTTCGCCGGCCACGCATCGAGGCAAGCGCGTTCGAGACGCTCGATCTCGCTCACGCGTTTTTCGCCACCAGCTTCACCACGTCGCTCATGATGCCGGTGATCTTGAAGTCTTTCGGCGTGTAGACGCCGGCGACGCCCATTTGCCGGAGCGCCAGCGCGTCGGCAGGCGGAATGATGCCGCCGACCACCAGGGGCACGTTGTGCAGGCCTTCCGCGCGCATCAAGCGCACGACGTCTTGCACCAGATCGAGGTGAGAACCGGAGAGAATTGAGAGGCCGACTGCGTGCGCGTTCTTCTCTTTCGCCGCGGCGACGATCTCGGCTGGCGTGAGCCGGATGCCTTCGTAAATCACGTCCATACCGACAGCACGGGCGCGCGCGGCGATCTGCTCGGCGCCGTTGGAGTGGCCGTCCAAGCCAGGCTTGCCGACCAGGAAGGTGAGTTGGCGGCCGAGTTTTTCGCTCAACGTGGCGACGTCGCGCTTCACCGCGTCGATATCTTCGCCGCCGCTTTCGATGACCAGCGCGACGCCGGTTGGCCCGCGATATTCGCCAT
>Ga0081455_10008880_pt1 | contig 10392 bp, 9 predicted proteins | sample TabmetS3T2R1_FD_70207 | JGI IMG/M metagenome (GOLD analysis project Ga0081455, IMG submission 70207) | Tabebuia heterophylla rhizosphere microbial communities from the University of Puerto Rico - S3T2R1 | ecosystem: Host-associated > Plants > Roots > Rhizosphere ... | reverse complement strand
GGCTGCCCCGGCCGTTCGAGCTGCGCTACGTCGACGACCCGCCGTGGGCCCAGCGCAGCCACGGGCCGCGTGGCGACGGGCCGCACCGGGTCTGGCTGCGGGCCGACGGCCGGCTGCCCGACGATCCGCTCATCCACGTCTGCGCGCTGACCTTCGCCTCGGACCTCACGCTGCTCGAGTCGGTGCTTGTCCACCACGGGCTGTCCTGGGGGTTCGACCCGGTCGTCAGCGCGTCGCTCGACCACGCGATGTGGTTCCACCGCCCGTTCCGGGCCGACGAGTGGTTCCTGTACGACATGGCCTCGCCGTCGGCGTCCGGCGGACGTGGCCTGGCCACCGGGCAGATCTTCGCCGTGGACGGCCGGCACATCGTCAGCGTCGTGCAGGAAGGCATGATGCGCGTCCCGTCGGCCTGACCCGGTTTTGGTCACGCGGTCTCATATAACCGGCCACGTGACCAAAACCGCGGCGGGGCTAGCCGGACAGTGCCGCCCAGGCGGCCTCGACGTGACGCCGCTGGGTCTGCGGCGAGCCGATCGCGAACCGCAGCGCGACCTGGCCGTTCACCGCGGTGTGCGTCAGGTACAACTGCCCGGAGGCGTTCACTCGCTCCATCAGCGTCTTCGTTGCGTCGTCGCCCGCCCGCAGCCGGAACGTCACCAGCGACAGCGGGTGCGGGGCGAGCAGCTCGAACCGCTCGTCGGCGGCGACCCACTTCGCGAACTCCTGGGCCAGCTCGACGTGCTCGCGGATGTGCTGCCGTAGCCCCGACGCGCCGTACCACCGGATCACCGCCCACAGCTTGAGCGCGCGGAAGCGGCGGCCGAGCGGCACGTGCCAGTCGCGGTAGTCGATCACCGCGCCCGACTCGGTGGCCGCGTTGCGCAGGTACTCGGGCAGGATCGACAGCGCGCCGAGCAGGGCCGACCGGTCGGCCACCCAGAACGCGTCGCAGTCGAAGTTGGTCAGCAGCCACTTGTGCGGGTTGGTGCCGTACGAGTCGACGAGTTCCAGGCCGTCGTTGAGCCAACGCAGTTCCGGGCACACCGCAGCGACGCCGGCCCAGGCCGCATCGATATGCAGCCAGGCTCCATATTCGCGGGTGATCGCCGCGATCTCGCGGACCGGGTCGACCGCGCCGGTGCCGGTCGTGCCCACCGTCGCCACGACGAACGCCGGCGTGAACCCCGCGTCTCGGTCGGCGGCCATCAGCGCACGCAGGTGCTCGGGGCGGGCGGCCTGAGTCGACGGGTCGACGTCGACCTTGCGCAGCGCGTCGGCGCCCAGGCCGGCCACCCGGCACGCCTTCTCGACCGACGAGTGGGTCTGGGTGGACGTGTAGACGGTGAACCGGCCGGCCGCGACGCCTTCGTGCTCGGTCGCACCGCCGCTGGCTCGATGCAGGGCGGCCAGCAGGGCGACGAGCGCCGCGTCGGACGCGGTGTGCTGGATGACGCCGTTGCCGCGGAACGCCTCGGGCAGGTCCAGCAACTCGGCCAGCCAGTCGAGAACGTGCGTCTCGAGCTCGGTGGCCGCGGGCGACGTCGCCCAGAGCATTCCCTGCACACCCAGTCCGGACGCGATCAGGTCGCCGAGGATGCCCGGCCCGCTGGCGTTGGCCGGGAAGTAGGCGAAGAACGACGGATGCTGCCAGTGCGTGATGCCCGGCAGGATCACGTCGTCCAGGTCGCGCAGCACGGCGTCGAAGCCCTCGCCCTGCTCGGGTGGCGAGGTCGGCAGCGCTGCGCGGATCGAGCCGGGTGCCACCTGCGACAGCACCGGGTGCTTCTCGATCTGCTCGTAGTAGTCCGCGATCCAGTCGACGACGCGATGGCCGTGCTCGCGGAACTCGTCGGGTGTCATGTGGGCGGTCACGGGTCAAGTGTGCCGGGAAGGCTCGCCTGGGGGGACGGACCCCTCCCGGCTTACCGGGTCCGCGCGCTCTGCGTTCGTCCCGACGTCCTCGACGGAACGTGCAGTCGCGCTGTACATCGTGGCCCGTCGATCCGGTGCCGGCCCGACCGCTACCTGGATCGTGGCGACGGGGGCATATGCCGTGCCACACTCTGGGCTGGCGCATAGGGGCCGTTCTCGCATTGACGTCATCGGGAGCGCGCATGCTCGGTGCCTTGACCGCGGACAGTGGTCTCGGCCGGGTGGACGGCGCGCTGGTCCGCCAGCCCGCCGACCGGCTCGGGTGGTTGTGACCGACGGGCGGGTCGTCGCAATTACGGGCGGGGCCCGGGGCATCGGGCTGGCGACGGCCCGGGCGTTGGTCGCCGACGGGGCGCGGGTTGCGGTGGGCGACCTGGATCCCGTGCCGGCGGGCGTCGACGCGGCCGCATACTCGCTCGACGTGACTGACGTGGCGTCGTTCGCGCGGTTCCTGGAATCGGTGGAGCGCGATCTCGGGCCTCTGGATGTCCTGATCAACAACGCCGGGGTGCTCGCCGCCGGTCCGGTGACCGATCAGCCCGATGCGCTGACCCGGCTGGTCCTCGACGTGAACCTGCGCGGCGTGATCACCGGGACGAAGCTGGCCCTGCGCTCGATGCTGCCCCGCGGACGTGGGCACATCGTCAACCTGGCCTCGATCTCCGGCGAGACGTACAGCGGGGGAGAGGCCGCCTACTGCGCCAGCAAGTACGGCGTGGTCGGCTTCACCGACGCGTGCCGGTTCGAGCTGCACGGCCGGGGCGTGCACTTCACCCTGGTGCTGCCCGCACTGGTGGACACGCAGCTGACCGCCGGTGCCGGACGGCTGCGATTCGTCAATCGCCGGGTGGCGCCGGAGCAGGTCGCGGCGGCGATCGTGGGCGTGCTGCGCCGGCCGCGGCGCCGGGTCTACGTGCCGCGCGCCATGGGCGTGGCCGTGCGGCTGCGGCGGTTCGTGCCGCAGGCGCTCAGCGACGAGGTGGCCGGCCTGATCGGCGCCCGCACGATGTTCATCGACGTCGAGCCCGGCGTGCGCGACGACTACGAGCGACGCCTCCGGGGTTGAGCGGGGGCCGGCCCGGGTGGGCCGGGCTGGCGTCCCGGCGGCCGGTGGTACGCCGGGGCATCGCTTTCCCGGCCGGGTTGACCGTGTGGCGCGGCTGTGGATGGTGATCTCGGCCGGGGAGTGGCCGGGCGGTGCGCTGAGCGCACAACGCCCACGGTGACGATGAGCGGTGTCACGGTCCAGACGGCCGTTCACGCCAATCCGGTCACCGGCTTCGACGGCCTGACGTTCACCACCAACGGCGACAAGGCGGTGAACATGGAGGCCAGCTTCGACGAGATCAACGTGACCGCCCTGGGCGCACCCGGTTCCCTGACCGGGTGACGCCGGCGCGACGTCTTCTTGATCAACAGGGAAAGCTGGTCGCTATCGCAGCCAACTTTCCCTGTTGATCAAGGAAAGGTGGTGCGTTGGCTCGGCTTTGGGACTCGCTCCGACGGGACGGTCCGGGGCCAACTTGACCGACGGGGATGGCGTCGGCCGCTTGACCGATGCGGCATGGCGTCGGCGGCCGCTGATTCGGGCCGGAAGGCTCCGACCCGGCGGATCTCAACGGCGGCCGCGTGGCGAATTCGGGTGCCCCTGGTGGGATTCGAACCCACACTGGACGGGTTTTGAGTCCGCTTCCTCTTCCGGTTGGGATACAGGGGCCACTTGGTACCTACGCCGCGATGCGCGAACGCATCCTACCGACGATAGGCTTTCACTCTCGCCCACCAACCCCGTGCTGGAGGAACGCAGCGTGGCTGAATCTGGCAGCGGCGCGTCGGCCGATGCGGCATCGAAGCGTGTGCTGATCGCTGAGGATGAGGCGTTGATCCGTCTCGATCTGCGCGAGATGCTGCAGGAGGAGGGCTTCGACGTCGTCGGCGAGGCGGCCGACGGCGAGCAAGCGGTGCAGATGGCCGCCGAACTCAATCCTGACCTGGTGATCTGCGACGTCAAGATGCCGAAAATGGACGGCATCACGGCGGCGGCGCAGATCGCCGACAAGCGCATCGCGCCGGTGGTGATCCTGACCGCCTTCAGTCAGCGTGATCTCATCGAGCGGGCCCGCGACGCCGGGGCCATGGCCTACCTGGTCAAGCCGTTCCAGAAGCGGGACCTGCTACCGGCGATCGAGATGGCCACCTCGCGGTTCGCCGAGATCCGAGCCCTCGAGTCCGAGGTCACCGACTTGCGCGGTCGGCTCGAGGCTCGCAAGCTGATCGAGCGCGCCAAAGGCGTGCTGATGACCGAGCATCGGATGACCGAACCGGAGGCCTTCCGGTGGATCCAACGGGCCGCCATGGACAACCGCACGTCCATGCGGGCTGTGGCCGAGCTGGTGCTGAGCGGCGGCTCCAGCTAGGCGGACCACGCAAATCGGCTGGTACCGTCGGGCCGACGTGTCGTCAAGGTGCACTTCAGCAAGCTGCCAGGATGATGCGCCAACATCATCAGCAGTCCGGAGGCGGTTAATGTTTGGCTGCTCGCGACTCGCGAGTTGGGGGTCGACAGTGACCCGCGAGTACGAGAGACAACGGGGCCCTATTCCGCAGGGAGAGAGCGGTGTCACGTAGCCACGTCCGGGTCAGACCGGCGGAACTGGCAGATCTCCCGCAACTCCTGCGACTGGTCGAGGCCACAGATTTGCAGCTCGCCTCGCCCGGTGCGCGGCAGTTCGAGGCCGACACGCTGGCCAATCTCGCCGAGCGGTTCGCCACCATCCTCAGCTGCGACGACCGCACCGTGCTGGTCGCGGTCGACGATGTCGGCGACGTGGTCGGGTTCGTCCTCGTGTCCGAGGGCGACGTCGCTGCGATCACCGCCGTGTCCGCGCTGCACGTCAGCCACCTGCTCGTCGCGCCGGGCCACCGCCGCCGCGGAGTGGGCCGGGCGCTGCTCGCCGCAGCCGTGCACCTGGCCGATCAGCGCGGCATCGAGCACGTGGTGGCCACCGCGGTCACCGGTTCCCGCGACGCCAACCGTTACCTCGCCCGGCTCGGATTCGCCCCGCTCGTGGTGCGCCGCATCGCGTCCACCAGCACGCTGCGCCGCACCCTGGGCATCGCCGACGGCGCTGACCGGCTGGCCCTGCTGCGCCGGGCTCGTCGCGGCGGGCGCAGCCTGGCCGCCCGCGCGATCAGCCGCGGCGCCTAGTGTCCTAAGCCTGCAGACCAGAAACGCCTGCGGCTCCAGGAACGCCTGCGGCTCCAGAAACGCCTGCCGCTCCACAACCGGCGAACAGCGAGCGCCCCGCCACCGGCGGGGCGCTCCACTGCGGACGGACTAGCGAGGCTCAGCAGCCGGGCGCCTTGACCGGGTCGGTCGCGACGCTGCCTCGGACGAGGGTGCCGTCGGTCATCCGGGCCGAGTAGAGCAGCTCGGCCTGGTAGCTCGCGGCGCAGTCGACCTGGCCCGCGGCGTCATGCAGCCAGCGCTGGCCCGTCGCGGTCTGGGCCTCGGCGGTGAGCGGGTGCCGGTTGTCGCCCACCGGGCCGCCCCGGCGAGTACGTCCGGACGGCAGGGTCTTCAGTTCGACCCGGTCCACGCGGATGCTCTTGATCGCGTCCGCACCGGCCACCCATTCCTCGAGTGCCACCGAACCGCGCGCGTAGAGCCGCGAGTTGTCGTGCGAGATCGCCGCCGTGATGCTGAGGTCGAGGCATCCGCCGAACGTGCCGTTCGGGTTCTTCACCAGGCACTTCCCCGTGAACACCGGCGTGCCGTAGCTGTTGCCGGCGCAGGTCGGGTGCGCTGAGTCGAACCACGGTCCGGCGAACGTGCCGGTCCGTCGGGTGCCGTCGGTCATGCGGGCCGAGTAGTTGATCTGCACTCGGTAGCGCACCGAGCAGTCCTTCGTCCAGGCCACCCGCGAGGTGTCGGCGACCAGGGGCTGGGCGTGCGTGCGGCTGTCTACCGAGTGGCTGACGGCGAGCGTGCGGTGCTGGGTCGCGAGCGTGACCCGGTCGATGCGGATGCTGGCGATCTTGTCCGCATCGACCACCCACGACACCACCGACGCGGTGCCACGGCCGAAGACCTTGCGGCCGTCGGTCGTCATCATCGCGGTCGCGGCGAAGTCCACGCAGGCGCCCTGCGACTTGTCCGCGTGGGTGATCAGGCACTGCTCGGTCGTGCCTTGGCCGCCCCACGGCACCGGCTGAGACGGAGCGTGGGCGGCGGAGGCCCCGCTCGGCATCAGGGCCAGCGACGCGGCAGCGACGGCCAGTGCCGCGAAGGCGGCGAGTCTTTTCATGGTTCCCTCCACGTTCTGCGCTGGGCCCGGCAGGTCCAGCGCGCGGTATTCGACGGCTAAGAGACGCCCCAACCCACCAAGACGTTGCGTAACGGTTGGGTGTCGGAGGATGCACCTAGACTCAGGCCCCGTGACGGGCTCTCGACTGCTGCTGCTGGACGGCCATTCGCTCGCGTACCGCGCGTTCTACGCACTGCGCGAGGTCGAGATGGCGACCACGACGGGTCAGCCGACCAATGGCGTCTTCGGCTTCACGTCGATGCTGATCAACCTGCTGCGCGACGAGGACCCGACCCACGTCGCGGTGGCGTTCGACCTGTCCCGCAAGACGTTCCGTAGCGAGACCTACGCCGAGTACAAGGCCGGCCGGTCCGAGACGCCGCCCGACTTCCGCGACCAGCTGGCCCTGATCCGCGAGGTGCTCGACGTCTTGCACATCCCGGCGCTGACCGCCGAGAACTACGAGGCCGACGACATCATCGCCACGATCACCACCGGCGCCTCGGCCGAGGGCGCCGACACCCTGATCTGCACCGGCGACCGCGACGCGCTGCAGCTCGTCACCCCTCAGGTCACCGTGCTGTACCCGCGGCGCGGGGTCAGCGACCTGACCCGGTTCACGCCGGAGGAGGTCGAGGCCAAGTACGGCCTCACGCCGGCGCAGTACCCCGACTTCGCCGCCCTGCGGGGGGACACCAGCGACAACCTGCCCGGCATCCCCGGGGTGGGCGAGAAGACCGCGGCCAAGTGGATCCGCGAGTACGGCTCGTTCAACGAGCTGGTGGCCAAGGTCGACACCGTCAAGGGCAAGGCCGGCGACGCGCTGCGCGAGCACCTGGCCGGCGTCATCCGCAACCGGCAGCTCACCGAGCTGGTCCGCGACGTGCCGCTGGACGTCACGCTGTCCGACCTGGCCCGCCAGTCGTGGGACCGCGACGAGGTGCACAAGCTGTTCGACAACCTGCAGTTCCGGGTGCTGCGCGAGCGGCTGTTCGCCACGGTGGCCGCCGCCGAGCCGGAGGCTGAGCAGGGCTTCGAGGTCGAGGGCACCCGCCTCGGCCCGGACGACGTCACCGCCTGGTTGGACGAGCACGCCCGCGACGGCCGTCGGGTCGGGATCGCGTTCCGGGGCAGCTGGGGCCGCGGCGTCGGCACGCTCAGCGGCATCGCCTTGGCCGGCAGTGACGGTGCGGCCGCCTACCTGCAGCCCGAGGCGTTGACCTCCGACGACGAGCAGGCCTTCGCGGCGTGGCTCGCCGATCCGTCCGTGCCGAAAGCCGCCCACGACGTGAAGGGCCCGGTGCTCGCCCTGGGCCAGCACGGCTGGACGCTCGCCGGCGTCACCAGCGACACCCAGCTGGCCGCCTACCTCGCCCTGCCGGGCCAGCGCTCGTTCGACCTGGCCGACCTGGCCCTGCGCTACCTACACGCCGAGCTGCGCTCCAACGACGCCGACCTCGAGTCGGGCCAGCTGACCCTGGACGGTGGGGTCGACGAGGCGGACGACGCTATAGCTCAGGTCGAGACCGTCAACGCCACGGCCATCCGCGATCTGGCCGACGCGCTCGACGCCGACCTCGACAAGCGCGGGGCCACCCGGCTGCTGGCCGAGATGGAACTGCCACTGCTGTACGTGCTGGCCGACATGGAGACAGTTGGCATCGCCGTCGACACCGACCGGCTGGTCGCGCTGCAGGCCGAACTGGGCGCCGCGGTCAAGGACGTCGAGCAGCAGGCGCACCAGCTGGTCGGGCGCACGTTCAACCTCGGCTCGCCCAAGCAGCTGCAGGTGATCTTGTTCGACGAGTTCAAGCTGCCCAAGACGAAGCGGATCAAGAGCGGCTACACCACCGACGCCGACGCACTGGCTGACCTGTACGGCAAGACGCAGCACCCGATCCTCGAACTGCTGCTGCGGCACCGGGAGGTGGCCCGGCTCAAGACGGTGGTCGACTCGCTGCTGCCGCTGATCGACGACACCGGCCGCATCCACACGACGTTCAACCAGACCATCGCGGCCACCGGGCGGCTGTCGTCCACCGACCCGAACCTGCAGAACATACCGGTGCGTACGGCGGAGGGCCGGCGCATCCGCGAGGCGTTCACCGTCGGCGAGGGGTTCGAGTCGCTGATGACCGCCGACTACAGCCAGATCGAGATGCGGATCATGGCCACCCTGTCGGCCGACGCCGGCTTGATCGAGGCGTTCACCACGGGCGAGGACCTGCACACGTTCGTCGCGTCGCGCGCCTTCGACCTGCCCCCTGAGCAGATTGACCCCGAGCTGCGCCGCCGGGTCAAGGCGATGTCGTACGGGCTCGCCTACGGCCTGTCGGCGTTCGGGTTGGCCCAGCAGCTCAAGATCAGCGCGGACGAGGCCCGCGGGCAGATGGACGCCTACTTCGCCCGCTTCGGAGGTGTGCGCGACTACCTGCGCTCGGTCGTCGAGGACGCCCGGCAGTCCGGCTACACCGAGACGATCATGGGCCGGCGCCGCTACCTGCCCGACCTGATGAGCGACAACCGGCAGCGCCGCGAGATGGCCGAGCGGATGGCGCTCAACGCCCCGATCCAGGGCAGCGCCGCCGACATCATCAAGGTGGCGATGCTCGGCGTGCACCGCTCGCTGCGCGAGTCCGGGTTGAGGTCACGCCTGCTGCTGCAGGTGCACGACGAGCTCGTGCTCGAGATCGCAGCGGGGGAGCACGAGGCGGTGGAGGAGCTCGTCCGGCGCGAGATGGGCGCGGCCTACACCCTCGACGTCCCGCTCGACGTCTCCATCGGCGTCGGCCCGAACTGGCACGAGGCGGCGCACTAGCCGCCGTTCAGCTCCCGCCAGCGGGCCACCATCGCCGGCATCTCCACCCGGGCGAAGTCGAAGAACCGCCGGGTCTCGTCGATGCGCCGACCGGCCGGGGTGCCGGCGCCGAGCACGTCGACGCCGGCGGCCAGCGTCTCGTTCTGCTGCCGCAGCTCCTCCAGGACCGCGCGGATGTCCCGCGACAGGTCGTCCATCCTCCGGTGGAGGTCCTTTTCGAGCGTCGCGAGCCGCGCTTCGGCCCGCTCGATTCCTGTTTGCGTCGACCCGGCCGTGCTGACGCAGATTTCGGTGAGGCTCTCCGCTTGATCCCGGAGCTGTCGGACGGGTTCCTCGTGAACACGCCGAAGAGCCGCCCACTCGTGTTCGATGAGGCGTTCGAGGTCCTGAAAACGGCCGGTTGCGTCACGCTGGAGACGGGACGCGACCTCGTTCCAATTGCTGAGCTTTGACTCCAGCTCGCTGACGGCCTGCGCGTGGCGCTCGCTCGTCGCAGACCACTGTTTCAGGATCTCGGTGCATCGCTCGGCGAGATCGGCCAGGTGCTGCTCGAGCGGATGCGAAGGCTCTCCGGGTTTGCCTTCCTGCTGGAGCGTGGAGGCGAGGCGAAGGTGCGCCTCGAGATCGGCCAGGCGTAGTTCTGAACTCCCAGCGTCTTGAAGCATGTTGTGTCTCGCAGACTGCATGATAGTACAAGCGCCCTCGAGACGATCACCGCATTCGACAAAAATGCGTTCGTCATCGCGCGATTGGATCTTGTACTCGCCGGATGAACGCGGTACGATGCCGTCCTGCACCACGGTCCCAAATCGCATTCATTGTTGGGGGCTGCGATGGGTTTCAAACAGATCACCTGTTCGATCGTCCTGCTGCTTGCTGTCTGCGCCGGGGTGCTCTCGGCCAGCGGCGAGAGTTTCGACCGCGCCAAATCTCTCTATGCGTCGGCGGCGTACGACGAAGCGCTGACGGCGCTCGATGAAATATCGGGTGCCTCCGCGCCCGACGATCCCACGTCGATTGCGGCGTACCGCGTCTACTGTCTGCTCGCGCTGAATCGGCAGGAGGAGGCACGCGCGCTCATCGATCACCTGCTGCACCAGAGTCCGTTCTTCGTGCCGTCGGGCGACGAGGCGCCGCCGAAGATCCAGACCCTCTTTCGCGACGTTCGACGCGCGACGCTGCCGAAGATCGCGAGAGAGCAGTACGCCGACGCCAAAGCGGCGTTCGAGCGGAAGGAGTCAACGGCCGCGCGGAAATTCGAAGGTCTGCTGGCGCTGCTGGAGGATCCCGATCTGCGAGACTGGTCGGCGGCGGCGGACCCGCGGGCAGTGG
>Ga0081455_10008879_pt1 | contig 10393 bp, 10 predicted proteins | sample TabmetS3T2R1_FD_70207 | JGI IMG/M metagenome (GOLD analysis project Ga0081455, IMG submission 70207) | Tabebuia heterophylla rhizosphere microbial communities from the University of Puerto Rico - S3T2R1 | ecosystem: Host-associated > Plants > Roots > Rhizosphere ... | reverse complement strand
CCCCGCCAGCAGCGCCAGCACCGCGACCAGATACCAGGGCCACCCGCCCATCAGATCAAGTAGTGAGGCGCCGCCCGGCTTGCCATTCAGGTAGCCGTAATTGGTGCCGAGTGCACGGTTGATGGCAAACACGATCGCCGCCCAAGCCACTGTTGCTGCCAAGGCCAGTCGGTAGCTGCGCCAAGTCGGCCGCAGTCCCAGACCCCAGGTCAGATAGACCGCGGCCCACATCACGAGCACGTGCTGGGACCAGTACGAGGCGAATTCGAGCGCGGGTGCAATGTCCAGCTGAAGGTCGGGGGTGAGGATTGCCTGCGGATTGAAGGTCAGGCCCCAGTAGTAGGTCAGCGCAAACGCCCAAGGCCGGCGGCTCCACAATGCATAGGCCGTCACGAGCCGCAAGATGTCGGACAGGTGTAGCGGAAGTGACTGCTGCAGATCGAAGAGCGGCGGAACCAGCCAGACGATCATGAAGCTGAGCGTGAGCGTCAGCTCGACGACTGCGAAGACCCGCGTGAAGGTCTCCCCTGCTGGTGTGTCTCGGTGGCGGCGACCGAGTCGTGCCAGCAGCACGGCTCCAACGACGGTCAGGACCACGATGACCCAGTGGGTGACGCCATACGGTCTGAAGGTGATGACAGCCGCCGGCAGATCCACGCGATCCACGCTAGAGGTCGCTGGGCACTCAGATCCCTGTCATCGCCCGCGGCTTTGTGGCAATGTCACTCGCCTCGTGGCTGGCGCGGATGGAGGCGGGACCACCGGGCCGATGTCCCCATCCGGAGCCTCATCCAGGTCGACGATCACCGGGGCATGATCGCTTGGACCTGAACCCTTACGCGCCTGCCGGTCGACCCACGCTGCCTGCACTCGCTCGGCGACGGGCGCGGTGGCGAGCACGAGATCGATACGCATCCCCAGGTCTTGGTGGAACATGCCGGCGCGGTAGTCCCAATAGGTGAATACCCGTTTGCCTGGCCAGCGATCCCTCACAACATCTCGCAAGCCGAGCGACTGCAACTGCGCCAAGGCCTCACGCTCCGGTGCAGTGACGTGGGTCTGGCCGACGTAGGCCTCCGGATCGAACACATCCTCATCGGCTGGCGCGATGTTCATGTCGCCACACACCACAGCATCCTGCGGACCGTCGCGTAGCTGCAGGGCCAACGAGGCCAGCCAGTCCAACTTGTATTGGTAGTGATCCGAACCGGGCACTCGCCCGTTCGGCACATAGATCGAGTGCACCCGAACGCCGCCACATGTCGCAGAGACTGCCCGGGCCTCTGGATGCGGAAAGCCGGGTGCGCCGGTCACTCCCTGCACGACGTCGTCCAATCCGACTCTCGACAGGATCGCGACGCCGTTCCACTGCACTTCCCCGTGTGCGGCGAGCTCGTAACCACGGGTCTCGAACTGTTCGCCGAGCAACTCAGACAGCGCCTCGTCGGCGAGCTTGGTCTCCTGCAGGCAGACGATGTCAGGCCGTCGTTGATCCAGCCACGGCAACAACCGGGGCACCCGCTGCTTGATCGAATTCACATTCCATGTGGCCAACCGCACGGAACCCACGCTAGCTGTCACCACCGACGCTCAGGTGCCGGCAGCGTGCCATCATCGGGTTGATGAGCGCGGCCATGATCGACCAAGGCTGGGCTGCACTGCGTACCGGCGACGCGACGGCGGCCCGTAACTCCTTCGAGCGAGCACTCACCGAAGCCGAGTCGGGCGCGGCGCTGGAAGGACTTGGCCTAGCGCTTTACCTGCAGCGCGACTATTCCGGGGCGATTATCCAGCATGAGCGTGCCTACACCGCATACCGCAACGAGGGCGAGACTTTCGCGGCCGCGAGAGCAGCTCGCATCCTGGCGTGGATCACTGGGAACGTGCTCGGTGACTGGGCGGTGCAGAACGGTTGGTTGGCCAGGGCGCTCAGGGTCCTCACGGAAGCGGGTGACGACACTCCAGAGCATGGCTGGGCGTTGATCATCAGGTCGTACACCGAACCTGATGCGGCGGTAAGGGAGGCTCTGTTTCGTGAGGCAATCGCGATCGGACGCCGGTTCTCAGATCCCAACCTGGAGATTGAAGCGTTGGCCTCTCTCGGTGGTTTGTATCTCATGATCGGCCGGGTGGACGAAGGGCTGGCGCTGACGGACGAATCGATGGCTGCGCTGTGTGCGGGCGAACTTAGCGAGATAGCCACCGTGGACAGCCTGTTCTGTGTCCTCTTCTGGGCCTGTGAACTCGTCAATGACGTCCCTCGAGCGGACCAATGGATGCGTGCCACATCTGATCTGATGGCCAAGCGAAACGCGGTCGCCGCATTCTGCCGCGCGCACTATGGCGGCATCCTCACCGCGGCCGGGCGCTGGCAAGAGGCCGAGGTCCAGCTCATCGACGCCGCCCGCCACTTCGACCAGGGCATGCCACAGCGCCGTGCTGCGGCGATCATCCGGCTGGCCGACCTGCGGGTCCGGCAAGGCCGGTTGGAAGAGGCCGGGCAACTGCTTAAGGGACTGGAACAGCATCCGGACGCCGTACGCACCCAAGCGGCATTCCACTTCGCGCGCGGTGACGTCGCGCTGGCCAGAGATCTGCTGGAGCGAGCCACCGCTGGCTCTGACGATGAGGTGGCCGCCGTCGGCGCGTCCAGCATGGTGGGCCCGCTGCTGGCACTCCTCGTCGATGTCTACCTCGAGGAGGAATGTCTCGAGGAGGCTGAGCAGACCGCTCAACGGCTACGCCGTGTAGCGCAGGCTCAGCACGGCGCATACCTGCCGGCGGCCGCGGCGCTGGCGGAAGGTCGAATTTGCCTCGCCAGCCGCCGGGGTGATGCGCGCGCCTGCCTGCACTCTGCGCTGGACGGGTTCGCCAAGGCCCAGCTGCCAATGGAGCTGGCGCGGACGCGGCTGGAGATGGCGTACGCCTCCGCCGAGCGTTCTCCCGAAGTCGCCATTGCGGAGGCCAAAGCGGCGCTCGAGGAGTTCGAGCGCTTGGATGCGGCACGGTACGCCGATGCGGCCGGTGCACTGCTGCGCTCTCTTGGGGCGCCGATTCGTACTGGTCCGAAAGGCGTCGGCGCGCTGACCAGGCGGGAGGCCGAGGTTCTGCAGCTCATTGGCGCAGGCCTCTCCAACTCCGAGATCGGCGACCGGCTCTATATCACTCGCAAGACCGTCGAGCACCACGTCGGAAACGTGCTGTCCAAGCTCGGCCTGCGTAACCGGGCCGAGGCAGTCGGTTACGCACTGCGCCGAGAGACCAGCCAATAGTTGAGGGACATCCCCCTTACTTCCATCCACGGCCTGGCCCATCCTGCGTTGCATCCGCTCAAAAGGAGGGCAAATGACCACCAAGTCCTACGACGCCATCGTGGTGGGGGCCCGCGTTGCCGGAGCACCGACCGCGATGCTGCTCGCTCGCAAGGGTTATGAGGTGCTCCTCGTCGATCGGGCGACTTTCCCGAGCGACACGATCTCCACCCACCTCGTCCACCCGCCCGGCATAGACGCGCTGAACCGATGGGGTCTGCTCGACCGCGTGGTTTCAACCGGATGTCCGCCAATCGACACCTACACTTTCGACTTCGGACCATTCACGATCTCCGGCTCACCGGCGGGCGAGGGAGCTCGGGTCGCGTATGCTCCGCGCCGGACAATCCTGGACACCTTGCTGCTGGAGGCCGCCGCGGAAGCAGGGGTCGAGGTTCGTCACGGCTTCAGTGTGGAGACTCTCGTCTCGGAGAACGGCCGGATCACCGGTGTTTGTGGACACGACAAGGGCGGTGCAAACATCACCGAGCACGCTCGCGTCGTGATCGGTGCCGACGGCAGGCATTCGCTCGTCGCACATGCCGTCAGTCCTGAGCAGTACCACGAGAAGCCGCCACTGCTCGCCGCGTACTACGCCTACTGGAGTGGCCTGCCGATGGACGGTCGCTTCGAAACCTTCATTCGCCCCAGCCGAGGAATGGCGGCCTGGCCCACCAACGATGACCTGACAGTCGTCATCGCTGGGTGGCCCTATGCGGAGTTCGAGGCCAACAAGAAGGACATTGAAGGCAACTTCCTGAAGGCTTACGAGCTCGCGCCGACCTTTGCACAACGGCTCGGGGCCGGCACACGGGAAACCCGCTTTGTCGGCACCGCGGTGCCGAACTACCTGCGCAAGCCCTACGGTCGAGGATGGGCGCTGGTCGGAGATGCCGGATACAACAAAGATTTCATCACGGCTCAGGGAATCCACGACGCGTTCCGGGACGCCGAGCTTTGCGCCACGGCCGTGGATGAGACGCTGCGTGGCGGCCGCTCGTTCGATGCCGCGATGGCCGACTATCAGACGGCGCGCGATCAGCAGGTGCTGCCGATGTATGAATTCACCACCGAGCTTGCAACTCTGGAGCCGCCAGCGCCGGAATTGCTGACGCTGCTGGCTGCGATGCCGGGCAACCAGGCGGCGATGGATGGCTTCGCACGGGTCAACGCCGGCGTGACGTCGCCGGCTGAGTTTTTCAGCCCGGAGAATTCCGAACGGATCATGTCCGAATCGGAGGCAATGAGCGCCGTACACTGACGTGTCGATGGTGCACACTTCCGGCCGTACTGATCACCACGGCCACGACCGGCTCATTCACTGGGCGGGTTTCTACGACCTGCTGGCCGGGCTGCGCGGGCGACGCGGCAACCGTATGCGTGCCATGGTGGCTGATGATCTTCAACTGCAGCCGGGAGATCAGGTGCTCGATGTAGGCTGCGGCCCTGGCCGCCTGGCGATCGTGCTCTCTGAGCGTGTCGGAGCTACCGGCTCGGTCAACGGCATCGATCCAGCAGCCGAAATGATCAAACGTGCTAGCAGCCGGGCGCGCAAGCGCGGAGTACCGGTGACCTTCCAGATCGCGTTCGCGCAAGACCTCCCTTTCGCGGACGCGACATTCGACGCAGTCGCGTGCACCCTGGTCCTCCACCACGTCGCCGAGGATGATCAACTGACCGCAGTCCAAGAGATGCATCGGGTGCTCAAACCGAGCGGGCGGCTCCTGGTCGCCGAGTTCCACCAGACAGCGGGCCGACGACGGCGTCCCGGCCCGCGATGGCTTAGGCATTCTGGAGAGGACATGCTCGACAAGGCCGTCCGGCTCGCCGGCGCGTCCGGATTCATCGATGTCGCCAGTGGCAGCACGAACCTGGGTTGGCTGGGAAAGATGACAGCTCGCAAACCTGCAATCCCAGCTGCGCAAGGAGATCTCGGCCGATCGAGCTAGGTCCGAACGGCGCGTGTCAGAGCCATGATCGAATAGCGAGCAACGTCGATACCCCGCTCGGCCGTGGAGAGCTGACTCCGCGCTCGGCCGCCGGAAGGCGACGACGGCGCCAATGACCGCCGCAATCAGACAGACGATGACGCACCGATCACCTCAGCGTTGAACATTTACGGAGGCTCCAGTGGAGGTCTCACGGCTACCGCCCCGTGCGGAACACAGTTTATGGACATTTTCGAATATTTGTTCGATACTAGTGTATGCCTGCGGAAGATCGGAACTTGTCCTCCATTCTTCACGGCGAAGCTCTGCTCACAGCCAAGCGGCCAGAACTGCAGCCGTTGATCGATCATCTCCGCGAGGTCGCCCAGGGCCGCGACGATCTCCGCACACAGTGTGCCGGGGTTATCGCCGGCTGGTGGTTCGCCGGCACCGCAAGGCAAGGCCACGAGCTCATCGCTGCCGGGTTGTTGATGCTCGGCGGATTTGTTGATCTTGACGAGCTAGACAAGTGGGTTCGCGTCGGATGGGAACGGCGGCGCGGCTCGACGATGCCGGACGGCCCGAGCGATCTGAGCTGAATCGAGTCCGGGCGCGTGGCACTCTCAGGCTGGCGCGGCCTTTCAGGGGTGCAGCAGCATCATGGCGACCAATACAGCCAACGTCACGAAAGCGATGACGAAGAGTAGGACGAGGTGCCGCGCATGGCTACCGTGCTCGACCCGCCTCGCCGGCTCGTCGGGCAGCACTGGCAGGTCGGCGGTCAGGGCGGCGAGATCATCCAGGGATACCGCGACAAGGGCCGCGGTGCTGCGTTGGTCGAACTCGTCCAGGCTGAGCCGGCCCGAAGCGGTATGGCGCTCCAGGGCCCGCAGGACGGCGTCGCGGTCGTCGTCCGACGCCCGCAATGCTGGCTCCGGCATGGCGCGAGCGTACTCGACAACTGAATTCTTTCGATCGTTCACGGCGAATACGCATTGCCGGTAGTTTCATCGCAGTCGATCGGAGGATGGGGCGAGGAATGGCTTCGGGCAAACAGCTGATCATCGAGCGCATCCTGCGCGACCGCGCGGGGATCTGGGACCAGATCACCGCCGAGCGTGACCTGCCCAAACTGATCGTGCGGATGCTGCTCTGCTCCGGGATCAGCTTGGCAGCGTACGGTGCAGTGCTCGGCGCCTCGAACGGTTTGCTGCAGGCGCTCGTGTCAACTGTCAAGCTCCCTTTGTTGTTCCTGGCCACTCTGGCGATCTGCCTTCCCACGCTGTATTTGTTCAACCTGGTCTTCGGCGCCCGGCTGTCGGTCCTGCAGGCCTGCGCGCTGATCATGGTGGCGATCACGGTGACTGCCGTGCTGACCTTCGCCTTCGCCCCGATCAGCTTGTTCTTCCTGATCACTGCCCGCAGCTACGCGTTCTTCAAGCTGCTCAACGTCACGATCCTCGTCCTGACCGCCCTCATCGGCCTGCGGTTCCTGACCTCCGGGATGCGCGCGCTGAACGAGCACGTCGTCCTCGAGTCGATGCTGTCCAACCAGGCCGTACCGGCACAGCTGCCGGAGCGGGAACTGGTCTCAGCGACGCTCGGCGCCACTGCCGGCCCCACGACCCAACCGCCCACCAACGGTGCCGCCCAGACCGCTCCGCAAGGAAGGAACCCAAACCGTCAGCAGGCATCCGCACAAGGCGACGCCAATGCGACGGCACATCAACTCGCCGCTGGCGAGCGGCCGGCGAGCATGCTCTTGCTCTATATCTGGATCATCTTGTTCGGTTTCGTCGGGACGCAGCTGGCATGGACCCTCCGCCCGTTCTTCGGCAGCCCCGGAAAGCCGTTCGAGCTGTTCCGCGATATCGAGGGCACGTTCTACAGCGACATCCTGCAGACGGTCGGCAGTCTGCTCGGCTGACGCCGCCTTAGCTCGCGCGGACCTTTAGGGGACTCTCGCAGACGAGTCCGTTTACCAGTGGGCATACGCCCGGTAGAACCGCAACGACTAACCGACACGCGGAGAATGACAAGAGGTCGTCGCGTGTGTGCCTTATACGATTTGGTTATCGGTGCGTCGGACGGGGGCCATTGAAAGTGGAGCTGATGCTCGTCGCACTGCAGCTCAGCCAAAGCGAGGCCCTTGTCGTGACCATCTTGATCATTGCCCTGCTGATCTGGGCTTTCTCGTAGGGCGAAACTCCGCGGCTGGCAAATGCCTGCCGCGTTGGTAAGCCCATAGATACCGGCCGCTGGACAGTGCTACCGACCGCGTAGGCCGATCGGGTTGCCGTCGGCGTCATCGAGCACGCACACCCGCGCCTCGGGTGCGACCTGACGCGGAGCGCTGCGCTCAGTCGCACCGGCCGCAAGCAGGGTTGCGCGAGTGGCGTCGAGATCCTCCACATCGGCGTACGCCACCGGTCCGCCGGCCGCGCCGCCTGGAGCGAGACTGACCTCGAAGCCATCCACGTTGTACCCGACGTAGTAGGGCTGGTCGGTGTGCGGCGCCCCGAGCAGCGCAGTGTAAACAGCCTTGGCGGCGTCCAGGTCGGACACCGGGATCACCAGGCTGCGGATCGTGGGACTCATGTTCGTCTCCTCCTGCGGTACGGCGGCCACATAGACGACCGCGCCTTCTGTCGATGGGATGACGGATCAACCGAGCAGAATGTGACAGTAGTCGACCAGCTGACCGTGATCTTCGAGGAGCAGCGTATCCACCTGCAGGCGGTCGCCTACCGGTGACGCGCATCGTCGTGTAGAACTCGATCATGACCGCTCGACGCTTGCCGCGATGGTCCGAGGTGAGACCTCTGCTACGGCCGCGGCGTGCAGCACTCAACTCGACCGATCGGCGGCTAGCTGGCGCCGCGTCCATCGCAGACCTGCGCGAGCTGGCCCGTCGCAGAGCTCCGCGCGCCGTGTTCGACTACACAGATGGCGCCGCCGGTAACGAGCTCGCTCTTCGTCGGTCTCGAGAGGCTTACGAGAGAGTCGAGTTCAGCCCCCACGTCCTTGAGGACGTGTCCTCCGTGGATGCCTCGACAATCATCCTCGGCAGGCCCGCGGCTGCCCCATTCGGATTCGGGCCAACCGGTTTCACCCGGATGATGCACACAGACGGCGAGCCGGCCGTCGCGCGCGTCGCCGAGCGGGCCGGCATCCCGTACGCGTTGTCAACCATGGGCACGACGTCGATCGAGGACTTAGCCGCGGCTGCTCCGGACGGGCGCCGGTGGTTCCAGCTCTACCTGTGGCGTGACCGCGAGGCTAGCCGCGACTTCGTGGCCCGTGCCGCGGCAGCGGGCTACGAGGCACTCGTCCTCACCGTCGACACCCCTGTCCCCGGGCCACGGCTCCGCGACGTCCGTAATGGCCTGACCATCCCGCCGTCCTTGTCGCTCAAGACCTTCGCGGAGGGCGCGTTGCATCCCGCGTGGTGGTTCGACCTCTTCACCACCGAGCCGCTCGAGTTCGCCTCGCTCAAGCACTCCGAGGGCACCGTCGCCGAGCTCGTCGCCCGTCTGTTCGACCCAGCCGCTACTATCGCCGACCTCACCTGGCTCCGCTCCATCTGGGACGGGCCGCTGCTCGTCAAGGGCATCCTCAACGCATCAGATGCCCGGGCGGTCGTCGACGCCGGAGCTGATGCCGTCGTGGTGTCGAATCACGGAGGACGACAGCTCGATCGCGCCGCCACCCCGTTGGAGGCGCTGCCCTCGGTGGTCGATGCGGTGGGTGGCCGCGCCGAGGTGTATGTGGACGGAGGCGTCATGTCTGGCAGTGACGTCGTCGCCGCGGTGGCGCTCGGGGCGAGGGCTGCTCTGGTGGGACGCGCTTACCTCTATGGGCTGATGGCCGGCGGCGAGCGTGGGGTGGCCCGGGCGGCCGACATCCTGCTCCAGGAGGTCGCCTCAACGCTTGCGCTGCTGGGCGTAGCGCGCGTGTCTGAGCTGCGCCCCGACCACGTGCGGCTGCGTCCGCCTCTGCAATAGTTCGATCATGGACGTCATCGAGTACACGCCCACCCGCGACCAGTACGCCTACACCTTCGGCGGAGTCGCCTCCGCCATGCGGGTCAGGCCCGGCACCTCGCTCCGGCTCTGGTCGGAGGATGCGTTCAATGGGGTCCTGCGCAGCGTGCATGACCTGTCGAGCGCCAAGGTCGACCTGCGTTTCGTCAACCCGCAAACCGGCCCGTTCTACGTCGAGGGCGCGGAGCCCGGCGACACGCTCGTGCTCCACCTCGTCGCGGTGGAACCGGCACGGGACTGGGGCGCCTCGGCGGCCATCCCGTTCTTCGGCGGCATGACCAGCACCGACCGTGTCGTCACCCTGCAGGAGCCGCTTCCCGACACGACCTGGATTTACGAGCTCGACCGTGACCGCGGCACCGTCGGATTCGCGGCACGGCATAGCGACCACCGGATCGAGCTCCCGATCGAGCCGATGCTCGGCACCGTTGGCGTCGCCCCTGCCGGGGGAGAGGTGCGTACGTCCCTCGTGCCCGACCGGTTCGGCGGCAACATGGATACTCCGCAGATGCGGGCCGGTTCTACCGTCTTCCTCGGCGTGAACGTCGAGGGCGCGATGTTCTCGATCGGCGATGGGCATTACCGGCAGGGCGAGGGCGAGGCCTGCGGCACAGCCGTGGAGGGCGCGATGACGACCACCCTCATTGTCGAGCTCATCAAGGGCGGCGCGCCCGGCTGGCCACGGATTGAGGACGACACGCATTGGATGACGGTGGGCTCGAGTCGCCCGATGGAGGACTCGTGGCGGATCGCCAACGCCGAGCTGGTGCACTGGGTCAGCGAGCTTCTGGGCCTGCAGACGATGGATGCCTACCAGCTCTGCTCGCAGATCGCCGAGGTGCCGGTAGCCAACGTCGTCGACGCCAATTACAGCGTTGTCGTGAAGGCGGCGAAGGCGCTCCTTCCCGCGGCGGACGCCTTCGGCGGGATGCACGCCGAACTCCGCACCCGAGCCCGCTCACTCAGTACGACCTGAGGTCGGGGACGCCAGCCGACATTCGCCACCGTCAACCACTCAACCGAAAGGCCAGGACTATGGATCTTCAGCTCACCGGCAAACGAGTTCTGGTGACCGGAGGGTCACGCGGCATCGGGCGCGCCATCGTCGGCG
>Ga0081455_10008878_pt1 | contig 10394 bp, 8 predicted proteins | sample TabmetS3T2R1_FD_70207 | JGI IMG/M metagenome (GOLD analysis project Ga0081455, IMG submission 70207) | Tabebuia heterophylla rhizosphere microbial communities from the University of Puerto Rico - S3T2R1 | ecosystem: Host-associated > Plants > Roots > Rhizosphere ... | reverse complement strand
TGGCTCGGGCGCAGCCCGTGGGCGAGCGCCTTCGCCGTCGGCGGCGTCCCGTGCCCCATGTACATCTCCACGGTCGGGGCGATCGAGATCTTGCCGCCCGAGTCGGCGATCAGCCGGAACTCCTCGTCGGAGAGGTAGTTGCAGTGGATGTAGGTCGTGTCCGGGCCGAGCAAGCCCATCTGGTCCAACTGCTTGACCATCGAGAATCGGCCCGCAACCGGGCCCATCGAGACGTGCACGCTGATCGGGGCGCCGACGTCGCGGGCGAGCTTCCAGTCGTGCTCGACCACCTCCGGCTTGCAGAAGCCCGGGCCGCGGGTACCCATGGCGAGGGTAATCAGCTGGTCGTCGCTGGAGAAGTACTGCTCCCGGATCCGGCGGATGTCCTCGGGAGCCGTCAGCTCGCTCTCGTACCACCAGTCGGCGAGCGACGTGTTCGGGTTGCCGTAGCAGTACACGGCCCGCAGGCCGACCTGCTGGAGGCCGCGGATCGCTTCGTCGGAGTGGTCCGGCGTGTTGTTGATGTGCGACCAGTCGAGCAGCGTGGTCACGCCGGCGTCGATCGCCTCGAGCGCGCCGAGATAGTTGCCGGCGTAGACGTCCTCCGGCCGGTAGGCCGGCGCGAAGGCGGCGAGGACGACCTCGAAGTAGCCCGCAAGGCTGACGTCGGGGGCGACGCCGCGGATGATCGTCTCCCAGGTGTGCCGGTGCGAGTCGATGAAGCCGGGGATGACGATGCAGCCCCACGCGTCGACGACCTCCGCGTCGCCGACCTCGAGGTCGTGGCCGACGGCCGCGATCCGGTCGTCCTCGACGAGGACGTCGCCGCCGAAGACGTCGCCGATCGCCGGGTCCATCGTCAGGACATGGCCGCCTCGGAACAGAACTCGCTCGGGCACGTCACTCCCTTCGCTCGGGGCTGGAACGTATCCAGCCATGCTGCACAGGCCCAGCGCGGTTTTACCATCGCTGCACGCTTCCGGCAAGAACCATGCGGAATGCCAGTTGACTGACACTGCACAGCAGGTCTATCGTTGGCCGCCGTGGCAGACGGAGCCGTTGTCGTCATCGGCGGGACGTCGGGCATCGGACTGCGGCTGGCCGAGACGTACGCCGCCCGCGGTCGCGAGGTACGGATCACTGGCCGAAACCCCGACCGCTGCGAGGAGGTCGCCGGCGGCATCGAAACGGGGGAGGTCAGCTCCTGCCCGCTGGATCTCGCCGAGCCGGGCTCGCTCGCGGACGCGCTGAGCTTGGTCGGCCCCGTCTCCCGGCTCGTGCTCGCTGCGATCGAGCGCGAACAGAACACGGTCGCCGACTACGACGTCGTGCGTGCGACCCGCCTGGTGACGCTGAAGCTCGTCGGGTACACGGAGGTCGTGCACGTGCTGCTCGACCGCTTCACCGACGATGCCTCGATCCTGCTCTTCGGCGGGCAGGCGCTGCGTAGGCCCTATCCCGGGTCGACTACGGTCACCACCGTGAACGGCGGCGTCGACGGCCTCACCCGGACGCTGGCCGTGCAGCTGGCGCCGATCCGGGCGAACGCGATTCATCCTGGGATCGTCGGCGACTCGCCGGAGTGGCAGGGAAAGCCGGAGGCGGTGCTGGACGCGATCCGGGCACGAACGCCGCTCGGCCGGCTGGTCACGATGGACGAGATCGTCGACGCGTCGATGTTCCTGCTCGAGAACACCGCCGTGAACGGCGTCAGCCTCGAGGTGGACGGCGGCTGGATGTTGCAGTGACCGTAGGCTTGACGGAGGTCACCAATGAGCGGAGGCGGCGGCTTTGCCGGCGCCGGAGCGGGGCATGAGCGGCCACCTGCTCGTCCGCCGGGAAGCGATCGAGCTGGTGCCCGCTCTGCCCGACCACAGCCGGGGCCTGACGCGAGCGGTGCTCGTCGGTGGCGCCACGGGCGCGACCCACATGGGGCTGACCCTGATCGAGCTGGAGGCCGGCCATGTCGACATCCACCTCCATTCGTTCGAGTCGAGCTTCTTCGTGCTCGAGGGCGAGCCGTCCCTCTACCTCGACGGCCGCCGGGTCAGGCTGCGCCCGAACGCGTGCGGAGCGATCCCGGTCGGCGTGCCGCATGCCTGGCAGAGCGACGGGCACGCTCGCTGGATCGAGATGGCCTCACCGCGCCCGCGGCCGCCGGAACAGCCTCCCGACACCTTCTTCGTCGGCGGTTCGCCGTTCGGAGAGGTGGAGGAGCTCGACCTTCGCGACCCGCGCAACCGCAACCTCTTCCTGCTGAGCGACGAGGACATGGACATCGCCCGCATCCGCGAGGGCAGCCGGACCTCGGCGCCGGCCGTCTCCGCGAGCATGGCGACGGCGGCGCTGCTCTACAGCGGCATCACCGTGAAGATGCTGGTCGACAAGCGCCTCGACGCCCAGCTGCACACGATGTTCATGGTCGGTTACCAGCCGGGCGCGGTCGCCCACCCGCACGACCATCCGTTCGAGGAGTCGTACTACATGCTCGAGGGCGAGGTCGACGTGGTCGCCGACGGTGAGCGGTACACGCTGCGGCCGGGCGACGTCTTCTGGACGGGGGTCGGCTGCATCCACGCCTTCTACGAGATCAACGGCGGGACGGTGAAGTGGCTCGAGACGTCGGCGCCGGGACCGCCCGACCGGCACTCGTACCGCTTCGAGCGCGACTGGGAGTACCTGGCCGACTCGATCGGGAACTGACCCGGCCGGGTCAGTCCTGGACGAGATCTTTTCTAGCGGGGCCGAATGCTCTATTAATCGCACCCATGGAACAGACCGCCGCGAGCGAAGCACCGCCGAAGCCTGCGAGCCCGCTCTCGGTGATGCTCGCCGGGATCGTGCTGGTCGCCGGCGCGATCATCCTGCTCTGGTACGCGCCGTCCTCGTACCAGATCTACCTCGCGCTCCACATCGTCGCGGTCATGGTCTGGGTCGGCGGCGACATCACCCTGACGACGCTCGGGATCGTGTTCGAGCGCAAGGGGGACGGCGAGGCGCTCGCACAGCTCGGGAAGATGGGCGCGTGGATCGGAACGCGGGTCTACACGCCGACGCTGTTCGCGGTCTTCGCGCTCGGGGTGGTGCTGATCGAGAAGGGCCCCTGGGACTGGGACATGTTCTTCGTCGTGTTCGCGATCGTCGGCTGGGCGATTGCGACCCTGGTCGGGGTCTTGTTCGTCGGCCCCGAGCTGGGCCGGATCGACAAGGCCGCCGCCGAGCACGGGCCGACCTCGCCCGAGGTGGGGCGGCGCGTGAAGCGGCTCTTCCTGGTCTTCCGCTTCGACACCGTCCTGCTCATCCTGATCGCGATCGACATGGCGGCGAAGCCGTCGTTCTGACCGGTCCTGCAGGCGCTGTTAAGCCGTGGCGCACGAACAGCGTCTTCGCGCCCTCTCAGTTCGGCCATTGTTGACACCCCCCGGCACATCTGGTGAGAATGGGCACCTGGTAGCGGCTAGCCCTTCACCGTTGTGCCGCCCTGGAAACGGCTCTCCGTGAGCACTCCCGAATCCACCGGCGGCCCCGCTCCATCAGTGGCCTCGGGACGCCGTGCCTCCTTCGTCGCGAACAGCGTCGTCGCTGCGCGCTTCCTGCCGATCTGGCTCGCCACCGGCGTGCTCGTCGTCGTGGCCGCGATCATCGCTCCCGCCGCGCTGCAGCACACGAATTGGGCTTTCGTCCTGCCGTACATGACGATCCTCGCGATTGCCGCGCTCGGGCAGATGCTCGTGATCATGCAGGCCGGGATCGACCTTTCGACACCCGGCGTGGTGACGCTCGGCGCGCTCCTGGTCGTCGGCGTGAGCCTGGGGCAGGACGACCGGCTGGCGCTCGGCATCCTGGCATGCCTCGCTCTCGGCGCGGGCGTGGGGTTCGTGAACGGCATCCTGGTCGGGATCGTCAGGCTGAACCCGCTGATCGTCACGCTGGCCGTCGGCGAGATCGTCGCCGCCTACAGCCTTCGGTACGCGAAGGAGAACACGAACTCGCTCGCCGTCCCGCCGGCGCTGTCGTCGTGGGCGGGCGAGAAGCCTCTCGGCGTCAGCGTCGTCTTCTGGACAGGCGCCGCGCTCACCGTCGCCGTCGCCCTCCTGCTTCGCTACTCGGCTCCCGGCCGGCGCTTCCAGGCGGTCGGCGCGAACCCCCGAGCCGCGTGGATGGCCGGCCTGCGCGTCCGCACGCACGTCGTCTTCGCGTACACGGCGGCCGGGACGCTGTACGCGATGGCTGCGATCCTGCTCGCCGGGATCCGCACGAGCGTCGACCCGGCCTTCGGAGCTGACTACCTGCTGGCACCGATCGCGGCGGTCGTGATCGCGGGCGCGTCGCTCTCGGGTGGCCTGGCGAGCGCGAGCTCGACGTGGGTGGCCGCCTTCGCGCTCGTCTTCCTGACGCAGATGCTGCTGATCCTTGGCCTGTCGACGGCGCTCCAGTACATCGTCTTCGGCGCAGCGATCATCGTCGGAATGCTCATCTCCGGCGACCGGGTAGCGGCGCTGCTCGGTCGACTCATGCGACCTGCCGAGGCACCTAGAGGGCAACTCGAGACAGGGAACAACCCGAGCTGAGGCTCGCGAAAGGAGGAGGGATGCATCAAGGGAAATCGGCAATGCGACGGAGGGGCCCGCTCGTCGTGGTCCTTTCGCTCGCCCTGCTCGTCGCTGCGCTGGCGTTCGTCTCGGCAGGCGGCGGCAGCACCGGCGCGAAGGCTGCGACGCCGGTGATGATCGGCAAGGGAGGCGGGTACGGCGAGGTCTACAAGGCGAAGGCCACAACCCTCAAGAGAACGCTCTTCAACGCCACCCTGCTCCCGAAGAACCCGACGTCCCGCAATATCGCGCTGGCCGGCCTCGGACGGTCAGACAGGAAGGTCAACCTCGCCCTGGCGCTCAGGTGCTGGAAGAACAACACCTGCAATACCGGTACGGGGGGCAAGCTCACCGTCGCCTACATCGAGCAGTTCGGCGAGAACGTCTATCGCCAGATGTCGCACATGGAGTTCATCCTCCAGGCGCTGACCTACCCACAGGTCGGCAGGATCATCTACAAGAGTGCTCACTCGGACCTCAACCAGGGCATCGCCGACTTCAAGGCGGCAATCGCACAGAAGGTCAGCCTGATCGTCACCTACCCGGACTACGGCGACGCGATGCTCCCGGTCATGAAGGAGGCGACCGACGCCGGAATCCCCGTTGCCACGTATGCCTGGGGGTACGTCACGGGGCCCGGAAAGAACTACCTGACCGTCGTCGGCGAGTACACGTGCAACCTCGGCAAGGCGTTTGCCGCAGTGATGAACACGCAGGTCAAGTCCGGCGACATCGCCTTCATGGGCGGTTTCCCGGGCAACCCGCTGTCCGAAGGCTGGCAGAAGTGCGAGAAGCCGGCGCTGAACTCGAACATCGACGTGGTCGCAACGGAGCCGACGAACTGGGATCCGTCGAAGGTCCAGTCCGTCGTCGCCGGCATTCTTGCCGCGCATCCCAACGTCAAGGGCTGGAGCTACGAGTTCGGCGGCGGCATGGCGCTGGGCGCGGTGGCGGCGTACAAGGCTGCGGGCAAGCCGTTCAACCCCGTGATGACGCTCAGGACGGACGACGTCCGCATGGGGTGCATGTACAACGACCTCAAGAAGACCACCCCCGGCCTGAAGATGTACTACTACACGTCGGGCAACACGCAGATCCGGGTCGCCTTCACGGCCGCGATGATGAAGCTGAAGGGCGCGCGGATCCCGCCGACCATCGTGTTCCCGATCGCGTTGCAGGACCAGGACAAGCGTGATTCGTGCACCAAGGGCTATCCGCTGGATGCCTCCGGGACGTCGCTGATCCCGCTGAGCCTGCTCCATCAGATGTACCCGTCCTAGTGACGCTCGCTTCACTCGCTTCGCGGGGCCGCCACCGGCGGCCCCGCGGCAGCACCGAGAATCGACGAGACTGAACCATGGCCGCCCCGGTCCTGTCCCTGCGCAGCGTCTCGAAAGCGTACGGAGCGGTACAGGCTCTCCGGGACGTCAGCGTCGACTGTCATGCCGGCGAGATCCACGCGCTCGTCGGGGAGAACGGGTCCGGGAAATCGACCTTGCTGGGGATCGCCAGCGGCTTCGTCAATCCGGACGAAGGAACGGTCGAGATCGGAGGGAATCAACCGCGGCGCGGATCTCCCGCCGAGGCCCGGAGGCTCGGTCTCGGGATGGCGTATCAGACCTACTCGCACATTCGCGACCTCTCGGTTGCAGAGAACCTCTACCTCGCCGCACCGGCCCGGGTTCGGCCCGGCTACGGCGACATGGATCCGTGGGCGGCCGAGATGCTCACGGCGTTCCGGCTCGATCTTCCCCCGAGGGCATCCGTGGCATCGCTCTCACTCGCCGAGCGGCAGCTCCTCGAGGTCGTCAAGGCGCTCATGGCCCGGCCGGAGGTGCTGCTCCTGGACGAGCCGACGACCGCGCTCGGCCCCGAGGAAGTCGATCGCCTGCACGCGCTCGTTCTCGAGCACAGCCGGTCCGGGGTCGGCATCGTCTACGTCAGCCACCGGCTGCCGGAGGTGCTCGGCATCGCAGACCGCGTCACCGTCCTTCGTGACGGCGTCTCCCAGGGCACGTTCCAGGCCGCGGGCATGTCCGAGGAGAGCCTCGTTGCTCTGATGATCGGTCGCCCGCTCCAGCTTGCGTTCCCGGAACGGCACGTCGTCGACGCCGCACCCGCGGTGTTGCTCGCGGTCTCAGGCCTCCACGGCGAGCGCTTCGGGCCGATCGACCTCCAGATTGCGAGAGGCGAGATCCTGGGCATAGCCGGCGCGGAAGGGAACGGTCAGGTGCCGTTCCTGCGGGCGCTCGCAGGCATCGAGCACGCAACCGGACGTGTGACCTGCGACGGGCGGGAGCTCGACACCCGATCGCCACTCGGCCCGCTCCGCGCAGGGGTGGTGCTGCTGAGCGGCGATCGAGTCGGAGAGTCGCTTTTCCCGGTGCTGAGCGTGCGCGCAAACAGCACGATCCAGGTGCTCGGGCGGTTGGGACGGCTCGGCTTCCTGAACCGCTGGCGCGAGCGCGACACGGTCGCCGGGCTCGTCCGGCGCCTGAGCATTCGGCTGGCGTCGATCGAGCAGCCGGTCCAGTCGCTCTCGGGCGGCAACCAGCAGAAGGTCTCGCTGACGCGGCCGTTCCTGCGGGGAGACGTCAAGGTCATCCTTGCCGAGGAGCCGACTCAGGGGGTGGACGTCGCCTCCCGATTCGACATCTACGGTGCCCTGCGCGCGAAGGCGGAGGAAGGCGCGGCCATCGTCGTCAAGTCGAGTGACCCCCTCGAGCTGGCAGGACTCTGCGACCGGGTGGTCGTCATGTCGCGCGGCAAGATCGTCGACGAGATCCGGGGTGAAGACCTCGGCGAGCGGCGGATCGTCGAGGCGATCGTCGGCTCGAAGGCGGCGGCGCGTCCCCGGGACCCCGAGGGTGGGGAGGCCCGATGACGTTCGGCGCACGCGTGGCGGCTGCGATCGCCGGGATCAGGTTCCGCGGCGTCGTGCCGATCGTCCTGATGGTGGGGTTGATCCTGGCGCTTGGCGCGTACACGGCGCCGCAGCAGGGTGCGTTTCTGACCAACCGCAACCTGCACGACCTGCTAATCGAAGCGATGCCGCTCGCGCTTCTCTCGATGGGACAGACGTGCGCGCTGCTCGTCGGTGGCTTCGACGTGTCGGTCGCCGCCCTGATGACGTTGTGCGTTGTCGTCGCCTCCTACACGCTGTCGGACTCGACGTCGACGCTGGGGATGATCCCGGGCGCACTCCTCCTGGTCGGCATCGGGCTCGCTGTCGGCCTCTTCAACGCGGTCCTCATTCGCGTCTTCCGGCTGCCCTCGATCATCGCCACGCTCGGCACACTCAGCATCCTCCAGGGCGTGGCGTTCTGGCTGCGCCCCTACCCCTCCGGGTCGACCTCGACCGATGTGGTCGACGCGCTCAAGACGAGCTGGAGCTTCGTGCCGCTCGCCTTCATCGGCATCGTCGTCCTGGCGCTCGCCGCCGACGTGTGGCTCTACCGCAGCCGGCCCGGAATGGCTCTGCGGGCGGTCGGCCTCGACGAGACGGCCTCGCGCCGGATCGGGATCAGGACGACCCACGTGGTCGTCCTCGCCTTCGTCGCGTGCTCGGTGATGGCATCGATCGCAGGCTTCTACCAGGCGGCCTACTCGCCGAGCGGCTCGCCGATCGTCTTCAACCAGGCGCTCCAGAGCATCGCCGCCGGCGTCCTCGGCGGCGCCAGCCTCGCGGGCGGCCGGGGCTCGTTCTTCGGGGCGCTGCTCGCGGCGCTCTTCCTCTCGCTGATCGGCAACGTCCTGGCGCTGTTCCAGCAACCGACGGAATACGCCGACATGACGATCGGCGTGCTGATCCTGGTCGCGCTGGTCCTGTACCAGGGTCCCGAGCTGCTCGCTCGGCTCCGAACGAGCCGGGGAGGCGTCGGCCGGCTCCGAGCGGGCCGCGCGGAAGCCGAGGAGACCGCTTAGCGCAGTCGCCCGCTGATCTCGGCGACGATCCGGTCCGGGCCCGGCAGGAACGCGTCCTCGAGCGGTGGGCTGTACGGGATCGGCGAGTTCGGCGTCGCGATGCGCCAGGCGTCGTCCAGGTCACCGAGGCCCTCCTCGGTGACGAGGGCCAGCACCTCGCCGGCCCAGCCGCCGGTCAGAGGCCCCTCCTCGACGACGGCGATCCGGTTCGTCTTCTGAACCGAGCGCAGGATCGTCTCGAGGTCGATCGGCCGGAGCGTGCGCAGGTCGATCACCTCGGCGGACATGCCCTGTTCCGCGAGACGGTCGGCGGCCTCGAGGCAGTCGTGGACGCCCCTCATCGCGCTGACCAGGGTGACGTCGTCGCCCTCGCGGACGAGCTTCGCCCGTCCCAGCGGCTCGAGCTCGTCGCCGCCGGCCGGGCCGGTCATGGAGTAGAGGCGCTTGTGCTCGAAGAAAATCACCGGGTTGTCGTCGCGAATCGCCGCCTTCAGGAGGCTCTTCGCGTCGGCCGGCGTGGACGGCGCCACGATCTTCAGACCGGTGATCCCGGTCAGCCACGAGATGGGCATCTGCGAGTGGATCGCCCCGAAACGCGCGCCGCCGCCGACGACCGAACGAATCACGAGCGGACAGCTCTGCTGCCCGCCGGTCAGGAACCAGTGCTTCGTCGCCTGGTTGATCAGGCTGTCCATGGATAGTGCGAGGAAGTCGCCGAACATGATCTCCAGCACCGGGCGCTTGCCGCTGACTGCGGCACCGAACGCCGCGCCGGTCATCGCCAGCTCCGAGATCGGGGTGTCGAAGACCCGCTCCGACCCGTACTTCTCGTACAGGCCGGGCGTCGCGGCGAACACGCCGCCGGCGACGGCCACGTCCTCGCCGAAAAAGATGACGCTCTCGTCGCGGGCGAGCTCCTCGTCGAGGGCGTCCCGAATCGCGTTCCTGAACTCGATCTCGCTCATGCGGCCACCAGCGCCACCGGGCGCTCGAGCAGGTTCTTGAGCGTCTGGAGAAACTGGGCGGCCTGGGCTCCGTAGACGACCCGGTGGTCGCACGAGAGCGCCACGTCCATCTCGTGCCTGGCGACGATCGTGCCGGCCGCGTCGACGGCAGGGCGCGGGGCGACCTCGCCGACGGCGAGGATCGCCGCCTGGGGCGGGTTGATCACCGCGGTGAACCGGCGGACGCCGTACATCCCGAGATTGGACACCGTGAAGGTCCCGCCGTGCAGGTCGTCCGGTGAGATCGAACCGTCCAGCACTTTCGCGATCAGCGTCCGCGCCCGCTCGGCGATCTCGAACACGGACAGCGAATCGGCCTCGATCAGGATCGGCACGTAGAGCGCATCGTCGGTGGCGACGGCGATGCCGACGTTCACGTGCTCGTGGCGGCGGATCCGTCCGTCCGCCCAGGAGCTGTTCAGGGCGGGATGCTTCCGTAGGGAGAGGCCGACCGCCTTCACGACCAGGTCGTTGAAGGAGGGGAGAGGCTCCCGGCCGAGGTCGCGCAGCTCGTCGCGAAGCTCGGCGAGCGCCTCCATGTCGACCTCCGCCTCGAGCGTGAACTCGGGGATCTGCGAGCGCGACTCGCTCATCCGCGCTGCGATCGTGCGCTGAGTCGCTGTCAGCTCGACGTCCTCCGCGCCCGCCGGCGCAGGCGTCGGGGCGGCTGCGACCCCCGGCTCCACAGCGTCCCGGACGTCGGCGCGGACGATTCGCCCGCCCGGTCCCGTTCCCTCGACCGCGGCCAGCTCGACGCCCAGCTCCTCGGCCAGCCGCCGGGCCACAGGAGTCGCGCGACTCCGCCCGGGCTTGCCGCCGTTCCGGGGCGCCGCGGCTGCCTCGACCGCCGCTGGTGCCGCGACCGGTGGAGGCG
>Ga0081455_10008877_pt1 | contig 10395 bp, 7 predicted proteins | sample TabmetS3T2R1_FD_70207 | JGI IMG/M metagenome (GOLD analysis project Ga0081455, IMG submission 70207) | Tabebuia heterophylla rhizosphere microbial communities from the University of Puerto Rico - S3T2R1 | ecosystem: Host-associated > Plants > Roots > Rhizosphere ... | reverse complement strand
AAAGTCATGATGCTCTTGATCCTCGTCGCTCTCGCGCTGCCCGCCAGCGCGCAGACAAAGACGCGGCAGGACCAGCACAAAGGTAAAACGAGAGAAGAGGGACCAGCCTCCCCAGCTTCGGTCAAACTAGTCGAGCCGCCCTCGGTCGACTTCCTGTCAGGTGAAGCCAATGTCGCTGTGAGGGGCAATCAGAACCCCGTGATCCGCCTTGGTCTGTCGCCGAACGGGGCGACGATTATTGAGTTCCCCGCTTCGGACAAACTCTTCAACATCATTCCCGGTAACAGCAACCTGGTGACGGTCGAGGAATCGCCTACGAAAGAGACCGATCGATTCGTTGTCGTCAGGCCCGGCGACGGATTCGCTTCCCCCGCAACGATGGCGCAGATGAGACGTGCGCCCGCGACCTCGGTGATCGTGCAAATGACGAGCGGGTTGGTGATCACTTTCTTGTTCTACCCAGTGCCGCAGTTGGCCGAGCAGGCGCATCGCGTCGTGGTCACTTATGACCGCAACGAGGTCATAGCAGCCAGGCGAGCTGCCGGGTTGGCCGTCAACCTCGACAGCAATGGGGAAGACAAACCCCGCGCGACAGCCTCTCTGCGCGTCGCACCCCCGGCGCCCGCCGCGCCTGATGAGGCGCCGCAGGCTCGCGCGGAGGCATCGCGCACGTATCCGAAGAGGGTCGCCGATCTCGCCTATATCGACACGTTACAACCTCCGGCAAAGTGGGATCAGAAGACGAAGGATCCGGTTCGGGCAGCCAGTCTAGCGCTCACCGAAGCGACCAGACACCCTGAGAGTTTCAAGAAATGGTCCGATTCTGTCTGGGGACTCTCGCTTTCAATTTCTCCGGTGCGCCAGGTCGGCAAGCACTCTCAGATTGTCGTAATCGCGGTCCGTAATACCAGGAACAAGGATGCGCGCATCCTGCCCGAGCAACCGTATCTCACCGTGGAGACGGCCGATGATAAGGGCAGGACGCTTCAGATCGAGGACGTCAAGAAGTTCGGCGTGCAGACGACAATGACAGACGATGTGATTCCGGGAGGCGAGACCCGCTACTACGCGCTCGTCTATGAAACTCCGATCCTCGGCGCGCGGCAGCGATTGCGCGTCGCCGTCGGCCAGACCAACGCGGCTGATGAACCGGCGACCGCAGTCATCAATCGCTGAAATGCTCAATAACTGGGAAGAATTGCAGAGGTGAGTATGAAGCAGCCCATTGAGACCAACGGACGCCACGGTGTCGGAGTTTCGACCGCGGCGTCCCCGGCATCCGGGGACATGGACGACTTCTCGAAATACGTCGACATCGAAACCGACCCCGCTCAGAATGAAGAGCAAGGAGGACGCGCCCGTCGCAAACGAGGCAAATTGATCGGCGGCCTCGTCGCCCTTGCTACGCTCGTCCTCGCCGCCGGCCTCTTATTTTGGGTGACGACGAGCGGAAAGAAGAAGATCGATCTCCCGGTGCGGGATCGGAGCGCGCAGACCGATCAGGGGACCGCCCGCGACGCTGACGACGTGACGGCGCAGGCGATCGCCGAAATCCGAGCGGCCTCCACGTCTCCTTCATCCGCGAGTTCGCCCGCGCCTTCTACGAGTACCACGCCTAACGCGTCGAGCGCGCCAGTGACCATTCCGCTAGGCGGCACTGTCACGACCGTGGAGGCCGCGCCAGTGACCAACGCCGGTCAGACTGGGGGAACATCCTCCACGCCACAATCGAAGCTTGCCGGCCTCGTTTCCGAGCGCAACCCGGAGCGCTCGATCCGCTGCGCTCCGGTTCCCAAACCCGTCGCCGCATTGAATCAAACGACTGCCGCGGCTCCTGCGGCTCAGACCGCACGCGGCTTGCCTAAAGCATTCCCGCCTGATGCAGAGAAGCCTGTAGCGCTGCCGACCTTCGGCGCGATGCTCCCGGTGAGGACACTCGGCTCGATCTACACGTTGCGCCCGAGCCTCACGCGTCTTGAACTCACGCGCGAGGTTCGCGGACAGGGGTGGCTGCTGAAGAAAGGGACGGTGCTCATCGGCCAGCAGCAAGGGAGCGAACACGATCGCGCCTATATAACGCTTGTGGGCTTCATCGATCCCGCTTCTGGGAGACTGGTGAAGTTGGCCGGTGACGTTCTCGGGGCCGACGGCGCGCCGGGACTCCGGGGCAAGAGACGACAGATCAGCAGCCGGTGGGCGCGGGTCCTGGGGCGAGCGGCGAACGCGGCCGTCTCGCTGGGGCAGGCCGCGCTGACACGCGGTGGCGGAGTAAACGTCTATCTGCCCAATGCTGTCTCGCCGGAGATCCAGAGCCTCAGCCCGAGCGCGATCAGCCGCCGGGAGTTCGTCGAGGTTACCGCCGGCGCCGCCGCCTACGCGCTCGTCACCGACCTGCCAAAGGAAGCAAAGGGAGTCGATCCGCAGCCGACCGACGAGAACCAGTCCGGCGGCACTGCGCTGAGTGACGAGGAATTGGCGAACCTGCTCTCCGCAGGTTCGCCGGAGCAGATTCGCGCCGCGCTTCCTCGTATGACGCCGGATCTGCGCCAGATCGCAGAGATGGTTTTGAAAGAATCGGGGAGATGAGATGAGACCACGAGACACAAAAAGACCGAGCATCGACCCTCGCCGGATGGTAGAGCGTGAGGGACTCCGCGCCCTCGCCACGACGCTCGCCGGCGCGGGCTACATTATCCAGCGGCGTCTACTCATCGACCTGGGGCACTCGCTACAGAGCCGCAAGCCGCTGCTGGTCGAAGGGCCGCGAGGCGGCGGAAAGACGGCGCTCGCGGAGAGTTTGGCCGAGGCTTGCAATCTGACGAGCTTCTACCTGCAAGGGATGGACGATTTGACCATAGCGGACGTGCTCTATTCGTGGGACCGTGAAGCGCAGACGCAAATGGTAAGGCAGGAACTGGCGGCGGGAACGAAGTTGAAAGAGGCTCAGGACAAGCAGTTCACGCGAGAGTACCTGATCCTCGGCGAAGCCCTGGCGGCCTTTGAGTATGCAGGTCTGAATAACAACCCGCCGATATTGATCATTGACGAGGCTGACAAGCTGACCGAGAAGATCGAGGACATGCTCTTGCAGCTACTCGGTCGCGGACTGGCGCACGTGCCGCGCTTCGGCAATATAGGAGTCACGGACCCAGCCAGGTGGCCGGTAGTCATCCTGCTCTCGAACGACATCCGCCATGACCTGTCGGCGCCGCTACGCTCGCGATGTCTTTACACTTGGCTCGACCCGCCTACGCCGAAGGAAGAAGTGCGGATACTGCGCGCGCGAGCGCCTGGCGCTTCGGACGATCTCGTGCGAGGCGTGACGAAGCTCGTCAATTGCATCCGGCGCGACATGCCCGCGGTGAGGGATAAGCCGGGGCTTCGCGAGTCGATAGACTTAACAGAAGCGTTGCTAAGAAACGGGGTAGAAACACTTACTTCGGAAGTGATCGACGAACACCTCTGTTTTCTGGGAAAGCGCCACAAGGAGCTGCTCAACCTGAGACAGGGACTCGCAAGGATGGAATTCGCCGTTCGCATGGTCGATCCAGAGATCGATGAATGGGTGAGGTGGGCTTCTGAAAATGAGGACTGTGTGTTGGAGGAGGCGGCGTGAGGTCACAGAGGGAGACGGCGCACGACATTTTCCCATTCATCCTCATTGCTACACATCACGATGAGTTCAAGATCGTCTATCGCCCGGCGGATATGTAATTGCTGCGGGACAATCACAACACCGGCGACATGTTTTCCCGCCGCAATGCGGTCGGCAACGTGGTCTGGCATGGTTTGATGGTCGTGAGTCACAAGAATCCGGCCGTTATCCGCAGCCCAGGCTAGTAATTCAGGGTCTGGAGCTCTACTGAGTCCTTCATCAAATGCGGTAACCGCATCCAGGTTCGGGATGCGGCGATAAAGGCCCTGGAGAATATCGTGGTCGAAGTTCTGATCGATGAGCAGGCGCAGCATGAATTATTTTGTTTGACTTTGGAGGGCTTTCTCCTGCTGTAGCGCCGCCCATCGAGCAAGAAGGCGCTCACGAAACTCGCGTCTCTCTCTTTGATAATTCGGGTCGGATTCGAGCTGTCGCAGTCGCCCCTCCGCCTCCGCTTCCTGCTCCTGAAGATACTTATCGATCGCGTCACGATGATTGAGGTAGTAGGCGATCACAGCGTAAATGTCCGCCGTGTGCAATCCCTGGAACTTGTAGGCGATCTGTTCCGGCGTTGAACCAAGCTCGAAGTGATAGATGACTGAAGACAACGGCACGCGTGAGCCGGTAATGCGGATCGAGCCGTCTTCCCACTGCGTCAAAGGGACTGTTTGTGTCGTCTCTAGTTGAAACATAGCGCCATGATTATACACCACTTAAAACCATCGCGGGTAATGATTGCCGCTTCGGCAGTATCGTTTATTGTCGCCGCCGCGCTCACCGCAAGCTATTTCAGGCTGCGCGCGATCGACCCGCGTGTGACGATGGAATTCGGCGAAGGAGCGGGCGTTAAACAAACACCCGCCCGACAAGCCGTCATCGCCACGATGATCGACGGCGAAGTGGCGCGCACGGCGGACCGCCTCGGTGAAGCGACGGCGCTGGCGCTTTCGGCGGGCCTGTACGCCGCGACAGAACAACTCAATAAGCGCACGCCGCGCAGCGTGCACGATCTACTGGCGGGCGTCGCGCAAAATGGCCTCACGCCTCCGGGGCTTGCAAGCACAGAGAATGCGGGAACGCTTGTCTCCGCGCACGGAAGCCTATCAGTGCGCTACCGTCCCGCGCCCTTAGGCGTCGAGGTCGTCTCCATCGGAAGCAAACCGGAGTACGGGCCTGCGCTGATCGTGCGCGTGCCCAGTACCACTTCGGAGGAAGGCGAAGCGCGGCTCTACATTGCGGGAAGTCTTACGGGCGTAACTGTGCCCGCGCCGTTCGCTCCCGAAGCCGAGTTGATAGCTCTGGGATGGAGTCCTGAGCGGTTGCGCTCACTCAAGTAGCGACTGGAACCGTTTACCTGAAAGGGCGCGATGAGCGCAAAACAGAGCCGAATGATCAGATTACTATGTCGCTCGACCGATTCTTCAAACAATTGGACGTCCGCTATGGCATCCCGCGCCCGGCGAGCGCCCTGCACCTGGACTCATACCAGGCGGGATTGCGTCTTCTGCGCGATACCGGCGAAGGGGTCGCCCTTGCGGCCGCCGGCGTCGCGTCCTGCTTCATCTGGCGCCAGATCGGCGAGGTACTCCTCCGCGTAAATATCGATTTCCGCCCGTACATCCTTCTCGTCGCAATCTGCTGCCTGCTCATCAGCCTCCTTGAGGCCTCGACCCTGGCAATTCCCTATTACCGCATCACGCAGCGAGTAACTCACGGTTCGGCGCGGTGGGCCGACGCGGGAACGCTCAAAGAGTCGGGGCTGGCTTTCGACAATCGGCAAGCCTTGCCGCCGGGCGCATTGCGGATCGGACGGCTCACACGCAAATACGATCTGGCGCTGCCTTTCAGACAGGTCCTTTGCCACATGGCGATCTTCGGTCCGCCGGGTTCGGGCAAATCCTCCAGCTTCTTTATGTCGATGGCGCGTGATTGGGCGAGGCGCGGGTCGGCGATATTCCTTGACCCTAAGGGCGAGTTATTCAAATACACGGCGAGGCATTTCAGGCGCATCTACCGTCTCGATCTGGCCGACCCGCGACTGTCCGACCGATGGAACTTCGTGCCGGCGTGCAAGGGAGACGCCGAACTTGCTCATGAGATCGCATCCATCGTCGTCGGCTTCGATTTCAATAAGAACTACAACGGCGACCCTTTCTGGCCGCAGGCCGAGACCGCGCTTATGACTTCTTTGCTGCTGCACTTGCCGCAGATCGCGGAAAACCCTACGCCCGCTCACGTCGCAGAATTCATCGCCGCGCGCGGCTTCGACCAGATCAACCATGAGATGCTCAGCTCGCCGGAACCCGAAGCCCGCGTCCAATGGGGAATCTTCAAAAAAGCCGACCGCGAGAAGACTCAGGGCGGAGTTTATATCGGCCTGGGTACGAAGCTCGCCCCGCTACGCTCGCCTCACGCGATGGCAGTGATGCAATCAGTCACGGATGAAGAGCGCGAACGGGGATTGCGTGAGATCGATCTCTATGACCTGCGAAAGCCCGGCACGGGTATCTATGTGGTGGTGCCGGAGGGCGACGCGACCAGGTACAAGATCGCGCTCTCGATCCTGTTCGGGCTGGCCGCGAGCGTCACGCGCAAGACGAGCGACGACGAAGGGGGCGCGCCAGTGCTGCTCGCGCTGGATGAGGCCGGAAACATCCCGCTCCATAATCTCAGCGAAGCCCTGGGCGTAGGTCGAGGAAGACGATGCGGCATTGTGCTTGGCTATCAAAACATCGGGCAACTCTACAAGCAGCACGGGCGCGACGGCGCGCAGGCGATCCTCGGCTCGATCGGCTCGATGGTCTTCCTGCCCGGGCTGGACGCGGAAACAGCCCAGTATGCGGCTAAGCGGATCGGGCGCACGACTGTCCTTCAGCACACGGTCGTCGACGCGACGGGGAACGTGTTCGATAACGAACGTTTGTCCGAGGCCGGGCGCGACCTGCTCGACGCGGCCGAACTGCGGCAAATTCCCGAGCATACACAGGCCGTCGCGATCATCGGCTCGGCTCCGCCCGTCAAGTTCGGCTTCCCACCCTGTGGCAAGAACGGGCCGCTCGCCCATCCGCTGCCGCGCGAGATAACCCGCCCGGTCTCGCTCGCAGACGCTGAAGAGGCATTCGCGATGCAACTGGCCGAGGGGGCGACGGCTGAGTTGTCATCCGGCGTCGGCGCAGGCGCCAATCGCCTTCCCTCAGACTCACGCGAAGAGACTGTGCGGCCTGACTGGTCGAGCGATGAGAGACTACCTTTATTCGACCGGCGAGCAGAATTGAGCGGCCGCCACATCGCGGGAGTAACGTTCGGACCTTCCGAGCAGATGCCATTCGATTGGGATGTGAATTCAAGCGGCGGGCGCGAAAGCATCGACTCGCTGATTGATTCCCTGCTTCCTTTACCACCCTCTAGTGGGACAAAGGCCGTGACAGGTCCGCCACCTGCCGCGACTGATTCGGTCGACACAGACGACGATGTGAACTCCACCCTGGGTAGTCTCTCCCTGCGCGACTTCGGGGGGAACTCCGGGACGTCGGCGATTTCCGGAGGGGAGGCCGGGGAATGAACCAGTCAATCAACACACGCCGACTGCGCATGTCTTTCATGACACTCGGCGCCTCAGCGGCGGCGATGATCATCGCCTACGCGGCCACGACAATTCTGGAAGCCCGACGATTGCGAGAGCAGACTCCGCGACTGGCGGTTGACAGCATGGTCAAGGCCCTGCGCGCATATCACGGACAGACCGGGCGCTTCCCCGATGATTTCCGCGAGTTGGAGGAGCGGGTGTGGAAGCACAAAAGCGCCCCCGATTTCGGGGCCGACAACCGGAGTATGTCCGTCGCCAATTACTTCTACATCTATGCGCGGGTGAACGCCGGTGTCGCGACTATCTGGATCATTCCGACCGGGCCGAAGCGAGAAGAAGGCTCGACCCATTTTCTCCTGCTCACGCCGGACAATCTGCGCCGATGGAAGGGCGCTCCCCTCTCCCTCGAAGAGGCCAAAAGATTGCCGCCGGTACCGCAATATCGCGAGATGGCGCTACTCGGCATGACCGAACAGCGCCCAATCGAACTCACGAGGAAGAAGTAATGAGAGGCGGAATATGCGCGCCGTGGTCAAAGTCAAACAGAGCCAGGGGCGTGGCCCCTCCAACGCCGCTCGCTACATCGCTGAGTCAAAGATCGATCCTAAGCGCGAGGGCAAAGGCCCGCGCCCGCTGTTTACTAACCGGGGCGACGACGATCTCAAGTATGGCGACGCCAACAGATATTTGAAGGACGGACGTGGGAGACCCGCCAAGGGCGATCTGATCCACTTCTTGGCCAGCTTTCATAATGAGGATTTCGTGCCGCTGGGCGCGACTGATGAGGAGCGCAAGGAGCGGCTACGGGAAGCAGCCCGCGAGGCGATGGAAGAACTCAAATCCGACCTGCGCATCGCTGACTGGCGCTGGGTCGCCGCCATTCATCTCAACACCAAAAACCCTCACATTCACTTCCTCATTTACAAAGAGACCAAGGACGACAAAGGAGAGCGACTGCGTCTGGGAAAAATCCCCAAGCGATTGCTGCCGCGCAGCGATCAGAGTTCGGATGGCAGGACAATACCTGTCGAGGGCGACATGAGCAGGTATTTCGTCGAGGCGTTGGATCGCGAATTGGATCGAGCGCGTGAGGCGTGTCGTGAAAGGCAGGAATCGCCCACGAGGATGGCAAACGGGCGCCTTGAAGCGGGGGCGGGAATAAACAAAGAGAGTAGCCCTCCACCTCCCAAGCCTCTGGCGGAGCCGAGCCTGCGCGATTCTTCCGCCGGCCAGCTTTCTGCGATCAGAGTTGTCAACAGAAAACATTTCAAGGGCAGCGGTGGAGAGAACGAAGTCTACATCGGGCGCGCGACGGCCCGTATCAAAGGGAGCATTCTCGGCAATCCATACAGAATCGGTCGAGACGGCGCGCGCGAAGAGGTAATTGAAAAATACGATCGGTGGCTTTCGCGGGAAATAGCGGAACGGGGCGACGCGTACAGCGAGTTGCGAAGATTGGCGGAGATCGCGAAAACCGGAGAGTTGGTTCTTGTCTGCTGGTGTGCGCCCGAAAAGTGTCACGGGGAGATCATCAAGTCTGAAATAGAGTCTATCAATCGCCTACGAAACCGTGGACGGGAGGCGCAGGATATGTCTGAAATATTGTCCCACTCGCTCGAATTCGACACTCCGCTAATCCATCAAGGGATCGAGTACCGCACGGTGGAGAACTTCTACCAGGCCATGAAAACCCCGAAGGATGATCTCGAGACGCGGCGCAAGATCGCAGCCGCTTTACCGGAAGAGGCCAGGACGCTTGGCGAGCAAGTGAAGGTGCGACAGGACTGGCCGGAAATCCATCTTCGGGTGTTGGAGACAGCGCTCAGACACAAGTTCGCCCCAGGCACGAAGTGGCATGCCCGGCTCAGAGCGACGGGCGACACGGACATCTTGGACGGCAGCAAGGAAAATCATATCGGTAACCTGCTGATGAGACTCCGCGAGAGCAGGGAGAAGGTCATCTCTTCGGATGAGATATTGCTGGAAGCCAACAAGCGCAACCCTTCGCTCGCCGGACGAGAACTCGTCCAGGAACTCATCCTGCGCGGCCCCGCCCCCGAGCCGGTCAGTCCGCCGGACGTGCTCGGCGACATCCGCGAGGCTCTTAAAGACCGCCAGGCTGATGATCCCTACTATAACTCTCAGCCAGACAAGGCTGACTGGTTGGGGGAGCACAGCCAGGATCGGCGCGATCTCTATGAGCGAAGGACCACGATCAAGGGCGATGTTCTGGTCATTCCCGCCGAGGGGCACGAACTGAACAACCTGACCGCCGATCGCGCGCCGTTCATCAACGAACGTCGTTACGCCCACCAGGAAATACCTAACTCTGAGAAGGCCGATGATTTCTACAACCTCGCCAAAGCAATCGCCGGTAAAACCGCCAATACAAAAGCCGAGATTGATTACTTCCGCTGCTTCTATAAACAGGTCAAGCATGACCGCGAGGGGCGCTACATCAAACCCGATCAGAAAGAGGCTCGAGAGGAAGCTCTTGAGCAGACGCTTGCCGAGATGCGGCCGCTGGCCGCCGATATGGAGAAGTTGGAGACGCTCGTGAGCATTGAGGCGCGAAGGGCAAACGTCGTGGTCTCCCTCGAACAAGTTCGAGAAGCGGAGTTCAACGCTTACTACGATGATGAAGATCAGCGGCGATTGGCGGAAGGGTCGGAGATCGAGCCTGATCTCGAATCTGAAGGAGACGACGAAGAAGCCGTTACGAACGGCGAGCATGAAGATGAACATGAGCTCGAAATCGATTCATTTGCCTTCAACACCGCCGCGCGCAAAGTGGACTTGAGCGATGAGCGATTGCGCTTCCCCGCCGGGCTGACGTTCGAGGACAGAAAAAGCCTCGTCGAAATCCACCTGCCGAATGTCGACGCGAAGATCGAAGCCGGCAGGCGCGAGGCGGCGATCCTCGGCGACATAAACCTGATGGTGGAGAATTGGAACCGGAGGCTGTCAGATACCGGGGCGGCGCGGCAAAAGTTGTCGGACAAATACGACGTCATCGGGTACTTCCTCAAAGCCTACGTGAAGAAACGTCTCAGAGACCCCGAGACGCAGGCTCTCAACGCCTCCGAAGCGTTTCGGAATGCGCACGAACGGATAACTGATACTCGCACTCCGGAGGAACTAAATCGAGCGGCCA